>Ga0073932_1000822_pt1 | contig 70002 bp, 62 predicted proteins | sample DewCreD2012metaG_FD_76967 | JGI IMG/M metagenome (GOLD analysis project Ga0073932, IMG submission 76967) | Hot spring sediment bacterial and archeal communities from British Columbia, Canada, to study Microbial Dark Matter (Phase II) - Dewar... ...
GAAGACTGAACCCGGCGCCGTGAGGTGGACGCCTCCGGCACGCCGGCTCGGTCAGAGGGCTCAAAGCATAAGCGTTCAAACGCTGGCAGGCCAGTATGGGTTGCGCAGACGAAATACCCCTGGTGGAACCACTTTTTATTCTTTTATCCGCTTGACAGGAGCCGGCGCTCGCCGTTATTAAGTCAAACGTTCGTTAAAAACAAACGTTCAATAAAATGAAGCGCGGTGATCACCGAGACGGTTCCCGGGAAAAAATCCTCGACGCCGCCGAGCGGGCCTTTGCCGACGGCGGGTTCGACGGCGCCTCGCTCCGGCAGATTGTCGCGGCGGCGGGGGTCAACCTGGCGACCGTCTATTATTACTTCCAGTCCAAGGAAGGCTTGCTGGCGGCGGTGCTGCAACGGCGGTTCGAGCCGCTGCGCCAGGCGCATTTGGAAGGGCTGCGACAGCTCGAGTCCAAAGCGGGCGGGCGGCCTTTGCCGCTGGAGAAAATTCTCGAAGCCATGCTGACGCCGCCTTTGCGGCTGGCCACCGGTTCAACCAAAGCCGAACAAGCCACCCGCCGCCTGATCGGGCGCGTGGTTAATGACCCCAATCCGCAAACCCAGCGGCTGCTAAGCCGGCAACACCACGAAATTCGCGAGGCCTACCTGGCCGCCATCCGGCGCAGCGCCCCGCACCTTTCCGAACCGGATTTGCAGTGGCGCTTCGAATTCTTCTGGGGCGCGCTGGCCTTTGTGCTCTGCAACCCGGTCAAAATCGAAATCCTCACCGGCGGAGTTTGCAATCCGTCCGACCAGCGGGCCGTGATGGCGCAGATGCTCAAGGTGTTTGGCGCCGGATTTCGCGCGCCTGCTGTCACCCCTTCAAGAACTGAAAAAAACCAACGCACATGAATAATTTGAAAATAGTTCCCGCGCTGGCCGGCTTGGCAACGCTTGCTTTATTGAATGCTTGCCATCGTCCCAACCCCCCGGCTCCACCGCCGCCCGCCGTGAGCGTCACCCTTCCGCGGACCCAGACGGTGACCAACTGGGACGAGTATCCGGGACATCTGGAGGCAGTGGAGCGGGTGGAAATCAAAGCGCAGGTTACCGGATACCTCGAGTCCATTCATTTTGCGGATGGCGCGGAAGTCAAAGCGGGCGACCTGCTGTTTGTCATTGATCCGAAACCTTTCCAGGCTGCTTTGGCCCGCGCCCAGGCGGAACGGCAGAAGGCGGTTTCCGATCGGCTGCGGCTGCAAGCCGAGCACCTGCGCGCACAGTCGCGCGCCGAACTGGCCGCGAACGATCTGCGGCGCGCCGAGGGTTTGCGCGGCAGCCGGGCCATTGCCGAGGAGGAATTGGACAATCGCGCCAAAGCGTTGCGCGAGGCGCAGGCGACCCTGGCGGCCGCCGAGGCGGCCATCACCGTCGCGGAGTCAGCCATCGCCGCCGCCCAGGCGGCGGAGACCAACGCTTCATTGAGCCTCAGCTACACGCGCGTCAAAGCGCCCGTTTCCGGCCGGATAGGGCGCCGGTTGGTGACGGCGGGCAACTTGGTCCAGGGGGGCGGCACGGCCTCGGGCACCGTGCTGGCCACTTTGGTGAGCGTGGACCCCATTTATTGCGCCTTTGATGTCCCGGAAAGCGCCTTTCGGGCCTATCACCAACAGGAAAAGGCGCGCCCGGGCTCGTTGGTGTGTGAATTGGCTTTGGCGGATGTCCCGGATTTCACGCATCAGGGGCGGGTGGATTTTTTTGACAACGCGGTGAACCCCAACACGGGAACTCTGCGGGTGCGGGCGATCTTCAACAACCCCGACCGGGTGCTGGTGCCGGGCATGTTTGCCCGGGCGCGGGTGCCGGCGGGGCCGCCGGTCGAGGCGATGGTGGTCCCCGCCGTGGCCATCGGCTCTGATCAGGGAAACAAGTTTGTGTTGGTTGTCAACGCTCAAGGAGTAGTGGAGCAGAAGCCGGTGCAAGCGGGCCGTCAGCACGGTGAGGTGCGCGTGGTCACCTCGGGCTTGACGCCGCAGGATCGCGTGATCGTCAACGGGCTGATGAAGGCCCGCCCGGGCGCGAAAGTGCAAATCGAGGACCCGGCCAAGGCGGGGGCCGCTCCCAGATCCGCCTCCAAGTCCGCCAAACCTTGACGCCATGAAATTTTCGCACTTCTTCATTCGCCGTCCCATCTTTGCCGCGGTGCTTTCCATCATCACCGTGGTGCTGGGCCTGGTGGCCTTGTTTGAACTTCCCATCGCCTCCTACCCCGAAGTCACCCCGCCGACGGTTTTTGTGATGGCGAACTACCCCGGCGCCAACGCCGAAACCGTGGCCTCCTCCGTGGCCACGCCGCTGGAACAGGAAATCAACGGCGTCGAAGGCATGCTCTACATGTCTTCTTCGTGCAGCAGCGACGGCCAACTGCGGCTCTCGGTGACGTTCAAGACGGGCACAGACCTGAACATGGCCCAGGTGCAGGTGCAAAATCGCGTTTCCACCGCCTTGCCCCGGCTGCCGGAGGAAGTGCGCCGGCTGGGGGTCACCACCATGAAACGCTCGCCCAGCATCACGCTGATGGTGCACTTGGTTTCGCCCGGCGGGAAGTTCGACGACCTGTACATGGGCAACTACGCCTTCCTGCGGGTGAAGGACAAGCTCGCGCGCCTGCCGGGCGTGGGCGATGTGCGCATTTTCGGGGTGAGCGAATACAGCATGCGCATTTGGATTGATCCGAACCAGGCCGCCACGCGCAACCTCACCGCCGCGGAAATTGTGGCCGCCATCCGCGAGCAAAATGTGCAGGTTGCCGCCGGCGTCTTCGGTCAGCAGCCTCAGCCGCCGGGCAACCTGTTTCAATTGACCGCCCAGACCCGCGGGCGCTTTTCCACGCCGGAGGAATTTGAAGAGATCATCATCAAGACCGGGGCGGACGGCCAGGTAACCCGGCTGCGCGATGTGGCCCGCGTCGAACTAGGCGCCAACGACTATAACATTCGCGACTACCTTGACGGCGAGCCCGCCGTGGTCGTGGCCATCTTTCAACTGCCTGGCTCCAACGCCATCGAGACCGCTGACGAGGTCCGCAAAACGATGCGGGAGCTGAAGAAGGAATTCCCGCCGGGACTGGATTACAAGATCGTGTTCGACACAACCGTGTTCATCAGTGAGTCCATTAAGGCGGTGCTCATGACCCTGCTGGAGGCGATGGTGCTGGTGGTTCTGGTGGTGGTGTTGTTCCTGCAAAACTGGCGGGCCTCGATCATTCCGCTGCTGGCGGTGCCGGTGTCGCTCATCGGCACGTTCGCCGCGATGGCGCTGCTTGGTTTTTCGCTGAACAACCTCTCGCTCTTCGGGCTGGTGCTCGCCATCGGCATTGTGGTGGACGACGCCATCGTGGTGGTCGAGAACGTCGAGCGCAACATTGCCTTGGGGCTGAGCCCGGTGGCCGCGACCCAAAAGGCGATGGAGGAGGTTAGCAGCGCGGTGGTGGCCATCGGGTTGGTGCTGGCGGCCGTGTTCATTCCCACCGCTTTCCTGGGCGGTCTGCCGGGGCAGTTTTACCGGCAATTCGCCCTCACCATTGCGGTTTCCACGCTCATCTCCGCCTTCAATTCCCTCACCCTCAGCCCGGCGCTGGCGGCGCTGCTGCTGCGGCCGCACCATGAGAAAAAGGATTTCATCGGCCAATTGGTGCATTATTCCGTTGGCTGGATTTTTGCCGGTTTCAACCGCGTCTTTGAAGGCAGCCGCAATACCTATGTTCGGGTGCTGGGCCGCGTGCTGCGGCATGGCGCCCTCGCCTTGGTGCTTTATGGGGGGTTGCTTGGCTTAACCTGGTTTGGCTTTAACAAGGTGCCGACCGGCTTTGTGCCGCCGCAGGACAAGGGTTACTTGATCGCTTATGTGCAATTGCCCGATGGCGCTTCGGCGGAGCGCACCCGCGCGGTCAGCGCGCGCATGTCGAAGATCATGCGGGAAACTCCCGGGGTGGGGAACGTGGTCGAGATCGTCGGCCTTTCGTTTGTGACGCTCGGCAGCCAGGCCAACGCCGCCAGCTTTTTCATTCCGCTCAAGCCTTTCAGCGAGCGCAAAAAGCTGGGGCTTACCGGCAACTCCATCGCCGCGCAATTGCGCGCGCGCATGGGCGGCATCCAGGATGGCTTCATCGGCGTGTTCGGTCCGCCGCCGGTGGATGGCTTGGGATTCGTCGGCGGGTTCAAGCTCCAGGTGCAGGACCGCAATAATCTAGGCTTCCCCGCCTTGCAGGCGGCGACTTATCAGCTCATGGGCGCCGCCAACCAGGATCCCCGCATCGCCGGCGCGATTTCCACCTTCCGCGCCGGCGTGCCCCAGGTCTTCCTCGATGTGGACCGCGCCAAGGCCAAGACCATGCGCGTGCCGCTCAACACGGTGTGGGAAACGCTGCAGATTTACCTCGGCTCGCTTTACGTCAATGACTTCAACGCCTTTGGCCGGCCCTACCGCGTCACCGCCCAGGCCGACGCGGCGTTCCGCGCCCAGCCGGAGGATGTCGGCAACCTTAAGGTCCGCAACAGCGACGGCGAGATGGTGCCTCTGAGCGCCATCGTCACCGTGCGCGACACCAACGCGCCGGTGGGGGTCACCCGTTACAATATGTTCCCCGCGGCCGAGATCACCGGCGGCACCGTCCCTGGTGTCAGCAGCGGTGAGGCCATGAAAATCCTGGATGAACTGGCGGCTCGAATTCTCCCGCCGGGCATGGGCATTGAATGGACCGAAATCAGTCTGCTTCAGCTCATCGCTGGCAACTCCGCCGTGCTCATCTTTCCCTTGTGCATCCTGATGGTCTTTCTGGTGCTGGCCGCCCAATACGAGAGCTGGTCGCTGCCGCTGGCCATCATCCTGATCGTGCCGATTTGTCTGCTCTTTGCCATCGCCGGCATCTGGGGACGGGATCTGGACAACAACCTCTTCACCCAGATCGGCTTTGTCGTCTTGATGGGGTTGGCCTGCAAGAACGCCATTCTGATTGTCGAGTTCGCCCGGCAGCTTCAGGACCAGGGGAAAGACCGCCTCGCGGCCGCGATCGAAGCCAGCCGCCTGCGGCTGCGCCCCATCCTCATGACTTCGCTGGCCTTCGCTTTTGGCGTGCTGCCGATGATGCTCTCCAAAGGCGCCGGCGCCGAAATGCGCGTCTCCATCGGCACCGCCGTCTTTTGGGGCATGCTCGGGGTCACCTTCTTCGGGATTTTCCTGACGCCGGTCTTCTACGTGACTATCCGGCGCGTGATCGAGCGCCGTCAAGCTGCCCCGGCTTCCGCGGCGGCGCCGGCGGGCAAAACCGGCGCTGCGGGTTTGTTGCTCGCCGGTTTGGGTTCGTTGCTGCTGCTTGGCGGTTGCGCCGCAGGACCCGATTATCGGCCGCCGATCCCCAAGGTGGAGGCGGCGTTTCTCAACGCCGGGCAGACCAACCTGGATAGCGGGCAGGCCCTGGCTGACTGGTGGCGTGATTTTGGCGACGAGACCCTTAATCGCCTGTTGTCCGACGCGCTTGCCACCAACCACGACTTGCGAATCGCCACCGCCCGCGTGCGCGAGGCGCGCGCGCTTAGCACCGGCAAAAGCCTCGAAGCCTTGCCCATCGTCACGGCCAACGCTGGCTACAACAACCGCCTCTCCAGCCGCGATTCCTCGCCTTTTCCCCTCTCCCGCGAACAGCGCGAGCGGGAGCTTTTCAACGCCGGCTTCGACGCCACTTGGGAGCTGGACCTGTTTGGGCGCGTGCGCCGGGGCGTGGAGGCCAGCCGCGCGGAAGTGGGCGCCGCCGAGGCTTGGCGCCGGGGCGTGATGGTCAGCCTGGCGGGCGAGGTCACCCGCAACTATTTCGAGCTGCGCGGCGCCCAGCGCCAGATCGAGGTCGCCCGCCGCAACGCCGTCAACCAGCGCGAGATGCTCGACCTTGTCCTCGCCAAACTCAAGGTCGGTCGTGCCACAGAGCTCGACGCCGCGCGCGCGCGCGCCCAGGTCGACTCCACCTTGGCGGCCATTCCCGCTTTGGAGGCCCAGGCCAGCCGGGCAATCTTTCGCCTGGGAGTTTTGACCGGGCGCCAGCCGGCGCAAATCGAGCCTTTGTTGTCGGCGTCGGCCCCGCTGCCGGCGTTGCCCGCGCTGATTCACCTGGGCCGGCCGGAGGACCTGCTGCGCCGGCGTCCGGATATCCAGGCCGCCGAGCGCAGCCTGGCCGCCGCCACTGCCCGAATCGGCGTCGAGACGGCCGACCTTTTCCCGCGAGTCACTTTCAATGGCAGCGTCGGATTGGAGGCCAAGGACCTCTCCGGGCTCGGCGCCGCCGGCTCTGGGACCTATTCGTTCGGGCCGCGCCTCACCTGGGCCGCGCTGGACTTGGGCCGGGTCCGCGCCCGGATGCAAGCCGCCGGGGCGCGCGCGGACGCCCAACTGGCGACCTACGAGAAAACCGTGCTCACCGCGTTGGAGGAAACCGAGGGCGCGTTGGTGGATTTTGGCAAAAGCCGCGCGCGCCGGGATTACCTGGCGGCTTCGGCGCAAGCCGCGCGGGAAGCGGTCCGCCTGGCCAACGAACGCTACCAGGCGGGGGTGGCTGATTTCCTGGCGGTGCTGGATGCGGAGCGCGTTCTGCTCGGCTTGGAAGATCAATTGGCCCAGAGCGAAACCCGCGCCGGCGTTTCCTTGGTAAGCATCTATAAAGCGCTGGGCGGCGGTTGGGAAGCCAACGCGGCGCAACCCACGCCGGCGCCATAGAACGCCGGCAGCCCGCCGCCGCTGACCGGAATCTGGGGCTATTGGCGCTCGTATTCACCCTTGCCCAAGCGCTTGAGCACGGTGAAGCCCGCCGCCTTGGCGTCCGAGATGGACAACGGCTTGAGCTTGTGCGGAGTGGAGAAATTGGACAGGACTTTGCGCACCGGTTTTTTGCACAGCGGACAATGCGTGACCGGCGGCGCGGAGGCGGCGCGGCGCAGAGTGAACCGCCCGCCACAGATGGCGCAATCGCCCTCGCAAACCTCGTATTCGTAAAGCGGCATGGTTAGGTTTTTAAGCTTACTGTATAGTCTCTGGGATGCCACACACAATTTGTCACCGAACGCGACGTTCTCCCTCTCCCCCCTTGGGGGGAGAGGGCAGGGTGAGGGGGCGCGTGTCGTTTATCCCAAGCACTCATGAGTAAATCAGGTTCTTCGACATTTCCAGTGGAATGACCGAAAGGGAGCTGCCGCGCATAACGTCGAGCCTGGGATTTCCGCGGGCGCTGTTCCCCCTCACCCCCACCCTCTCCCTCAGGGAGAGGGAGACTCGTTCGCCGGCGCTCGAAGTCATCGGGAGCCGCGGTTTCACTGGACGCCGCCAGCGATATTTCCCTCTCCCCAAGGGAGAGGGATTAAGGGTGAGGGGAAACGGCGCCACCGGAATACGGGGGACTTCCAGCTTTAACCAGCGAGTTGCCCCATCGTTATTGCTCCGTTTTACCCACTGAAAACGTCGAAGAGCCATAAATCATAACCATTCCAGCGTTGAAATTTGTTTGGGGGTCAGTTTGCTGGCCAGCTTGTCTGCCTTGGCGGCCAGCCGGCTGCCCTCGGTGTCTTCCGGGTAGCCGGGCTTCTTCTTAATGGCGTTGACCCGTGTGCGCATGACGTAAGGAAAGTCAGTCTTCCGGGAACACTTGTCAAGAGTGCCGCGGCAAATCGTGGCGGGCGAAGCAGTGGCCGTCTCACGGTCGCGCGGCTCATTCGTTGGAGGAAAAATGGTCGGGGCGGTGAGATTTGAACTCACGACCTCTTGTACCCGAAACAAGCGCGCTAGCCAGGCTACGCTACGCCCCGACTCCCAACGACGTAACTCTGGCAAACCGCAGCCTCGCTGGCAACTAAAATTTTTCTTCTTGCTAAAACGACACTAATGATGCCGCCGGAATTTTATTTTGCTCACGGCCTAAAAGCGCCTATAACATCCTTATGGACACGGAATTGGCCAAGGTTGCCAGCCGCCTGGGCATCGGACAAGGCAAGCGGCACATTTTTCTATGCGCCGAACCGGCGGAGGCCAAATGCTGCCAGCGTTCGGTTGGGCATGAGGCGTGGGAGTATCTCAAGCGGCGCCTGGCCGAGTTGCAAGCCCAAGCAGGAGGGGAGCCCCTCGCTTTGCGGACCAAGGCGAACTGCCTGCGAGTTTGCCAGCAGGGCCCCATTGCGGTGGTTTATCCCGAGGGCGTCTGGTATCACTCCTGCCATCCCGAAGTGCTGGAGCGGATTATTCAGGAGCACCTGGTGGGCGGTCGGATAGTGGCCGACTTCGCTTTTTCGCCCGGCAATCGTGGCCCATCCGCTTCCCCAGATGGAGTTTTGTGAGACAGTTCCGGATGGCCTCAAATCAGCCCGGAAAAATTTTGCATTCTTTGCTGACTTGCGGAGGAATTTGGCTTTATACTAAGCATCCCCCTGATGAAAAAGGCGGGTGGGCAGTTTAAGAAACCAGCTCCCAGAGGGGCATTACAGGCGACATGAAGCATTTGCTAAGTTTGGAAAAGACCGCGCGTGAGGACATGCTTTTGGTCCTGCGCCAGGCGACAATGTTTAAGGAAAATCGCACCAGCCACGCCCGGCCGCTGGCAGGCCAGACTTGGGCGATGATGTTTTCCAAATCCTCAACCCGCACCCGGGTGTCTTTCGAAGTGGGCATCCATGAACTGGGTGGACACGCTCTGTTTCTGTCAGCGGGGGATATTCAAATGGGCCGCGGGGAACCGATCAAGGACACCGCGCGGGTGCTGGGGCGGATGGTGCATGGAGCGGTTATCCGCACCTACGCCCAGCAGGAAGTCGAGGAGTTTGCCAGGTATTCCGGCATTCCCACCGTGAATGCGCTGACCGACGAGGAGCATCCGTGCCAGGTCTTGACCGATTTGTTCACTTTTCAGGAGAAGCGCGGTCCGATTGCGGGCCGAACGGTGGCTTTCATTGGCGATGGCGCCTGCAACATGGCGCAATCGTGGATATTTGCCGCCGCCAAATTGGATTTTAATCTGCGGATTGCGGCGCCGAAACGCTATCAACCGGCACCCGCAGTGATTCAGCGCGCCGGCGGGCGCGTCATGGTTACGGAAGATTTCCGGGCGGCGGCGGCGGGCAGCGACCTCCTTTACACCGATGTCTGGATCTCGATGGGCAAAGAGGCGGATAGCGCGCAACGCTTGCAGGATCTCAAAGGCTACCAGATTAACCGGGACTTGGTAAAGCTGGCCCATCCGGAGGCGCTGGTCATGCATTGCCTGCCCGCTTACCGCGGCAAGGAGATTGACGAGGAAACCTTCGAGGCCAATGCCGCGACCATTTTTGACCAAGCGGAAAACCGGTTGCACGTGCAAAAGGCCATCCTGGCCTGGCTGGTCGCCTAGCGGTTGGTCCGGCCGGCCAATTCAGGCGCGCGCGTAGCGGCGCAGGTATTTGACGGCCACCGTCAGGTCTTTGGGCCAATCCGCGCGGATGTCCACCGGCGCCTGCGTGACGGGATGGGGAAACTCCAACCGTTCGGCGTGCAGGGCGAGCGTGGCGATCAAGGGGCGTTCCACAGCCCCCGGCTTGAGCCGGTAACCAGGTTTCAACTGCGACAGCAGCAACGGCGGCCCGCCGTAGAGAGAATCCCCGCAGATCGGCAGCCGGCAATGCCGCAAGTGAACCCGGATTTGGTGGGTCCGCCCGGTCAAGGGGTGGCAGCGCAACAGGCTGTAGCCGCGGTAGGACTCCAAGAGCTCGAACCGGGTGCGGGAGCGTTTGCCGGCCTTGGGGTCAACGCGCATGACCCCCACTTTCACCGGATGCCAGCCGAGGGGCGCGTTGACTTCCCATTGCTTCTCCGGCGGGTTGTTTTGCACCAAGGCCACGTAAGTCTTGTGCGGCTTTTCGGAGCCAAACAAGCTGGCCAGGGCGCTGAGCGCCGCCTTGTTTTTGCAGAGCAGCATGACGCCGGTGGTTTCGAAATCCAGCCGGTGGGCGTTCATCAGGTAGGTCAATCCGCGCTCCCTGGCCCAGGGTTTGCGATCCTGAATGCCTTGGTGCAGCAATCGCATCAGGTTCGGACGTTCCGGATCATAGCGGTCCGGCGAGGCCAGCAGCCGCGCCGGTTTGCTGACGGCCAGCAAGTCGTTGTCTTCATACAAAACCGGTATTTCCCAGTATTCATGGGTTGCCGGGGAGGAGAGTTTGATCACGGACAGGCTCATATTAAGATGTTTTTTCGGTTTCCTCGGCGGCAAAAATCCCGGCGTAAACCGCCCGGATACTCCGGCGCCAGGCCTCGACCGCCTGGCGAAATTCCTCCGGCGTGGAGAAACCGCAGCGAACCGCGACCCGGTAAAATGGCGCCGGCTCCGCCGGCAGCTCGGATTCGCCTTCATAGCTCCAACGGCGCAGGATGATTTCCACGCGGCGCAGTTGGCGGTAATTGGCGATGAGCAGGTCCGCTCCTTTGGCTTCGAGCAGCCCCTGGCTGCGCGCGGCCAGCAAAGCGGCCAGGGTGTTTGGTTCATACAACCCATGCTCCAGACAGAGCGATTGAGCGATGAATTCCGCATCCATCAAGCCGCCGGCGCCGGTCTTGATCGCCAGGGCCGCCTGGCCGGCGGGGGTGCGTTCTTTTTCGATCCGCATCCGCATCCGGTGGATTTCCTGCTTCCACGCCGGCGTAAAAGCGGCGAGCGGCAGACTGGGCGATTGGAAATTGGTTAGCCGCGTCGCCAGCTTGATGAACTCGGCGCCCAAAACAGGGTCTCCCGCAATAAAACGGGCGCGGGTCAGTGCTTGAATCTCCCAAAGCATGGCCCGTTGCCGGTAATAATCCTCATAAGCGGGCAGGGTATTCACCAGCAGCCCCTTCTCACCGTCCGGGCGCAGGCGCGCGTCGGTTTCAAACACGCTGCCGTCTTCCGTTTTGGCGGAAAGCAAGTCCATGATTTCGGACGCCAACGGCAGCAACCGGCTAAGTTGGCGTTCCTTCGGCGCCGCCACAAAGATGATGTCCAGATCGGACCCGTAAGTAAGTTCGCCCCCGCCCAGCTTGCCCAGGCCAATAATGCAAAACGGCGGCGTTTTCAGCCGGTGCCGCCGCACAACCGATTCCAAGGCGTATTGCAGGCAGGCCTCCGCCAAGCCGCTTAACTCCGCCAGGTTCTGTTCATAGTCGGCCAGGCCGACAATTTCGCGCAGGCCGATGCGCATGAACTCGGCTTGATGATAACGGCGCAGCCACTGCTTTTGATCCTTGTCGGCGAGGCCGTGCCGCAAATCCTGCAACGTTTGGGCCGCGTCCTTGCGGCGGCGCAGGTGTCCGCTTAATACCAAATCGTCCACCAAATCCGGCGTGCGGATCGCCCTTTCCGCCAGGAATTCGGAGCGATCGAACAACAAAACCAACAGCTCGAAGAGACTCGGGTGGCGGTTCCAGGTCTCGTAAAGCATGGCCCGGGAGCCGTAGGCCGTCACAAAATTGTCCAGCCGCGCCATCACCCGGTCGGGATCGGAAAGGGTGTTGGCTTGCAGATTGGTGATGCGGCCCGTCGCATCTTTTCGCGGACAGAGATCGAGAAACTGCCGGATCAATTGGCGTCCGAGTTCCTCCGTGCGGGCCGAGACATGCACGAAGCCGGGGCCGCGCGCGAATTCAGAGACCAGTTTCAGGGCCTTTTGCGGCTCGCGAAAGCCGCAAGCCGAAAGCATTTGTTCCCACAGGCGCTCCTGCCCCTCAAATTGGGCCGGCAGCGCGCGGTCAGACTCCGCCGCCGGCTGCAAAAGCCGGTTGTAAATGGCGCGCACGTTCCGGCAGTGGTCGCGCAAGCAACGGTCAAAATCCGCGCTTTTGTCGAAACCCAGCAACGCCGCCAGCCGCTGGCGCGACGGCTGGTCCTCGGGCAAAGTGTGGGTCTGCTGGTTGTTTTCCATTTGCAGACGGTGCTCGACGTTGCGCAAGAAACGGTAGGCCGCATCCAGGGCTTTGGCCTCGGCTGCCGGCAGCAATTGATATTTCACGAGAGCCTGCAGAGCGGGCAGCGTCTGCCGGTTCTGCAAGAAAGGATTTCTTCCGCCGTGCAGGATCTGTCGGGTTTGGACAATGAATTCGATTTCCCGAATGCCGCCCCGGCCCAGTTTTACGTTGCGATCCACCTCGCCGGTCCTGACGACCTCCTCTTCCAGGCGCTGCTTCATAACGGTGATTTCCTGCAGAAACTTCTCACCCAGCATGCGCGGGTAGCGAAAAGGCTGGATCATCTCCGCAAACTCGTGCGCCAAGCCCTCATCCCCGGCCACCGCGCGCGCCTTGATCAGCATCATCCGCTCCCAGGTTTGGCCCCACTGGGCGTAATAGTTCTCATAGCTGGGCAGCGAGCGCGCCAGCGGTCCGGCTTTACCCTCCGGTCGGAGGCGCAAATCAATCCGGTAAAGCTGGCCTTCCTCTGTCGCCCGCCCGGTTTCCAGAATAAAAGACTCCGCCAGGCGGGTAAAAAACTGATGGTTGGGCAGGCCGCCGGACGCCGTCGTTTTTTTGCGCGGCGGCTCTTTAAGAACGGTCCCCTCTTCGGCATAGACAAAGATGACGTCCACATCGGAGCTGTAGTTCAACTCCTGCCCACCCAGCTTGCCCAGGCCCAGGATGCACCAGGGAGTGGGTTGCCAATTATCCTCGGCATCGCGGTGCCAGGGCTGGCCCAGGCGCTGGCTCAATTGGCGCCAGCACAATTGCGCCACCGCAGCCAGACAGGCATCGGCAAGATCGCTGATTTCATGGATCAAGACCTCGACTTCGGCCAGCCGGGCCAAGTCGCGCGCCGCGATGCGCAGGAGCCGGCGCTGCTTGAAAAGCCGGATTTCCCGGAAAGCGGCGGCGTAATCCTGCCCCGGGAGATGGCGGGCGACGAGGCGGCCAACCTCCCGTTTCAAGGCGTCCCCCCGAAGGGGCTGTCGCAGCGCGGTTTCCTCCAGCAGGTCCTCCAACCAGGCCGGGTGCGCCAGCAACAACTCTCCCGAAGCCGGCGAACCGCTGAAAAGGGAGGCCAAAATGCGGGCTTGCTCCGGCCGAGGTCTTTCGAGGCCGGGGAAAAGGGGCGCCAGTTGTTCCAAGTAAAGCCGCACCCGCTCCGGGGCGGCGGCGTGCTTGAGAGTTTTGGCCCACAGCTTGTTCCGCATGCCTTGATCTTAACGCAAGCGCGCCCGTGGCGAAAAGCGCAGATTGTTCGCCATCAGCGGGCCTGGGCGTCAATTATTCGCTCGCGCCTCCCGCCATTGGCATTGCCAAAGGCGGAGGCCTGACTTAGTCTGCCAGCATGAAACGTTTGGTGAGCGTGGCCTTGGTGGTCATAAGCCTGGGATGGGCTGCGGCCTTGGGCGGCCCGGAGGACCTCTATGTCCAGATTTTCGATCTTATTGAGCAGGCGGACAACGCCGGAAAATCGGGCCAGCGCGCGGAGGCCCTGGCAAAATATGAGCAGGCGCTAAAGCAGTTGCGCGAGTTCCAGGCGGCGCATCCGGCCTGGCACGAAAACGTGGTGAGTTACCGCCTCAATTACCTCGCCGGTAAAATCAATTCCCTCAAACAACCGGCGCCATTGACAACCGCACCGCCGCCGATGGTCGCCGGCGCAACCTCCAGCCCGCCGGCCTCGGCCGGCGCCCCGGACGCCGCGGAAGCTCGCGAACAAATGGCGGCCATGCAGCAGCATATCAAACAATTGCAGACCGAACGCCTGCTATTGGAAGCCAAATTGAGGGAGGCCCTCTCCGTCTCCCAGGGCGCTGTGGACCCCCGGGATTTGGCGCGCGCCGAGGAAAAAGCGCGTTCCCTCGAAAAGGAAAACGATTTGCTGCGGGTGACCCTGGAGCAGGAAAAGCAAAAGGCCGCCCGCCTGATCGAGCCCGCGAAACTCAAGGAACTGGAGGAGGCCTTGGAATTGACCAAGCGCCAGATGGCCCGGCAGGCGGAACAAACCGCCGCGCTGACGGCGGAGAAAGAGGCCCTGGCCCGGCAAGTGCGGCAGGAACGGGACAAAACGGCGGCCATGGCCAATCCCGAGACGCTCCGAGCGGTCGAGCAGGCCTTGGCCGAGGCCAACGCCCGGTTGGCCCGCCAAGAAGAGGCATCCGCGGCGCTCAACAAGGAAAAAGAGCTGCTGCTGGCCAAGCTGCAGCAGGAGCGGGAAGCGTCCCGGCAACGGCAGGATGACGTCCGGTCGGAGGCCGCTCAGCGCCTGGCCGAAGTGACGAAATTGGCCGAGAGCCTGCAAAGCGAAAAGCTGGCCTTGCAAAAGCAGTTGGAGACGGAAAAGGGCCGGGCCGCCCAGATGGTGGAGGCGTCCGCGCTGGAGGCCGCGCGGGCGGCGCTCGCGGAAGCCAATCGCAAACTGGATGCGCAAACAGTGGAAACCGCCGCGGCGAGACGCGAAAAGGAGATTCTGGAAAAATCCCTGGCCCAGGCCAACCAGCGTCTGGAGGAGCAATCGGCCACCGCCCGCTCCCTGCTTGGCGAAACGGAGACCTTGCAAAAGCGGTTGCGCGAGGAGTTGGCGAAAAGCGCCAAACTGGCCGATCCCGCGGAACTGGAAAAGATACGGCGGGAACTGGCGCAAACGAACGAGAAACTGGCGCGGCAAAACCGTTTGACGGAATCGCTGACGCGCGAAAAGGAATCGCTCCAGGCCAGTCTGAAGGCGCGCGAGCCGGACAACGCCCTCATCAAGTCCCTGACCGAGGAAAACGCCGGCATGAAGAAGGAGTTGGCGGACCTGCGGGCGCGCAACGAGGCCCTGGAACCCAAGCTGGCCGAAAGCCAGCGGCAACTCGAAAGCGCGCAAAAAGAGCTGGAAGCCATGAAGATGTCCTACGAAGCCCTGCAGATGGAAAAGAAGCTGCTGGAGAACCGCGCCAAAATTCAGGCGGAGACATCCGTGCCCGGCCCCGATCCAAGGTTGATTGAGGCGGAGAAAAAACTGGCCGAGGCCGGTCAGGCCATCAAGGCCACCGAGGTCCAGATGGCCGCGCTACAAAGCGAAAAGGGCATCCTGGAAAAGGCCAAATCGGATTTGCAAACCAAGCTCGAGCAGGCGCGGGAAGCGGCGGACGAACAGCGCCGGCAGGACCGGGAGCGAATGGCGCAGTTGGAGCGCGAGTTGGTGCAGGCCAAGGCGCTCAACGCCAGCCGCGAAGCGCGGATAAAGGAGGTTGAAGCTGAGCGAAAAAAACTGGAAGACCGCCTGGCGGCCCTGGCGTCTGAACGCGCGAAGATCACCGTCCGCACCGAGAGCGAAACGCAAAGAATTGCCGAGCTGTCGGTCGAACGGGACGTGCTGCGAAAAGGTCTGCGGGAGGCGGAGAGGGAATTGGCCGATTTGCGCGGGCGGCTGGCTGGCGGGAAAACCGGGGAATTGGAGCAAAAGCTGTCCACCATGCGGGAAAAAGCCCGGACGCGCGAGTCGCCGCCGCCGGTCTTGAGCCCGGACGATCTGGCGTTGCTCAAAGCGCCCGAGGTTCGTTTTGCCGGCCGGGAACCGGCGCTTTCCAGCAAACCGATTCGGGATGTTCCGGAAAATATCCGGGATCTGATTTTCGCGGCCCAAGTGGAAGCGGGCGCCGGACGGCTGGCGGAGGCCGAGGCCAAATATCAGGCAGTTTCCCGTTCCCCCAGACTGCGCGTCTATGCCCTTTACAAGCTGGCCGGACTTCAAATGGACCGGCGTGACTTCGCGGCGGCGGAACGTCTCATTCGCGAGGGCCTTAAAGGGGATGCGGATCACTCGGGCCTACTCTATCAACTGGGCATTTTATGCTACCAACAAGGGCGTGTCACCGAGGCGATCAACGCGCTGAGTCGTTCGGTCAAGAGCAACCGGGAAAGCCCCGATTCCTTGAGTTACCTGGGCTTTGTGCTGGGCCGGCAGGGGGCCTTGCGCGAGGCGGAAACGGCCTTTCGCAAGGCGGTAAAAATGGAGGCCGAAACCAAGTCGGCGCATTTGGGCTTGGCCTGGGTGTATTCCCACCAGCAGCCGCCGCTGCTTGAACTGGCCCGCTGGCACTACCGCCAAGCGATGGTTCACGGCCAGGCGCCCGACCCGGAGATGGAAAGACGCCTGGCCCGCGCCGCGGCCGTCAACTGATTTGCCGTCCCATGCTGGCGCAGCAAATCCATGACCTGTGGGTGCCCACCCGGGGGCGTGGACTCTATGAAATCACCGAGCCCGTTGCCGCCTTGGTGCGGCGCACAGGATTTGTTACCGGCCTGGTCACCCTGCATGTCTGCCACACCTCCGCGTCCCTGCTCATTCAGGAGAACGCGGATCCCGAGGTGCGCCGGGATTTGGAGCGCTTTTTCCACCGTCTGGCGCCGGATGGGGATCCGCTGTTTCGCCATACTGCCGAGGGGGATGACGACATGCCCGCCCATGTGCGGACCGCGCTGACCGCCGTTAACCTGAGCATTCCCATAAAATCCGGCATTCCCGCGCTGGGAACCTGGCAGGGCATTTACCTTTGGGAGCACCGTGTCGCTTCGCATCGGCGGCAAGTGGTGGCCCATATTTTAGGGGAATAAAACCAAGCGCCTCCGCCGGCGATGCCGGGTGATTTCGTGCGCAGGTTCGACGGTTTGGCGGAAGGGGGGAGATTCGAACTCCCGGTGCCAGTTGCCCAGCACGCCTGATTTCGAGTCAGGTGCCTTAAACCACTCGAGCCACCCTTCCAACCTGATCGCCAACCTCCGCCCGCCGCAGCATTGACTATCGGCTACGGCTGCCGATGTCATTTCAAGCAACGCGGTATGCGGGACGGCGCCATTGCCTGCCGGTCTGGCGAGCCCTGGCTAAAACCATCTTCGGCAAATTTAAGATATGGCCCGCCAACCGCGTTTAATTCTGCCACAAACCGGGCCCGGGGCAAGCGCATTCCTCGTTTGTGAGGGGCGGGCTGGCGGTGGTGCAAGGTTCGGGCAAAAGGATTGCGCGAATTTTGACATCACCGCGCGTCCGGCGGCCGCCAGATCGTACGGACGCGACGTGCAAGAAAGCGGTAGAGGACTGCCGCAATCCATAACGCTGGCGCGACTCCGCACGCCCCGCCCGAACGCCGCGAGGTCTTGGAGTGCGGTAGTCCTCTACCGCTTTGGCAACCGAAAGGCTGGACAACCCGCGGCGCCTGATTCTGGAGGAGCACCGCAAAAAGGGCGCTGCGGTGGCAGCGCCCTTTTGCGTCAAAGGCCCGCTTTATCCATGCCGCCGGTTATTCCCGCCGGGTCCGGTAGTAGCCGTGGCCGACAATGTTGGGGTCGGTTTGTCTGAACCATCCATTTTGCGGCGCGGCGGTCAGGTTGGTGGTAATCGGCTGCCAGCCGATGGGTGGCGTCAGGCTTTTTTCGCCCGGCTGGCGTCGGGGATGGCCTGGATTTCACCGAGCCACCGAATGGAAAATTCCCCGTAAATTGTAACGGCCAACGATGCGCCGGGCCGGTATCGTGCGGGTGGTGAAAGTTGGCGGATTGTCGGCGAGTCCATCCGGGCGGCGCGGAGTTTTTTCCCGTCGGCCATCGCCTTTTGCGCTTGCTTTGCTCAAGGGGTTGCGGGTTAATGGATGGAAGAAGAGCAACCGGTCTGGCTTATGTTTTATGTGATATGCCTGGTTGGCGGGGTGATTTTCACGCTTCTGTGCGCGATCTTCGGCCATTTCTTTGGCGGGCACGATATGGACGGGGACGTGGGCACGGGCGGCCACGCGGAAAGCGGTTTTGCCGACTCCGGCGTCCACGCGCTGTCCTTTTTCAGCCCCACGGTGCTGGCCTCTTTTGTGACGGCGTTTGGCGCCATCGGCACCATCCTGGATCATATTGAAGCGACCAAAAGCGTTTGGATCAGCGCGCCTATTGCCGGAGTAGGGGGGATCGGAATTGCCTGGGTGGTGCTGCTTTTGTTCAATACGGCGTTCCAGAAAACCCAAAGCTCCAGCGAGTCGCGCATCGCCCGTTTGATTGGCCAGGAAGCCAACGTCATCACCGCCATCCCCTCGGGCGGCGTCGGGGAGATTGCCTATGTGCAAGGCGGCACGCGCTACAACGCCCCCGCGCGCTGCGAACGCGAGGAGACGGTGCCGGCGGGCAAGCTCGTCAAAATCACAAAGATCGTCGGCTCCCAATTTTACGTGGAAGTCAAACAAACCTAAAGCACTCAGGAAAAAATATGAATATGACCTACATTATGCTGGCCGCCCTGCAGGGGTGGGAAATACCGACCGCCATCGGCGTGGCGGCGCTGATTTTTGTTTTCTTTATTTTTGCGGCCATTTGGGCGAGCCGATATACCAAGGTCGGCCCCAACGAAGTGCTGATCGTTTCCGGCCGCCGGCACCGGTTGGAGGACGGCAGCGAGGTCGGTTTCCGCATTGTCAAAGGCGGCGGCACCTTTGTCATGCCGGTCGTGGAAAAGGTGGATGTGCTGTCCTTGGAACTGTTGACCATAGATGTCAACACCCCGGAGGTCTATACAGTCAAGGGTGTGCCGGTCAAGGTGGACGGGGTGGCGCAGATCAAGGTCAAAGGCGATGACATCTCCATTCGCACCGCCGCCGAGCAGTTCCTCAGCAAGGGTCGCGATGACATCAAAAACATTGCGACGCAAACTCTGGAAGGCCATCTGCGCGCCATTCTGGGCACGCTGAGTGTTGAGGACATCTACCAGAACCGCGATGCCTTTGCCACCAAGGTGCAGGAAGTGGCCGCTGGCGACATGGCCAACATGGGCTTGTCCATTGTCAGCTTCACCATTCGCGATATTCGGGACAGCCAGGGTTATCTGGACGCGCTGGGCAAACCGCGCATCGCCCAGGTGAAACGGGACGCGCAAATCGCCCAGGCCGAGGCCGACCGCGACGCCATGATCAAGTCATCCGAGGCCCAGCAGAAAGGGCAGGAAGCCAAGTTTGCCGCGGACACCAAAATCGCCGAGTCGCAGCGCGATTACCAGACCAACGTGGCGATGTATCAGGCCACCGTGAACCAAAAGAAGGCCGAGGCGGACCTGGCCTACGACCTGCAGAAATACAAAACCGGCCAGTTGGTCAAGGCCGAGGAGGTGCAGGTCAACATTATCGAGAAACAGAAGCAGATCGAATTGCAGGAGCAGGAAATCCGCCGCAAGGAGCGCGAGCTGCAGGCCAACGTGCAAAAACCGGCGGATGCCGAGCGCTACAAGGTGGAGACGCTGGCCAACGCCAAGAAATTCCAGCTTGAAACGGAGGCCGCTGGCGCGGCCAACGCCACCAAGACCACCGGTTTTGCGGCCGCGGAAGTCACCAAGGCCACCGGTTTTGCCGCCGCCGAGGCCAACAAAGCGCAGGGATTGGCCAACGCCGAAATCGCCCGCGCCACCGGCTTGGCGGAAGCCGAGGCCAACAAGGCGCGCGGTTTGGCCGATGCCACGGTCATCGAGGCCCAAGGCAAGGCGACCGCCGAAGCCATGCGCATGAAGGCCGAGTCCTTCAAGCAATACAATGAGGCGGCGGTCGTGGAAATGATTGTCCGGGTAATGCCCGAGGTGGCCGGCAAGATCAGCGAACCGCTGTCCAAGACCGAAAAGATCGTCATTATCAACAGCGGCAGCGGCCCTGGCGGCGGCGCCAGCAAGCTCACTGGCGACGTTACCCAGATCATCAGCCAGTTGCCGCCGGTCATCGAGAGCCTGACGGGCATTAAGTTCGATAAGCTGCTCGAGCAGGTGCCCGCGCTTCGCAAGGCCATGGCCAAGGAAGAGCCGCCCAAAGCGGACTAGCCAATGAGTCTCAGCGGCCACAGTTGGTTTTTTGCCGGATTCGTCGTCATCGTGGTCATCATGACGTTGATGACGCTGATTGGTTTCGGCGTCTTTGGCTTGACGGCGCGCCGCATATTTCGGGAAGCGGAGCGCCGGCGGAGCCAGCCGCCGGAGTTCCGCCCCGCCCGGGTGGTGGCCAAGCGCACGGAGGTTCGCGGCATGGACTCAACCGCAACCTGGTATTACGCGACCTTCGAATTTGAAACAGGTGAGCGCCGTGAGCTCTCCCTCCCGGGCGCGGATTACGGCCTGCTGGCCGAGGGCGACGAAGGCCGCGTCGGTTTTCAGGGAACCTGGTTTCACAGTTTCGAACGGCAAGCTGCGGCGGCGCCTCCGGTTCTCCTGGCTGCCAAAGCAAATTCCTAACCCGCTTTCCCCATGCGTCTATTTGAGGCCATCATCGAAGCCAATCAGCGCGCTCTGCGCGGCGACAAGTCCGCCGGTGTGCGGATCGAGGAATATGCGGCGGCACTGCCGTTGGTGATGCTGACCTGCGTGGACCCGCGCCTCAACCCGCTGATCCCCGAAGTAATGGGCGTGCCGGAGGAAAAGGTGATCTGGCTGCGCAATGCGGGCAATATCATCACCGGGCCCCTCAGCAGCACGATGCGTTCGCTGGCGTTGGCCTGTCTGGTCAAGGAGGGCCGGGAAATTGCCATCATCGGCCATACGGATTGCCTCGTCGGCAAGGCCACCATGCTCAAGCTCACCGACGCGATGAAAGCCCTTGGTGTGGAACGCGCCCGTTTGCCGGAGAACCTGGTGGAATACTTCGGCATGTTCTCCAGTGAGCGCCAGAATGTGCTCAAGGCGGTTGATTTTGTCCGCGCCAGCCCCCTGATTGGCGCCTCCATCCCGGTTCACGGTTTGCTGTTGGACACGCAATCGGGAAGCCTGGATTGGCTTGTCAACGGCTACCAGGCGATGGATAGCGTCACCTCAAAGTTCACCTCCGCCATCCGCAAGGCGGAAACCGTCACCAGCGCGCTTGAGGACCTGCCGGATTTCAAAATTGGCGGCCTGGAATTGCCAACCTCGAAAATTGGTGAAGTCGCCTCCAAAACCGGCGAACTGCTGCAAAAAATTGAGGACCGCGCCGAGCAGATCGAGGCTGCTTATCACAAAGCCAGGGAAACCATTGGCCAGGAGAAGTCCAACACGCTGCCGCCCTCGTTGGCGCCCGAGGCCGAAACCGACCTGCGCCAAAAAATTGACACCGCCAAACGCTACGTGCTCATCGGTGGCGACCAGAAAAGATACGGTCCGATTCCCGGGCGGATTGTCCTGCAATGGCTGGACGATGGCCGGATTGACGCCAGCACGCCGATCCAAGTCGAGGGCGTCAATGTGTGGCAAACACTGGGCACGCTGCCAAGTCCCCGCGCGACGGGCAAATTGCCGTTGCCGCCGCCCATCGAGCCCCGGCATTTCAAGAAAAAATACTGAGCCGCGCCGGGCTTTCAGCCGCTTGCTTGCCGCTCGTTTTCTCCCGTTACGGTCTTCCTGGCGGCTTCGCCGTCATTGCCTGCCGACACCGAATAAAGCAGCAGCAGGAAGACCCCAACGCAGATCGCGCTGTCCGCCACGTTGAAGGCGGGAAAGCCCAGTTCGTCCCCGCTGCGCCGGCGGAGATAAAAGTAAAGAAAATCGACGACGTGCCCGTGGGCCAGCCGGTCCACCGTATTGCCAACAATGCCCCCCAGAACCATGCCCATCGTGTAATCCCCGGCCGGAGTGGGCGGGGCGAATTTTTTGCGGCCCATCATCAAGGCCGCGGAAACCACCAGGGAAATAATCGTCAACAGCCCGTTGTTGTCCCGGAACAAGCTCCAGGCGGCCCCGGTGTTGCCCCAATGCACAAACTTGAAAAAGCCGTCCCAAATAACCCGTTCGTGGGCATAACCCAGGTTGTTTAAGACCAGCAACTTGCTGGCCTGGTCCAGCACCAGCACGGTGAGGACGGCCAGCGCAAAACGCTCGTTGGACGTGCGGACCATCATTGGGACGCCGGCTTGCCGGCGCGGTTGCCAAGCATAGGCGGAGGCGGCTGGTGAAACCAAGAAGATTTGGCGTCCCCGGCGCGCGGCGGTCTTGGCTGGGGCGCCACGGGGAGGTCGGCCTGGAATTGAGCGCAAGGTTGCGCTTTCCTTTTGGCGGCAAGTGAGCTATTAAAAGGCAGCGACAGGTTAAATCAGTAATCATGACCCAGCCGGAAGCGCAGCGCACGAGAGTTTTAATCGCCGAGGATAACCGGGCGGTGTCCGCCTTCATGGTCATGTTGCTGGCGGACGCCGGCTACGAAGCCGAAGCGACGGCCGACGGTGAGGAGTTCTTGGAACGTATCGAGCATTTTAACCCAGCGGTGGTTATCCTGGACCTGATGATGCCCAAAATTCACGGGATGGAGGCGCTGCGGCGCCTGAGGGCCAATCCCGCGACGGCCAGAGTCGGGGTGATTATTTGCACCGCGCGGCCCTACAAAGCGGACCATGACCAAGCGCGCAATCTCGGGGCCTTCGAAATTGTTTGCAAGCCTTTCAAACGGGAGGATTTATTGGGGGCGGTGCGGCGTTGTCTGGCGGGCACGCCGGAAACCATTCCCGCCCGGCCCGCCGCCGAAGTCGAGGCCGCTTACCTGCCGCAATTCGAAGCGGGACAGCCCTACTACTGCTTATGGGGCACGCGCGGTTCGACCCCGGTATCGGGCCAGCGGTTTGTGCGGCATGGCGGCAATACCTCCTGCCTGGAGGTGGGACTGGGCGAAGACATGGTGATTGTGGACGCGGGGACGGGAATTCGGGAGTTGGGGCTGAAACTGGCGGCGGAAAAGCCGCGCCGGCTGCACATTCTCATCACCCACACCCACTGGGACCATATCCAGGGGTTTCCGTTCTTTGCGCCGGCTTATTTGCCCGGCTTCGAATTGGTCATCTATGGCGCCCCGGGATTTGGCAAGGATTTAAAATCCATTTTCCTGGGGCAATTGGACCGCGATTATTTTCCGGTGCAATTCGAAGACATGCAGGCGAAGATCGAATTTCGGCTGTTGGAAAAGGCGCCGCTGATAATCGGGCCCATCGAAGTAAGTTGGGAATACACCCACCATCCGGCGGCGACTTTGGCCTTTCAGATGAATTTCAGCGGACGCCGGCTGGCCTATGTTAGCGATAACGAATTCCTTTACGGTTATGTGGGTTCGCCCCGCAAGATTGGCCTGGCAAGCGAAATTCTGGCGCCCCACCGGGCGTTGGTGAACTTCCTGCAAGGGGTTGATTTGCTGATTGGCGAGGCGCAATACACCAATGAGGAGTACCTAAAAAAAATCGGGTGGGGCCACTCCTCGCTCAGCAACGCCTGTTTGCTGGCCAAATTGGCGGAAGCAAAACGCTGGGTGGTGATTCACCATGATCCTTTGCATGATGATCCTTTTCTGGAAAGAAAGCTCAATCTGACCCGTCAGGTCTTGCGCCAGCTCGGTCATCCCGCCGACGTGACGCACGGGTATGATGGAATGACCGAGTTTCTCTAAAGCCGGACGGACGCCCATCTCTCCCCGCGCTTAGTTCGGCTTTTTCCGCACCCTGACCTTTGGGTATTTCCCGCCGGCCTCGGCCGCCGGACCGGCTTCGGCCCGGGAGAGCGCCAGTTTGACGAACTCCATCTGACTGCGGCAGGCTTTCTCGGGCGCCGGCGCCGGCGGGCGCTCGTACGCGCCGTCCGGTTGGAGGCAGTTCGCCTTGACGTTGTCAGCCAGCGGAATGGCCAACAGCTCGGACCGCAGGCGCTCCCGCAGGTTGCCGTCCTCGATGGGAAACACCACTTCGATGCGGCGAAAGAAATTGCGCGGCATCCAATCGGCGCTGCCCATAAAAACCTCCGGCTGGCAGGCGTTTTCAAAATAAAAGATGCGGCTGTGTTCGAGAAAACGGTCCACAATGCTGCGCACACGGATATGGTCGCTGAGCCCGGGCACGCCGGGCCGCAGGCAGCAGATGCCGCGGACGATTAGATCAACCGCGACGCCCGACTGGGACGCTTCGTAAAGCGCCTCGATGACCTCCTGGTCCACCAGGGAGTTCATTTTGGCAATAATGCGGGCGGGCAAACCCCGTCGCGCGTTTTCGGTCTCCCGGCGGATCAGCTCGAGGGTGCGGCGGTGCAGTTCAAACGGCGCCACCAGGAATTTCCGCATGGGCTGATACTGGCAGATGCCGGTTAGCAAGTTGAACAGGTTGGTGGCGTCCTCCCCGAAGTCCGGACGGCAGGTGAGCAGGCCGGTGTCCGTGTAAATTTTGGCCGTGTTGGGGTTGTAGTTGCCGGTGGCCAGGTGCGCGTAGCGCCGGAGGCCGTCCTCGTCCCGCCGCACCACCAGGGTGATTTTGGAGTGGATTTTATAACCCACCAGGCCGTAAACGACATGCACGCCGGCTTCCTCAAGGCGGCGGGACCATTCAATATTGTTGGCCTCGTCAAACCGGGCCTTCAATTCCACCACGGCGGTGACTTGTTTGCCGTTTTTTACCGCGTCCATAAGCGCGCCAATGACGCGCAGATCGCCGCCGGTGCGATACAAAGTTTGTTTGATGGCCAAAACCCGGGGATCGCGCGCGGCTTGTTGCAGAAACTGAAGCACGCTGGCGAATGAGTCATAAGGATGATGCAGCAGAATGTCCCTCTGCCGAATTATCGCGAAAATATCCTCGCCCTCCCGCAGGTCGGGCGCCACCGGGGCGACAAACGGCGGATCGCGCAACTCCGGCGAGTGATCGCCTTCGCCGAGCACCATCAGGCGGGCGGGATTCAGCGGCCCGTCCACTTGATAGAGATCATCCTCGCCCAAGCGCAGGTATTGCAGCAATTCCTTGCGGATGGCTGGCGGGCAGCCCCGATTGACCGTCAGGCGAACCGCTTCGCCTTTGCGTCGGTTGTGCAACTCCTCCTCGACCGCCTTGAGGAGGTTGGCGACCTCCTCTTCGTCAATATACAGCTCGCTGTTGCGGGTGACGCGAAAATACCAATGGCCGAGAAGGCGCGTTCCGGGGAAAAGGTCTTGGAGGTAATGGCCAATCAAGTCGCTAAGAAATACATACTCCTGGCGCGCATCCTGGCGGGGCAGTTTGACCAGGCGCGGCAGGATGCGCGGCACCTGGACGATGGCCAGGCGCTGCCGTTTGGCCCCTTCCTGCTCGACTTCGAGCCGCACGATGACGTTCAGAGACTTGTTGAGGACCATCGGAAAAGGGTGGGAGGGGTCAATCCCCAACGGTGTCAGCACGGGCCGGACTTCGGCGCGGTAAAAGCGGTCCAACCACACGGCATCGGCCTTGGACAGGTTTTTCATTTCGCGGAAATGAATCCCCTTGGCGGCGAGCGCGGGAACAAGCTGGTGCCGCCAGCAATAATACTGCTGGTCCACCATGCTCCGAATGCGTTTCACCACCGCCCGAAAAATTTCGCTCGCGGTCAGGCCATCCTGACTTCGCTCAACCGTGTCGCTCTCGATTTGCTGTTTGAGGCCCGCCACGCGCACCTCGAAAAACTCGTCCAGGTTCGAGCTCGATATAGCCAGGAACTTGACCCGCTCGAGCAAAGGGACGTTGGCATCCAGTGCTTCGTTGAGCACTCGCTGGTTGAATTCCAGCCAGCTTAGCTCGCGGTTGAAATACCGGGCTGGACCGTTATTGCCGATCTTGGAGTTCATAGCGGCACACCGGCGCGGAGTCTAGCCTCCAACGGCCAGCGTTAAAAGCCTTATTATGCGACGTTTGCGTTACGCGCGCGGCGTGGCAGAGACCGGGATGCCCTCCTCGGCCAGCAATACTGGAATCCCCCCGCGCACAGGATAAATTACCGCCCCATCCTGGCGCGCCAGGCCGGCGTCCAATTTGTCGGTAACCACCCGCCCGCCGACATTGCGCACCTCCCCGCGCGCCACGCCGGCATTCAGTTGGTCCACCAAGGCTGCGGCGGCCAAGGCCAGAGGCTGACGGGTAACGGGACAAATCAGGATTTTAAGCAGGTCGGGAGACATTTTTTGGGCGGTGGCGCGGTGCATGGTGAAAAGACTGGACCGCCGCCTCATATACTTCTTTCAGGGCTACACCGGCCCGCGCGGCTGCCTGCCGGCAGCTTTCAAACTCGGGCGCGGCCTGCACCACTTGTCCATCCAGCCGCCCCAGTTTCATTTGAATGGGGCCAAAGGCCGTCTTGACGGACTGGAATTCGCGCGCCAATTTGCGGCGGGCGGCCAAATGCCAGCGAACGCCAAAAGCGCTGGTTTCCCGCAGCATTAGGGCGGCGAAACGCTCCGCCTCGGCGGGCGGACAAATGACCGTCAGCAAGACGCCGGGCCGGTTTTTTTTCATCTGTGCCGGGGTATGGAAGACATCCAGAGCTCCCGCAGCGAGCGCGGCCTCCAGGAAATGCCCCAGGATTTCCGGGCTGACATCATCAAGATTGGTTTCCACCACCGCCACGGAATCCGACTCCCAGCCATAATTTCCCCGATTGCAAGCCGGGCTGGGTTGTTCCGTCACGGAGGTTTCACCCCATATTGCCCGCACACAATTGGGGCGGCTGGCCAGCGTTCGGGAGCCCACCCCGTAACCGACGCGCGCAATCACCATCTGGTCAAGCGGCCCAAAGGATTCGGCAAACTCCGCCAACAGCGCCGCCCCTGTGGGGGTGACCAGCTCAGTGGCCTCTTCGCACTGAGTCACCTTCACGCCCCGCGCCCCCAAAATTTCCAGGGTGGCCGCTGTCGGCACGGGAAACCGACCGTGCGCGCATTCCACCCAGCCGCGGCCATCCACTACGGGCGCGGACAAAACACGGGGTCGCCCTAGCCATTCGAGCCCTATGCAAACTCCGACAATGTCCACGATGGAATCCACCGCGCCGACCTCGTGAAAATGCACTTGGTTCGGTGGAATCCCGTGCACCTTGCCTTCGGCCACCGCCAGGCGGTGAAAAACGGCGACCGCCTTTTCCTTGACCCAGGGGGACAGGGTGGATTTGTCGATCAGTTTCCGGATGTCGGCAAAATTCCTTTCATGGATTGGCCGGGACTTGCGGGGGGGATGATGACAGTGATGATCGTGAGGGTGGTGATGGGAGTCTTCCGGGGAATGACCGCGATGATGGGACGCGGCCTCCCCGTCGAGATGCACGTCGAATTTGATGCCGCGAATGGAGCCCGCTCGCCGCGCGCCGACATGCAAGTGGTAACCTTTCAACTTGAGTTTGGCCAGCTCCCGTTCAAGCCGCGGCGCCTCCACCCCCAGGTCAATCAAGGCGCCCAGAAACATGTCCCCGCTGAGGCCGCTGAATATGTCCAGGTAAAGCGTTTTCATTGGCCTTCCCCCGCCGCCAAGGCGTTGATCTGGCTGGCCGCGTAACCGGCGCCGAAGCCGTTGTCAATGTTCACCACCAGCACGCCGCTGCTGCAACTGTTGAGCATGCAAAGCAGGGCGCTGAGGCCGCCCAGGTTGGCCCCGTAGCCGACGCTGGTTGGCACGGCGATCAGCGGCCGCGCCACTAAACCGGCAACCACGCTGGGCAGAGCCCCCTCCATCCCCGCCACGACAATCAGCGCGTTTGCCTGCTGAATGCGATCCAAGGGCTTCAGCAGCCGGTGCAGCCCCGCCACGCCCACATCAAAAAAACGCTCGACCCGGTTGCCCATGATCTCCGCCGTCAGGGCCGCCTCCTCCGCCACAGGCAAATCGCTGGTGCCGGCGCAAAGCACCGCGATGGAGCCGCGGCGCTTTGGCAAGGGGCGTTTCTCCCAGGTGATGCAACGGGCGGTTTCATGCCAGACGGCGGCGCGCGTCATTTTCTTTACCGCCCGGGCATGCGCCGGGGTCACGCGGGTGATGAGCACATGGCCGTCCTCCCGGGCCAGTCGGCTGGCGATGGCGGCCACCTGCGCGGGGGTTTTCCCCGCGCCGTAGATCACCTCGGGAAAGCCTTTTCGTAACGGCCGGTGCAGGTCCAGTTGCGCAAAGCCCAGTTCCATCACGGGCGCGCGCTGAAACGCCCGCAACACCTCGGCGCGGCTGACTTCGCCGGCCCGGTATTTGTCCAACAAGGCGGTTGCCTCATTTACAGTCATGGGCGGAAGATTGCCTGCTCAGACGGCAAAGCGCAAAGGCAATTTTGCCGCCGCTCGCGCGGCTTAAGTGGAGCTTCGCTCCAACGTGGTATCCTCCCAGGAAGCGGGATCGTCCAGCGGCTCTAGGTGGGTGAAAACGGTTGCCGCCGGCAAGACCCGGCGGATGTCCGCTTCGATTTTCTCCAGCAATTCGTGGCCCTTTTGCACCGTCCAGTCTCCCGGCACCAGCACGTGCAGGGAGACAAAGCGGCGGGCGCCGGACTGGCGGGTGCGCAAGGCGTGAAACTGGAGTCCCTCCCCGCGATAGCCCCGCAGCACATTTTCGATGGACGCCATCTCCTCGGGGGGCAAACCGGTGTCCATGAGGCCGAGGACCGACCGCCGCACAATCAGCCAGCCGGTGCGGGCGATGTTAAAGGCAACCGCCAAGGCCACCACCGGGTCGGGCCATAACCATCCGGTCCCCAGCACCAACCCGACCCCGACCAAAACCCCCGCCGATGTCCAGACATCGGTCAGGAGATGCGCGGCGTTGGCCTCCAGCGTGATGGAGTTATGCCGCTGCCCCGCTCGCCGCAGCAGCAGGGCCGTGGCCAAGTTGACCAGCGCGGCGCCGCCGCCAAAAACCAGCCCCAGCGCCAAATGTTCCAAGGGCTGGGGCACCAGCAGCCGGCTGATGGCCGCCGCGGCTATGCAAATGGCCGCCATGACAATCAAGGCGCCCTCGGCCCCGCTGGAGAAATACTCCGCCTTGCTGTGGCCGTAGGCGTGCTCGTCATCCGGCGGGCGCGCCGCGATCGTCAGCATCATCAACGCCATCACCGCCCCGGCCAGGTTGACGAAAGACTCCAGCGCGTCCGACAGCAAGCCCATGGACCCCGTGAGGAGAAAGGCTGTGGCTTTCAATCCAATCGTCGCGACGGCCGCGGCAATGGACAGCCAGGCGTATTTTGTCAAATGAGGCTGGCTCATGTGATTGATCCGCTCGAATTTTAAGCGGCCCGGCTGGCCGAGGGCCAGCCAAAACCGCGCGGCCCTGCCGCCTCCAAATTGCCATTCATCTGGAAACATTTCCCTATGAGGCAACGCGGCCGCGCTTCCGTCTCTTTGCCGCATTGCCTGCCGTTGCAAATTTGCTAGGCTTGGCGCATGAAAAGCGTTTGCGCCGGGCTGGCGATGGTGGTCGCGGGATGGGGCTGGATCAGCGCCCCGGTTTGCGGGGCGGGCCTCTCGAAGCCCAACATCCTTATTTTTTACGCCGACGACCTCGGCTATGGCGAACTGGGTTGTTATGGCAACCAACAAGTGCCCACCCCGCACATTGATTCCCTGGCGAAAAACGGCCTGCGTTTCACCCAGGGCTATGTCTCCGCGCCGCTCTGCTCGCCGTCCCGCGCGGGACTCATGACGGGCCGGTATCAGACGCGCTTCGGCCACGAGAACAACGCCATGGCGGAAGGGCGCTGCCTGCCAATGGCGGAAACCACCCTGGCCAACCGTCTGGCGGCTCTGGGCTACACCACCGGCATGGTGGGCAAATGGCATCTCGGCAACGGGCCGGAGCAACTGCCGATGCAGCGCGGTTTCGCCGAATTTTATGGGGTTACAGGCAATCCTGGCTCCTATTTCCAGCCGCGCGGGCTGATTGATTCGCGGATATCCCCGCAGGTCCGTCCGGCGCCCGGCAAGGATTATTACACCACCGACGCCTTTGCTGAACGAGCGGTGGACTGGCTGGGGAAGCGGGACGGCGGACCGTGGTTCCTTTACTTGGCGTTCAACGCGGTCCACACGCCCCGCGAGGCCAGCGATAAGTATCTTCAACGTTTTCCCCGCCTGAGCGCGGGCAAGGAACGCGAAATGGCGGCCATGATCTCCGCCATGGACGATGCCGTGGGCCGGGTGCTGGAAAAAATCCGGGCGTTGGGGCAGGAGGAAAAAACGCTGATCTGGTTCGTCAGCGACAACGGCGCGCCCGGCGGACGCGACGGCAACGGCCCTTTGAACGGCCACAAGCACACCTGTTGGGAGGGCGGCATCCGAGTGCCTTTCCTGCTGCAATGGAAAGGGCGGTTGCCGGCTGGCCAATTGTATGAGCAGCCGGTGATTCAGCTCGATGTGCTGCCCACTTGCCTGGCGGCGGCGGGCGGCGCGACGGACCCGGCCTGGAAACTCGACGGCGTGAACCTGCTGCCGTTCCTGGCCGGCGAAGAAAAGGGGCGCCCCCACCAAACTTTGTTTTGGCGGATTGACGGCATGTGGGCGGTGCGGCACGGTGATTGGAAACTGGTCCTTCCCGAGGCCGGACTGGAGCCGCCGGCGCTTTACGACCTTGCCGCGGACCTCGGAGAACAGCGCAACTTGGCGAGCAAAATGCCGGAAAAAGTCTCCGAATTGCGAACTCTGTGGAACCGCTGGAACGCCGAGCAGGCCAATCCCACCCCCGATGGCGGCAAACGGGCTAAGCGCATGGAAAAAGGCAAGCCCCTCAAACCGACCCAAACGCGGGCCAAATGAAAGCTGGCCGTGCGTGGGGGGGATCCGGAGTTCGCCAACTAAAAACGTTTATTCGGTTCGTCCGGCAAAGAGCTTTTGCCGTATTGGAGAAAGCCCGTTTGGAAACGGCGGCGGCGGTGTTTTTTTGATGCCCACGCCTCCGAATGGGGGAATCCCTTGAACCAGCTGGCGTAAAACTTCTCCAATTCAACTCGCTTAAAAAGGTCGGTGAACTCGGACGACGAAAGCAACCATCGCCGCTCAAGCAAGTTGCTTAGGCAACCAACCGCGCAACTGTTGGCCGAAGACCAGGTAATTCGGGTCGGGATAATGAGCGCGGCGAGCGGGTAGAAGAATCTGATCGCGCAGGGTCGTCCGAAATGCTGCCGCTCCGCCATCCCAGCCAATCGAACGCAGCTCCGCCATGCGCCGCTCGTTCACGATGACTGAGTAATCTTGTTTGACGGCGATGAGTCCATGATCAAATGCGCGATGATGAAGGGCACTCAGACAGATTCCGTTTTTCAGTTCGTCCGTCCCGCGCTCATGGTCAATCGGGATGATGTGGGCCGCGTCCACGAGGTCGAGTTGCATCCCGCTGACCGCGCAGCGATTGCCGTAGGCGGTCAGCACATTCTGACGGAAGCGGGCATCCCGCACCTTTCGATTGATTTGTTGCAACACCGTTTTGCGGGGCCCTGCCGGAATATCTCCGATTTCGCGCTCGATGTCCGTGTTGGCGATGCGCTCAAGCTGCAGCAGTTCCTCCGGCTGTTGAGCGGCTTGATGCAGGTTTTCAAGTTCCTGCGCGTAGGTCGCGAAGAAGTCGGGGCGAAACGCGATGACGATTTCCTGGTTGTCGCGGGTCTGCGGGAAGAACGCCTTCGCCTTGGCCTCGATGACTGTTTCACGCCTCATTTGCAGCGACGGCGAGCGGCCCAACATCGAGACAAGGTGTTTGCTCACGTCGAATCCTGCAAACATCTGTTCATTCTCTTCCCATCCCAGCAGGAGCGTTTTCGCGCCTTCTTCGACACGGAGGCGATCCACGCCAGTGATTTGAATCCGCAGCTCGCTCGGATTTCGCGGGTAACCGCCATGCGTCAAGTTCCAGATGTAGCAGAGCGCGACAACTCGTTGTCCGCCGCAGAACAACGCCAGCTTGAAGGGATGTTCAGACGACAGAACAATTGCATTCCAGCCGGACAGTTTGGCGGCTGTTAGGAGTCGCTTAAGCAGGTCGGATTTGCTGAGGCGCGTGGTCATTGGTGGAATTCACTTGCCCTTGGCCTTTCGCCCTTTTGGGGTGGGCGAGCAGGTTTCCAGCAAGGCCATTTGCGCCGGATTCGGTTCGGCAACAGACGTTGTCGCGGCCAACTGTTTTGCCCCTTTTGCTTTTGTCGCGCGCCGTGCGCCACCGTCTGGCGGGAGCGGCTCAACATCCTCCACCCCGTTCCAATAGAGGCCGGGCTTAAAAATACGGTACGAATCATCGCTATTAGCCTTTTCCGGTTTCGCCGAAGGATACCTGTCCGGCTTGCCGCGCTGGAATCGGCCGAGTGCGCCCTTTAGATAATTTTCGACGCGGTCGCAGCAAATCCACGCGCGCCGCGTCCGCTCAGCCGCCTCACCAGTCGCGCAGCTGCCGCTGAACGGGTCAACCACCAGGTCACCGACTTCGGTCAGCATGCGGATGAAGTATTCCGGGATTTCGGTTGGGAAGCGGGCAGGATGCGGCGTGATTCCCTTGTCGCGGCAGTAGCGGATGTAGGCGGAGTTGCTCTCGGTGTGTGCGAGCGCAATCAGGTTTGGGGGAATCGCGGCGCCATTGTCGGTGCCGAAGCAGTCGGAAATGTCGTGACCCGAGGGACGCAGCTTGGGCGTGTAGCCTTTTTCCAGGAGTGCTTTCATGCTTTCAGAATACGGCTGCAAGACGCGGCGATTGCTCGCTTTCGGCCAGGGTGTCGGCGACAGCCACCAAATGCAATTGATGGCATCCTTCACACGGATGCGCCTGACAGTCACCCATTCGGCGGGCGTTGGCAGACGCGCTGGATTCCACCAGAAGAACTCTTGCGCCAGATGGAAACCGAATTCACGGCAGAGCATGATGAGCAATTCGTAATGATAAAGGCTGCGTGTCGGTTGTCCCGGGATCCATGCTCCCCCAATATCAATGACGAGCGAACCTTGCGGTTTCAGGGCGTTGTGGAATGCGGCGGCGAACGGGCGAAACCAATCCAAGTATTCATGGGCATCCGCGTTGCCGTAATCCTTTTTGCGAACGAGGCCAAAGGGCGGGCTGGTCATTATCAGGTCAACCGCCCCGGGCTTGATTTCATCGCGGAACAGGCCGAGTGAATCGCCCTGATAGATCCGGCCGTACGCCGTCTCATGGAAGAGGCTCACGGCTGTTTCGGCGGTCTTGGATGTGGACATCGGCATTTGGCAGATTGCCTTCCATCGTTGGCCGGCCTGCTTCACATGATGAAACGGTTGACCCTGTGAGATAGGCTCTGTGTCCCTTCTTGCTCGGTCGTTATTAACCGGCGGCCTTCCGCCATTTCACTCGTCACCCCTGACGTTCTCCATCTCACAGGGCGAGTTCCATCGTAATTTTGGCTCGTTATCATGTGCTCCGCCGTTCCGTTTCTGATTGCCAGCCTGCCAAACAGCGGCGAGTTTGGCCAGCATAAACACCCGAAATTTAACCGCCAAAGGGCTCAAGAAATGCAAAGCCGGTCATTCCTGTGGCGGAGTTATGAAGTCATCCTTTTTCCCGCCGCGATATCCCGGCGGGACTTTCCCGCAGCCAACCTTCCGTGCCAATGACAAGGCGGATAATACCGTGGGTTTCCGACTGACTTCGGGTCAGGCGCCGGCAAACGACTCCACACCGGCGGGCGAGTTCCACCAGCGGACTGGGACGCTCCTCGGACGTGGTGGCGTCCAGAAAGAATACGCCGGTTTTTTCGCGGCGCAGAGCCTCGAAAAGCGTCGGCAATTCGGAGAGCGGCGCGACGCCGGAGGCCAGCGGCACATTGGCTTCCCCATCCGAGAGCACCACCAGGAAAGAGCGCAGGCCGGGATTTTTGCATTTCTCGGTCTGGATCAACCGCCGGCTCTTGCGCAAAGCATCCGCCAGCGGCGTGGCGCCGCCAGTGGGGATTTGCCGGAGTTTCCGGGCCGCCAGGCTGACGCTTTTTGTCGGCGGCAGAATCACCGCGGCCTCCTCTCCGCCAAAAGCGATCAAGGCCACCCGATGGCGGCCGAGGTAGGTCGCCCGCAGCAGGGCCAGCGCGGCGCCTTTGGCGGTTTGAATGCGTTGCCGGCTCCGACCGCCCATGGAATCGGATACGTCCACCGCAAACACAACCAGATACTCGCCGGGCCGGGAAAAAATTTTGCGGCAAAGATCGGCGCGTTCCACCCGCCAAAGTCTGTCCGCAGGGTTTTGCCGCAGTTGACGCAAGGCGGCGCGCCTGAGCGTGGCCGCTACGGCCAAGCTGCCTAACGGTTCATTGGGCGCCACGGGCTTGGCTCCCCGGCAACGGCCGGTGCGCGATTCCACCCTGGCTGGGGAGCGTTTTCGCGAAAGGCGGTCGCCCGGGGCCAAGTCCTCAATCGCCAAACCGGCCTGGCTTATGCGCTCGTCGGCTTGGTCAACTGTGGTTGAATCTTTTTTTTTAAGAACTCGAAGAGTATGCTGCCGGCGGCGTGCGAACCGGGGATTTGCACGCTTTCGGCCATGCGTTCCCAATCATCTTCGCCCGCCTCGGCGGCTTCAGGCGCGAGGGCCCCGGCGCCCTCCAGATCCGGTTCGGCAAAGGCCCGCCAAATGCGCTGCTGCAATTGGCCGGGGGTGTCGCTGGGCGTTGCCGCGATGCGGTGAGGCAGCGCCAGCTGCGCGGCTTCCCGCACATCTGCCCATTCCATCCGCTCGCGGTCCATCAGGGCCGCATGCGCCCGGGCGGCCTTGCAGATAGTAAGATCGGCGCGGTGTCCCTGCACTTCCAACTGATGCGTGATGCGCGTCAGGCGGGCCAGACAGGCTTGGTCAAGGGCCATCGCCGCCAGCCGCCGCCGCGCTTGCCGGACCTGCTCGGACAAGGCCATCTCCTGGTCCTGCCAGGCGCGGCAAAAGTTATCCGGGTCAGCCTCGAATTCCAGGCGGCGTCGCACGATCAGCTCACGCGCCAGCGGGTCGGCTAAATGCTCAACGATGGCGCAAAGCCCAAAGCGGTCGAGAAACTGGGGCCGCAATTCTCCCTCCTCAGGATTCATGGTGCCGACCAGGATGAAGCGGGAGGGATGGCTGAGCGAGAATCCTTCCCGTTCAACGAGGTTGACACCGCTGGCGGCGGCGTCCAACAGAAGGTCCACCAGGTGATCGTCCAGCAAGTTTACCTCATCCACATACAGCAGACCGCGATTGGCGGCGGCCAGCAGCCCCGGATCGAAGTAGCGCTCGCCGCCCTTGAGCGCCCTCTCCCATTGCAGCGTCCCCACCAAGCGGTCCTCGGTGGCGTTCAAAGGCAGCTCCACAAACGGCATCGGGCGCCGCGTGGTCGCCCTTGGCCGGCTGTTTTGAGAGCCGGCAACCGTCACGCCGGCGAACTCCCATGGTTCCGCCGGGTCGGAGTTGAAAGGACAACCATCCACAACTTCGATCTCGGGCAGCAACCTGGCCAAGGAACGAACTGCGGTGGTTTTACCGGTTCCCTTATAGCCGCGAATGAGCACCCCGCCCAAGGTCGGGTCCACCGCGTTAAGAAGCAGGGCTGTTTTGAGCGCGTTTTGCTCGACCAAAGCCGAAAATGGAAAGAACGGTCGGGCCATGAGCATTGCCTTGGCTAGATTTCTTACAGCGGCGCGGTCAAGGGCTTGCCATTGTCGCGTGGCCCCAGTTTAAGCAGGAACGGAACCGCCTTGCGCGCCCATTTTTCGGGGGACGGATATTGGGCGGCCGCGCCGCCAAAACAACTGCGAAGCATATCCGTGTCAATGATTCCCGGGTTGAGGGGAATGGCCGCGAGCCCCTCTGGCAACTCTTGAGCCAGCGCCTGGGTAAGTCCCTCGATGGCATACTTGGTGGCGCAATAGGGCGCCACCTCGGCATCGGTGGAACGGCCCCAACCGGAGCTGATATTCACAATCACCCCCCGATTTCGCTCCAGCATGGGTGGCAGGAAGTGCCGCAGCACATTAACCACCCCCTTGATGTTCACGTCCACCACCCCGTCAAATTCCGCCGCGCTCAATTCCCACAGCCGGGCGCGACGATTGATCAGAGCGGCGTTGTTCACCAGCAAATCGGGCGCGCCGAACTGGTTGACCACCACCCCGGCCCAATCCCGCACGGCGGCTTCATTGGCCACGTCCACCGCGGCCAGACAAGACGTGTTGCCCAACTGGCCGCGTAAAGAGTTCAACGCGTCGGCCGAACGGGCGCAGCCGGCCACGCGATGGCCCAGCCGGGCAAATTCCAAGGCCATTGCCTTGCCCAAACCCCGGCTCACACCGGTAATCACCACCGTTTTGCCATTGGCCATATCCAGACCTCTTAAACAATTCGCGTTTTGCCTCGCCCGGCGACTATTTCTCCAATCAGCCAGGCTTTTTGCTTTTCACGCCGGATGAATTTTAGCACGGCGTCCGCCTTTTCGGCCGCCACGATGACGGTCATGCCCACGCCCATGTTGAAGACTTGATAAAGCTCGGCTTCCTCCAGCCGCCCCCGTTCCGCAAGCACTTGGAACAAGGGGAGGATTTCCCACGTGCCTTTTCGGACCAAGGCGTCGCAATGGCGGGGCAGAACCCGCGGGATGTTATCCACAAAACCGCCGCCGGTTATATGCGCCAGGCCTTTGATGACAGGAGGCTGGCCGGGGCGGTTGAAACGACGAAGCAAGGCCTGCACCAGCAGACCGTAACTGACATGCACCTGAAGCATTTCTTCGCCAACGGTGCGCCGCAGGCCCGGCAGCCGGCTGCCGGGCCCAAGTTTCATTTGCTCGAAAAGAATTTTCCTGGCCAGCGAATAGCCGTTGGTGTGCAGACCGCTCGAAGCCAGCCCAATGATCGCGTCCCCCGGGCGAATGGTTCGCCCGGTCAACATCCGGGACTTCTCCACCACCCCGACGATGGTGCCGCTGACATCATACTCGCCCGGCTGATAGAAACCGGGCATTTGGGCGGTCTCGCCGCCAATGAGCGCGCAGCGGTTGGCGGCGCACGCCTTGGCGAAGCCGCGGATAATATCGGCAAACACGGCGGGCTCTAATTTGCCGGTGCCCAGGTAATCCAGGAAAAACAGCGGCTCGGCGCCCAGCACCGCAATGTCATTCACGCAATGGTTGACCAGGTCCTGCCCGATGGTGTCGTGGCGGCCCAAGGCAAAAGCGACCTTCAGTTTGGTGCCGACCCCATCCACGCTGGACACCAGCACCGGCTGCCGGTAGCGGCGGGTGTCCAACGCAAACAGCCCGCCGAACCCGCCCACCTTTCCCAGCACGCCGGGCCGGTGAGTGGCGGCGAGCATTTTCGGCAGGGATGATTTGACCTTGTTGCCCAGATCAATATCCACTCCCGCCGCCGCGTATGCTTTTTGTTTCATGCGACAAATCCGCCGCCATTGTTCACAATCGGCGGCCAAATGCAACCGGACTGTGCGCGAATTTGGTTCGACGCGAGCCGTAAAGCACGCCATGCTCAGGCCGCATGTGGCGGCATTTGCCATGGTTGACCGGGCTGCTGGTGGCGCCCTTGATTTATGGAAGCGTCACGGCCGAAGGACAGGCGGTTACGGGCTTGCTTTTTGCGGCCAGCCTTCTGTTGCTGGTCAAGGAACTGGGCGCCCGGAGCCGTCGGACACTCCATCCGGTTTGGCTGTGGTTGGCGGGGTTATGGCTGGTTCTGCCGCTGATACCCCTGCCGGCGAATCTGGCGGGCTGGTTCAGTCCCGAGCGCCTCGCGTTGGCGCGGAGCTTTCCGGTCCAGCCGGGCGAAGTGTCATCCTGGGTGACCCTCAGCCTGTCACCGGCGCGAACCATTCAACGCGGCTGGGAGCTGGCGCTGGTTATTTCCTGTTTTATCCTGAGCCGACATGGAGCGCGCCGGGCCGACTTTCCGCGGGTGTTTTGCCGGTTTCTGGCCGCGGCAGTCCTGCTGTTGGCGGCCAGCGATATTTACCTGCGATGGGAGGGCGGCGAATTGATCCTTGGTCATTGGCGCGTCCAGTCAAATTATGCCGCCGGGACTTTTGCGAACCGCAATCATTTTGCCAATTGGGTATTTGTCGCCTCCCTGTTTTTGCTGGGCTGGTTGCTGCGTGAAATACAGCCTTTGCATTCCGCGCGCCTTGACCATTTGGCCCGGAACTCAGACCGCCGTTGGCCGATGGTCCTCTTGGGAGCCGTCCTGGGTTTGGGACTGGTCATCGCGACCGCCACCGGTTCGCGGGGTGGCTGCCTGGCTTTCGCCGCCGGCCTGGTAATATGGGTGGTTCTGCTGGCCAAACGCTCCCGCAGCCGTAAGCGCTGGCTGGTGATGGGCGGAGCGGGGATGCTCCTGGCTCTGGCCATGCTCGGTTCGGCCCATTTTCTGCTCGAGCGACTGGCCACCGTCGAGGACGGCTTTTCTTTCAAAGCAGGCATCTGGAAGCGGTCAGCGCAAATTGCCGCGCAATATCCCATCTTTGGGGTGGGGCCGGGCGCCTTCGTGCGCGCCTTCAATTACTACAAGGTTGCCGACGGGGAGAAAACCTTCTGGCACGCGGAAAACGACCTCGTGCAATGGCTTATGGAGAGCGGCTTGCCCGGCTTTTTGCTGGCTGCCGGCCTTCTGTTTTCTCTGCTGGCCGCGGCGGCGCGCCACGCCTGGCGGGCCAAGATGAGGGAGCCGGAACTGTTCCTTGGCGCCTTGGCCGCCTTGGGAGCTTTTGTCGTTCATGCGCAGTTCGAGTTTGTATTTCAAATCCCGGCCAACGCGCTGCTGGCCGCCGCCTTGCTGGGGTTCGTCACCGGCATGAGGGACACTGACAGTTTGCCGGCGGCGCCGTCCCCGCCCAGCCGCGCCCGCCTGGTCTTTAATTGGGCGTGGGCGCTATTGGTCCTGATCATGGCGGCACTGCAAGTGGGGGCGCTCCTGAGCTGGCCGGGAGCCCGGCGGTCGAAAAACCCGGAACATACCGCGACTGCTGTGCGCCAGTCACTGCGGTTTTGGCCCTGGGACGGTGACCGGTGGATTTCCTGGCTGCACTGGCGTTTGAAAAGTCTGCGCCAAGAGCCGCGCGCGCGGCAATTGGAAATGGCGCCCGCCATTCGGGCGGAGTTTTTGGCGGGCCTCGCCCGGGATCCGCTGAATTGGCAAATGCGCCTGGAGCTGGCCTGGTTTGACTTGGCCTTTCCGACCCGCCTCTCGGATGGCTTGGCACAAGCCCGAATGGTGGCCAAGCTGAACCCGTTGCAGCCCCAGATACCGCTAAGATTTGCCCGCCATTTTTCAGCCCGCGACCCGGTGACCACCATGGAATTTCTGCAGCGGCTCAACCTGGAAGATCCCGCCCTTTTGCGCCAGGCTTACGGCATCGCTTGGTTTTCCGACCCGCAACCAGCCATTTTATGGTCGTTGACTCCGGATACCCCGGCGGGTTTGCAAACGCTGGCGGATTTTGCGCTGGGCAAAGGGCTGACCGGCCTGGCTTTGCAGGCCTGTCAGCAGCTTTCCAACCGCGTGGACAATGTGTTTTTGGCGCGGCGATTCCTGCAAATGGGACGGGCCGACTTGGCGGCCGCGGCGCTGCCCCAGGACCCGGTCACCAATGAAGCCCGCCTCTTGTTGTTGGAGATTCACCTGCTAAACCGCCGTTTCGTGGAGGCCCTGCGGATGGCGGAAAAAGTCTGGCGCGCCAGTCGGCTGGGGCGTTCCCTTGAACTTCCGTTCCCAGAAAGCGTCGCGCGCAAAGATGACCACTCCCGGCGGGAACCGGACCTCAGCGAATTGCGGGCCGAGTTTCTGTCCAAGCCGCAGGATGTGGCCATTGCTCGGCGGCTGGCGGAGGCGGTTTTTGCCCAGCCATTGCCGCAACGCGACCTGGCGCTCCTGCAGAATTTGCGCGCCCGCTTTCCCCAGGAGCCGCGGCTGCTTTGGATGCTGGTGCAAAGCGAATGGGAAGCGGGACGTTTCGAGGCCGCCGCGCGCTTGGCGAAGGATTTGGCAGACGAAATGGTCCGCCTGAAATAAAGCGACCATTCAACCCGAATAAACTATGCGCAAAAACACAACTCCCCTGCTGGCGGCGCTGGCCGCCGGTTTGTTTTCCGCGGCGGCGGTCGGCGGCGCGGAAGCCTTCAACGGGCTCGACCTGACCCTGGGAAATCTTTATCGGCTATCGAACGCCAAATCGCGTTCCATCAGCCCGGAGAATTTCACGGGGGAAAAGGGCAAAGGCGGCATGGCGACCGAAGGCACCGGCAAAAACGCGGCGCGCGAGCTGGGCCAAGGCTGGAAAGTGTCGCCTTCGGTTGTCATCAAGTCCAGGACCAGCTTCACGCTCGCGGAAATCAACGGGCCGGGCGTCATTCAAAGCATCTGGATGACCCCCACCGGCAACTGGCGCTGGTCCATCCTGCGCTTTTATTGGGATGACGAAGCCGAGCCCTCCGTTGAATGCCCCGTCGGCGATTTTTTCGCCTGCGGCTGGGGCAAATTTGCGCCGGTCAACTCGCTCGCTGTTTGCGTCAATCCCGGCAGCGCCTTCAATTGCTACTGGCAAATGCCGTTTCGGAAGAAGGCAAAAATCACCATGGAAAACCTCGATGAAAAGGACATGGTTCTGTATTACCAGATCAATTACACCCTGACCGAAATTCCGGCGGACGCGGCTTATTTCCATGCCCAATTCCGCCGGGTGAACCCGCTGCCGCGCAAGGAGGTTTACACCATCCTGGACGGCGTCGCGGGCCAGGGACACTATGTGGGAACCTACCTGGCCTGGGAAGTTCACAGCACCGGCTGGTGGGGGGAGGGGGAAATAAAATTTTACCTGGACGATGACAAGGAATTCCCCACGATTTGCGGCACAGGCACGGAAGATTATTTCTGCGGCTCTTACAATTTCGAGAACAAGGCCACCAAACAATACCAGGAATTTTGCACGCCTTACGCCGGACTGCCTCAAGTGATCAGGCCGGACGGCCTTTATGAATCCCAGCAACGCTTCGGCCTTTACCGCTGGCACATTCCCGACCCGGTGCGCTTTGAGAAAAACCTGAAGGTGACTATCCAGGCCTTGGGCTGGCAGAGCGGCCATCGCTACCTGCCTTTGCAGGATGACATTGCGTCCGTCGCCTTTTGGTATCAAAAAGAGCCCCATCAAGTTTTCCCCAAACTTCCCGCCAAAGATGAACTCGAACACCACTGAGCCGCCACAGAACTTCGTGAAACTTTGCCGTTTTCGCCGCGGCGGCGGCGGGCCACGCATCGGGCTGGTGGAAAACGATTCCACCATCGCCGATCTATCGGCGTTCGGAATTCAATCGCTCGGTGAATTGCTGGAAGGCGGCGACCCTCGCGAACATAGCCGCGCCCTCGCCGGCCGGCCTGATTGCCCGCGACTGGCTTTGGAACAAGCCACTCTGCTGCCGCCGCTGGAGCGGCAGGAAGTCTGGGCGGCGGGGGTCACCTATTGGCGCAGCCGCAAGGCCCGCATGGAAGAATCCGAATTCAGCGCCACCGCTTATGATCGCGTCTATGAGGCGCCCCGGCCCGAGTTGTTCTTCAAGTCCCTGCCGGAAAAGGTCGCCGGGCCGGGAGAAACGGTGGGCATTCGCGCTGACGCCCGCTGGAGCGTCCCCGAACCCGAGTTGGCGCTGCTGCTTAACCGTCATGGCCGGGTGGCCGGCTACACCATCGGCAACGACCTGAGCGCCCGTGACATCGAAGGCGAGAATCTCCTTTATTTGCCGCAGGCCAAAATCTACTCGCGCTCGTGTTCATTGGGACCTTGGGTGGCGGTTGGGGTGGGCGAGGCGGAGGCGCGAACATGGGACATCCAACTGGAAATTCTGCGCCGGGGCGCGCGGGTATTTTATGGGGAAACGGCCATTTCCCAAGTCAAGCGGTCGTTCGGCGAGTTGTCCGAGTGGCTTTTCCGGTGTCAGGAATTCCCGCACGGCGCGGTCCTGCTCACCGGCACCGGCATTGTTCCGCCGGATGATTTCAGCCTCGCGGCGGAAGATGAGGTAAGGATCACCGTCCCCGGACTCGGCTGCCTGGCCAATCGTGTATCGCTTGTCGCCGCTCGAAATCGCGCGGCTTGCGCGGCGAGTCCGGGCTAATCGCCTTCGGCGGACGCCAGTTTGCGCAGTTCGGTCTTGAGGATTTTGCCGGTGCTATTGCGGGGCAGGGCGGGCAGCACCACCGTGCGGCGCGGCACCTTGTAGTCGGCCAGGCGCTCGCGCAAAAAGCCCTGCAAGGCGTGTTCATCCAAGCTGGCGCCCTCATTCATGGCCACATACGCCATCGGGCGCTCGCCCCGGCGCGGGTCGGGAACCCCAATCACCGCCGCCTCCCGCACTCCGGGGAACTGGTAGATGAGCTCCTCGATCTGGCGGGGGTACACATTGATGCCGTTGACAATCAGCATGTCCTTCTTGCGGTCGGTGATGTAAAAGAAACCATCCTCGTCGCGATGCCCCACGTCGCCCGTCAAAAACCAATCGCCCCGCATTGCTTCGGCGGTGGCGGCGGGCTGGTTCCAATAACCGGCCATTACGTTGCCGCCTCGGACGCAGATTTCTCCGGTGACCCCCGGCGGCAGCAGCTCGCCAGCCTCATTTTGCACGCTCATTTCGACGTTGGGGACCGGCACGCCAATGGACCCCTCCTTCCAGGGGCCGTGGATGGGATTAAGCGAGGCGACCGGGCTGGTTTCGCTCAGACCGTAACCTTCCAGCAGCGGCAGCGGAAATTTCCGGTTGAACTCGCGCAGAATCTCGACCGGCAACGCGGCGCCGCCGCTGATGCAAAGCCGCAAGGGCAGGGGAGCCGGTATTTCCGCCTGCGCGAACAGGCGAAAGAACGAGGGGACGGCGGGCAGGATGGTGCCGCGGTGACGAAGGATTTCGCCAATGATATTGCGGGCGGGATGCACCGAGTGGATCAATACAATGGAGGCGCCAGTGAGCATCGGCAGGAGAATGCAAACCGTCAGCATGAAGCTGTGAAACATCGGCAGCAAAAGGACAAAGCGGTCGTCGGTGATGGACTCGAGCATGATTTGGCAACTGCGCACGTTGTGGCTCAGGTTGCCATGGGTGAGCATCGCCCCTTTGGGCTGGCCGGTGGTGCCGGAGGTGTATATCAACACCGCCAAGTCGGTTGGGTCGCGAGGGCAAATCTCCGTCCGCCCTGGGTCGCCGCCGCCAGTGGTCCCGATGCCTGCCAAGCCCGACACATCCCAGGTGCGCAACGCCGGGTGCATGGCGGTCAGCGCCGCCAGTCCAGCCGCCAGGGAGGCGTCGCTGATCATCACCCTGATGCCGGCATCCTTGACCAAAAAAGACACCTCTTGGAGCTTGAGAAAATTGTTGATCGGCACCGCGGCGGCGCCCGTCAGGAAAACCCCGAACAAGGCGGGCACAAATTCCGGGCAGTTTTTCAACCAGAGGCCGACACGGTCGCCGGGTTGCACTCCCAAACGGCGCAATTCGTTCGCCAAAAATGCGGCCTGCGCGAATAGCTGTCCGTAAGCAAACTGCTCGTCACCCCAGAATAGAGCGGGCCGTTCGGGCCGCCCGGCGGCCTGGCCCGCCCATTGTTCGGCGAGATTCATGGCCTGTTTATAGCATCATTCCGCCGATTTCCCAAAACTTTTCAGCGGCGCATTTTGGCTTTTGCGGCAGCGGGAAACTCTGCATACTGCCCGCCAGTGATTACGCGGCAGGACAAGTTAGCGGGTTTTTTGCCGGAGGTCCGATCCGCGCCTTGGGTGGCGCTGGATACGGAGGCCGACAGCTTGCACGCGTATCCGGAAAAAGTTTGCCTTATCCAAGTCAGTTTGCCGGGCAAGGATGTGATTGTGGACCCGCTGGGGATCAAGGATTTGTCTGGCTTGTGGGAGGCGTTGGCCGGCCGTGAAATTATTTTGCATGGCGCCGATTACGACCTGCGGCTGTTACGGCGCGCGTATGGTTTCGTGCCGGCGAGCATTTTCGACACCATGCTCGCGGCGCGGCTATTGGGCCATCGGTCGTTTGGCTTGAGTCATTTGGTGGGGCAAATCCTCGGCGTCACCTTGGAAAAGGGCCCGCAAAAGGCGAACTGGGCGCGGCGGCCGTTATCGCTGCGGATGGAAGACTACGCCCGCAATGATTCGCGGCATCTCAAGCCTTTGGAGGCAGTGCTGCGGCGGCAGTTGGTGGAGTGCGGGCGACTGGAATGGCACCGGGAGATGTGCCAGCGGTTGGTGCAGCAATGCGCCGTCGAGGAGCCGCCCGACCCTGATGCAGTCTGGCGAGTGCGGGGCAGTCGGGTGTTGGACCGGCGTGGCTTGGCAGTGCTGCGGGCGCTTTGGCATTGGCGGGAGAAGGAGGCGCTGGCGGCGCGATTGCCCCCCTTTTTTATTCTCAGCCCGGAATCGTTGGTGGGCTTGGCGGCGGCCACCGCCGCCGGGCAATCGCCGGAACGGTGGGTGCCCAAGCGGTTTTCACCCCGTCGCCAATCGGAATTGGCGGGGGTGATGGCCGAGGCGATGGCCCTGCCCCTCGAATGCCTGCCCTTGCCGGCCCCCCGCTTGCCGGCTCCGCGCCTTTCCGCTGCCGCGCGCCGGCAACTGCGGGAAATCACCCTGCGGCGGGACGCCTCCGCCTTGGATCTGAAGATAGACCCCACCTTGATCGCCAGCCGCTCGACACTGCTGGCCCTGGCCTGCGATGGCGAATCGGCCAAGGCCGCTCTCCAAAACTGGCAGCGACGACTGCTTTTTGAGCAACATTAAAGTCATGAGTGTATTAATCGTTGGTTCTACCGCCTTGGACTCCATAAAAACCGCCACCGCCGAAAACCCGCGGTTGCTCGGCGGCTCGGCCAGTCATGCCGCGCTGGCCGCCAGTTTCTTCTCGCCCGTCAACCTGGTGGGCGTGGTCGGCGAGGATTTCCCCCCCGCCTATCGCCGGCTTTATCAACGGCATGGCATCAATTTGGATGGCCTCCAGACCAAACCCGGTCGGACTTTTCATTGGGCCGGGGAATACGAGCGCGATATGAACCAGCGGCGCACGCTAAAAACCGAGTTGGGCGTTTTTGCCGATTTTTGCCCGGAATTGCCCGCTGCTTACCGCAACACCCCCTACGTGCTGCTGGCCAATATCGCGCCGGCGTTGCAGTTGCATGTCCTGGCCCAAATGAACCGACCACGCTTCGTGGCGGCCGACACAATGGATTTATGGATCAATGCGGCCCGCAAGGACCTCTTGCGGCTGGCTCGCCGCGTGGATGCTTTCGTTCTCAATGACAGCGAGTCCCGTTTGCTGACCGGGGAGGATAACCTGGTTTTGGCGCTGCGAAAAATACACCGGTTCGGACCGCGTTATGTCATTGTCAAGAAAGGCTCGCATGGGGCTGTGCTCTCCGGCCCGGAAGGGCTTTTTCTCGCGCCCGCCTATCCGCTGCGCCGCGTGGTTGATCCGACGGGAGCGGGCGATTCTTTCCTGGGCGGCTTAATGGGATTTCTGGCCTCCAGCCGGGGTTTGTTGGAAACGAATTTGCGCCGCGCCGTTCTGCACGGCACCGTGGTTGCCAGTTTCTGCTGCGAGGGTTTTGGCGTAAAGAGAACCGCCGCGCTTAAATTGGCCGATATTGGGCGGCGTTATGGGGAATTGGAGCGGATGATGCAATTCTAAACCGCTCCTGAAATAAAAAAGCCGCCGGGTTTGTCCGGCGGCTCTTGCGACCAATTTGGTTTATTGGCCGGAAATAATTTTTGCCCGCTCCTGATGGTATTGGGCCGGGGTTATTTTCTCCGCCAGATAAAGTTTGTCCAGCTCCGCCAGGCGTTGTTCCTTGGTCAGCGAGCCGCTGGGCATCGCCGGGGCGGCGGGCACGGCCGCGGAAGGGGTGGTTTTGGCTTTCTTGGCCGCTTTCTCGGCTTCTTTGCGCGCTTTTTCCTCTGCGGCCGCGCGCGCCGCGGCTTCTTTGCGCGCCTTGGCCAACAGTTCTTCCTGCTGTTTCTTTTCCGCCTTCAAGCGGGCTTGCTCCCTGGCTTTGGCTTCTTCCTGGGCTTTCAACTCCGCCTTGGCCCGAGCCTGCTGTTCGGCGCGCATTTTAGCTTCGGCAGCTTCCTTGGCTTTGGCTTCGGCGCGGAGCCGGGCTTGTTCTTTGGCCATGGCTTCCTCTTGGGCCTTCTTTAATTCCCGGGCTTTGCGTTCCGCTTCCGCTTTCTCGCTGGCGGCCCGCTGCGCGGCGGTTTTATCACTGGTGATCGGTGGCGTGGTGACGGACGGAGTTGCCACCGTCGGTGGTTTGCTGGCCGCCTCTTTGGCGCGCTTTTCCGCCTCTTTGCGGGCTTTTTCTTCGGCGGCCGCTTTGGCCTTGGCCTCCTCTGCGGCCTTCTTGGCGGCGGCGGCTTTGGCTTCCGCTTCCGCCTTGGCGCGTTTTTCGGCCTCCGCTTTGGCTTTTTTATCGGCTTCCGCGCGGGCCTTGGCCTGTTCGGCGGCCTTCTTCTTCTCTTGCTCGATGCGCAGTTTTTCAGCCTCCGCTCTGGCCTTGTCGGGCGCGGGGGCGGTGGTCTTGGATGGTGGCGCGGTCGTTTTCGGCGGCGTCGTGGTTTTGGGAGGGGCGGCCTTGGGCGTTGGCGCAGTCACCGCGCGGGGCGTATCCTGAACGCGAATTTTATCCAAAATTCGCGCCTTGGATTCGGCTTCCTGCAACGTCACCAAGTCGGAACGACTGGACATGGAACTGGCGGCCGCGGCGGCGGCTTGTCGCTGGAGGGCTGCCTCGCGATTGCGCAGCAGTTCGGCATTGGCTTCCTCCGGCGTCATTAGGTTGGCTTTGGGCTTGGCGCCCCCAGGACCGGAGCCCCCGGCGGTTTCGGTGCCGAGCAGCAAGGTCGCGCCTTTGACATCCAGACTGCTTTCTCCCTCCCCAACCGTCGGCTTGGCGGCGGGGGCTTTCCCGGTGGCGGCGGTTTTGGTTTTGGCGTCTTTGGCTTTCGCGTCGGCGATGGCTTTTTGGCGGGCTTTCTCTTCTTCCAAGCGGCGCTTCTCCGCGTCCGCGCGGGCCTTGGCCTCCTTCTTGGCCTTATCATCGGTGGACGCCTTGCTCTTTGCCTCAGCCTGTGCTTTCTTGGCCGCGTCTTCCTTGGCTTTGGCCTCGGCGGCCAGCCGGGCCTTTTCCGCGTCCGCCGCTTTCCGCTTGGCCTCAGCCTCGGCCTTGGCCTTCAACTCGGCGTCCTTTTTTGCCTGTTCGGCGGCGCTTTTCGCCCGGGCTTCGGCTTCCTTTTTAGCCTTGGCTTCGGCGGTCGCCCGCGCTTTTTCCGCCTCTTCGGCTTTCCGTTTGGCTTCGGCTTGTGCTTTGGCCTGCTGGTCCGCCAGCCGCTTGGCCTCCTCCTTGGCTTTCTTTTCCGCCTCCGCCTTGGCTTTGGCTTCGGCTTTGGCCCTTTCTTTGGCTGCCTTTTCGGCGTCCGAGGTAGCAGCTAAGGCGAAGGTGCACCACCCCGCCAGCATCACGACTGTAATAATCTTCAGGTATTTCATGGCGTTAATTTTTTAACCGATTAGCTGTTTTTTGCAAGACAAATCAACCGCTCCCCATAAATGGGTGGCTGGGCAATCTTTGCCACTTTTTCGGCCACGGATAGCATAAAATCAATTGTGTCGCAATCCACCGAACTTCCGAGCGACTGACTTTTACCTTAAACTTGGGGTCTAGTATAGGATTTTTTTTCAGTTTGGCCAGCGTTTTTATTCCCAGGAGGATGGGCAGGGCGCAGGCCAGTCGGACCCGTATTTGGGCGTAAGGCAGCAAGTTGGTGTAATCCCAGCCGCTTTCAAGGTGGCTGGCCGCTTGTTCGAGCAAGCGCTGATACAGCGGTCGCAGCCTGGATTCATGGCTCGGCTCGATAAGTTGTTCCGGCCTCAGCCCCAGCGCAGTCAAATCATCGAACGGAAGATAGCATCGCCCTTGCTGCACATCCCGCGGCAGATCGCGCAGAATGTTGACCATCTGCAGGCCGCAGCCAAAACGGCGGGCGCGGTGCAGCAGGTCGGCTTCGGCGGGGGCGGCGCCGGGCCAAAGCCGTCGGCAGCAAAGTCGCGTCCAGAATTCCCCCGCGCATCCGGCCACTCGATAGGTGTAGTCGTCCAAGTCCGCGCCAGTGGCGAGTGCGACGACCCGCCGCGGGCTGGCCTGGCAGAACCGCTGCAAATCCAGAAGCTGGCCGCTCGTGATAGTGGCCAGCACCTCGCCAATGAGCCGGCGGTCCTCGGCGGGAAAGCGGTCCAGCCAGCCGAGTAAATCGGCAAATTGTTCCAGCAACTCGCGCTCGGCGGGGTTCTCCTGTCCGCCGGCCAGGCGGCCAAGGCTGGGGACATCGCCGGCTTGGCCGGCCAAGCGCGCCTGCATTTCCTTCAAGGTTCGCAAACGGTCTTCCACCGGCACCAGTTCCGTATCCGCGACGGTGTCCGTGGCTCGGGCCATCAAGTAGGCGAGCGAGATCTGGGGACGCACCGCTTTGGGCAGCAACCGCAATGTCAGGTAAAACGACCGCGAAACCCGTTTTAGCAGGGGCCAGGGGAAAGATGGCGCCGCCGTCCGCATGAAATCAGGGGTTAGGAAAGCCTTTTGCGCCAGCGGGCCAGTTGCCGGCGGACCTCCCGTGGTCCAGGCGCCCCGGTCATTTCGCGGCGCGCCAGCGCCCTCGGCAAATCAAATAGGCTATGCACATCCCGATCAAACCGCTTTTCCACGGATTGAAATTCCGGCAAAGAAAGCTGGTTCAGCGGTTTGCCCAGTTTTTCAGCCAGGGCCACCACGGTTCCGACCGCGTGATGGGCTTGGCGGAAGGGCATCCCTTTGCGCACCAGGTAGTCGGCCAGGTCGGTCGCCAAAAGTTGCGGGTCGGAAGCGGCGGCGGCGCAGGCTGCTTTGTTGACGCGGCTATCCCGCAGCATGGCGGCCACAACTCGCAACGTGGCGCGGATCGTGTCCGCCGTGTCAAAAAGTCTTTCTTTGTCCTCCTGCAGGTCGCGGTTGTAGGTCATCGGCAAGCCCTTCAGCAAGGTCAGCAAAGCCACCAGGTTGCCAATGACCCGGGCGCTTTTGCCGCGCGCCAATTCCGCCACGTCCGGATTCCGTTTCTGCGGCATTAGCGAGGAACCGGTGGTGAAGGCGTCGCCGAGCCGTATGAAATTGAACTCCGTCCCCGCCCACAAGACCAGGTCTTCGGCCAGCCGGGACAGATGCACTGCCAGCAGCGCCGCGGCAGCGCAAAATTCCACCAGGAAATCCCGGTCCGAAACCGCGTCCAGGGAATTTTGGGTGATTTGCGGCCGGCCGCGTTGGTCCACAAACCCGAGTTGGCGGGCGACAAATTCGCGGTCCAAAGGCAGAGTGGAGCCGGCCAAGGCGCCGCTGCCCAGCGGGCAGACATTGGTTCGACGGTGGCAATCCACCAAGCGCGAGATGTCGCGTTGGAACATTTCCACATAAGCCAGCAGATGATGCGCCAGGGCCACGGGCTGCGCTCTTTGCAGGTGCGTGTAACCGGGAATGATAACCTCGGCGTTGGCTTCGCCCAATTCCACCAGCGCCTTTTGCAAATGGCGAATGGCCTTGAGCAGCGCATGGATTTCATCCAGCACCCACAGACGCATATCCAGCGCCACCTGGTCATTCCGTGACCGTCCGGTGTGCAGCTTGGCGGCCGCCGGCACCCGCCGGGTCAGCTTCGCCTCGAGGTTCATGTGGACATCCTCCAGGGCGGCATCCCATTGGAATTGGCCGGCGGCGATTTCCGCGCCGAGCTGGTCAAGGCCCTTGACAATGGCCCGCAGTTCCTTCTTCGACAGAATGCCGATCCGTTGCAACATCGCCGCATGGGCCATCGAACCCAAAAGGTCCTGCCGCCACAGCCGCCAGTCGAAGGAAACCGATTCGGTGAAAGCCGCCACGTCCGCGGACGGTCCTTCGCTGAACCTTCCGCTGCGGGAAATGGGCGAGGCATTTTTTCTTTTCATTGTTGCGTCTTGATCGTCAATCCCTTCCATGTTGCGCCAACTCGCCTCCGAAGTCACGCTTGAAAAACCCGCCATCAGCCCCCCGAGGCGCCGTGTCTGCCGCACTCTTGCGGGAAAGATCAGCCGCGAGAACCATGATCGAATCAGGGTGTCGCGGCCCCTCTCGGGGTAAAGGTGACTTTGAGGCCGGAGTAATTCTTGTGGTCGGCGGTTATCGGCTGTTCTTTGCCGGCGGCACCTATGGTGAAGGGGACCACCGCCACCGGGCCGGGCTTGTTGCCTTCTGTGAACTCTATAAAAAACAGATAGGCCCCATCCCCCACCACCCGTCCGGCGGAGTCGCGGCAATTCCAGACGGCCTTGCGGGTGCCGTGCCGGGGCAGAGTGGCGCCGGTGATGCCATCCACGCGGCTGTTCGCGCCGCCAGCGGCGTTCCAAGCGGTCAGGTATTTCTGATGCTTGGAGGCCTGCCGCATAACGGTTGCCACGAAATTGGTGCGGGCATCCGTGATCCATACCGCCAACACATGCTTGGGGGCGTATTTGCCGCCCGCGCCTGCCGTGGTGAATTCCAAAGTGACCTCCCCTTCGGTGTTGGCGCCCGCGCCGGACGCAAACCCGGCCCCCAAGCCAACGGTCAGCCACAGCATCATACAAAATTGTTTCATAAAGCCTTGAGCCGCGCGGCAATGTAATCAGCCGCATCAGCGCGGGCAAGCTTTGTTCGACGCGATGGGCAGAAGACTTGCATTGGCCGCCATTTCCCTTTAGCCTGCGCTTCTGATGGCAACGCAACGCTCAAAATTCGGATATGGCTTGGCGGCCGGGCTGCTGCTGGTTTTGCGGACCGGGAGCGCGGCCGGCTTGGAGCCGATTGCTCTGCCGCCGCCCCAGACCGAGGGTGGACGCCCGTTGATGCAGGCGCTGAAGGAACGCAAGTCAACCCGCGAGTTTGCTCCCGGCCAGCTTTCCCGGCAGCAATTGGGCGATTTATTGTGGGCGGCCTTCGGCATCAATCGTGCGGACGGCCACCGCACCGCGCCTTCGGCCATGAACGCGCAAGAAATTGACGTGTATGTGGCGACCGATGGCGGGCTTTTCCTTTATCAGGCCGGCGAACACCGGCTGCAACCGGTCATGGAGGGGGATTTTCGACCGAAAATTGGCGGACAACCCTATGTCAAGGAGGCGCCGGTTAATCTGCTGTTTGTGGCCGACTTTGCGCGGATGACCAAAGCCAAGCCCGCCGACAAGGACTTTTATTCGGGCGCCAATACCGGTTATATCAGCCAGAATGTTTATTTGTATTGCGCCTCGGAGGGGCTGGGCACGGTCGTCTATAACCTGGCCGACCGGACAGCGCTGGCGGCGGCGATGAAGTTGCGCCCGGACCAAAAGCCGGTTCTGGGCCAGGCAGTAGGCCGGCCCCGGAAACTGTAACCGCTCTTAAACCTTTAACGCGCCCCAATTTTTATGAACAACAAAGAAAAGGCCGCCAAGGCCGCCAAAAAAACAGAAACTCCCGCCGGCCGATGGGTGTCCTTTCGACCGGAAATCAAAGTGCTGGATTGCACCATCCGCGACGGTGGACTGATGAACAATCACCAGTTCACCGACACGGTGGTCAAAGCAGTGTATGAGGCCTGCGTGGCCTCCGGGGTGGATTACATGGAGATTGGCTACAAAGCCTCGCAAAAGGTGATCGTTCCCGGCGAGCATGGGGATTGGAAATACTGCCGCGAGGAGGACATCCGTCGCATTGTGGGCGACAATCCCACCAGGCTCAAGCTTTCCGCCATGGCGGACGCTGATCGCACTGATTACCACACCGATATTTTGCCCAAAAAGGACAGCGTCCTGGACATGATCCGCGTGGCGACCTACATCAACCAGATTCCCACCGCGCTGGACATGATCAAGGACGCCCACGACAAAGGTTACGAAACCACGGTCAACATCATGGCGGCCTCGATTGTTCCGGAACGGGAATTGGACGAGGGGCTCGAGATGCTCGCCGCGTCGGAAGTGGGTTCCATCTACCTGGTGGACAGTTTTGGCGCGCTCTACAGCGAGCAGATTCATTATTTAATGCGCAAATACCTGGCCCACGCCAAACCGACCGGCAAGGAGGTGGGCATTCACGCCCATAACAATCTGCAACTGGCCTACTCCAACACCATCGAGGCCATCATCTACGGGGCGAACATGGTGGACGCCACCATCGCCGGCTTGGGTCGTGGCGCGGGCAACTGCCAGATGGAACTGCTGATTGGTTTTCTGCACAATCCCAAATACAAACTGCGCCCGATCCTCCACTGCATCCAGGAGCACATCGAGCCCTTGCGCGCCGATTTGCTCTGGGGCTTTGACTTGCCTTACATGCTGACCGGCCTCCTCAACCAGCACCCGCGCGCCGCCATCAAGTTCAAGGAAAGCAAAACCAAGGGCGACATCCTCAAGTTTTACGACACCGTCATCGAATAGCCGCCCCGGGACCGGCGGACGGCCCTTGACGAGCCGGCGCCTGGGGCTTCTGTGGCTGGCGTTGGCCCTGGCCGCCGGCCGCGCGGACGAGCCGATGGATATTCGATCCATCCCGCCCGATCTGCGCGTGACGGAATTGTCCGACGGGCCCCCGGCCGCCGGGCGGCGTGTCCGGGAGACCTTGGCTGGCTGGCGCGGCACGGCGGTTTATCATGTTCTGTTTTTGCCTGCCGACTGGCAGCCGGGCCGCCAATTCCCGGTGCTGGTGGAATATGCCGGCAATGGCGGCTACACGAATCAGTATGGTGACGTATGCCTGGGCACGCCTGAGGGCAGCAAGCTCGGCTATGGCATCGGCGCCGGCAAAGGGTATATCTGGCTCTGCCTGCCCTATCTTAACCAAGCCGGCACGGCCAATGTCCTTGCTTGGTGGGGCGACCCTCCGCGCCATGATCCGCGGACGACCATCGCCTATGCCCAAGCCGCCGTGCGATGGGTCTGCGCCCAATATGGCGGAGACTCCCAGCGGCTGCTGTTGTGCGGCTTCTCTCGCGGCGCGATCGCCTGCAATTACCTGGGCTTGCATGACGATGAAATCGCGGGATTGTGGCGGGGGTTTGTCGCCTATAGCCATTACGACGGTGTCCTGACCCATTGGCCATATCCAGGGGCCGACCGCGCCTCGGCCATGGAGCGCTTGCGCCGGCTCAAATCACGCCCGCAATTTATCTGCGGCGAAGGGCGGAACGCGGAGCAGACCCGCCGATACCTGAGCGCCACCGGTGTTCCGGGCGATTTTACTTTCGCCTCCACCGGCTTTCGCAACCACAATGATGAATGGATTCTGCGCCCCTCGTCCGCCCGTGATCAATTGCGAAACTGGGTGAGGGAGGTTATGGATCGTCCGCCGCCTAAAAGCGCGCGCTGAAACCGAGAAGGCTTGTTATCCGTCCGGCGGGCGGCTCATAATGGGCCATGCGTTTGACGCCAAACTGGCCGGTTGCGGGATGCCTCCTGCTGCTGGGATTGTGGGCGCTGGCCGGCTGTCGGCCGGAGCGGCCCGCTTTGGCCAAACAAACCACGATCGAAGAGCTGGCCGCCCAACTGACGCAAACCCAGAAGCCCGTCGCCCGGCGCAAAGGGGTGTTGGCGGAACTATTCAAAACCCCGGAGGGGACCCAAAAAGTGTTGGACTACGCCCGGCTGGGGGCTTTGCCCGCGGATTTGCGGCTGGCGGCGGCTTTGGAGCTGGGTCGCTCGCCCTGGCCGGCCTTGCGCGCCCAAGGCAGCAATTGTCTGGCTTCCCTGGTCACCAAGGACGGCCTGCCCCTGCCGCGCCTGCCGGAACTGGTGGCCTTGCGTGGTCATCCGTCCGAGGGAGAGAAGGTTTACCAGCGCACCGACCTCAATTGCATTGGCTGCCACATGGTGAATGGCCAGGGCGTGGCGGTGGGCTCGGACCTCTCCGATATCGGCAAACGCCTGGACCGGGAGGGCATTTTGGAGAACATTCTCGATCCTAGCGCCATCATCACCGCCAATTACGAAACCTGGCAGGTTATCCTGAAAAACAACGACGAGCTTTACGGCCTCTTGGTGGAAAACTCGGATGCGGAACTGGTCATCAAAGACGCCAAAGCCAGCCTGGCGCGCGTCAAAAAAAGCGAGGTGAAAAAATTCCAGCAAGTGCCCGTTTCCCTGATGCCGGCGGGCTTGCAGGCGAGCATGAGCCTTCAGGAGTTGGTGGATTTGCTGGAATACCTTTGCTCCCTGACCAAGGGCGCTTCACCCCCCTAAGCCGCCGACGGTCCGGCCGGCCCGGCTATTTTTTGCCTTGTTCCCGGATGATGCGCAGCATCGCCTCGGCGTCGGGGGCCTCCTGGAGCGCCTGCCGAAATTCGCGGTTGTGCAGCAGTTTGGCGATGTTGGCCAGGGTGTGCAGATGTTTCTGAAACTGGCCTTGCGGCACTAGGAACAGCATCACCAGGTGAACCGGCTGGTTGTCCAGCGCGTCAAAATCCACCCCTTTTGTCGAGCGTCCCATGGCTCCCACCACTTCGTGCAGCAAATCGGTCGAGGCGTGCGGAATCCCAATGCCAAAGCCAATGCCGGTGCTCATCGCGTTTTCCCGTTTGCGCACCGCCGCCACGATGGCCTCCCGGTCTTTTGCCTGGATTTTGCCCGTGGATATCAACAGCCCCACCAGTTCCTCGATGGTTTCCCATCGGGTGGCGGACTTTAACTCGGTTAAAATCTGGTCTTTGCCCAGGATATCACCCAGTTCCATATAATCGCCCTAAACCGCCACATTTCGACGCAAACCAAAAACCTTTGCAAGAAATTGTTCGCAAAATTTACGCGGACCCGGCGTTACCGGTTGCGGATTTGCTTGCGCGCCTTTCGCCCGGCGGCCATATATCGGGGCGCATGAGCCGCAAACAGGAAATCTACAAGGAAATGCTGCGCTGGGGCATTCCTCTGATTCGCGACCGTCAGGCCCGCGGCGCCTGGGAGAGGTTCAAGGACCGCTGCTCGGGCCTCGAGGCGCAATTGCTGCACACCTTGCCCAACTCCATCCTCGAGGAAGGCTTTGTGGAAAACGACCTGTGGTTTCTCAATTACCATGCCCGCGCTTATCTGAAAGAGTGCGGCCCGTCCATTTCCCCCAACTACGAGCTGAACAAGAAACTGATCGCCGAGCTTTTCGCCCTGGTGCCGCCGGAGCAACGGACCAGCCTCCAATGGCCCGGACCCAAGGTGTAAACCGGGCTCGCCCACCAAAGCGTCCATCCTTGCTGCCAGCGCCTGGTCCGCCCTCTACCTGGCCGGAGATTTGGTAATGGCCAAAAGCAACAGCCAAGCCGCCGCAGCGCCCAGGCGGGAAAAATTTAATTTTTTTTGGGGGGGTGACAGCGGTTGTCATCCCCCCCGTGGTAGAGTGGCCTTCGAATGACGAATTGGGACACAAAAAATGGCAAAAAAACTTGTGCCGGCCCGCGCGAAAAGGCAGAGTCGGCGCGCAGTCCATTGAGCGATAAAAAGGCATGCCCTGTGCGCTACTACGCCCATACGGCGGAGAACGAAGCCGGTCAGACGCTTTACACGCTGAAGGATGGTCGGCAGACCACCGCTCGTCCGCACCCGGCAGACTTGGCCGACGAACAAATCGGCTGGCAGCCGCTGGCGGCGCATTTGCGTAATGTGGCTCGGTTAGCGGGACAATTTGGCAAACCGATGGGTATGCAGAAAGAGGCGGAATTAGCCGGTCTGCTTCACGACCTCGGCAAGTATTCGCACCGCTTCCAGAATCGCCTCCGAGACCCTTCAATCCACGGCATTAACCACTGGGCGGCTGGCGCGGTTCACGCTGCTGACTTAAAACAGGTCCCCGTTGCTTTTGCCGTAGATGGACATCATACCGGGATGCCCGCACTTGGCGGAATCACCGGCCTCAAGCAGACCGTCCGGCGCAAGTTGGATCACACAGTCTGGAAGGAATGGACCGGTTGCTCTGAATCCATTTCCGAATTGCTCGCTCGCCAATCGGCAGCCGGCGGAATCGCTCTCCCCAGCCTGCCCCCATTTCCATTGGACGATCATTTTTCCGGTGCGTTCCGCACACGCCTGTTGTTTTCTTGCCTCGCGGATGCTGATTTCCTCGACACCGAAGCCCATTTCAATCCCCCAGCCGCATCTCAACGAATCGTTCCTACGCTCCAGCCCGAGCATGCCTTAGCCATTTTACAGGGGCATTTGGCAGCCAAGCCTGCAGGCGGTTCTGTCAATGAGCGCCGCCGCCGCTTGCTTGCTGACTGCCTGGCCAGCGCCAACAAGCCGCCAGGTCTTTTCACCCTGACCGCTCCCACCGGCAGCGGCAAAACACTTAGTTCGCTGGCCTTTGCTTTTCAACACATTGCCGCTCACAATTCCTCCTTGCCGCAAGGCGATCCGCGTTGTTTCCAGCGCATCATCGTGGTCATTCCCTACACCAGTATCATCGAGCAGACGGCCCAGGTTTATCGAGACATTTTCGAGCCGGTTTTCGGGCCCGATTACCTTCTGGAGCACCACAGTGCCGTTGCCCCGCGGGAGCGCCCGGAGGACCTGGGCCGCGACGCCGAAGAAATCCGTATGCGCCGTGCCCGTCTCGCGGCTGAAAACTGGGACTCCCCGCTGGTTGTCACCACCAGTGTTCAGTTCTTTGAGAGCCTTTTTAGCCATCTTCCATCGGACTGCCGCAAACTGCATAATATTGCCCGATCCGTCGTGCTTTTTGATGAAGTCCAAACACTGCCTTCGCGCTTGGTTCCCTCGCTTCTATCCGCCGTGGGCCTCCTCACCCGCGATTACGGAGTGACCGCCGTCTTCATGACCGCCACTCAGCCGGCATTTGCCGCCGCCGGCAAAGCCCTGCCGTATGGTTGGAGGCCGGTGGAAATCTCCTCCGATCCTGAGGCCATGGCCGAGGCGCTCCGGCGCACACGCATTGAGCTGCCAGCCAAAGAATCCGTTTCTTGGGAAGACATTGCCCGGAAGTTAATCGGCCATCCCCAATCGCTTTGCGTGGTCAACACCACCAAGGACGCCCGCCGCCTTTTTGAAATGCTCCGCGCGCAGGTTGCCGATGGCACTTTCCACCTATCTGCACGTCTCTGCCCGGCGCACCGGAGGGAGAAATTGGCCGCCATACGCGAGCGGCTACGCGCTGGATTGCCCTGCCGCCTTGTTTCCACCCAGTTGATTGAGGCTGGTGTTGACGTGGATTTCCCCGTGGCCTTCCGCGCGCTCGGCCCGCTTGATTCCATAATTCAGACCGCCGGCCGGTGCAACCGCGAGGGGTGGCATCCGCAGCCTTGCCCGGTCATCGTCTTTCGGCCCGCCGATGGCGGGCTGCCTCGTGGGGCCTACGGCGTCGCCAAAGCTAAGACGGAGGATTTCCTTGCCCGCCATCCCGAGGCCGGCGGCCAGCTCCACTTGCCTGCCTTCTACTCCGCCTACTTTGCTGAACTCTACGACTTGCTCGGGCCGCAGTCCTGCCAGTCAGACCCTGTTTTCACCGCCAGCCACAATTTTGATTTTCCCAAAGCCGCCGAGGAATGTCGTCTAGTTGGCGATGATTCCCGTGCTGTCTTGGTGAAATGGAAACGCGGCGCGGAACTTGCTGATAAGCTCCAGCGCGTACAGCACCTAACCGCCGCTGAGTGCCGCGCGGCCCAGCAATTTTTAGTAAACCTTTACCAACAGGAGTTTATTGATGCCCGAGCCAAGGGCTATGTGTTCCAGCCGGCTAAAGATTGGGATTTTTGGGTCTGGAATTCGAATTACAGCGACGATCTTGGCCTCGGCCACCTGGACATTGACTCCTTAACCGTTTAACCAATGAGCACCATCATCCTTTAACAGTGAACCGCACAAGATGACTATCCATCTTCGCACCTGGGGAGAACTCGCTTGCTTCACTCGGCCTGAAATGAAGGTCGAGCGTGTGAGCTATCCCGTCATTACGCCTAGCGCCGCGCGCGGACTCCTTGAAAGCATCCTCTACAAGCCGCAGTTTCGTTGGTGCATCCGGCGCGTCGCCGTTAAAAAGCCCATCCGCTTCCTCGCCTTTCGGCGCAATGAAGTAAAATCGCGCCTCTCTACGCGGAACCCCGAGCCGCTGTTCGTCGAGGACGACCGCACCCAGCGCAACACCCTCGCCTTGCGCGATGTTGAATACGTTATCGAAGCCGGCCTACAACTTACCTCTTTGGCGAACCAGCCGCGGCGCAAGCCTCTTTGCGAGGACGAGCCAGCGGGCGAAGACAACCTCGTGAAATACTTGGCCATGTTCCAGCGCCGCGCCGAGAAAGGCCAATGCTTTGCCCAACCCGTATTTGGTTGTCGTGAATTTCCCGCCCACTTTGAATTGGCGGACGAAAGCGACATGGAAGTCCCTCGCGGCCTCAATCCCGATGCCGACCTGGGCCTCATGCTTTACGATGTTTTTGACCTCGACGTCTCCCAAACCCAGCCGCCTGGTAAGGTCGAAAAGGCCCAGCCACAGATCACCTTCTTCAGGGCTTGCCTCAAGAATGGCATTGTCAATGTGCCCAGTTGGGGCGAAATGAAAAAGCAACTCGGAGGTGCATCATGATGCTCCAAGCCCTCATCGCCTATGCTGAACGCGAAAATCTTGGCGACCCAGATTTTGAGACCGTCGGCGTCCGTTGGTTGATTTCCTTGGATCAAACTGGGCAATTAACCGCCGACCCAATTCCCCTGGCTGCAAATCCGGATGAAAAGATGCCAAAACCTAAGCGTCTTGTCCGCCCCAGGTCTGATCCTGACTTTGTATCTCACGGGCGCTCTTACTTCCTTTGCGACAGCTTGGAACGTGCGACTGTCTTCGTGGAGGACGAAGCTAAGCGCGAGAAGCGGCGCGTGAACCAAGCATATTTTGCAAGCCTGATTGAGGAAGCGGCGCGTGATTGTCAGGCCGAGGCGGGGGCGCTCAAGGCACTCGCAGCCTTTCTTCGCGATGAGGGCCGTTTGTCTCAACTGCATTCCCGGCTAGCTGCTCTCAAGGCCAAAACCAGCGACAACGCCGTCTTCTCGGTAGACGGTCGTATGCTGCTTGAATCGCCTGAACTGAAAGCATGGTGGAGACGCAAAAACCAGAGGCAACGCGATGACCAAGAGAAAACCGAATCCGTATGTTTGGCTACTGGGGTGTTCGGACAAGTCTGCCGTACCGCAGGCTTCATAAAGTTGCTTGGCGAGGACACGAAATTGATATCGTTCAACAAGGAGTGTCCTGCTTTCGAGTCGTTCGGGCTTTCACAAGCGGCCAACGCGCCTGTCAACAAGGATGCGGAAGAGAAATTCCGTTCCAGCCTCAATGCGCTGATCAGTCAAGGCCTTGTCTTCAATAACACCGTTCACCTTCATTGGACACGTCATCCAATTGTGGAAGACCCTTTCGATCTTCTTGCTAGTGCCGATGAAAAGGCCGTCGAGGCTCTTCTGAAATCCATCCGCCAAGGGCAACCGCCTGTGGCTTTCGACGCCAACACCTACTACGCCATGAGCTTGTCCGGCAATGGCGCCCGAATCGTTGTTCGCGACTGGCTGGAAAGCACTGTGCCAGATGTCCAGAAACATATCGCAGAGTGGTTTGAAGACCTCGGCATTATTTTACCGGATGGCACGCGCGTGAAGCGCGACTTCAAGTTTGCCGCGCTCCTCGATGGCCTGGTCCGTGCCGATCGCGAGAAGCTTGCTCCGGCCCTTCCGACTCAGTTGCTCCATGGCGCTCTTCGCGGGAGATCAGTGCCTTTGCCGCAAGCAGCCCTTGCCGCCGCAATCCGCCGTCAACAACTCGACCAGGAAAACAAACTCTTCCCCGCTCGGCTCGCTCTCATCAAAGTTTGCTTGCTTCGCTCTCCCCATTCACAAAACAAAAAACTGGTAACGAAAGACAACACTATGACTGAATGCCTGAATCCTGAATCCCGCGACCCCGCCTACCTGTGCGGGCGCCTGTTTGCGGTTTTTGACCGCCTTCAATACCTCGTCCTGGGCGGCGTCAACGCCGGCGTCGTCGAGCGTTATTACGCCAGCGCCAGCACCACGCCGGCGCTGGTGATGGGCCGCCTGTTCCGCAACGCCCAGTTCCACCTGGCTAAAGCGGAGGGCGGCCTCTCCACCAATGTGAACAAGGACTTCGAGGCCATTACCTGTGCCTTGGGCGATCAATTCCCAGACGCCCTCGACCTCGAAGGCCAAGGCCGCTTTGCTCTTGGCTACTACCACCAAAAGGCGGAATATCGGCGACGCTCGCTTGAGCGGAAGGAAAACGAAACCGCCATTAATTCTTAATCCAAGAGCCATAACCTCAAAAACAACTATTAAATTATGAATAATCGCTACGACTTCGTTTACTTGTTCGACTGCAAAGACGGCAACCCCAATGGCGATCCGGATGCCGCCAATGCTCCGCGCATTGATCCGCAAGACATGCACGGCCTCGTCTCCGATGTTTGCCTCAAACGCAAAGTGCGGAACTATGTCTGCCTGGCCAAAGCCGGCAGCGAAAAGCACCAGATTTATGTCCAGACTCATGGTGTTCTCGAACTTGTCCACAAGGCTGCATACCACGCACTCGGTTTGGAAGCGGTTGAGGACGTCACAGCGGAGGATGGGCCGGCAGCATTGGAGCAAGATTTATCGGCCACAAAAACAAAAGGCAAGGCTAAGCGCCAAGCGCCTGCCGATGTAAAGAAAGCGCGGATTTGGATTTGCGAGCGCTATTTTGATGTGCGTGCTTTTGGCGCTGTGATGTCCACCAAACTATTTAATGCCGGCCAGGTTCGTGGGCCTGTTCAACTATCATTTTCCCGTTCTGTTGACCCAATCCTTCCATTGGACCTTTCCATAACCCGTGTTGCCGTGGCCAACGAAAAGGAAAAGCAAACAAAGGACACCACCATGGGCCGTAAAAACCTCATCCCGTATGGCCTCTACCGTTGCCACGGATTCATCAGCGCCCACCTGGCCAAGGAGACCGGATTCAACGACGACGATCTTGCCCTTTTCTGGCAAGCGCTCCAGCAGATGTTTGATCACGACCGCTCCGCCTCCCGTGGAACTATGGCGCCCCAGAAGCTCATCGTTTTCAAGCACCAGTCTGCCCTTGGCAACGCGCCTGCCCACAAGCTATTTGACCGAGTTGTTGTTGCGCGGAAACCGGGAGTGCTCGCCCCGCGCAGTTTTAGTGATTATTCTGTCACCATCCACCGAGAGGGGCTTCCCGCTGGTGTTGAAATCCAGGAAATCCTTTAACCACCTCAACCCAATTCCCAGCTTCTGTTTTCGCCGGGAAATGGTATATTAGCTGTGCCGTGTGCAATGGCTGAATTGACGCTATGAACACCAAAGAAATCCTGCTGGATATCGCCAATCGTTTGCCGCCGGACGCCACCTTGGCGGATGCCGCCTACGAGTTGGAAATGCGCGCCGCCGTCCAGGAGGGACTGGACGAATTGGATCGCGGCGAGGGCATCCCCATTGAGGAAGTGAAGCAAAAGATTTCCCAATGGGCTGGAAAGTCATAATCGCCCCATCCGGCGCGCGGGACCTGGAGAAGATTGTCGCGTTTATCGCGCGCGACAATCCGGACGCGGCCGAGCGCCTGGGCCTGCGGCTGATTTCCAAGGTTGAGGTTTTGGCCTCATTTCCTCTTATGGGACGGGCCATTCCTGAGTTTAAGGATCCGCGCTTGCGTGAGATTGTGCATCGCTCCTATCGCATCATGTATCGGGTCAACCACGAGGCCGAGGCCGTTGAAATCATCCGCTTTTGGCATGCGGCCCGCGGATTCCCGATCATTCCACCAAACTAGCAACCGGCATGGGCCAGGCCGCCTTTCGGGACCGGCACCTGGTCGGCTGTCACAAAACGGATGGCAAGTGATGCCAAAATAGCAAACGGGAACGTTGAAAGGGGCCTTGAACCGATCGCGCTCAGCCTGCTCAACGACTATCTCTACTGCCCCCGCCGGGCCGCGCTGAAGATGGCCGAGGGCTGGCGCAAGGCCAATATGCACACGGAGCGCGGCGACATCGTCCACGAGCATTCCGATCTGGCGGGCTACGAGGTGGTCAAAGGCGTCACCTTGCTGCGGGCGCTGCCGGTCTGGTCGGATCGGCTGGGATTGAACGGCAAGTGCGACATCGTGGAGCGGCATCCCGGCGGGGAGCTGCGCCCGGTGGAATTCAAGCTCGGCAAGCGCCGCCAGTGGCAGAATGACGACGCCCAGCTCTGCGCCCAGGCGCTGTGCCTGGAGGAAATGTTCGATGGGGCGGTGACGCGCGGGGCGGTGTTCCACGCCGACAGCAAGCGTCGGCGGGAGGTGGAATTCACGATTGAGTTGCGGCAATTGACGGAGAAGGCGATCGGAGAATTGCGCGCCTTGCTCTCCCCGTCTCAAACTTCCAATAAGAAACCAGAAACCAGCCAGCTTCCGCCCGCCGTTTTCAAGCCAGCCTGCGCGGAATGCTCGCTTTACCAAACCTGCCTGCCGGAATTGACTTCGCTGCCGGCGAACTTCCACCGCGCCGCCCGGGCTCTTTTTGAAATATGAAATTCGAGATTTCATGCTTCCCATCGAACTGATTGCGTCCATCGGCAAAACAAAAAAAGCTAACGAGAAACCAAGACCATGACTTGCAAAAACTTCGAGGACTTGCCGGTCTGGAAGGCGGCGGCGGAGTTGTACGATCAAGTGGATGATTTTCTGGACGCCGCGCCGCCGCGGATGCGCCCCTCGTTTCGTGATCAGTTGGAGCGGGCGACGCTGTCCGTGTCGAACAATATTGCCGAAGGTTTTGAGCGTGGTACCACCAACGAACTGCTGGCGTTCATCTACATCGCGCGCGGATCGGCGGGAGAAGTGCGCTCGATGTTGCGCGTCGCCAGCCGCCGGCCCTACCTGGCGGCGCTAAAGACCCGAATCGCCAGCCTCATTCGGCTCGCGGAGTCTTGTTCCCGCCAATTGCGCGGCTGGGCTGACTCGCTGGAAAACTCGGACATCAAGGGGCAGCGCCACCTCAACGAGCGCTCCAAGCAAGACTTCGAGCGACGCCAAAGGGCGGAGGCCATGCAAAAGGAAATCCTGCGCCGGTGGCCCGCTTGGAATCCGCTGCGCCGCGAGGCGGAGGAACGGGGGGAGATTTGAAACCTCAAATATGAAAATCCCAAATACTGCCGAGTCCGCAGGATAAGACACACGATTAGCCGCAAAAGGTGCAAAAACCGCAAGAATTATTACCGGTTGTAGTCTGACCCACGCGCCCATCAGTATCTCACCCTCTCATGCCATCCCCATCACGATGTTCCCGGCAGCGCGATTGCCTCTCGGCGTCCGATTTACTGTATGGTTTCCGGGAGGCAATACACAAGCGGTCACCGTGGGCGACCTTCTCCCTCTCCTCCCTTGGGGGGAGAGGGCAGGGTGAGGGGGCGGGTGCCGTTTATCCCCAGCACTCATCAGTATGACCATCCAGCAAAACACCCTGTATCTCACCACCCCCGGCTCCTACATCAGCCGCGATCACCTGACCTTGCAGGTGAAGGTGCCGCTGCGTCCCGACGGTTCGCCGGTGACGGTCGAGGACTTGAAAGGCGAAATCACCAATCACAAGCGGCTCAGTGTGCCGATTCACCACCTGGAATCGCTGTGCGTGTTCGGCCCCAGCATCGTCAGCCCGCCGGCGCTTGATCTTTGCTGGGAGCATGGCGTGGCGGTCAATTACCTGTCCGAGCACGGCCATTTCCAGGCGCGGCTGCAGGGGGTGGCCGACACCAGCGTGACCTTGCGCCGGGCGCAGTTTCGCGCCGCCGACAACCCGGATGTTTGCGCCGCCATCGCCCGCCAGATCGTCGCCGGCAAAATCCAGAACTCGCGCAACAGCCTGCTGCGGGCCGCGCGGGAGACGGACAACGAGGAGGAGCGGAGGCAATTGACCGATATCACTAACGGCCTGGCCCGCCAGGTGCGGCGGCTGGCGCCCGAGGCCCAAGCGGAAACCCCGCTGGCAATGGACGAAATCCGCGGGTCGGAAGGCATGGCGTCCGCTCAGTATTTCTCGGTTTTCTCCCTGTTGCTCAAACAACAGCGGGAAGACTTCGCCTTCACGGTGCGCAGCCGTCGTCCGCCGCGCGACCGCATCAACTGCCTGCTTTCATTCCTTTACGCGCTGGTGCGGCACGATTGCGTTGCCGCCTTGGCCAGTGCGGGGTTGGATCCGTTTGTGGGATTTTTGCATGCCGATCGCCCCAACCGGCCTTCACTGGCGCTCGATTTGATGGAGGAATTCCGGCCCTGGCTGGCTGATCGGCTGGCGGTGACGTTGGTCAACCGGCAGCAGGTGGGGCCGGGCGACTTTGCCGTTCGCGAGGGCGGTGCGGTGGAATTCACCGATGCGGGCCGGCGGCGGGTCATCAAGGCCTACCAGGAGCGCAAACAAGAGTCGCTGACGCATCCGCTTTTGGAACAAAACCTGCGCGTCGCCCAAATGGCCTTCATTCAGGCGCGCATCCTGGCGCGGTGCTTGCGCGGTGATTTGCCTGATTATGTGCCGCTGGTGCCCAAATAATGCTCGAATGCTGAACCGAATAATGCCATACTTCCCCACATGCTGATCCTGGTCACTTACGATGTGGCGACGGTGGATCGCGCGGGCCAGCGCCGCCTGCGGCGGGTCGCCCAAGCCTGCGAGGATTACGGCACGCGGGTGCAGAAGTCGGTCTTTGAATGCCAGGTGGGGCAAAAGGAATGGATTCAATTGCGCCATCGCCTGCTGACGGAATTCAAGGAAGGCGAGGATTCCCTGCGGTTTTACTTTCTCGATCAGGAGGCAGTCCATAAAACGGAGCACCATGGCGTGGCCAAGCCGGTGGATTTGAGCGAGCCTTTGGTTTTATGATCGCTTGGGCGCGAACCTCTAGTGCTGGCTTAAGGCGCGGCCTTTCGCGCCCGCCACGTAAACCTTGTGGTGCAACGCTTTTTCCCTGTTCTTTGACAACTTATCTCGATCCGAATCGCAAAAATTTGGAGTGTTCGCGGTATTGGTGTAGAAACTCTTTGCGGCTCAGGGTGAAGGGGCTGCCGCGGTCGCCCCGCGTGCGGACGCGGGGCGCGGATTGAAACACTGGCTCGACATCGGCAACACCGCCTCCACCGCCGTCGCCCCGCGTGCGGACGCGGGGCGCGGATTGAAACAAAGGCGGGAAGTGCAAATGGCTGAAAACCGGCGGTCGCCCCGCGTGCGGACGCGGGGCGCGGATTGAAACGTTCATCATCCTTTACGGGTTCCTGGTGCTGTGCGGTCGCCCCGCGTGCGGACGCGGGGCGCGGATTGAAACATCACGCGGCTGGGCGAGGTATTTGCGAAAAGCGGTCGCCCCGCGTGCGGACGCGGGGCGCGGATTGAAACCCGAGATTTTCGCCGGGGACGAATACGGCGACACGTCGCCCCGCGTGCGGACGCGGGGCGCGGATTGAAACTCTGAGATCACGCATCCGACGCAGATGTCCAAGGCGGTCGCCCCGCGTGCGGACGCGGGGCGCGGATTGAAACAAACGCGAGGTCGCGGAAAAATTGGGTGACGCGGTGTCGCCCCGCGTGCGGACGCGGGGCGCGGATTGAAACGTCGCGAACCGGTAGATCACATTGGTGGTCGCCACGTCGCCCCGCGTGCGGACGCGGGGCGCGGATTGAAACGGTAAAAAACCAGGAGATAGAACTCACGGAGGAGGTCGCCCCGCGTGCGGACGCGGGGCGCGGATTGAAACATGAACCATTGCCGTGAGTCGCCAACACCTGGAACGTCGCCCCGCGTGCGGACGCGGGGCGCGGATTGAAACATCGCCACCGTTTTGGCGGCGACAGGCACCACGCGTCGCCCCGCGTGCGGACGCGGGGCGCGGATTGAAACAAGGGTTCAGGATGTTGTTGCCGTTCATCGCGCCGGTCGCCCCGCGTGCGGACGCGGGGCGCGGATTGAAACTTGGAGGGCGATGTCGAAATGATGGAAAATTTCCGTCGCCCCGCGTGCGGACGCGGGGCGCGGATTGAAACGCAGTTTGGCGAACGGGGTAGCCACATCGGAGTCGTCGCCCCGCGTGCGGACGCGGGGCGCGGATTGAAACATTGAAAAAGAAAAAAAGAAAGATGACGAAGCCGAGTCGCCCCGCGTGCGGACGCGGGGCGCGGATTGAAACCGGCCTTAATATCATCGGCGCATCCCACACCCCGCGTCGCCCCGCGTGCGGACGCGGGGCGCGGATTGAAACCCTCCAGGTTGATCGTGAAAATCAGGGCGTCCCGGTCGCCCCGCGTGCGGACGCGGGGCGCGGATTGAAACATAACGAACCAACTGGGCGCGATAAAAAGCTGGGGTCGCCCCGCGTGCGGACGCGGGGCGCGGATTGAAACTTCGCGGACCCGTTCCACTCAGCGAGGTTGCGGAGTCGCCCCGCGTGCGGACGCGGGGCGCGGATTGAAACTGCAATTCGGCCACCAGTTCGTCACTCTCGCTCAGTCGCCCCGCGTGCGGACGCGGGGCGCGGATTGAAACAGAATGACCAACGGCCTCAAGCCGACCGCAAACACGTCGCCCCGCGTGCGGACGCGGGGCGCGGATTGAAACTGCCCAAGATAAAGGCGAACCCTCTCCGCAACCCGTCGCCCCGCGTGCGGACGCGGGGCGCGGATTGAAACGACGCTGGACGAATTGAAAGCCATCGGCAAGAGCGGTCGCCCCGCGTGCGGACGCGGGGCGCGGATTGAAACCGTATGCGATTGCGCGGGCGGCTGGGGTCCGGGTGTCGCCCCGCGTGCGGACGCGGGGCGCGGATTGAAACAAGTGCGCGTCGGAAATCACGACGGAAATTCCGGTCGCCCCGCGTGCGGACGCGGGGCGCGGATTGAAACCGCCGACCAGCCGCCTTTGACTTTGGAGCCGCCTCGTCGCCCCGCGTGCGGACGCGGGGCGCGGATTGAAACTCCCGACCGATGGCGTTTGGTGGCTCTACGAAGGCGGTCGCCCCGCGTGCGGACGCGGGGCGCGGATTGAAACGCCCAAGCGATAGTCCGGGCCTTGGAGGTTCCGGGTCGCCCCGCGTGCGGACGCGGGGCGCGGATTGAAACAGCGGGTAGTCTGCAAGGATTGCCTGCGGCGTTCAGTCGCCCCGCGTGCGGACGCGGGGCGCGGATTGAAACAGCCGCCGCCCGGCTGGCTTTCCAAAACCCAAAACGTCGCCCCGCGTGCGGACGCGGGGCGCGGATTGAAACTACCAGCGTCAAGCCGACGGGAGCCTTCGCAAGGTGTCGCCCCGCGTGCGGACGCGGGGCGCGGATTGAAACTTGGAGGAGGGCGAGACAACCCTGTCGGCTGAAGTCGCCCCGCGTGCGGACGCGGGGCGCGGATTGAAACTATTACAACACGCCGGAGCAAACGGCGCAAAAGATGTCGCCCCGCGTGCGGACGCGGGGCGCGGATTGAAACTATGCTGCGGCTCTGCTGCCGTCTGTCGCTCCGGTCGCCCCGCGTGCGGACGCGGGGCGCGGATTGAAACAGTGCATCGAGCCGGCCTGGAAGATGACGCGCCGGGTCGCCCCGCGTGCGGACGCGGGGCGCGGATTGAAACTGTGGCGTGGTTGAACTCCACGTTGGAGGCCCGCTGTCGCCCCGCGTGCGGACGCGGGGCGCGGATTGAAACAAGGAGAATGTTTGCGAGTGGCGGCAAGACGATGGTCGCCCCGCGTGCGGACGCGGGGCGCGGATTGAAACACATAACCCCGCACCTCCCGCGTCACCAGGTCCAGTCGCCCCGCGTGCGGACGCGGGGCGCGGATTGAAACGTCTTGGGGTAATCAATCGGGTTGAAGGTTTTGCGTCGCCCCGCGTGCGGACGCGGGGCGCGGATTGAAACGAAGACGGACGCGAAGTCGAACATTGTGGGGGAGTCGCCCCGCGTGCGGACGCGGGGCGCGGATTGAAACATTAAGTGCTTCCCCTCAACTTCGACGCAAGGTGTCGCCCCGCGTGCGGACGCGGGGCGCGGATTGAAACAAGCAATACGGCCTCCCCACCCCGCGCGGCCTGCTGGTCGCCCCGCGTGCGGACGCGGGGCGCGGATTGAAACGCCACTACCCTAGCTACCGGCCACCGGCACCCACGTCGCCCCGCGTGCGGACGCGGGGCGCGGATTGAAACATGCAAGTTGGCGACACGAAGTGTTCCGTTGCCCGCGTCGCCCCGCGTGCGGACGCGGGGCGCGGATTGAAACATCGGAACCTCCGCTTACGCAAACGGCGAACTGTCGCCCCGCGTGCGGACGCGGGGCGCGGATTGAAACCCACTCGACTACTCGTTTTATCGGTGCAAGCAGGAGTCGCCCCGCGTGCGGACGCGGGGCGCGGATTGAAACCAGATCGTCACTTCGTAATTGCGGCAGCGAAGGAGTCGCCCCGCGTGCGGACGCGGGGCGCGGATTGAAACTCCTCCATCCGGCTCATCGCCGGGTAAAGCTCGCGTCGCCCCGCGTGCGGACGCGGGGCGCGGATTGAAACCACGCCTTCGGCCCCGCCAGCCCCACCCCCTCCGGTCGCCCCGCGTGCGGACGCGGGGCGCGGATTGAAACATCTGTGGATTATACACGCTAACCTCTACCGCCGGTCGCCCCGCGTGCGGACGCGGGGCGCGGATTGAAACACAGCGCCAGCCGCGTCTCCCGGTTCACCCGGTGTCGCCCCGCGTGCGGACGCGGGGCGCGGATTGAAACTGCGCCGTCTCGTTATATGCCGGGCTTGGCGCCGGTCGCCCCGCGTGCGGACGCGGGGCGCGGATTGAAACTTGAATGTTGCCCGATGCCAATATTTCGTCACCGGTCGCCCCGCGTGCGGACGCGGGGCGCGGATTGAAACTAAATCGAATCCCGCGACAGCCAGCCAGCCGGAGTCGCCCCGCGTGCGGACGCGGGGCGCGGATTGAAACCAAATACCTGGCGGCGGCCAGAGCAACATCGTCGTCGCCCCGCGTGCGGACGCGGGGCGCGGATTGAAACTTGTTCCTGCCTGATCTGCTGTCCGGCCAGGCCAGTCGCCCCGCGTGCGGACGCGGGGCGCGGATTGAAACCGGTTCTCCACGGTGCAAAATGACGTGTCCACCTGTCGCCCCGCGTGCGGACGCGGGGCGCGGATTGAAACAGTTGGTGTCTGAGGAGGCGACGAGCCTCGACGAAGTCGCCCCGCGTGCGGACGCGGGGCGCGGATTGAAACGCTCCTAAAATTTGGGTGGAAGTCCTGGACCTTGCCGTCGCCCCGCGTGCGGACGCGGGGCGCGGATTGAAACCCGACAAATACGCCAAGGAGCTTTGGGCGATGCTCGTCGCCCCGCGTGCGGACGCGGGGCGCGGATTGAAACCGCCCATCTACCAAACGACGGACCTAAGCCGTCTGTCGCCCCGCGTGCGGACGCGGGGCGCGGATTGAAACGACATAACCGCGGGATTGGCAATAGCCCACAGTGTCGCCCCGCGTGCGGACGCGGGGCGCGGATTGAAACACGGCGGGCGCGTGGACCTGCGCGGAGCGGTCTGTCGCCCCGCGTGCGGACGCGGGGCGCGGATTGAAACTAGTGAATGTCAAAACTGAAAAAGCCCTGGCGGGTCGCCCCGCGTGCGGACGCGGGGCGCGGATTGAAACCCGGTGTAATCGCGGTGTTATTCTTCGCCTAGTGGTCGCCCCGCGTGCGGACGCGGGGCGCGGATTGAAACGTAATTCGACAGCCCCGATTGCACCCCGGCCCCTGTCGCCCCGCGTGCGGACGCGGGGCGCGGATTGAAACATTCCGTAGTCAGCGAAGTAAGCCGGCCACGAAGTCGCCCCGCGTGCGGACGCGGGGCGCGGATTGAAACCGAACGTAACCCTGACCTTACCGGGTCGCGTGAAGTCGCCCCGCGTGCGGACGCGGGGCGCGGATTGAAACAAGGGCCGGGGGTTCGAAGCCTCCGAGGGCCTGGTCGCCCCGCGTGCGGACGCGGGGCGCGGATTGAAACGTCATCGAGCACCCCCGGTAGCAAAATACCGGGGGGTCGCCCCGCGTGCGGACGCGGGGCGCGGATTGAAACGGCTACATTGCCGGAAGGCTTTGCCGGATTGTGGTCGCCCCGCGTGCGGACGCGGGGCGCGGATTGAAACCACGCGGATTTGCGGCCAAAAATCGAACTCCAGAAGTCGCCCCGCGTGCGGACGCGGGGCGCGGATTGAAACATCAATCGCGGGC
>Ga0073932_1000826_pt1 | contig 69759 bp, 58 predicted proteins | sample DewCreD2012metaG_FD_76967 | JGI IMG/M metagenome (GOLD analysis project Ga0073932, IMG submission 76967) | Hot spring sediment bacterial and archeal communities from British Columbia, Canada, to study Microbial Dark Matter (Phase II) - Dewar... ...
CCTGGACAAGGCCCGCCGGCTGCTGTGGCCGGTCAAGAAGAAGTACGGCAACCGGATCTCGTGGGCCGATCTCATGATACTCGCGGGCAACTGCGCGCTCGAATCCATGGGCTTCAAGACCTTCGGCTTCGGCGGGGGCCGGGTCGACATCTGGCAGCCCGAGGAGGACATCTACTGGGGGCCCGAATCGGAATGGCTGGGCGACAAACGCTACAGCGGGGAGCGCGAGCTGGAGAACCCGCTCGCCGCCGTGCAGATGGGGCTGATCTACGTGAACCCCGAGGGCCCCAACGGCAACCCCGACCCCGTGGCCTCGGGCCGCGACGTGCGCGAGACCTTCGGCCGCATGGGCATGAACGACGAAGAGACCGTCGCCCTGGTCGCCGGCGGCCACACCTTCGGCAAGTGCCACGGCGCGGGCGACCCCGCGCTCGTCGGGCCGGAGCCGGAAGCCGCCCCCATCGAGCAGCAGGGCTTGGGCTGGATCAGCCGCTTCGGCACCGGCAAGGGCGCCGACACCATCACGAGCGGCATCGAGGGGGCCTGGAAGCCCAACCCCACGACATGGGACATGGGCTACTTCGACATGCTCTTCGGCTACGAATGGGAACTCGTCAAGAGCCCGGCCGGGGCCTGGCAGTGGCTCGCGAAGGGCGTGAAGGAAGAGCACTGGATCCGCGACGCCCACGACCCCTCGAAGAAGCACCGCCCCATGATGACCACGGCCGACCTGTCGCTGCGCTTCGACCCGATCTACGAGCCCATCGCGCGGCGCTTCCACAAGGACCCGCAGGCCTTCGCCGACGCCTTCGCCCGCGCCTGGTTCAAGCTGACCCACCGCGACATGGGGCCCAAGACCCGCTACCTCGGGCCCGAGGTCCCGGCCGAAGACCTCATCTGGCAGGACCCGATCCCGGCCGTCGATCACCCCCTGGTCGACGCCGCGGACATCGCCGCGCTCAAGGCGAAGCTTCTCGCCTCGGGACTCTCGATCGCCGAGCTCGTCGCCACCGCCTGGGCCTCGGCCTCGACCTTCCGGGGCTCGGACAAGCGCGGCGGCGCAAACGGCGCGCGCATCCGTCTGGCCCCGCAGAAGGACTGGGAGGTGAACGAGCCGGCGCGCCTCTCCCGGGTGCTCGACGTCCTCGAGTCCGTGCGCCGGGAATTCAACCGCACGCAGGCGGGCGGCAAGAAGGTCTCGCTCGCCGACCTCATCGTCCTGGGCGGCTGCGCCGCCGTCGAGGCCGCGGCCCGGGCGGCCGGCTGCGCGGTGGAGGTGCCCTTCACCCCGGGCCGCATGGATGCCTCCCAGGAGCAGACCGACATCCCGTCCTTTGCGGTCCTCGAGCCCGAAGCCGACGGCTTCCGCAATTACCAGAAGAAGCTCTATTCCGTCACCGCCGAGGAGATGCTGGTGGACCGGGCCCAGCTGCTGACGCTCAGCGCACCCGAGATGACGGTCCTCGTCGGCGGGTTGCGCGTCCTGGGCGCCAATTACCGGGGGGCGCCGCACGGGGTGTTCACGAAGCGGCCCGGGGTCCTGACCCCCGACTTCTTCGTCAACCTGCTCGACATGGGGACGGTCTGGACGCCCACCTCGGAGGAGCGGCAGACCTTCGAGGGGCGCGACCGCAACACGGGAGAGCTCCGCTGGCAGGCAACCCGCGTCGACCTGATCTTCGGCGCGAACTCGCAGCTGCGCGCGATCTGCGAGGTCTACGCCCAGGACGACGCCCGGGAAAAATTCGTGCGCGATTTCGTCGCGGCCTGGAGCAAGGTGATGAACCTCGACCGCTTCGACCTGCGGCGGCCCTAAGCCCGAAAAGCGATAGACGGCCCCCGCCGGGCGCCCCCCCTGCTGCGCCTTAAGCCGCGGATCCCCCCCCGGGGGAAAGCCCGGGGGGGGAATCCTCTTGCGCAACCGGAGAAACCCACGGCCGAAAAACGCATGGAGCGCCTCTGCCGCGGTGCCGCCTGCTTCTCCGAGGCCGTTCTCCGGCGGGATCCCCGACCCTCCCCGCCGGGCGGGGGTCAGCAGCGGGGAAGCGCCACTTCCAGTTTGCGCGCGAGCTCTTCGAGATCGAAGGGCTTCTGGATGAACCCCACGCAGCCGCGGTCGAGGATCTCGCGCGCCTGGCCCTGCAGGCTGTAGCCGGTCGCCAGCAGGACGCGCGCCTCGGGATCGATCCGCTTGAGGGCGTCGCAGACCTCGCCGCCGCCCATCTCGGGCATGATCATGTCGAGGACGACGAGCCGGATGTCGGCCCGCCGCTCCCGGAAGATCGCGACCGCCTCCCGGCCGCTTCCGGCGCGCAGGACCTCGTAGCCCAGCCGCTCGAGCATGCAGGCCGTGACCTCGAGGACCTCGGGCTCGTCGTCCACGAGAAGGATCGTGCCCCGGCCCCCGGCGGGCGGCCGCTTGCGCCGCTCGGGTTCCGCCGCTTGCGCCGCCGCGGCCGCGGGCAGGTAGACGTAAAACGTCGCCCCCCGGCCGGGTGCGGAGACCACATCGATGTAGCCGCCGTGGCTTTTCACGATGCCGTAGGCCGAGGCGAGGCCCAGTCCGGTCCCGCGCCCCATCTTCTTCGTGGTGAAGAAGGGCTCGAAGATCCGCTTGCGCACCTCGGGGGTCATGCCCGTTCCGGTGTCGGCGACGGAGAGCACCACATAGGTCCCCGGCCGGATGGCGTAGCCCTGGAAGGGGATCTCCTCGGCCTCCACGAGCGCCGTCCGCAGGGTGAGCGTCCCGCCCCCCGCCATGGCGTCGCCCGCGTTGACGAACAGGTTGAGCAGCACCTGCTGCAGCTGGGCGCGGTCGGCGTTCACCGGCGGCAGCCCGGAGGCGAGCTCGCAGACGACCTGGATCTCCTTGCGCATCCGGCCGAAGGCCGCGGCGGTTTCCTGCACCAGCTCGTTCAGCGGGAGCGGCCGCACCTGGTAGCGGCCCTTGCGCGCGTAGCCGAGGATCTTGGAGGTGAGGTCGGCTCCGCTCTGCACGAGGCGCTCGATGTGGGTGAGCAGCGCGTGCTGGGGGTGGGAGGGATCGAGATCGAAGAGGGCGAGCGAGACGTTTCCCTGGATCGCCATCAGCAGATTGTTGAAATCGTGGGCGATCCCGCCGGCGAGCGTCCCGATGGCCTCCATCTTCTGCGCCTGCTGGAGCTGAAGCGAGAGCCGGCGGCGCTCCGCCTCGGCCTGCCGCTCCTCGGTGACGTCGCGGCTGATGACCGCGAGCTGCGCGATTTCGCCCGCGGCGTCGCGCACGGGCTGAATCGAGGTCAAAAAGGTTCGCCCCTCCCAGGAGTCCTCGAAACGCAACGGCTCGCCGCGCGCGAGCACCTCGAGCCCCTTTTCCCGGCGGGCGGCCCCGAGTTCGGGGGGAAGAAAGGAGATGAGCGGCTTGCCGAGCACCTCCGGCCGCGTCCGTCCCAGGCTCGAAAGGGCATGACGGTTGGCCTGGACCACGAGGCCGCGGCGGTCGATGAGGAAGGCCGCGGTCTCGATGGCATCGAGCAGCGCCCGGGCCGCCGCCGCCTCCCCGGCCGTTTCCCCGCCGGCGAGCGGCGGCAGCAGGAGCAGCACGGCCGCGGGACCTGCCTGCCCGGCGTCCAAGGCGAAACCCGTCATGCGACGCTCGGTTTCCTCCCCGTCCGCCCGCCGCAGCCTGAGGGTTCCTTCGAACTGCCCCCCGCCGCCCCCGCGGATCCGGGAGAGTTCCGCCGCCAGGCGCGCGGCCGCCCCGGCCGTGAGCGCAGGGTTCCCGGCCGGTTTGAATCCGCGCAGATCGGCGGCGCGGTAGCCCAGTTCGGCCTCGCCAAGCGGGTTCATCGCCAGAAGGCGGCCTTCGCCGTCCAGCAGCCAGGCGATGGCGGGAAGCGCGCAAACCAGGCGCGAAAAGAAATCGGCCTGCCCGCAGGCCGGCTTCGGAAACGCAAGTTCCCGGATCGAAGAGGGGGGGCAACGCTCCTGCACGGGAAGAGGCCTGCCGCTAAGGGTTCTTCGTTGGAGGCTCTCCGGCGCTTTGGTGCAAGAGCCGTACCGGCGGGCTCACCGGGGGCGCGCTCGGCGCGAAAGGCCGAAAAACCGCGTTTTCGGCCCCTGTCCCCGCCGGCCGGAGCGTTCGGCCGGCCGCCGGGATGTGCCATTCTTTTGACTCTGGGGGGGCCGGCGTGCGGCCCCGGCCGGCGGGGAAGCCCCCCGGGGCTTTTCCTCGGCTCCCCGCGGGGCGGGCAAGGCGGGTCAGGCGGCTTCGGGGGCGGCGAGCCGGCGGGCGTAGGCCGCGGCTTCGAGGCCGGCGACGCACCCCTCGCCCACGGCCTTCGCCACCTGCCAGGGGGGGCCGGTGATGTCCCCTGCGGCGTAGATGCCCGGGACGTTCGTTTCCATGCGGCGGTTGGTCTGGATGTGTTTCATTTCGTCGTCCAGCAGAACCCCGAGCGGGGCGGCGAGCTCGAGCACCCCCCTGGCCCCGAGCTCGATGAAGACCCCCTGGACGGAGAGGCGCGAGCCGTCGTCCAGCTGGATCGCCTCCACCGCCTCCTCGCCCAGGATCGCGGTCACGCGCCGGCCGGGGTGCTGGACGACGGCGCTGCGGCGCAGCTCCTCGGCGAGGGCGGGGGCCGTCTCGAGGGTTTCGAACACGAGGTGGACCTTGCGGGCGTAGTCGAGCATCGCGAGCGCGCCGTGCACCGCGGCGCTGCCGCCGCCCACCACGGCCACCTCGGCGCCGCGGAAGAAATTGCAGTCGCATTCCACGCAGTAGCTCACCCCGCGGCCGAGGAGGCGCTTTTCGCCCTCCACCCCCAGGCTCCGGCGGGCGGTGCCGGTGGCGAGCACGATCGCCTTGGCCACGACCTCGCCGCCGCCCTCGAGCCTGAGCCGGAAGCGGCCGTTGTCGGCCGCGATCGAGAGCACCTCCTCGTCGCGGAACACGGCGCCGAAGTGGGCCGCCTGACGGCGGCCGTTGGCGAGGATGTCCTCGCCGGTCGTCGGGAAGAGGCAGCAGTAGTTCTCCACGTGGTGGTGGTAGATGCTGCTGCCGCTTTGGCGGCCGAGGACGAGCACGGAGACCTTGCGGCGCGCGGCGTGGATCGCGGCCTGCAGACCGGCCGGTCCGGTTCCGATGACGACGACGTCGACGTGCGGGGTTTGCGGGTTCATCCTGCGTTTCCTTTCGGGCGAGGGGGTCAGCCGGAGGAGCCCCACTCCTCGAGCATCCTCGCGGCAAGCCGTTTGCGCATGAGCCGGGCGGGAAAGACCCGCCGCACCGTTTCCGCTTCGGGTGCGTAGAAGTTGAGGAAGAGGCGCCTGAGCGGGGTGCCGTAGACGCTCACCATCAAGACCGATCCGGGACCCGGGCTGCCGGTGCGGTGGATCCCCGCCTCGAGGGGCAGAGTGGTCGCGACGTCGCCCGGGGAGAGCCTGCGGGGCGGAAGCGCCGCAAGCCGGGCCGGCGGCGCCTCGAGGCGGTAAGGCGCCCATTCGAGTTCGCCGAGGGCCGGGCCCGAGACGCCCCAGGAGGAGTGGTCGTGGATCGGGGTGCGGTCGCCGGGGCCGAAGAGATAGAGGCGAAGCGAAAAGACGCGCGCGGGGTCGCGGTAGAGCACCACCTCGTTTTCGAAAATCGCCTCCCCGCGGCCTTCCCCGGCGGTCCCCCCCCCGGCGAGTTCGGCGAGGATCCCCCCCCAGAGCGTCCGGTCCCGCAGCAGCCCGGGCAGGCGGTCGCGGAAAAAGGCCATGCGGGCCGCGGGGCCCTCGAGGGGGGTCGCCTCGCGGGACCAGCGGCGGCAGAGGGCGGTGACGGCGGTTTCGGTCTCGTTTCGCTCCGGCATGGGCTCTCGGCCCCCGCGGGGGCGCCTCGTCAATCGTTTTCCAGGCGCACGAACTGCGCGTAAAACGCGGCTCCCCCGCCGATGTCGGTCACGCGGGCGGCGATCAGGCGGTTGATCCCCCCGCCCAGGCGCATCCAGGTCCCCCGCCGGACCACGACGGCCTCCGGGTGCAGCCCCGCGAGCCGCCGCAGCCGCACGGGCATCCGCCCCAGCGGGGAGACGAGCGCGACCGGCCGCTCGGGGTCGATCCCCGCGAGCCCCGGGCTCTCCGGCGCGATCCACGCCGCGGGCGGGATCTCCTGCTCCTCGGGGAGCATCTGCGAGTGGATCGCCCCCCCGCGCACCAGGCTGAGCAGCCGCAGCGGATAGCCCGCCGGCGCAGGCTCCTCGTCGTGGATCGCCGCGGGCAGGCGGCATTTGCCGTCGGGATGGGCGAAGCGCAGCCCCTCGTAGGCGATCGCCGGCCGCCGGGAGCGCACGGCCCCCCGCGCGCGCAACTCCTCGAGGCTCGTCTCGAGCCACGGGGAGCGCAGCGCCGCCCGCAGGCACTCCTCCGGCTCGGGAAGCGGAACCGGCGGGTCGAGGCGCCGGGCGATCTCGCGGACGATCGTGTAGTCGTCCCGGACGCCGGGGGGAGGCGCGATGACGGCCGCGGCGTGTTGAACATACTCATGGAGGAAGGATCCGACAACGTCTTCCTGCTCGAACATCAGCGTGCAGGGGAGAACGAGGTCGGCCCGTTCGGCGGTGTCCGTGGGGAAGGCGTCCACGACGATCGTGAAGCCGACGCGGGAGAACGCCGCGGCCGTCCGTTCGCTGTCGGGCGCCTGGTTGACGATGTTGCAGCCGTTCACCCAGAGAAGCCGCACGGGCGGGTCGGCGGCGGCGAGGATCGCGCCGCCGATGTCCGCGATCGGAAACGCCCGGCGGCGCCCTGGGTCCGGTCCCCGGGTCCAGCCGAGCTCCAGGTTGTGGAAGGAATGGAGGTGAAAATAGACCCCGGCGCCCGCGCGGCCGAGGTTCCCGGTCAGCACGGCAAGCGCCTCGATCCACCGCACGGCCTCGCCGCCGTGGAGAACGCGCTGCAGCCCGGCGCCGATCACCGTGGCGACGGGGCCCCCGTCGCGGTAGAGGCGCGCGAGGGCCTCGGCCTCCGCCGGCGGGACATCGCAGGCGGCGAGCCACTCCGCCGTTGTGCGGCCGGCGAGCACCCGCCGGAAGGCCTCCCCGCCGCGGGTGCAGGCGAAGCGCTCCTCCGGGAGCGCCCCCTCGTCGAGGAGCCGTCTCAGGACGGCGGCGGCGAGGAAGCGGTCGCCCCCGGGCCGGATGCGGATCCTGCGGTCGGCGAAGGGGCGGTTTTCCTCCCCCTGCGGCGAGATGGAGACGACCTCGGCCCCGGCGCGGCGGGCGCGATGCACCAGGGAGGCCGTGTGGAGGGAGCTCCGCTGCAGGTCCTTTCCCCAGAGGGCGATCGAACGCGCCCGGGCGAGCTCCTCGATGTCGTTGTTTTCGCGCGAGCCGAAGTCGAGGACGCCGGCGACGTAGCCCGCCGCGTCGCACAGCGAGCCCCGCGTGCGGCTTGCCCCCAGCGCGGCGAAAAAGAGGTTCACCGCCTCCTTGAGGACACCCTTGGCCCCGTCGCCGGCGATGTGCAGGATGGCGGCGGGCTCCCGCCGCAGGGACTGGATGGCCTCCGCGGCGCGATCGAGCGCCTCCTCCCAGCCGATGTCGCGCCAGCCGCGGGCGGTCTTGAGGCGCGGGGCGAGGATGCGGGCCGGGTGGTTCAACCGCCGCAGGTGGCGCCGGATCTTGGCGCAGGCCGCACCCCGCGTAAACGGGCTGTCCGGGTCCCCGCGCACCCGGAAGCCGCCCCCGGGCAGGGCTTCCAGTCGCAGCGCGCAGGCGTCGGGGCAGTCGCAGGTGCAGGCGGTGCGGCGGAACCCCTCAGGATCCGAGCTTTTCATGGACCGATTCCACCTTGCGCTGCAGCCGGCCGCCGGGGCCCCGGCGGATGTCGGCTTTCAGGTTAAGGACCACGCGGTTGCAGTCCGCGCGCATGGCCTCGACGCAGCGCCGCACCACCTCCAGGACCTCGTCCCACTCGCCCTCGATGCTCGTGCCCATGGCCCGGAAATCGTGGGGCAGGCCGCTTTCCCGGATGATGCGCAGGGAACGGGCGACGTAGGGGCTGAGGCTTTCCCCCTTGTCGAGGGGAAAGAGCGAAAAATCGACGATCACGCTCATGGCTGACCTCCGGTTGGCGGTTTGACAGGCCCGGCGTCCTTCCTCTACAAGGAGCCGTTTCCCGCAGACGATAGCATGGAGCCGCGGCCGGCGTAAAACCCCCGCCGCGGCCCGAGGGAGGATCTCGATGGCCCCTGCGGTTCCGCTCGCCTACACCCTGCGCCTGGCGCCGGATCTCGCCCGCTTCCGCTTCGAGGGCGAAACGGAGATCCGCCTGCGCGCCGAAGACCCCGTGGCCGAGGTCGTCCTGAACGCCCTCGATCTCGCGGTTTGGCGCTGTGCGCTCGGCCTCGGCGGGGAGCGGGCCGCCTGCCGCTTCGAGGTCGACCCCCAGGCGGAGACGCTCCGGGTCTCCCTGCCGCGGCAGATCACAGGCGAGTTTTCCCTGGCGATCGCCTACACGGGGGAAATCCACGACCGCATGGCCGGCTTCTACCGCAGCCGCATCCGCCGCGGCCGGGGCACCCGCTGGCTCGCCGTGACCCAGTTCCAGGAAAGCGACGCCCGGCGGGCCTTCCCCTGCCTCGATCACCCCGGCTGGAAGGCGCCCTTCACCGTCGAGATCGACGTGCCGCGGGGGATGACCGCGATCGCGAACACCGCGGTCGAGGAGCAGCGGCCGCTGCCCGGCGGAAGGAGGCGGCTGCGCTTCGCCCCCTCGCCGCCGATGCCGACCTACCTCGTCTTCTTCGCCGTGGGCGAGCTCGAGGTCCACCCCGATGCCCTCGACCCGCGCGTGCGGCTGGTGGTCCCGCCCGGGGCGGCCGACCGGGGGCGCTTCGGGCTGGAGTTCGGCCGCCGGGCGCTCGCCGCCAGCGAAGAGATCTTCGGCGTCCCCTACCCCTTGCCCAAGCTCGACCTGATCGCGGTCCCCGATTTCGCCTTCGGGGCCATGGAAAACTGGGGCGCGATCACGTTCCGCGAGAACCTCCTGCTCCATGACCCGGGGGTGACCTCCTCGGCCGCCGAGGAACGCATCTGCGAGGTGATCGCCCACGAGATCGCCCACCAGTGGTTCGGCAACCTCGTCACCCCCGCGGACTGGAAATACCTCTGGCTGAACGAGAGCTTTGCCACCTACTTCGGCTACGGCGTGGTCGACCGCTTTTACCCCGCCTGGGGGACCTGGGAGGAGTTTCTCCAGGGGACGACCGCCGTCGCCCTGCACCGCGACGCCCTGCGGGAAACCGTCGCCATCGAAATCCCCGGCGGCGAGCACCTCGTGATCAACACGAGCACGGCGCCGATCATCTACAACAAGGGGGCGAGCCTGCTGCGCCAGCTGGAGGGCTGGATCGGCCCGGAGGCCTTCCGGCGGGGGCTGCGGCGCCACCTCGAATCCCACGCCTACGGCCATGCCGTGAGCCGCGATCTCTGGGAGGCGCTCGAGTGGGCCGCCAGCCGGCCGGTCACGGCGCTCCTCAGCAACTGGGTCGGGCAGCCGGGCTTCCCCCGGGTGAGCGTGCGCCGCGAGGGAAGCCTCCTGCACCTCGCCCAGCGGCGCTTCACCTATCTCCCCCTCGAGGGCTCCCCGACCTGGATGATCCCCCTGCGCCTGCGGCTCTTTCTAGAAGACGGCTCCTCGCGCGTCGCCGAGATCCTGCTCGACACCCCGGAGCGGGCGCTCGAACTCGAACCCGGGGTCGTCGCCTGCAAGCTGAACGACGGGCAGACGGGTTACTACCGGGTCGATTACGAGGACCCGGACCTCTTCGCGGCCCTGCGGCGCCTTGCGCGCGAGCGGCGGCTTGCGCCGGCCGACCGCTGGGGGCTCCTCGAGGACCACTTCGCCCGGGTCCTCGCCGGCGAGATCCCCCTCGCGGCCCACCTCGCGCTGCTCGAGGAGTTGGCGGAGGAAGACGACCCGCTGCCGCTCGCCGCGGTCGCCTCCGAACTCTCCCAGGCGTGGCTGTGGTCCGGGGGGGAGACCGCGCCGAAGATCGCCGCGGCCTTCGCCCTGCGCTTCGGCGCCGTGCTCGCGGCGATCGGCTGGGAGCCGGGGGCCGCCGAGCCGCGGGGCCGCACGCGGCTCAGGGAGCGGGTCCTCTTCGACGCCGTGCGCTTCGGCTGCCCGGAGGCGGCGGCGTTCGCCGCGGAGCGCTTCGCCGCGCTGCGCCGCGGCAAGCGCCTGCACCCGGATCTCCTGCGGCCGGTGATGCAGAGCGGCGCCTGGCTGGGGGGGAAGGCCGAGCTTTCCTGGTTCCTGCGCCGGCTGCGCGCGGCGGAAAGCGAGCACGAGCGCCTGGCGATCCTCACCGCCCTGGGCGCCTTCGCCGAGCCGGCCCGGGTCGAGCAGGTTCTCGAGCTCGTCCTGACCGCGATCCCCGAGCGCAACGTCTTTCTTCCCGTCGCCGCGCTCGCCGCGCGGCGCGACACCGGCGAGGCGCTCTGGGCCTGGTACACCGGGCGCCAGGAGCGCATCGCGGGCCTTCACCCCATGCTGGAGGAGCGGGTGCTGGCGGCGGTGATCCCCGCCGCCGGCCGCGTGCGGCCGGGGGAGGTGCGGGCCTTCTGCGGGGAGCTCCTCGCGCGACGGCCGCGGACGGCCGACGTCGTGCGGCTCTCGCTCGAGCGCCTGGAGATCGGCCTGCGGCTTCTCGGCGCGAACCCTTGACACCCCGCGAAGCATTCCGTTATAGACCCTTACAGCCGGAGCGGGTGCGCCGTGCGGCCTTGCGCCCCCGTTCCCGGAAAACCCCCAACGTCCTCCCAGGCGGTATGCAGCGTCCGCATCGTTCCTCTTCCCCGGGCGGGACCCCCCGCCCCACCCGCATCCCGGTCGCCGGGGCCTGAAACGGATCCGGGACCTGTGGACGCCATGAACCGACGCCGTTTTCTCCAGGTGGCCGGTCTCGGCAGCGTCGCCTTCGCCGCCGCCTGCAGCCCCGAGGCGCCGCAATTTCTCTACGGCCCGCCGCAGGCGACCGGGGACCAGGTCACCGGCCGGCCCACCTGGTATGCCTCCACCTGCCGCGAGTGCCCCGCGGGGTGCGGCCTGATCGCCAAGAACCGCGAGGGCCGGGTGATCAAGGTGGAAGGCAACCCCCTCCACCCGCTCAACCGCGGCAAGCTCTGCCTGCGGGGCCAGGCCGCCGTGCAGGCGCTCTATCACCCCGACCGGCTGACCACCCCCCTCCTCAGGGAGGAGGGCCGGTGGGTGCCCCTTTCGCGCGACCGCGCCCTGGAACTCATCGCCGCGCGCGTGCGGGAGGCCGCGCGCCGTGGGGAGGGCCGGGTGCGGATCCTCAGCGAGGTGGTCGGCCAAAGCGCCCTCGCCCTCATGCGGGCCGCCCTCGGCAACTGGAACGCCGCCGGGCCGGTGATCTACGAGCCTTACGCCTACGAGGCCCTGCGGGCCGCCAACCGCGAGGTCTTCGGCGTGGAAGGGCTCGTCTCCTACCGCCTCGAGGAAGCCGACCTCGTGCTCGGCTTCGGCGCCGAGTTCCTGGAGACCTGGCTCTCCCCGGTGGAGTACGCCTGGAAGTTCAAGGCCATGCACGCCGTCCGGGGGGAGGGCAAGGGCGCGTTTCTCCAGGTCAGCCCCTTTCTCTCGCTCACCGGCGCCAACGCCGACCGCTGGTACGCCTGCCGGCCCGGCGCCGAGTCCTGGGTCGCCCTCGGACTGGCCGGCCGCCTGCTCGGCCTCGGCCGCGGCCGGCACCTGCCGGAGGGGTTGCGGCGGGAGATCGAGCAGGCGACGGCCGCGGTGCCGTTTTCCCGGGTGGAGCTGGTCGCCGGGATCCCGGCGGCGCGCCTGGAAGAGCTCGCGCGGCGGCTCGCCGCGGCCGAGCGGCCGCTCGTTCTGGGAGCCGGCATGTGGCAAAACGACGAGAACGGCCTGCGGGCCAACCTCGCGGCGAACCTCCTGCAGCGCATGCTCGACCCCGGGCTGGCGCGGGTCGACGCCGTCAACCGCCACCGGGTCGAGATCGCCCGGCCCCGGGCCGAGGTCATGGGCCTCTTCGAGGACCTGGCCGCGGGACGGGCCGAGGTCCTGATCCTGAACCAGGTGAACCCCCTCTTTCACCTCCCGGCCGCGGCGGGCGTGCGCGAGGCAATGGCGCGGCCCGACGCCTGGGTCGTCTCCCTCGGCGGCTTTCTCGACGAGACGGCGCAGGCGGCCGATCTGGTCTTCCCGCTCGCCCACGCCCTCGAGTCCTGGGACGATTACAACGGCTGGGACCCGCTCCTTTCGAGCCTGCAGCCGGCGGCCGGGAAATTCACCGCGGCGCCCAACCTCGGGGATTTCATCCTCGCGGTCGGCTTCCCCGAGGGCGAAAAGCCCGCCCCCGATTACCGCAGCTTCATCGCCGGCCGGCTCTACGCCGAGGGGCGGCTGAAGGCCGCCGCCGACTGGCCGCGGCTGCTCCAGCAGGGGGGGCTCTTCCCCCCGCCGGGCGCCCCCTCCGGCGCCCCCCCCGCGAACCCGCCGGAGCGGCTGCCCGAGGCCCTGCGCCGGGCCCTGCCGCTTCCGCCGGAGGGCGGCCCCCTGCTCGCCGCCGTCCCCTCGATCCGCCTCTTCGACGGCCGCGGGGCGAACCGGCCGTGGCTGTGCGAGATTCCCGACCCGCTGACCCGTGTTGCCTGGCAGACCCCGGTCTGCCTGCACCCCGAAACCGCGCGCGCCCACGGGCTCGAGGAGGCCGACCTCGCCCGGCTCGTCACCGCCGCCGGAGCCCTCGAGGCCCCCGTCTACCCGACCGAGACCGTCGTCCCCGGCTTGGCCGTCTTCGCCGTCGGCCAGGGACACGACGCCTACGGCCGCTACGCCGAGGGCCGGGGCGCCAACCCCTGGCGGCTTCTTTCCCCGCGCTTCGAACCCCTGTGCGGGGGGCCGGCCGAGGGGCTTTGCCGGGTGGGGCTCGAGAGAACGGGGCGGCGGGTCCTGCTGGCGCGCACCGACGGCAGCCGCACCCAGCTCGACCGCGGCCTCGTGCGCACCGCGACCCTCGCCGCGCTGCGGGGCGGGGGCCCCCCCCGCAAGGCGGGGCTCACGCTCCACGATTTCCCCCTCACGCTTCCGCTCCCCGAGGGCTACGACCCCCGGCGGGATTTCTACCCCCCCCACGACCATGCCGGGAACCGCTGGGGGATGGTGGTGGATCTCGACCGCTGCATCGGCTGCGCCGCCTGCGTCGCCGCCTGCTATGCCGAGAACAACATCGCCGTCGTGGGCGAGGCGGCCGTCGCCCGCGGCCGCGAGATGGCCTGGCTCGAGATCGTGCGCTACCACGACGAGCGGCACCGGGAACGGGTCTTCTTCCTCCCCATGCTCTGCCAGCACTGCGACAACGCGCCCTGCGAATCGGTCTGCCCCGTCTATGCGCCGCACCACTCCGCCGAGGGGCTGAACAACCAGATCTACAACCGCTGCATCGGGACGCGCTTCTGCTCGCAAAACTGCCCCTACAAGGTGCGCCGCTTCAACTGGTTCGACTGGAACTGGCCCGACCCGCTTCCCCTGCAGCTCAACCCCGACGTCACCGTGCGCAGCAAGGGGGTCATGGAGAAATGCTCCTTCTGCGTCCAGCGCATCAAGGAGGCGCGCACGGCGGCGCGCAACCGGGGGCGGCCGATCCGCGAGGGGGAGGTGGTGCCCGCCTGCGTCCAGACCTGCCCCACCGAGGCGCTCGTGTTCGGCAACCTCATGGACCCCGACAGCCGCGTGCGGCGGTTGTGCGACGACCCGCGGGCCTACCAGGTGCTCGGCTACCTGAACACCAAGCCCGCGGTGATCTACCTGAAGAAGGTGACGGAGGAGGCATGAGCCGGGGACGTTCCGCGAGCGGTCGGAAGACCGCGCGGCAGGGGGTCCGACCGTGAGCGAGCTTTCCTTCGCCCGCATCGACGAGACCGTGCTCGGGACGCTCGCCCCGCCCCGGCGGGGCTACTGGGCGCTCGTCGGCGCGCTCTGCCTGGGGGTTCTGCTCGGGGCGGGCTGCTGGGCCTACCAGATCGCGGTCGGCATCGGCGTGGGCGGCCAGAACATCCCCGTCTGCTGGGGCACCTACCTCATCAACTTCGTCTTCTGGGTGGGGATCGCCCACTCGGGAACCCTGATCTCGGCCATCCTGCATCTCCTGCGCGCCGGCTGGCGCAACCCGATCGCCCGCGCCGCCGAGACGATGACCGTCTTCGCCGTCTGCTGCGCCGGGCTCTTCCCCTTCATCCACCTGGGGCGCGTCTGGCAGGTCTACTACATGCTGCCCTATCCCAACCAGCGCCAGCTGTGGCCCAATTTTCTCTCGCCGCTCATGTTCGACGTGATCGCGATCAGCACCTACCTCACGGTGAGCGCGCTCTTCTGGTACACCGGGCTGTTGCCCGACCTCGCCGCCGTGCGCGACCGCGCCGAGGGCTTCCGGCGCAAGGTCTTCCGGGTGCTCTCGCTCGGCTGGAGCGGGGCCCACGACCAGTGGCTGCACTACAGCCGGGGCTACCTCTTTTTCGCCAGCCTGGCGACGCCGCTGGTCATCTCCGTGCACAGCGTGGTGTCCTGGGACTTCGCCCTGGGGATCGTGCCCGGATGGCACACGACGATCTTCGCGCCCTACTTCGTGGCCGGCGCGATCCACTCGGGGCTGGCGATGGTGCTCACGCTGATGATCCCCCTGCGCCGGATCTTCCGCTACGAGGCCATCATCACCGTCGAGGTTCTCGAAAACGTCGCCAAGACGATGATCCTGACCGGCCTGCTCGTGGGCCTGGCCTACGGCACGGAGTACTTCATCGCCTGGTACAGCCACAACCCCGTCGAGTGGGAATCCTTCCGCTGGCGGGCGGTGGGGGAGTACGCCTACGGCCTCTACTTCATGGTCGTCTGCAACGTGCTGCTGCCTTTGCTGTTCCTCGTGCGCTCCGTGCGCCGCAGCCTGGCGTGGCTGTTCGGCCTCTCGCTGGTCGTCAACTTCGGCATGTGGTGGGAGCGCTTCGTGATCATCGTCGGCGGGGTGGCGCACGATTTCGCGCCGCACGCCTGGGGGCTCTATGCGCCGACGGTCGTCGAGTACGGGATCATGGCCGGCAGTTTCTGCCTGTTCTTTCTGCTCTTTGTCCTCTTCTGCAAGCACCTGCCCTCGGTGTCCATGACGGAGATGAAGGAGACCGTCGCCCATGGCCGCTGAACCCCGGGTGATGGGGCTCTTCGCCGACGACGCCAAGGCGGCCCGCGCGATCCGCGAGCTCGCCGAGGCCGGGTTCACCTTCCGCCGCGCCCACGGGCCGATCCCCAGCGACCGGATCCGGGAGGCGGCGGGGGGACGCGGCTCCCCGGTCGGCTGGTTCACGCTCGCCGGGGGGATCTTCGGCTTCGCCTTCGGCTTTGCGCTCGCGATCTTCACCGCCGCGCAATGGAACCTGATCGTGAGCGGCAAACCCGTGATCGCGATCATCCCCTTCTTCGTCGTCGGCTTCGAGTGCACCATTCTCTTCTCGGTCCTCGGCAACGTCGTGGGGCTGCTCGTCTGCACGCGCCTGCCCGATTTCCGGGGGCTCGAAACCCACGACCCGCGTTGCTCCTGCGATCGCTTCGGGGTGCTGGCCAGCTGCCCGGCCGGCCGGGAGGGGGAGCTTTTGGAGTTCTTCCGCAAGAAGGGGGCCGAGGTGCGGGTGTGGCCATGAACCGACCGCAGAACGCCCCCGACGCCCGGCCCTTTGGGAAGGCCCCCGCCGTCTTCGGGGCCCTGTGCCTTGCGGCCGGCGCGGCCGCCTTCGCCTTCGGGCTGGGCGGGGAGCGGCCCGGCCGCGCCTGGCAGGCGCTGCTCGTCAATTTCCTGCTGTGGTCGTCGATCGCCCAGGGGGGGGTGCTCCTGGCCGCGCTCGCCTGCACGGTGCGGGCGCGCTGGGCCCATCCGGTGAGCGGGCTTGCGCAGGCCTTCGCCGGTTTCTTTCCGCTCTCCCTGATCTGCTTTTTCCTCCTCGCCCTGGGGGGGAAATCCGTTTTCCCCTGGGTGGGGGAGGATCTTCACGGCAAGGAGGCCTGGCTCAACCTGCCCTTCCTCCTCGCGCGCGACGGTCTGGGGTTCCTGGTGCTCTATGGGATCGGGGCGGCCTTCGTGCTCCAGGACCTGCGGCTGCGGCTTTCCGCGGGGAACCGCGGCGGCGCCCTGCGGCGCTGGGTTGCCGGCGGGCTGCCGACGAGCCCGGAGGAGAGCGAGCGGCTCCGCCGCCGCCGCCGCCTCTTCGGCGGGCTCTACTGCGCGGCCTACGCGCTGGTGCTCAGCCTGGTGGGGTTCGACCTGGTGATGAGCCTCGATCCCCACTGGTATTCCACCCTCTTCGGGGGCTATCATTTCGTGAAGGCCTTCTACCTGGGGCTGGGCGGGCTGATCGTGCTCGCCGCGCTCCTGCGGGGCCGGGCGGGGGGCGAGGTGCCCGCCGCCTGCCTGCACGACCTGGGCAAGCTCTTTTTCGCCTTCTGCCTTTTGTGGGCCGATTTCTTCTACGTCCACCTCATGGTGATCTGGTACGGGAACATCCCCGAGGAGACCTACTACGTCATCCGCCGCACGGTCACCCCGCCCTGGAACGCCCTCGCCTGGGCGGTCTTCCTTGCGGCGTTCGCCGTGCCCTTCCTCGTCTTGATCAACCGCCGGGTCAAATCCATGCCGCGGCCGATGTTCGCCCTGGGGGTCCTGGTGCTCGCGGGGCTGTGGCTGGAGCATTGGCTGCTCGTGGGGCCGGCCTTCGACCCCGAGGCGGTCGAATTGCCCCTCGGCGCGCTCGAGGGGATGGTCTGCGCCGGCTTTCTGGGCCTCATGGTGCTCGCCGTGTCCGGGATGCTGCGGAGCTTCCCCGAGCTTCTGCCCGGGGCCCGGCCCGCCGAGCCGTAAGGGAGTCGCCGCGCCATGGCCTCCAGCGCCAACCGCCTCGCCCTCGTCGCCTTCGCGGCCATCGCCGCGAGCCTCGGCGCGTTCTTCTACTTCTTCTACCTCTGGCCGCAGCCGAAGGGCCCCGAGCAGCCCATCCCTTTCAGCCACAACGTCCACAGCGGCATCAAGCAGATCCAATGCCAGTACTGCCACCCCTATGTCGCCTACTCCAATTTCCCCGGCATGCCGCCGGTCGAAAAGTGCCTCCACTGCCACAATTACATCATCGCCAACCACCCCTGGATCCGCAAAGAACACGACTACGCCCGCCAGGGCGTCTCGACCCCCTGGGTCAAGGTGAACGTCATCGCCGAGCACGTCTTCTTCAACCACCAGCGGCACGTGAACCGGGAGGTCGCTTGCGAGGAATGCCACGGCGATGTGCAGGCGAGCCAGCGCCTGCCGCAGAAGCTCTGGAGGATGGGAGAGTGCATCACCTGCCATCAGCAACGAAACGCCGCCCTGGACTGCTGGCTCACCTGCCACAACTGAGCCGGGCCGCCGGGGCGCACGGAGGAAACCCGCGGTGAACGCCGCCGAAGCCGCCATCGTCCACGCCGACCGCACCGCGCGCGCCTTCGCGCTGACCTCGGCCCTGTGGTTCGCCCTGGCGACGAGCTTCGGGATGCTCGCCGCCGGCTACCTGATCGCCCCCGACTTCCTGGCGAACGTGGAATACATCCACTTCGGCCGGGTGCGGCCGATGCACGTGAACGCCGTCCTCTTCGGCTTCGTGACCCCGGGGCTGCTCGCCGCGGCCTTCTACTTCGTGCCCCGCCTGCTGCGGACGCCGCTCTTCAGCGAGTCCCTCGGGGTCTTCTCGGCCTGCTTCTGGAACGCGGCCCTCGCCGCCGGGCTGGCGGGGGTCTCGCTCGGCTACAGCCAGGGCCGGGAGTACGCCGAGCTCCCCTGGGCGGCGGACCTCCTGATCATCGCCGCCTTCGGGCTGGTGATCGCCAACCTGCTCCTCACCGTCCGGCGGCGCACCGAGCCCGTGCTCTACGTCTCGATCTGGTATGCGGCCGCCGCCGTCGTGCTCACCGCCTGCACCTACGCCCTCGGCAACGTCGTCTGGAAGCCGGACACCGGCGCGCTGAAGGGCATTCCGGATGCGATTCTCCTCTGGTTTTACGGCCACAACGTCTTCGGGCTCCTCCTTTCGCCGCTCGCCCTGGGGGTGGCCTACTACGTCCTGCCGATCGCGACGCGCAGCCCCCTTTACAGCCACACGCTTTCGCTTCTCGGCTTCTGGTCCCTCATCGTCGTCTACACCCACATCGGCACCCACCACCTGCTGCAGACGCCGGTCCCCACCTGGTTGAAGACGATCTCCATCGTGGACAGCGTCGCCATGGTGATCCCGGTCATGGTCTTCCTGATCAACATCTGGTACACGGTCAAGGGCAAGCTCGGCGAGATCCACGCGGACATCGGCGCGAAGTTCGTCTTCACCGGGACGATCTACTACTTTTTCGTGAACATCCAGGGGTCCATGATGGCCCTGCCCGACGTGCAGCGGATCACCCACTACAACAACTGGGTGGTCGGCCATGCGCACATCGGCGTCCTGGGCTTCGCGGGCGTGACCGCCCTCGGCGGGCTCTACTTCATCCTGCCGCGGATCACGGGGCGGCCCCTCTTCAGCCGCTTTCTCGCCGACCTGCAGTACTGGCTCGTCCTGATCGGCATCACCGGTTTCGCCGTGGTGCTGACCGTCGTCGGCCTGATCCAGGGCCAGGCGTGGTACAACGGGGAGACCCTCTACCGCACGCTGCCCGAGATCCAGCCCTACTACGTTCTCCGCCTCTCGCTCGGGCTGCTGATCCTCGCCGGGGCTTACCTGGGCCTCTACAACGTCCTGCGCTCGCTCTATTTCCCCCGCGGAGGCGCCCGATGCGCATGACGCCCCCGGTGATTCTGTGCGGGGTCCTCGCCCTGCTGGCGGCGATCGCCGCGACGGTCGTCTATTTCCCCGCCGCGCAGCAGGACTGGACCCCCTCGGAGATCTACCGCGAGCGAACGGCCGAAGAGGAGGCCGGCCGCCGGATCTATCTCCAGAACGGCTGCGTCTACTGCCACAGCCAGGCGATCCGGGCCTTCGACTGGGACATGGGCTCGGAGCGCATCGCCCAGGCGGGCGACTACGTGGGCGACGAGCCCATCCAGCTCGGCTCGCAGCGCACCGGGCCCGACCTCTCCCAGGCGGGCGGCGAGCACCCCGACGACTGGCACATCGCCCACTTCATCAACCCGCGCTTCACCCGGCCCAGCTCGATCATGCCGCCCTTCGCTTGGCTGGGGGAGGAGAGGATCCGCCTGCTCACGCGCTATGTGCAGAGCCTCGGCCTGCGGCAGGCCGACCGGCGCATGGAGCGCCAGGCCTTCTGGAAGGCCGCCTCCGTGCGCGCCTACGAGGCGGGCGTCGAGGAAAACGTGGCCTGGCTGACCGAGCAGGTGCCCGAGGGGTGGCGCCACATTCCCAACCCCTACCCGACCTCGGCCGCGAGCCTGCAGCGCGGCCAGCGGATCTACCAGTATTTCTGCATCGGCTGCCACGGGCCGATCGGCGACGGGATGGGGCCGGCCCAGCCCTGGATTTACCCCCCGCCGCTCAACTTCACCGTCCTCAAGGGCCGGGCGATCTCGGGCGGGATCCTCTACTACCAGATCATGAACGGCATCACCGGCACGGCCATGCCCTACTTCAAGCGGGATCTCGAGTCCCAGAAGATCTGGGAGGTGGGGGATTACGTGGCACGGCATTTCATCAACCAGAGCGACGCCAACGAGGAGCCCCGGGGCATCGACGCCTCCTGGGAGCCCTGACAGCGGCAAACGGGGCCCACGCATGATCTTCCCCTATTTTCTGGCCTACATGGCGATCGGCTTCGCGGCCGCGCTCGCCCTCTTCGCCTGGGCGCTGCGGCGCGGCCAGTTCCGGGATCAGCAGCGGGCGCGGTTTTTGCCCCTGGAGCCGGGGGCCCTCGCCGCCGCGGCGCCGGTGCGCGCAAGCCGGCGGGCCCGGATCGAGACCGCCGTCCTCTTCGCCCTCGCCCTGGCCGGGCTGGCCTGCAGCGGCGCGCTCGTCGTCTTTTCGCTCGCCCACGGGGGCAGGTGAGGCATGCGCATCTTCGACGTCCTCAACATCCAGCATTTCGTGCTCTACCTCTTCCCGGCGATCGCCTTCGTCGTGCTCTTCGCCCTCGCGCTCGGCTTCCACCACCTGGAGCGTCCCGGGGACGCGCAGCGGCGCGAGCGGATCATCGAGCGCTACCCCGAAGGCATCGAGGGCCGCAACGCCCCCTTTCCCTTCGCCCTGGTCCTGATCCTCGCGGGGACGGTGCTCTGGAGCCTCCTCTACATCGTCCTGACCGGCGTCCTGCAGGTGCGGATATGAACGGCCACCCGGAAGAAGGGATCTCCCTTGCGCGAAGCGTCGGCATCGTGGCTGCGCTGGTCGCGCTCGTCTTTTTCCAGGGCTGGCTCGCCTGGGTTCTGATCGGCGACCTCGGCCCGCCGGACTGGGACTACCGCCCGATCCCGGACGTCCACGGCGAGTCCGCCTACGCCCAGTACCCGCCGCTGCCCTACCCCCAGCACGTCCGCGGGCTGCAGGGCGAAGAGGCCTATGCCCTGGGCATCCTGAAGGTTCCGGAGGAGCGGTGAAGAAGGCCGGACTCGCGCTCGCAGCGGCCGCCCTGATGATCCTGGCGGCCTACCACGCGCTCATCTTCTACGACAACGAGTTTCGCTACGGCCGCATGCGCCAGACCCCGGCCGTCAAACCCCACGAGGAGCCCCTCATCCCGATGGAGGCGGGGGTCGTCCCGCTCGCGGGCGGAGACGGCCTGCTCCGGCTGCTGCCGGCCGAGGAGCTCTCCCCGCCCTTTGCGCTCGACGACCCCGGGCGCCGCGAGCGGGGCCGGGCCGTCTACTTCACCTTCTGCGCCCAGTGCCACGGGCCCGGCTACGACGGCCACGGCACGGTGGGCCAGAGCTTTGCGCCCCTGCCGACCGACCTGCGGTCGCCCGCGGTCCAGGAAAAGGCCCCGGGGGCCCTCTTTCACAGCGTGAGCTACGGGATTCCCGGGGGGCGCCAGCCGGCGCTGGACACGACGATCCCGGTTTCGGACCGCTGGAGCGTGGTGGCGTTCGTGAAATCGCTGGGGCCGCGGCCCTGACCGCGCCGCGGCGGACACCCATGGCCAGAGCCAGGCTCGAGCCCCATCCCCGAAAGCTCACGGTCGGCAGCTGCGATCTCTGCGGCCTCCCGCTCCGCGCGCACGCCGCCGAGCTCACCGCCGCCGGGGGCACCTATCGCTTCTGCTGCCCCGGCTGCCGGCAGGTCTTCCGCATCCTGCTCCAGGCCGCGGGGTCGCCGGACCCCGCGGCTTTCCGCAGAAGCGAGCTCTTCCGCCGCTGCCGCGAAAGCGGGATCATCCCGGCCGCCGCGGAGGAGCCCGCCCCGGAAACCGCTTCCCCCCCCCCGCCGCCCCCGGCCCCCGCCGCCCCCGGCCTCACCCTCACGCTGGCCGTCGAGCGCATGGTCTGCCCGGCCTGCGCGTGGCTGATCGAGACCGTGCTTTCCCGGCTCCCGGGGGTCCATTCGGCCTCCTGCTCCTTCGCCACCGACCGGCTCAAGGTGGTCTACGATCCGACCGCCCTCTCCCCCCGGCGCATCGGCGAGCTGCTCGCCGCCTACGGCTACCCCGTGCGGCCGGCCTCCGAGCGGCGGCCGACGGCCCGGGCCGATGCCGAATGGCTGCGCTTCGGGGTCGCGGCCTTCCTGTCCATGAACGTGATGATGCTCTCGGCCGCCCTCTACTTCGGCTTTTTCACCGAGCTCCCGGCCGAGTCGGTCGCCCGCCTCTCCTGGCCCATGGCCGGGATGGCGGGGGCGGTGCTCGCCTGGGCGGGCGGGGGGATTTTCCGCCGCGCCCTCCAGGGGCTGCAACGCGGCGCACCCGGCATGGACTGCCTGATCGCGGTCGGCGCCCTGAGCGCCTTCGGCATCAGCCTGGTCGGGATCGCCGCGGGAAGCTTGCACCTCTACTTCGACACCGCCAGCATGCTCGTCACCCTCGCCCTCCTCGGGCGGCTGCTCGAACGGCAAGCCCGGGACCGCGTGCTCGAGGCGATGGAGGACTTTTTGCACCTCGCCCCGGCCAAGGTCCAGATCCTCCACGAGCGCCACCCCGCGGGCCGCTACGTCGCCGCCGAGCGCCTGGCGGCGGGCGACCTCTTCCGCGTGGAGGAAGGCGAGGTGATCGCCGCCGACGGGGTCGTCGTCAGCGGCTCCGGGCTGGTGGACGAGGCGATGATCACCGGCGAGCCGGGCCGCCTGCCCCGCCGGCCGGGCGACGCGGTGCGCAGCGGAAGCCGCCTGCACGCCGGCGGGATCACGGTCCTCGCCGAGCGCGTGGGCGCCGAGAGCCTGCTCGGCCGGATGTGCGCCGTCGTGGAGGAGGCGATCGCGGGCCGGGGCGGCCGGGAGGCCTGGACCGACCGCCTTCTGCCGCGCGTTGTGCCGCTGGTGCTTCTGCTCGCGACGGGGACCGCCCTCTGGGGACTCCTGTCCGGCCAGGCCGCGGAGCAGGCCCTGATGCGCGCGGTCGCGGTCTGCGTGATCGCCTGTCCCTGCGCCCTCGGCATCGCCGTCCCCCTCGCCCGAGCGACGGCGATCGCGCTCGCCGTGCGCCGGGGCTTCCTCGTGCGCCGGCCGGAGGCCTTCGAGAGCGCCGTCCGCGTGGACACGGTGGTGTTCGACAAGACCGGCACCCTCACCGAGGGGGTCTGGAGGCTCCTCGAGGTGATCCCCCGGGAGGGCTTCACGGCCGCGACGGCGATCGCCCTCGCGGCCGGCCTCGAGCGGCACGGCCAGCACCCCGTCGCGCTCGAGCTCCGGCGGGAGGCCCAGGACCGGCGCTTGCGGCCGGAGCGCGTGGCCGTGGTCCAGGTCGAGGGGAACGGCGTCTCCGGCCTGTGGCGGGGTAAGGAGGTGAAGATCGGGTCGGCCGAATTTCTGGCCGAGGAGCTGGCCGAGGGGTCCGGGGCGGCCGAGGCCGCCCGGGCCTCGGCCGAGGGGCGCTCGCTCATCTACCTGAGCGCGGGGGGGCGGCTTGCGGCCGTTTTCGTCTTCGGCGACGCGCTGCGGCCGGGGGCCGCCGCCGCCGTCGCCGCCCTCGACCGGCGGGGGCTCGCGGTCGCCCTCGTCTCGGGCGACGGGGAGGCGACGACGGCCGCCGTGGGGGCCCAGGCCGGCATCCGCGAATGCCGCGGGGGGCTTCTCCCGGCCGACAAGCAACGATTCGTCGCCGCGCTGCGGCGCCGCGGCAAGCAGGTCGCCGTGGTGGGCGACGGGGTGAACGACGCCCCGGCGCTCGCGGCCGCGGACCTGGGGCTCACCTTGTTCGCGGGCGGGTCGCTGGGCCGCGAGGTGGCCGATGTCACCCTGATGCAGCCGGACCCCCGCGGCGTTCTCGCCTTTCTGGATTTCGCCCGGGTCGTCCAACGGACGATCCGGCGCAACCTCCTCCTGACGGCGGGCTACAACGCCCTCGCCATCCCGGCGGCGATGGGGGGGCTGCTCTCCCCGCTCGTCGCCGCCGGCGCGATGCTCGTGAGCAGCCTGAGCGTGATCGGCAGCACCACCCTCTTCGTGCGCGCGGCGTCCCGGCCGGAGGCCGGGGTAGGCCCTCAGTCCGCGAGGTAAGCCCGGAACCAGGAAAGGCAGCGTGCCCAGGCGTCCCGGGCCGGGTTCTCGCGGTAGCTCGGGCGGTAGTCCGCATGAAAGGCGTGGGGGGCGTCCTCGTAGATCACGAATTCGGCGGTTCTCCCCGCGGCCTTCAGGGCGGCTTCCAGCGCGTGCACATCGGCGACCGGGATGCCGAGATCGGCCCCGCCGTAGAGGCCGAGGAGCGGGGCGCGGATGAAGGCCGCCACGTCGAGCGGCCCGCGCGCGCGGACACCCGGGGTGAGCGGCGGCCGGATCTGGCCGTACCAGACCACCGCCGCGCGGACCTCGGGGCTCTGCGCGGCGAAGAGCAGCGTGTAGAGCCCGCCGCGGCAGAATCCCGTCACCCCGATCCGGTCGCCGCGGGCTTCGGGGCGGCGCTTCACCCAGGCGACGAGGGAGTCGAGATCGCCCAGGACTTGCGCGTCGGGGACGGCGTTGACGATCGCGAGCAGCCGGTTGCGGTCCTCGATCCCCAGCACCCCCCCGTTCCGCGCGTAGGGCTCGAAGGTGAGGGCGAAGAAGCCCCGCCGCGCGAAGCGCCGCACGACATCCTGGATGTATTCGTGCATGCCCCAGATCTCGGGGATGACGAGCACGGCCGGAAAGGGCCCCCCAGCCTGCGGGCAGGCGGCGTAGAGGGGGACCGCGAAGCCGCCGGAGGGCGCGGACTCCCGGATTTCCCGCAAGCCCTCGGCGGAGGTCCGGATGATCTCGCCGGCCACGGCCTGCGACGCCAGGGCGAAGCCGGAGAGCGCCGCCCCGGCCGCGGTCATGCGCGCCAGGAACTGCCGCCGCGACATCCCCTCGTAGGCGTTGGCGATCCAGTCCCTTTCGGATTCCATGGGTTCCCTCCTTGGGTGAGGTTCCAGGCGGCAGGTGCCCTTCGGCCTTAGCGCGGATCGGCCGCCGCGGCAAGGGTTGCGCGCGGCCCCGGGGGGCGGCAGGGCTTTTCGGTTGCAACGGATCGGCCCCTGGTCTATTTTTCCGGCCGGCTGCCGCTTCGCCGCGGGCCGGCCCCGGTTCCGGCGCAACCTGCCGCAAGGAGCTTCGCCATGGAAAAACACCAAAAGTTTTCGATGTGGTATGTGCTCTTGGGGATCTGGGGGGTGCTGCTCATCCAGAACGCGCTCTTTTCGGTGCTCTCGGTCAAGACCATCCCCTACAGCGAGTTCCTCAAGGCCCTCGACGAGGGGCGGGTGAGCGAGGTGGCCGTCAGCGCGAACATCATCCAGGGGCGCATGCGCGATGCCCGCGCGGGCGTCGGGCCGGGCGAGCTCTTCCGCACCGTGCGCGTCGATCCCGACATCGCCCAGCTCCTATCCGGCCGCGAGGTCGTCTTTAAGGGCGAGATCGAGTCCACCTTTCTGCGGGACCTCATGTCCTGGGTGATCCCTGTCTTTCTCTTCGTCGGCATCTGGTATTTCTTCATCAAGCGCATGCAGAGCCAGCAGCCGGGCTTCATGTCGCTCGGCAAGAACAAGGCCAAGATCTACATGGAAAACGAGGTGGGCGTGCGCTTCGAGGATGTCGCCGGCGTGGACGAGGCCAAGCAGGAGCTCCAGGAGGTCGTCGAGTTCCTGAAGGAGCCGCAGCGCTACACGCGGGTCGGGGGGAAAATGCCGCGCGGCGTGCTCCTCGTCGGCCCGCCCGGCACGGGCAAGACGATGCTCGCCAAGGCGGTGGCGGGCGAGAGCGGGGTCCCTTTCTTCAGCATGAGCGGCTCGGAGTTCGTCGAGATGTTCGTCGGCCTCGGTGCTGCGCGCGTGAGGGACCTCTTCACCCAGGCCAAGGCCAAGGCCCCCTGCATCATCTTCATCGACGAACTCGACGCCCTGGGCAAGGCCCGCGGCTTCGGCACCCTGGGCGGCCACGACGAGCGCGAGCAGACGCTCAACCAGCTGCTCGTGGAGATGGACGGCTTCGACCCCCAGGTGGGGGTGATCCTGCTTGCGGCCACCAACCGGCCCGAGATTCTCGACCCGGCGCTGCTCCGGCCCGGCCGCTTCGACCGCCAGGTGCTCGTCGACCGCCCCGACCGCAAGGGGCGCGAGGCGATCCTGGGGGTGCACCTGAAGAAGATCCGCTACGACGAGACGGTCGACGTCGCAACGATCGCCAACATGACCCCCGGCATGGTCGGCGCCGACCTCGCCAACATCGTCAACGAGGCGGCGCTGCTCGCGGTGCGCCGCGGCAAGGAGGCGGCCGGCATGGCCGAGTTCCAGGAAGCCGTCGAGCGCGTGATCGCCGGCCTGGAAAAAAAGAACCGCGTGATCAATCCCCACGAGAAGCGCATCGTGGCCTACCACGAGCTCGGCCACGCGATCGTGGCGATGAGCCTCCCCGGCACCGACCCGGTGCAGAAGATCACCGTCATCCCGCGCGGGATCGCCGCGCTGGGCTACACCCTGCAGGTCCCGACCGAGGACCGCTTCCTCATGAGCAAGAGCGAGCTGGAGAACAAGATCGCCACCCTCCTCGGCGGCCGGGCGGCCGAGGAGCTCGTCATCGGCGACATCTCCACCGGCGCCCACAACGACCTCTCGCGGGCGACCGACATCGCCCGCAGCATGGTGAAGGAATACGGCATGGGCTCGATCGGGCAGGTCTACTACGCCTCCAACCGCCGCGCGCAGTTCCTCGGCGGCATCCCCGGCGAGTCCCGCGGCGAATACAGCGAGGCGACGGCCGAGCAGATCGACCGCGAGGTGAACGAGATCATCCGCCGCCAGTACGCCCGAGCGCTCGAGATCCTTGGGCAGAAGCGCCCGCTGTTGGAACGTGCGGTGGGGGTCCTGCTGGAGAAGGAAACGATCGCCGGCGAGGAGTTGAAGGCCCTCATGGAAGAGGCCGGCCCCGCGGCTCCCGGCCCGGGGGCCGCGGCCGGCTGAGGGACCCCACACCCCCACACCCCGATCCGGCCCGCCGCCTGCGGGAGCGCCTCCCGCCGCGGCGGGCCTTTTCCGGTCCCGGCAGGAGAGGGATGAGGCTTTTCCGGCTGTGGTGGCACGCGGAACGGCGCCGTCGGCCGCTCGAGGAACCCTCGGGGCGGGAAGGGGAGGCCTATTTCGGCTTCGAGCCCGTCTCGCCTGCGGAGAAGACCGCGCGCATGATCCGACACTTCGACGCGGTCGCCCCCGTCTACGACGCGATGAACACCCTCCTGAGCTTCGGCATCCATCACGCCTGGAAGCGCCAGGCGGTGCGGATGCTCGGGTTGCGCCCCGGGATGCGGGTCCTCGACGTCTGCGGCGGCACGGGGGACCTCTCGCTGCTGGCGGCGCGGCGCGTCGGCCCGGCGGGCTGGGTGCTCCTCTACGACATCAACCCCCGGATGATCGCGGCGGGCCTGCCCAAACTGCGTGCCGCAACCGGCGGCGCGGCCGTGCGGCCGGTGGTGGGAAACGCCGAGGAGATCGCCTGCCGGGAGGGGGCCTTCGACGCCGCGATGGTCGGCTTCGGCATCCGCAACGTGACCCGCATGCGGCGCGCCTTCGCCGAGATGCACCGCGTGCTCCGGCCGGGGGGGCGGCTTCTCTGCCTGGAATTTTCACGGCCGAGGTGGGCTTGGTTCCGCTTCCTCTACGATCTCTACTCCTTCCGGGTCATGCCCGTTCTCGGCGAGCGCATCGCCGGCTCGCGCCAGGCCTACACCCACCTGCCGGAGTCGATCCGCACCTTCCCGCTGCCCGGGGAGCTGGCGCGGCTGCTCCGCGCCGTCGGCTTCCGCGACGTCGCCTGGCGCCCGTTCACCAACGGGATCGCCGTCGCCCACCTCGCGACCCGCTGACCCCGGCCGGACAGGCGGAGGGACGGTGAAGCTCAGCCCCCTCGAGCGATGCTTCGTCCAGAGCCCCCTGCGACGGGCCATGCAGGCGGCGGTGCTCGCCTGGATGCGACGGGCGTGCCCCCTGGCCCCGGGCGGGCGGCTGCTCGAGATCGGCTGCGGCGGCGGCGCCGGCGGCCGCGGCATCCTCCGCCGCTTTGCCCCGCGGCGGCTCGTCCTCAGCGATCTCGACCCGGCGATGGCGCACCGCGCCGCCCTCACCCTCGCCTCCCCCGCCGTGCGGGTGCTGGCCGCCGACGCCGCGCGGCTCCCCTTCCGGCGGGAGCGCTTCGACGCCGTCTTCGGCTTCGGCGTGCTGCACCACGTGCCGGACTGGCGCCTCGCGCTCGCGGAGATCCGGCGGGTGCTGCGGCCGGGGGGCCTCTACCTGCTCGAGGAGTACTACCCGGCGGTCTATGCGAACGCCCTGGCGCGGCGGCTCGCCGCCCATCCCGCGGAGGACCGCTTCCGCGGCAGGGAACTTGCCCGGGGCCTGCAGGCGGCGGGGCTCACCCTGATGCGGCGGCTCGAGCTCCCCGGCTGCGGCCTGCTGGCCGTGTGCCGGCGGGGCCCGGGCGGGGGCTTCAGTCCTTTTCCACCGGGAAGGTCATCGCCGCCCCGTTCCAGCCGATCACGGTGACGAGGACGGCAAGCGAGAGCACCAGCAGGATGTAGGCCAGGCCGAAACCGCTCAGCGCGTCGAGGATCCCCGGCACCCGCCAGCGCCACACGAAGAGCACCACCGAGATCCCGAACATGGCGAGCGTGAGGGGGATCTTGATGCGCACCGGGCGGAGCGGCCGGGCGAGGTAGTTCAGCCACCAGGTGTAAAAGCCCGTGGCGATGCCGACGGCGTTGAAGAAGACGCCCGCGCCGAGGCAATGGAAAGCGGTCGTGTCGAACGACTTTTCGTCCGTCAGGAGGTACAGCAGGCTGAAGGCCGTGGTGGAAAACATGAAGACGATCGGGAAGTGCACGGTCATCGGGTGCGGGTGGCGGCGCAAAAACGGAAAGGTCCGCAGCAGGGCGGCGAGCGGGGCGGGAAGGCGCGCATCGAGCGGGTCGGCCGGTTTCTTCAGCACGCCGACCTGGGGAAAGCGCGCAAGGACCTCCGGGCCGTGGGGGGCGCCCAGGATGTCGGCCGTGAGGTCGGCCCCGGAGCGGTGCCGTTTCATGTGCAGGCCGGTCTTCCAGAGCTTGCTCGCGGTGACGTCGTAGACCTTGCCGTCGTGGGCGACGTAAACCGGCCTGCCGGCCTCGCCGTTGAAGGCGGAGAGCTCGTCGGGGGTGAATTCTTTCATCCGGGCACGACCTTTCGCCCCACGGGGCCCCTCAGGGGGCCCAGCGGTTCCACAGGATCGCCGCGACCGCGATCGCAAGCTGCAGCGGGGGGTAGAGGCTGGCGCGGTTGAAGAGGCCGAGCGCCGCCCCCCGGTCCGGCCGGCGAACCAGGCGCCGCGCCGGAGGCGCCCAGAGGTAGCACGAGGCGGCGAGCGAAAGCAAGGCGGCCGCCCCGGGGAGGGAGCCGCGGCCGAGGGCGAAGCAGGCCGCCGTCAGCCCCGCCGCGGCGGCGAGCGCGGCGGCGGCGAGGCGGGAGGCCCGCTCCGGGCCCAGGACCGCGGGCAGCGTCCGCGCCCCCAGGCGCAGGTCCTCCGCGAGATCGGCGATGTCGTTGGGGATGTTCTGGCCGCCGATCTCCCAGGCGAAGACCGCGGCGAAGAGCGCGAGCAGAAAGGCCCCCGAAGGCGCGGGGTCCACGGCGAAGACGGCCGCGACCGCGCCCGAGGTCTTGACCGCGCCGCTCACCAGCGTGCGCCAGGGGCTGACCCGGAAGAGCCGGCAATAGACGGCCTCGCAGAGGCAGCCGCCGGCGAAGATGGCGACGCAGACCGGGTTGAGCAGGAAGGCCCCCGCGACGGCGACGGCCGACCAGAGAACGGTCCAGGCGAGGCCCTCGCGGAAGGAAAGCAGCCCCTGGGCCAGCGGGTGGCGGACGATGCGGCCGTCGAGGTCGGCGCCCCCGCCGGCGAAACCCGCGGCTTGCCGCACCTTCTCGCGGTCGAGGCGGAAGTCGACGAGGTCGTTGAGCGCGTAGACCGCCGTGTAGCCGGCAAAGGCGGTGACCAGCCCGAGGCCGGCGACCGCGGCCGGGGGAAAGCCCCCCAGCCAGAGCAGCGCGGCGAAGGGCGGGGTGCACATGTCGAGCAGGCCGTGGGGGGTGCGCGAGAGCGCCCAGAAGAGGTTCAGCCGGGCCCAACCGCGGAAGGCGGCCTGCGGGGACGGGGAGGGGTAGGGGTTCATGGGTGGTGTTGAAGGCCTGAGCGCTGGGAGGCCGGGATTGCAACGTGCCTTCGGTCTACCACGCGCCGGCAAGGGGCGTCAACCCGCGGCCGGGCGTGCCGCGGGGGGCTGCGGCCGCCGGCGCTGAGGGGGGGACCCAGGGATGGGAATCGATGTGGCGGCGATTTTCATTCTGGGGCTTCTGGCGACGCCCCACTGCGTGGGGATGTGCGGCCCCCTCGTGATCGCCTTTCCGGCAGCGAGCGGCCGCTTCCTGGCCCACCTCGCCTACCACGCGGGTCGCGTCCTTTGCTACATGGCGGTCGGCGGGACTCTTGCGGGGATCGGCGAGCTTTTTGCAGGCGGGATCGCGCCCCGGGGGGGCGGCCTGCGCGGGGCGACGCTCGCATCCACCGCGCTTGCGGCCGCAGCGCTCCTCTGGCTCGGCCTCAGCCGGCTCGGGTGGCTCCGCGAGCCGCGTTTCCTGGCCGGGATCCCTCTCGAGCGGCTGCCCGGGATTTCCGGCCGGCTGAACGCCCCGTCCGCGGCCCGGGCATCGCTTGCGGGGCATTTCCTTCTCGGGGCGCTCTTCGGCCTTTTGCCCTGCGGCGTGTCCTGGGCCGTCTTTGCCCTTGCGCTGGGGGTCGGCGACTTTCGCACCGGCATCACGGCGACGGCCTGGTTTGCCCTGGCGACGGTCCCGGGGCTGCTCCTTCTGGGGACGGTCGCCGCGGCCTTTTTCCGGCGTTACCGGAGGGCCTGCGAGACCGTGTCCGGCCTGCTCATGATCTGGATGGGCTGCCGCATGGCCTACCGCGCCCTTCAGGCCGCACTCGCTCTCTGAGAGGGTCCGCTCACGGCCGCTTCATGCGGCATTCGGCGTCCCACTCCGGGCAGGCTTCCGCCGCGGGCGCGGAGAACCGGGCCAGGCACTCCCCGCATTCGAGATCGAAGTTGGGGACGTGGCCGTAGCGTTTTTCGAGCTCTTCGGCGGTCATCACCGTCGCCGCCGTGCAGCCGCACTGCGGGCAGGCCGTCTTCACCGTGTAGCGTTTCTTCTTGCCCATGGGCAGCATCCTCCGCTCGGGGTTCCGGTCAGGGAAGGAGCCGGTCGATCTCCTCCTCGGAGAGCAGCCGCTCCGCACGCAGCACCTCGCGCACCGTGCGTCCCGACTCCCAGGCCGCCCGGGCCACCGCGGCCGCGCGGTCGTAGCCCAGGGCGGGAACGAGGAAGGTGGCCAGCGCGAGGCTGCGCTCGATCATGCGCTCGCAGGTTTCGCGGTCGGCGGCGATGCCCTCCACGCAGCGCGCGGCGAACACCTCGGAGGCGTCGGCGAGCAGCGCGATCGCCTGGAGCAGGTTGTGCGCGATGACCGGCATCATCGTGTTCAGCTCGAAGTTGCCCCCGCGGCCGGCCCAGGCGATCGCGGCATCGCAGCCGACCACCTGGGCCGTGACCTGGAGCACGGCCTCGGGGACGACGGGGTTCACCTTGCCCGGCATGATGGAGGAGCCGGGCTGCAGCTCGGGCAGCCGGATCTCCCCCAAACCGCAGCGCGGACCCGAGGCGAGCCAGCGCAGGTCGTCGGCGATCTTGCCGAGACTGACGGCGATCGTGCGCAGCACCCCGGCGGCCTCGACCGCGGCGTCGCGTGCGGCCTGGGCCTCGAAGGCGTTCTCCGCGCGCCGGAACGCGATCCCGGTCTCCCGGGCGATCACCGCGATCGTGCGGGGGGCGAACTCGGGGTGGGCGTTCACCCCCGTGCCGACGGCCGTCCCGCCGAGCGCGAGCTCGCCGAGGCGGGGCTCGAGCGCGCGCAGCCGCTCGCCGGCGAGCTCGACCTGGCGCGCGTAGCCCGAGAACTCCTCTCCCAGGGTCATCGGCACGGCATCCTGGAGGTGGGTGCGGCCGATCTTGCGCACGGAGGCGAACTCGGCGCTCTTGCGGGCGAGCGCCTCCCCGAGCCGCGCGAGCGAGGGGAGCAGCCGGCCGCGGATCGCCTCCAGGGCGGCGATGTGGATGGCCGAGGGGATGACGTCGTTGCTCGACTGCCCGAGGTTCACGTGGTCGTTGGGATGCACGGGGTGCTTGCCGCCGCGGCGGCCGGTGAGGATCTCGTTGGCGCGGCCGGCGATCACCTCGTTGGCGTTCATGTGGGTGGAGGTCCCGGAGCCGGTCTGGAAGACGCCCAGGACGAACTGGTCGTCGAAGCGGCCGGCGAGCACCTCCGCCGCCGCCTCGGCGATCGCCCGGGAAATCTCGGGGGCGAGCAGCCCGAGCTCGCCGTTCACCACCGCGGCCGCACGCTTGATGCGGGCCACGGCGCGGACGAGGTCACGCGGCATGCGCGGCCCGCCGATCGGCAGGTTCGCCGCCGCACGCGCGGTCTGCGCGCCGTAATAGGCCTCCGCCGGGACCCGGACCGTGCCCAGCGGGTCCTTCTCCGCGCGCATCGCCCCGCCGGCGCTCAGGCTTCCTTCATCCGCTCGATGTTCGCCCGGAGCTGGGCGATCTCGATCCCCAGGCTCACGCATTGCCGGCCCATCAGGCATTGCTCGGCGTCCTTTGGCTCAAGGAAGGTCTTCAACCGGTAGCCGCCGCGGCTCAGGTGCACGACCCAGGCCTGCTGGGCACCGTCCCACTCCGCATCGACGTCGATGCCGCAGGCGCCCACGTCGGGATAGAGCGCGCGGATCTTCTCGCACAGGGCCGCTTTGTCGATCATGGCTCCGCCTTTCCGGCTTCGGGTTCGCATGCCGATATGCATCAACATAATCCCGGGCCGCGGAAAAGCAATCGCCCCCGTCCGGCGGGCGGCGGGGTTCACGGGCGCCCGGCCGGGGGTTCCCTCAGGGCCCCGAGCAGCAGGCAGGGGATCACGAAGATCGTGAAGACCGTGGACACCGCGAGCCCCCCGAGGACGACGCTTCCCAGCCCCCGATAGAACTCGGAGCCCGGCCCGGGGACGAGGACGAGGGGCATCATGGCGAAGAGGCTGGTGAGCGCCGACATGAAGATCGGCCGCAGGCGCGTGCGCGTCGACTCGAGCACGGCCTCCCGCGGCGCGAGGCCGTAGAGGCGGATGTTGTTCAGGGCCTGGTGGACGATCAGGATGGCGTTGTTCACGACGACCCCGACCAGGATGATGAAGCCCAGCATGGTGAGGATGTCGAGGGGCTGCTCGGCCACGAAGCGGTTGACGAGGGCGAGGCCGAAGAGGCCCCCGAAGGTGGCCAGCGGCACCGTGAAGAGCACGACGAGCGGGTAGAGGAAATGCTCGAAGAGCGCGGCCATGAGGAGGTAGCAGATCACGGCGGCGAGGAGAAAATCCCACTGCAGCGCCCGCCGCGCCTGGGTGAGCTTGTCGGCCGTCCCGCTCTGCTCGATCGCCACCCCTTCGAGCGCCCCGTTCGCACGCAGCGCGGGGACGATGCGCTCGGCGATCGTCTCCATCGCGGCCTCGAGGGGAACCTGGGGGGGCGGGGTCACCTGCAGGGTGATCGTCCGCTGGCGCTCGAGGTGCCGGATCTGGGTGATGCCCGTGGTGCGCTCGATGGCCGCGAGCGAGGAGACCGGGACCACCCGCCCGCCGGGGACGGCGACGAGCGCCTCGTAGAGGGCCTCGGGGCTGGAAATCGCCTCCGCGGAGGCCTTGAGGACGAGGTCGATCTTCTTCTGCCCCTCCTGCTTGAAATCCCCGATGTCGCGGCCGTCCATGAGCACGTCCACAAGCAGGCCGAAGTCGCGCGCGGTCATCCCCAGGGCGCGCAGGCGGTCGCGGTCGGGGAGGAGGCGGATCTCGGGAAAGAGGAGCTCGAGCGAGGGGACCGGCCGGATCTGGGAGCCGGGGATCTCCTGCTGGATCGCGCCGAAGAGCCGGCCCGCCGCCGCAACCGAGCGTTCGAGGTCTTCGCCGACCACGTCCACGTCGATCGTGCGGCCGCGGCCGAGGCTCGTCTGGAAGACCCCGGCCTGGAGACTCACCCCGAGCATGCCGGGGATGGAGCGGATCGTGCGGCGGAAGAGGGGGATCAGCTCGGCGGCGCGCTGCTCGTGCAGGCTGATCGCCCCGAAGAGCATGATCTGCTCCGAGCCCACGTAGAACATGTTGCGGATGCCGGGCAGCCCGCCGTGGTCCCGGCCGATGTGGTCGCGCACGGAGGCGAAGATCTGCTCCCCGATCGCCTTGCGCTCGGCGAAGGAGAGCCCGGGGGGCGGGACGAGGAGATTGAGCACGAGGTTGCGGTTTCCCTGCGGCAGGTACTCCATCTTGGGGAAGAGCAGCACGGCGCCGACCGCGGCGAGCAGCGTGAACCCCGCAACCGTCACCGCCCGCGAGAGCGCCGAGCGCGCGGCGACCCGGAGGAGAGCGAGCATCGCCCCGGAGAGCGCCGACCCGAGGCGGCCCGCCGCGCGGGCGGCCGCCCCCAGCGTGGCCTCCTCGCGGATCAGGCGGTAGAGCAGCCGCGAGAGCATGGGGATTACGAGGACCGAGACGAGCAGGCTCAGGGAGATGGCGCAGGTGATCGCGATCGCGATGTCGCGGAAGAGCTGGCCCGCCTCCTCCTCGAGGAAGACCACGGGCAGGAACACGGCGAGCGTCGTCAGGGTCGAGGCGATCAGCGCCCCCCAGACCTCGCGCACCCCGTCGTAGGCCGCCTGGAAGGAGGGTTTGCCCATCTTGCGGTGGCGGTCGATGTTCTCGAGGGCCACGATCGCGTTGTCGACGAGCATCCCGGCGGCGAAGGCGATCCCGGCGAGGCTGACCACGTTCAGGGACCGGCCGAAGAGGCTCATGAAGAGGAAGGTGCCCACGATGCTGATCGGGATGGCGATCGCGACGACCAGCGTGGAGGCGACGCTGCGCAGGAAGACGAAGAGCACGATGACGGCGAGCGCCGAGCCGACGAGGATGTTCTGGCTGACGAGCGCGATCGCGCCGCGGATGTAGGGGCGCTGATCGTAGACCCAGTGGAGCCGGACCCCCTCGGGCAGGAGCTTCTCGGCGTTCAGCCGGCCCACCACCTCCTCCAGGCGGTCGGTCAGCTCGAGGACGTTGGCGTCGGGCTCGGGTTTCACGCCGACGGCGATGCTCTCGGTGCCCAGGTGCAGGGTCGCCGCCGTGGGGGTCTCGTAGCCGATCCGCACGCGGGCGACCTCGGAGAGCGTCACGCGCTGGCTGCCGTCGGAGACGAGCACCACCTCCTCCACGTCCTCGATCCGCTGGAACTCGGCGACCGAGCGGATGCGGAAGTCGCGCCGGCCGACCCCCAAGGTGCCGGCGGCGACGTTTATGTTTTCGGCGCGCAACAGCTCGATCAGCCCCGGGATGGTCAGCCGGTGGGCGGCCAGGCGCTCCACGTCGACCACGACATGGAGCTCCTTCTCGGTCCCCCCGCCCACGAAGAGGTCGGCGACCCCGGGGACGCGCTCGAGGTGCTGGCGGATGTGGTTCTCGAAAAAGGTGCGGTAGGTGTAGACCGAGGCGGGGTTGCCGGGCTCGGTCTTGAGCACCATCCAGACGATGGGCGAGGTCGCGGCGCCGGTGGCGGTGATCACCGGCCGCTCCGCCGTCTCGGGGTAGGAGCGCACCTCGTTCAGCTTGTTGGAAACGCGCAAGAGCGCGTCGTTCACGTCGGTGCCGATCGCGAACTTGAGGGTGACCGTGCCCTGGGAATTCGCCGAGGTGCTCTCCATCTCGATCAGGCCCGGGATGCCCTTGAGCACCTTTTCCTGTTCCTCGATGATGTCGCGCTCGACCTCGTAGGGCGTGGCCCCGGGCCAGAGGGTCGTGACCGTGATTTCGGGCTCGATCACCGTCGGGCTGAGCTGGTAGGGCATGCGCCAGAGCCCGATCGTGCCGAAAAGGGAGACGAGGATGATGCCGACGAAGACGGCGACGCGTTTTTCGATGCTGGCGCGGATGAGATCCATGCTCGGCGCGGATGCCTCCCTCCCCGTCCCTCAGGGGCCGGGGGCGACGGGCTGGCCGTCCCGCAGGCGCTCGTTGCCCTTGACGACGACCTTCTGCCCCGGCGCGAGGTTCGGCCCCGCGACCGCGGCCGTGCCCTCCAGGTAGGCCGTGACCGTGACCGGGACCGCCCGCGCGCGCCCCTCCTCCACGACGAAGAGGACGGTTTTCCCGCCGGCGGTGAGAAGCGCGTCCCGCGGCACGAGCAGCGCATCCTCCTGGGGGCGGTCGACGGGGAGGCGGACCGCGGCCGATTGCCCCTCGATGAAGCCCCCGCGGTTGGGCAGGCGGATCTTGACCGGCACCGTGCGCGTGGCGATGTCGGCGCGCGGGATGACGGCACGGAGGCGGCCCTCGAGCTCCTCCTCCCCGATGCGGACGCGGACCGTCGCCTGCGGCCCGAGGTGGGCGAGCAGCCGCTCGGGCACGTCGACCCGGACGTCGATCCAGCCGTTGCGGCCGATCTCGGCCACGGTTTTGCCCACGTCCACCCACTCGCCGCGCTCGACGCCGCGCCGGATGACGATGCCGTCGAAGGGGGCGCGGATGTGGGTTTTCTGGATTTCGAGCTCGAGCCGCTCCTGCTCGGCGGCGAGGGCCTCGGCGCGGCGCTCGAGGGCGAGCACCCGGAAGCGGTTCTCGTCGTAGGTCTGCTCGGCGATCGATCCCTTCTCGAAGAGCCGGCTGCGGCGGGTGAACTCGATGCGGGCGATGTCGAGCTCGGCGAGCACCTGGGCACGGGAGGCCCGCGCCGCATCCAGCCGCTTGCGCAGGAGATCGCTGCCGAGCTCGCAGAGGACCTGCCCCGCCTTCACGCGGTCGCCTTCCTCGAAGGCGACGCGCTCGACGAGGCCGGCCACCTCGGTCGCCGTTTGGGAGACCTCGCTGTAGAAGACGCTGCCGACGAATTCCGCCTGCGGCGTGACCCGGCCGCGGGTGATTTCCGCGGTGACGACGAGCGCCGGGGGCGCATCGCCGGGCTTCTGGGCCCGCGCGGGCGGGGCGGCAAGAAGGAAAAACGCGGCCAGGGCGGCGGCCGCGAGGGGCTTCGCGGCCCTCTCCCCCCCGCGGCCGGTGAACGGCGGAAGCGGCATCCCCCGCATGGCGTCTCCGGGTCGAAAATGGTTTCGGGCGGCCGGCGCGGCGGGCCTGCCGGCCGCTTTGGCCAGTGGATGTAATGCATCCGCGTGCCGAAAGCAATCCGGAGCCGGCCTTCCCGGCCTGGACCCGCGTTGACATCCCCCCGCGCTCCCGGTAGATATCCGGCCGTGTCCGCCGGGTCCGGACCCCGGATCCCTCTGCCGACTTCAACGCGGCGGGTCGTGGGGGTCACCGTCTCCCCGCACGATCGACCGCCGGCGATGCAGCGCACCCCGACACCCCGAACAAGGAGGCCCCATGAAGAAGAGGACCTGGCTCGTTGTCGTCGTCTTGTCGCTTGCCCTCGCCCTCGGCGGGCAGACCGTGGATGTCGCTTACGCCGCCAAGAAGTTCGTCTCCATCGCCTCCGGCTGGGTGGTGGGCGTCTACTACCCCCTCGCCGGCGCGATCTCGAACATCGCCCACAAAAACCTGCCCGACATCAAGATCACCGTCGAATCCTCCGGCGCCTCGGTGGCGAACGCCAAGTTGATTGCCTCCGGCGACGCCGACATGGCCATCCTCCAGAACGACATCGCCTACTACGCCCTGCAGGGGGTGAAGCCGATGTTCGACAAGCCCGTCAAGAACATCCGCGGCATCACCGCCCTCTACCAGGAGCACTGCCAGATCCAGGCGCGCAAGGACGCGAAGATCGCCTCGGTCACCGACCTCAAGGGCAAGCGCGTCTGCGTCGGGCCCCTCGGATCGGGCACCGAGCAGAACGCGCTCCAGATCCTCGAGGCCTACGGCATGAAATTCGAGGACTTCGCCAAGGTCGAGCGGCTGACGGCGACCGAATCGGCCGACTACCTGAAGGACGGCCGCATCGACGCCGCCTTTTACTCCGTGGGCGTGGGTGCTGCGGGGCTGGTCGACACGGCGATGACCGTCGATTGCGTGATCGTGCCCATCGACGGCGCCCCGCGCGAGGCCCTGATGAAGAAATACCCCTTCTTCACCCGGGCGGTCGTGCCCAAGGGCGCCTACAAGGGGGTCGAGCAGGACGTGCCCACGGTCGCGGTGATGGCGATCCTGACCGCGCGCGAGGAAATGGACGCGGACACGGCCTACCGCATCACGCGGGTCATCTTCGAGAACCTGAAGGACATCGAGCGGGCGCACGCCAAGGGGCGGGAGTTGACCCTCGAGTCCGCGCTCACCGGCATGTCCATCCCGCTGCATCCCGGGGCGGAAAAATTCTTCAAGGAAAAAGGGATCCTGAAATAACGTCCGTTTCCGGAGACGCCACCCCGCCGGTTCCCCGCCGGCGGGGTGGTTCGCTTGCGGCCCGGGCCGCGCTGCTTGCCGCGGCCGTCGCCACGGCGGGAGCGCTGCTTCTGCCGCAGCCGGTCCTCGAGCTGCGGGAGGGGCGCTCGGAACGGGTGGTCTGGCGCGTCCCCGCCGCGGCGGGCGAAGGCTTCCGGCTGCGCTACATCCACTCCGTGGAGCGGATGCCCGTCGAGGCCCTGTTCCGCGTGGACGAGGACGGCGGGCTCCGCCTCGTCGAGACGCGCTTTTCCTCCCACGGCCCGGGGCTGCCCGCGCGCGGGCTCGCCCGGGAGGAGGGCACGGGCCCGTTTATCTCCCCGGAGGGGGCCCGGATGGGGACCTTTCGTTTTCACGTGTCCGCGGTCAACGAGGCGGAGCTCGCGCTCGGCGGGAGGCACCTGGCGCTTTGCCGGGTCTTCGCCGAGGGGGAGATCGCCGAGGTCGCCGCCGCCCGCCGCCCGCGGCTTCTTCTCTGGCTCGAGGCGATCGGCCCGCCGGAGGGCGGGCCGGGGAGCGAACCTTCAACCCGCTGAGGACGGAAACCCGCCATGGAACCCCTGATTGCGCGCGACGAGGCGCTTGCGAAAAAGGCCGCCGAAATCGTGGAAGCCCAGGAGTACGGGGGGCGCAGGCTCGCGGGCTGGGCCCACCGGCTCGCGTTCGTGATCGCGATCGGCTTTTCCTCCTTCCAGCTCTACACCGCCTTTTTCGGCGTGCTGACCTCGACGCTGCAGCGCTCGATCCATCTCACCTTCGCCATCGCCCTCTGCTTCCTCTTCTACCCCTTCTCGCGGCGTGCGGCGCGCAAGGGCGTCTCCCCGCTCGACCTGCTGCTCGCCCTGGCCGCGGCCGCCTCGGTGGCCTACGTGAGCCTGTGTTACGAGGAACTGGTGCGTCGGATCGGGGACCCCACGGGGCTCGACCTCGTGATGGGGGTGCTCGCCATCGTGCTCGTGCTCGAGGCCTCGCGCCGCGCGGTGGGCCTGCCGCTGGTCATCATCACGGGGTTTTTCGTCCTCTACGGCCTCTTCGGGCCTTACTTCCCCGGCATTTTCGCGCACCGCGGCTACTCCTTCCGCCGCATTGTGGACCACCTCTACCTCACCAGCGAGGGCATCTTCGGCATCCCGCTCTGGGTCTCTTCGACCTTCGTCTTCGCCTTCGTCCTCTTCGGGGCGATCTTCGAGCGCTCGGGCGCCGGCGAGTACCTCATGCGGCTCGCCATGTCGCTGGTCGGCCACACGCGGGGCGGCCCGGCCAAGGTCTCGGTGGTGGCGAGCGCCTTCATGGGGACGATCTCCGGCTCGGGGGTCGCCAACACCGCGACCATCGGCACGCTCACCATCCCGCTCATGAAGAAGGTGGGCTTCAAGCCCGAGATCGCCGGCGGGATCGACACCGCGGCCGGCGGCAACGGCCAGATCATGCCGCCCGTCATGGGGGCCGCGGCCTTCGTCATGGCCGAGTTTCTGGGGATCCCCTACCTCGAGGTCTGCATCGCGGCCGCGCTGCCGGCCGTGATCGACCAGCTCGCGCTGCTCGGCGCGGTGCACCTGCTGGCGACGAAATACGGCTTCCGCGGGGTGCCGCGGGAGATGCTGCCGCGCTTTTGGCCCACGCTCGCCTCGGGGCTGCACTATCTCGTCCCGATCGGGGTGCTGCTCTACGCCCTGATCGTGGCCAGGCTGACGCCGCTCACCGCGGCGGCGATGACCATCGGTTGCGCCGTCTCCATCTTCCTCGCCCGCGCCCTGATGATCTCCGCCGGCCTTCTCTCCGCTGACCCCCCGGCGGGGGCCTCTCCCTCGCCGGGGCGCTCCTGGCGGCCTTTCCGGGAGGCCCTGCTGCGCATGATCGACGCCCTCTACAACGCGGCGCGCTCCATGGCGGCGATCGGGGTCACCTGCGCCTGCGCCGGCATGGTGGTGGGCATGGTGAGCCTGACCGGGGCCGGGCTCAACATGACGAACATCCTGGTCGAGCTCTCCTTCGGCAACGTCTACCTCGCCATGGTGCTCACCATGATCGCCTGCCTGATCCTCGGCATGGGGGTCCCCACGACCCCCAACTACGTCATCATGGCGACGATCATGGCGCCCGCCCTGATCGCGATGAAACCGGACACGCCGCTCATCGCCGCCCACCTTTTTGTCTTCTACTTCGGCATCCTGGCCGACGGCACCCCGCCCGTCTGCCTCGCAGCCTACGCCGCGGCGGGCATCGCCGGCGCGGACCCCTTCAAGACGGGCGTCGAGGCCTTCAAGCTCGACATGCGGACCTTCCTGCTGCCCTACATGTTCATCACCGCGCCGCAGATGCTCCTCATCGGGCTCGACCCGGGGCTGGCCGGCGTGCTCGAGGCCTGCTGGATCTTCATCACCTCCTCGATCGGGATGTATGCGCTCGCCGCCGGCATGCAGGGCTTTCTCGTGGACGACGACACCTGGCTCGAGCGGGTCGCCCTGATCGCGGTGGCGCTCTGCCTCGTCAAGCCCGGCCTGTACACGGATTTGGCCGGGCTCGCCGGCTTCGCCCTGGTGTACCTCCGGCAGAAACGCCGGGCGGCGGCGCGTCGCGCGCCCGCCTGAGGGGCCGCCCGGCGGCGCACCCTCAGAGGGGCTCGAAGCGGGCCGTGAAATGGCGCAGGAGGGGGGGTTCGGAGACGATGCGCAGGCCGCCGATCTCCCGCCGGCGCGCGAAGACCGCGGCGATCGTCTCGATCACGTAATCCATGTGGCTCTGGGTGTAGACGCGCCGCGGCACGGCCAGGCGCACCTGTTCCAGGGGCGCCGGCCGGAAGGCACCGGTGTCGGGGTCGTGTTTGCCGAACATGACCGAGCCGATCTCGCAGGAGCGGATGCCGCCCTCGAGGTAGAGGGCGCAGGCGAGCGCCTGGCCGGGATACTCCTGCGGCGGGATGTGGGGGAGGAACGCCCGGGCGTCGAGATATACGGCGTGGCCGCCGGCCGGCCGGTAAACCGGGATCCCCAGCTCGTCCAGCCGTTCGACCACGTAGGCGATCGAGCGGATGCGGTAGCGGAGGTAGTCCTCCTCGAGGACCTCTTCCAGCCCCTGGGCGAAGGCCTCGAGGTCGCGGCCGGCGAGGCCGCCGTAGGTGGGGAAGCCCTCGGTGACGATGAGGAGGTTTCGCGCCTGCTGCGCGAGGGACTCGTCGTTCAGGGCGAGAAACCCCCCGATGTTGACCAGCCCGTCCTTTTTCCCGCTCATCGTGCAGCCGTCGGCCAGGGCGAACATCTCGCGCGCGATCTCGCGGGGGGAGCGCCCGCGGCAGCCGGGCTCGCGCGTCTTGATGAACCAGGCGTTCTCGGCGAACCGGCAGGCGTCGAGGAAAAAGGGGATGCCGTAGGAGCGGCAGAGCTCCGCGACCCGGCGGAGGTTGCCGAGCGCGACGGGCTGGCCGGCGCAGGCGTTGTTGGTCACGGTCATGAGGACGAGCGGGACCCGCTCGCGGCCCTCGCGCTTGAGCAGCCGCTCGAGGCCGGCGAGGTTCATGTTCCCCTTGAAGTCCTGGACGAGCGCGGGGTCCAACCCCTCCGCCGTCGGCAGATCGACGGCCGCGGCCCCGCTTACCTCGATGTTCGCCCGGGTCGTGTCGAAATGGCTGTTGTTGGGGATGATCTTCCCCGGCCCGCCGAGGATCGAAAAAAGAATGCGCTCGGCCGCGCGGCCCTGGTGGGTGGGGATTACATGCCGGTAGCCGGTCAGCTCCCGCACCGTCCTCTCGAAGCGGTAGAAGCTCCTGGCGCCGGCGTAGGCCTCGTCCCCGTCGAGGATCCCGGCCCATTGCCGCGAGCTCATCGCCGCGGTGCCCGAGTCGGTGAGCAGGTCGATCAGGACCTCCTCGGCGGGGACGGCGAAGAGGTTCCAGCCGGCCGCGGCGAGGATTTCCTCGCGCCGGGCGCGGGTCGTGAACTTGAGGGGCTCGACGGTCTTGATCTTGAAGGGCTCGATGACGGTCTTCATGGGCCTCGGGCGCCTGGGGGAAAGGGAACGGGGATCGAACGGGGATCCCCTACCACCGCCGCCGCGGGCGAGTCAATCGGGGCCGCGGGGGCGGCGCCCGGGTTGACTCGGCGCGCGATTCGTGAAAGGAGAGAGGCGGTTCGATCGCCCCGGCGCCGGACCCCGCGCGCGGGGCCGGGGGCCGGGGCCCCCAAGGAGGAGACCCCATGGCCGGCATCAACAAGGTGATCCTGGTCGGGCGCCTCGGAAACGACCCCGAGGTCCGCTACACCCCCAACGGTTCGGCCGTCGTGCGCTTTAGCGTCGCCACCTCCGAGGAGTGGCGCGACAAGAACACCGGCGAGAAAAAGGAGCGCACCGAGTGGCACCGGGTCGTCGCCTGGGACAAGCTCGGCGAGAAGTGCGCCGAGTACCTCTCCAAGGGGCGGCAGGTCTACGTCGAAGGCCGCCTGCAGACCCGCTCCTACGAGGACAAGGACGGCGTCAAGCGCTACAGCACCGAGATCGTGGCCAACGACGTGCAGTTCCTGGGCGCAAGGGAAGGCGCGCCCGGAAGGGCCAACGGCCCGGGTTCCGCCCCCCGCGGCGCCGCGGTCCCGGAGGCCCAATCCCCCGCGGAAGACGACATCCCCTTCTGAGCCCGCAGGGCCCCGGCAAGGCCGGCTTCGGCCCCGCCGGGGCCGGGCGCGGGCAGGAAAGGGGCCCCGTCCAGCCCCCCACCCCGAGACCTGGCGCCGTTTCCGCAAAGATCCGAATCCCCGTTGGCAGAACGCCCTCTTTCTGATACCCTGAAGCCACCATCGCTGGGGGAAATCGTCCGCCGGGACCCCAACCCGTGGGGCAACGGCCCTTTTCCCCCCTTTCGGGTGCCGTCGATGAGCAACGGTTCTTCCGACTACAATGCCGCCGACCTCGAAGTGCTGCGGGGACTCGACCCCGTGCGGCGCCGGCCGGGCATGTACACCGACACGACCCGGCCCAATCACCTCGCCCACGAGGTAATCGACAACGCCGTCGACGAGGCGATCGCCGGCTTTGCGACCCGCATCGAGGTCGTTCTCTTCCGCGACGGCTCCCTGGAGGTGAAGGACGACGGCCGGGGCATGCCGGTCGACATCCACCCCGAGGAGCGGGTCTCGGGCGTCGAGGTGATTCTGACGCGGCTGCACGCCGGGGCGAAGTTCGGCGGCAAGAACTACCGCTTTTCGGGCGGGCTCCACGGGGTCGGGGTCTCGGTGGTGAACGCGCTCTCCCGGCGCCTCGAGGTCGAGGTGCGCCGCGGCGGCCGCCGCTACCGCATGGCCTTCGAGGGCGGGGAGCCCCTCGCCCCCCTGCGGGAGGCGGGCAAGGCCGGCCGCGGCGAGACCGGCACCACGGTGCGCTTCTGGCCCGACCCGGCCTACTTCGAGACGACCCGCTTCGCGGTCGGACGCCTGCGCCACACGCTGCGCGCCAAGGCCGTGCTCTGCCCGCGGCTGCGGGTCTCCTTCCTCGACGAGGCTTCCGGCCAGAGCGAGAGCTGGTACTACGAGGACGGCCTGCGGGACTACCTCCTCGAGAGCGTCCGGGACTTCGTGCGGCTGCCCGAGGAGCCCTTCACCGGCCAGGCCGAAGGCCAAGGCGAGGCGGTGAGCTGGGCCGTGGTCTGGCTCCCCGAGGGGGGCGAGGGGATCGCCGAGAGCTACGCGAACCTCATCCCCACGCCGCTCGGGGGGACGCACGTCCAGGGGTTCCGCCAGGGGCTGCTCGCCGCCCTGCGCGACATCGGCGAGTTCCGCGGCTGGATCCCCCGCGGGGTGCGGCTGGCGCCCGAGGACCTCTGGGAGCATTGCGCCTACGTGCTCTCGGCCAGGCTGAGCGACCTGCAGTTCTCCGGCCAGACCAAGGAGCGCCTGGCGACCCGGGAGTGCACGGCCTTCATCGCGAGCGTCGTCCAGGACGCCTTCGCGCGCTTTCTCAACCAGCAGCCGGCCGCCGCGCAGCGGCTCTGCGAGCTCGCCGTCGACAACGCCCGCCGCCGGCTCAAGGAGGCCGCGCGCATCGTCCGGCGCCGGCCGGGGATGGGCCCCGCCCTTCCCGGCAAGCTCACCGACTGCATCTCCCAGGACCTCGAGGAGACCGAGATCTTCCTCGTCGAGGGCGACTCTGCGGGCGGCTCCGCCAAGCAGGCGCGCGACAAGCGCATCCAGGCCGTGCTCCCGCTGCGGGGCAAGATCCTGAACGCCTGGGAGGAGGACCCCGAGGCGATCCTCGCCTCGCGCGAAATTCACGACATCGCCGTCGCAATCGGCGTGGACCCGCACTCGGCCGACCTCTCGGGGCTGCGCTACGGCAAGGTGATCATCCTCGCCGACGCCGACTCCGACGGGCTGCACATCGCGACCCTGCTCTGCGGCCTCTTCCTGCGGCATTTCCGGCCGCTGATCGAGGCCGGCCGCGTCCACGTCGCCATGCCCCCCCTCTACCGCATCGACCAGGGAAGCCGCGTCGTCTACGCCGTGGACGAGCGCGAGAAACAGGCGGCCCTCGAGCGGCTCAAGGCCGAAAACGGCGGCGGCAAGATCCAGGTGCAGCGCTTCAAGGGCCTGGGCGAGATGAACCCGCTGCAGCTGCGCGAGACGACCATGGACCCGCGGACGCGGCGTCTCGTCCAGCTCACCCTGCCCGACCGCGCGGCAGGCGACGAGGCCATGGATCTTTTGCTCTCCAAGCGGCGCGTCAAGGACCGCAAGCAGTGGCTCGAGGAGGAGGGGGACCGGGCCGCGGCCGACCTCCTCTAATCCCCCCACAGGAAGGCAAGCGATGGCACGATCGAAAGCCGCCCCCCGGCCGGAGGCCGAGCGCATGCCGCTGGCGGAGTTCGTGCGGCCGGCCTACCTCAACTACGCGATGTACGTCCTCATGGACCGCGCGCTCCCCTTCCTGGGCGACGGGCTCAAACCCGTCCAGCGCCGCATCGTCTACGCCATGAGCGAACTGGGGCTGCGGGCGGCGGCGAAGCCCAAGAAATCCGCGCGCACCGTGGGCGATGTGCTCGGCAAGTACCACCCCCACGGGGACAGCGCCTGCTACGAGGCGATGGTGCTGCTCGCCCAGCCCTTCACCACCCGCTACCCCCTGATCGACGGCCAGGGCAACTGGGGTTCGATCGACAACCCCAAGGACTTCGCCGCCATGCGCTACACCGAGGCGCGGCTCTCGCCTTACGCCGACGTGCTCCTCGGCGAGCTCGAGATGGGGACCACCGAGTGGGTGCCCAACTTCGACGGCACCCTGCGCGAGCCGGCGACCCTCCCGGCGCGGCTGCCCAACGTGCTGCTGAACGGGGCGACGGGCATCGCCGTCGGCATGACGACCGACATCCCCCCCCACAACCTGCGCGAGGTCGTCGAGGCCTGCATCCATCTCCTCGACCACCCCCAGGCGGACGTGGAGGCCCTCCGCCGCTTCATCCCGGGGCCGGATTTCCCGACCGGCGCCGAGATCATCACCCCGCCGGCCGAGCTGCTCGAGGCCTACCGCACCGGCCAGGGGTCGATCCGCATGCGCGCGGCCTACGAGTTCGACGACGGCGACATCGTGGTGACGGCGCTGCCCTACCAGGTGTCGACCGCCCGGGTGATCGAACAGATCGCCGCCCAGATGGCGGCGAAGAAGCTGCCCCTGGTGGCCGACGTGCGCGACGAGTCCGACCACGAGGACCCCGTGCGCCTGAGGATCGTGCCGCGCTCGAGCCGCGTCGACCGCGAGGCCCTCATGGGGCACCTGCTTGCCACGACCGATCTCGAGAAGACCTTCCGCCTGAACCTCACGGTGATCGGCCTCAACCGCCGGCCCCAGACGCTCGGCCTGGTCGCGCTGCTCCGGCAGTGGCTGGAATTCCGCAAGGCGACCGTCGTGCGCCGCCTCCGGCACCGGGCCGAGCGGATCGCCGAGCGCCTGCACCTGCTGGAGGGGCTGCTCGTCGTCTTCGCGCACATAGACGAGGTGATCCGCATCATCCGCAGGAGCGACGATCCGCGGGCCGAGCTCATGCGGCGCTTCGGGCTGAGCGAGGCCCAGGCCGAGGCGATCCTCCAGATCCGGCTGCGCCAGCTCGCGCGGCTCGAGGAGCTGCGCCTCAAGAAGGAACAGGCCGATCTCGAATCCGAGCGGCAGGCGATCGCGGCGACGCTGGCCTCGGAGCGGCGCTTGAAGGCCCTGCTGCAGAAGGAGCTGCGCGAGGACGCGGCCGCCCACGGCGATGCGCGCCGCACGCGCATCGTCGCGCGCCGGGAGGCCCAGGCGCTGCGCGAGCAGGACCTCGCGCCCGCCGAGCCGGTGACCGTGGTGCTCTCGGCGAACGGCTGGGTGCGGGCGGCGAAGGGGCACGACGTCGACCCCGCCGGCCTCTCCTTCAAGCCGGGGGACGCCTTTCTCGCCGCGGCCCGCGGCCGCTCGAACCAGCCGGTCCTCTTCCTCGACTCCGCGGGCCGGACCTACCGCCTCGAGGCCCACCGCCTGCCCTCGGCGCGGGGCTTCGGCGAGCCGCTCGCCGCCCGCTTCGCGCTCCCCGCCGGCGCGCGCTTCGTCTCGGTGGCGATCGGCGGGGAGGAGACGCGCCTGGTGCTCGCCAGCGACTTCGGCTACGGCTTCGTCGCCGCCTTCCCCGACCTGATCGCCCGCAACCAGAAGGGGCGGGCGGTGCTCAAGCTCCCCGAGGGCGCGAGCGCCCTGCCCGCGGTCCCTCTCGAGGACCCCGGGACGGCGCTGCTGGCCGCGGTGACGGACGCGGGGTTCCTGCTCGTCCTCGCCGCGCGCGAGCTTCCCGTGCTCGCCCGCGGCAAAGGAAACAAGATCCTCCACATCCCGCGCGCCCGGCGCGCGGCCGGCGAGGAGCGGCTCGCCCACCTCGTCGCCTTCCGGCCCGGCGAGGCGCTGCGGCTCCACGCCGGAAAGCGCACCCTGCGCCTGACCCCGGAGATGCTCGAGGAATACCGCGGGGAACGCGGCCGCCGGGGGCGGAAGCTGCCGCGCGGCTTCCGCCGGGTGGAGAAGATTGAGCGCGAGGCGCTTCCCCCCCCGCCGGAGGGGCGCGCGCCGCAGCAGGGACGCTTCGCGGAGTTCTGAAGGCGGCAGGCGCCCTCCCCCCGGAGCCTCAGAGGGGGCCCGTTTCCTCCAGCAGCCGAAGCAGCCGGATCAGCCGGCGGTCGCGCTCGCGGAAGACCTCCTCGGGGCTTCGTGCGCCGTAGTCGTAGAACCCCGCCCCCGTCTTCACCCCCAGCCTGCCGCGGGCCACGCGCTCCTCGATCGCCTCCGAGCGCTCGATCGGCGGGTGCGGGCGGTAGCGGCGGTTTTTCAGGATCGCCTGCTGGAGGTCGAGCCCGGCGAAGTCGAGCCGCTGGATGACCCCCAGAAACGGGGTGCGCAGGGCGAAGCTCTGCTTCACCGCCTCGTCGAGTTCCTCCGCGGTCGCATAGCCGTTTTCGAGGAGAAAGAGCGCCTCCTGGGTGAGGGCCGCCTGCAGGCGGTTGGCGATGAAGCCGGGCAGGAAGCGGCGGAGCACGAGCGGCTTTTTGCCGAGGGCGGCGAGCAGCGCGCGCACAGTCTCGATCGTTTCCGCGGAGGTCCGCGGGCCGCCGACGACCTCGACGAGCGGGATGAGGTGGGGGGGCGAGAACCAGTGGGTGATGAGGACCTTCTCGGGCCGCCCGGTGGCGACGAAGGAGAAGAGGTCGAGGTGCGAGGTGTTGCTCGCGAGGATCGCGTGCGGGGGGGCGATGCGGTCGAGGGCGGCGAAGAGCCCGCGCTTCACCCCGGGGTCCTCCACCACGGCCTCGGTGATGAAATCCGCCGCCCCGCAGGCCTCCTCAAGCCGCGGGGTGGTGTGGATGCGGCCGATCACCGCCGGGATCGCCCCGGCCTCCAGCATCCCTTCCGCGGCGAGGGTCTCGAGGGCTGCGGCAATGCGGCGCCGGGCCGTGGCGAGAACGGCCTCGTCCAGGTCGACCAGGAAGGTCGGAAGGCCGTGGCGGGCGAACACGAGCGCGAGCGCATGGCCCATGGTTCCGGCCCCGATCACGGCCGTCTGGCGGATGGCGGTCATGGCGGTCTCCCCTGAACCCGAGGGGGCGGCCGGGATCCCCCCCGTCCGCCCCCTCGTCATCGGCCGGCCCCGGGCGCGGATCCCGCCCCCGGCGGCGCCCGCGGCTTAGGTCTTCTTGGAGTCGTCGATTTTTTCGGGGGTCTTCTTGTCCTTCCCGTCCTCTTCGGCCGCGCCCTTGAAGTTGCGGATCGCCTTGCCGATGCCGGAGCCGATCTCGGGGAGCTTGCCGGCGCCGAAGATGATGAGGATGATCACCAGGATGATGATCAGCTCGGGCATGCCGATTCCGAACATGAACCCTCCTCTTGCGGTAGCGGATGGGCGGCGTCCCCCGCCGGGGTTCCGCCTGGCGCGGCCGCCCCGGGAGACGCCCGCCGGGCGGGGCCTCCGCCGCGGCCGCCGGGTTGCCGCAACCCGGCCTGCAGGGCCCGATCCGGGGCTAGGCGTCGGGCCCGGGCGTTTCGAATTCGCGCAGCAGCCGGACGAACTCGCGTGAGCGGCGGTAGCGGTCGACGCTTCCCTGGTAGTCGATCCACTTGCGCCAGGTGTCGAGCCAGGCCTCGTTGTGCCAGTAGCAATCCGGGTCGCCGCGGCCCTGCAGCCGCTCGAGGTAGTCGGTGTATTCCTCGGCGCAGGCCTCGCAGAACCGGTAGGGAAGGCGGCGTTCGGCCGGCGCCGCAGGCGGGCGTTCGACCTGGGCCCCGCATTTTTCGCACTTGAGCGCGCAGCCCGTGCACTGCATGGCGCGCCGCACGGCGATCGCCTTCTGCCGCCGACGGCGGTCCGCCTTCTTTCCGCGGCTGAGTTCGAGCTTGTCGTCGAGGGAGATGATGTCGGCCAAGGAAGCCCCTCTTTGCGGCCGGCCCACGCGTCCGCCGGGCGAGCGCCCCTTCTCCTTACCACCCCCCCGAAACCCTGTCAATTCGCCGCCATGGCCGCCTTCCGCGGCGGGTCGCGGGTTTGACAGCGCGCGGGGAATCCCCTATAGCACCGCCTGAGGCGGCGGGCGGCGAAGCCGCCCCCGGCGAGCCCCGACCATGGACCGAATTCGATTCGAAGGCCACGCGCTTCCCTGCCTGATCGGAAGCCTGCCGCTCACCGACTACGGCGAGGCCGCGGACTGGGTGGAGCGTTTCACCCCCGAGATCCCCCTCTGGGTGCAGCTGCCCCGACTCCCCGGCGAGGTCATCACGCGGCAGTTTGCGGCGGGCATGCCGGGCCTGACCGTGACCGGGGAGCGGTTCTTCATCGACCGCGAGGGGGAGGGCTTCCCCGCCGCGCTCGAGAGGTTCTACGAGGAGGTCCTGGCGATCGAGGAGGGCCTCGGCGATCTCGAGGGCTCGCGCTTCGCCCTGAGCCCGGACGCCGCGGGCGGCTTCTTCGAGCTCGAGCGGCGGGCGGCCGCCTGGGAGCGGCCGCCGCTCGCCGTGAAGGGGCAGATCATCGGCCCGGTCACCTTCGGGACGAGCCTCGCGGACGGCCGCGGCCGGCCGCTCTTCTACGACCCCGAGCTGCGCGAGGCGGCGCTGCGGCTGCTTGCGCTGCGGGCGCGCTGGCAGGTGAGGCGCCTCTCCGCCCTCGCCCCGCGGGTGCTCCTCTTTCTCGACGACCCGGCGATCACGGCCTTCGGCTCCTCGCAACACATCGGGCTTGGCCGGGAGGAGATCGTGGAGGGGATCAACGCCGTGATCGCGGCCGTGCACCGGGAGGGGGGGCTCGCCGGGGTGCACATCTGCGCCAACGCCGACTGGACGCTGGTTTTCGACTCCGAGGCCGACATCGTCAGCTTCGACGCCTACTCCTTTTTCGACCGCTTCGTGATCTACGCCGAGCCGATCCGCCGCTTCCTCGACCGGGGGGGGGGGATCGCCTGGGGGCTCATCCCCCCGCTTCCCCCCGGGGACCTGGAGCGCGAATCGGCCGCCTCCCTCCACGCGCGCTTCCAGGAGCAGGCGGGACGGCTCTGCGCCCTGGGCGTCGAGCCGGCGCGGCTCGTCGCCCAGTCGCTGATCACCCCCGCCTGCGGGATGGGGACCCTCTCCCGGGAGCTCGCCTGGAGGGGGCTTGAGCTCACGCGCGCCCTGTCCGAACGCATTCGCGGGGCCCCGGGTTCGGGCGGGCCGCCCCGGGAGGTGGCCGCATGAACGAGGCCGTTCGGTTCCAGGGGGCGTCGCGCTACGTCCTCGACGACGAGCTCGCGCGCATCGTAAACGTCTCGATCGCCCTCGAGATGCCGCTGCTCCTGAAGGGCGAGCCGGGGACGGGCAAGACGATGCTCGCCCACGCCATCGCCGAGGCGCTCGCGATGCCGCTCATCGTGCTCAACGTGAAATCGAGCATGAAGCTCGTCGACGCCCTCTACCAGTACGACACCCTCACGCGGCTCAACGACAGCCGCTTCGGCGACTCGCGGCGCGACGTCAGCCGCATCGAGGACTACATCCGCATGGGCAAGATCGGCCAGGCCTTCACCGCCGAGCGGCGCACCGTGCTGTTGATCGACGAGATCGACAAGGCCGACACCGACTTCCAGGACGACATGCTCGACGTCCTCGACCAGATGTCCTTCGACATCATCGAGATCGACAAGACCATCCGCGCGCGCTACCGGCCGGTGATCCTGATCACGAGCAACGCGAAGAAGGATCTCTCGGACCCCTTTCTCGGCCGCTGCAACTTCCACCACATCGCCTTTCCCGACCCGGAGATGATGCGGCGCATCGTCGCCGTGCACTTCCCGGATCTCGACCGCCGGCTCCTCGAGCAGGCCGTCGCGGCCTTCTACCGGCTGCGGCGCATCGAGGGGATCGAGAAGCGGCCCGCGACCCGCGAGCTCTTGAACTGGATCCGCGCGCTGCAGGCGGACCCCGACTTCCGGCCCCGGGATCTCGAGCGCGGCGAGCCGCCCTTCCTCGGGGTGCTCTTCAAGAAAAGCCAGGATTTCCTGCGCGCCCGCGAGGCGACCTCCGGCAGGCGCCCCTGAGGGGCGCGCCGCGGGCGCCCCCGCGCGGCGGAGGGGTGGGGCCGTGTTCGTCGGCTTTTTCTACCGGTTGCGGGAGGCGGGGGTTCCGGTCAGCCCGACCGCCTTTCTCACCCTCCACCGGGCGCTCGCGGCGGGGCTCGTCGGCTCGCTCGAGGATCTCTACACCGCGGCGCGGAGCATTCTCGTCAAGAGCGAGCGCTGGTTCGACCGCTTCGACCAGGTGTTCGCCCACTGCTTCCGCGGGGCCGAGCTTCCCGACGCCCGCGGCCTCGAGCTCGATGCGCTCGCCCGCGCGCTGCTCGAGTCGTGGCTCCAGGACCCCGGCGAGATCGCCCGCGCCCTGGGGGTCGAGCCCGAGACGCTCGCGGGCCTTTCGCCGGAGGCGCTCCTCGAGCTCTTCCGGCGGCGCCTGGAGGAGCAGCGCGAGGCCCACCACGGCGGCAACCGCTGGATCGGGACGCGAGGAACCTCGCCCTTCGGCCACTCCGGCGTGCATCCCGGGGGGATGCGCGTCGGCGGGGTCTCGCGCAACCGCTCCGCCGTGCGCGTCGCCCTGGAGCGGCGCTACCGCGACTATTCCCAGGAAGGCCCCCTGACCCAGGCCCTCGTGGGCGAGGCCCTCAAGCGCCTGCGCCACCTCGTGCCCGAAGGCCCGCGCGACCGCGTGGACGTCGCGGCGACGATTCGGCGGACGGTCCGCAACGCCGGCGAAATCGAGATCGTCTTCGAACGCGCGCTGCGCGACAAGCTGCAGGTGGTCCTGGCGATCGACAACGGCGGCTGGTCCATGGACCCTTACATCCCCGTGGTCCAGACGCTCTTCGACTACGCGCGCTCGCAGTTCAAGGGCCTGCGGACCTTCTTCTTCCACAACACGATCTACGCGGTCCTCTGGGAGGACCCGGCGCGGCTGCGCAAACCCTGCTCGGTCGAGGAGCTCGCGCGCCTCGACCCGGCGACGCGCCTTGTCGTCGTGGGCGATGCGAGCATGGCGCCCTGGGAGCTCTACGCCACCGACGGCGCGATCGCCCTGGAGGAACGCAGCGGCAAGCCCTCGATCGACTGCCTCCGGTTCCTGGCCGAGACCTTCCGGCACCGCGCCTGGCTGAACCCCCGCCCTGCGGACACCTGGGCCTACACGCGCACGATCGGGGTGATCCGCGGCTTGTTTCCGATGTTCGAGCTCACCCTGGACGGACTCGAGCGGGCGGTCGCGCATCTGCTGCGGCCCTGAAGCCCGGGCCGCCGACGCGGTCCGGCGCGCGGCGGGGGGAGGCCCCTGCGGCCCCCGGCGGGGCGGGGGCGCACGCGTTCCTCAGGCCCCGACGGGGGGCGGCCCGACCCGGGGGGCGGCCCGGCGCCGCAGGGCGTCGAGCAACCGGGCCGGGTGGGCGAAGCGGGCCGTCAGCATCACGGCGGCGATGATGTAGGGCTTGTAGCCCGCCTGCACGTAGGTGGGGATGCGGTAGCGCTCGAAGACCGAAGCCGCCTCCTCTTCCGCGGGGCAGGAAACCCCCGAGATGTCCGCCGGCAGGCAGTGGAGGTAGAGCGCGCGGCCGTTCTTCGTCCGCCGCATCATCGCCTCGGTGCACTCCCAGTTGCGGTGCCGCGCGTTCTCGGCCAGGCATTCGCGCTCGAGCTCCTTCAGCCCGGCGGTGTCCCCGGCCCGCAGCAGCGCCGTGCGACGCTCCATCACGCGGTAGGGGGCCCAGCTCTTGGGGTAGACGGCGTCGGCCTCCGCGAAAGCCTCCTCCATGGAGGGGACAACGCGGAAGCCGCCCCCGCTTTCGCGGGCGAAGGCCGCGGCCCGCTCGACCACTTCGGGGATGAGGGAGTAGCCCTCGGGGTGGGCCAGCACGACCTCCATCCCGAAGCGCGTCATCAGGCCGATCACCCCCTGGGGCACGGAGAGGGGTTTGCCGTAGCTCGGGGAATAGGCCCAGGTCATGGCGAGCTTCTTGCCCCGCAGGGCCTCGAGGGACCCGAAGTGGCGCGCCAGGTGCATCAGGTCCGCCAGGCTCTGGGTGGGGTGGTCGACGTCGCTTTGCAGGTTGATCACCGCGGGGCGCTGCTCGAGGACCCCCTCGCGGTGGCCCTCGGCCACGGCGGCGGCGACCTCCTCCATGAAGCGGTGGCCGGCCCCCAGGAAGATGTCGTCGCGGATGCCGATGAACTCGGTGAAGAAGGAGATCATGTTCGCCGTCTCGCGCACGGTCTCGCCGTGGGCGATCTGGGAGCGTCCCTCGTCGAGGTCGGCGACGGCGAGGCCGAGGAGGTTGGCGGCCGAGGCGAAAGAGAAGCGCGTGCGTGTGGACTGGTCGCGGAAGAGGCTCACGGCGAGGCCGGAGTCGAAACAGCGCAGCGAGCGGTTCTCGCGGCGCAGGATCCGCAGCGCTTCGGCGACGGCGAGGATCCGGCGGATCTCGGGTTCGCTCTTCTCCCAGGTGAGCAGGAAATCGGGGGCGGCGGGCGGGCCGGTCAGCGGCTCGATCTCGGCGAGCAGGCGGTCGAAGGGGTCCATGTCGTCTCCTTTCCGGGGGGCGGCCTCAAAACCGCAGGGCGTACAGGGCGTAGAAGGCGGCGGCGCGGACGAGATCCGCGATGGGGATCTTCTCGTCCGGCGCGTGGGCCATGGCCTCGGCCCCGGGGCCGTAGCCGATCGTCGGGATGCCGTAGAGGCCCGAGATCGTCACCCCGTTCGTCGAAAACGTCCACCGGCCCAGCCGCGGCGGCGTGCCGAAGATCTCCCGGTGCACGGCCGCGCCGCAGGCGACCGCGGGATGGTCCTCGGGCCAGCTCCAGGTCGGGTAGTATTTCGGCATGCCGTAGCGGCGGCCCGTCCAGGAGGATTCGAGGTAGTCGAGCACGCGCACGCGGGCGTCTTCGCCGGCGACCAGGGCCTCGATCTCGGCGACGGCCGACTCGCGGGTCTCCCCCGCGGTCAGCCGGCGGTCGAGATGGAGGCGCGCCGAATCGGGGACCGCGCAAAGCGAGGGGCCGTCGGAGACGAAGCGGCTCACCGTGACCGAGCCCTTGCCGAGGAAGGCGTCCGTGCGCAGCCGCTCGTTCAACGCCTCGATCGCCAGGCAGGCCCGGGCGGCGGCGTATACCGCGTTCCGGCCCCGCTCCGGGGCGGAGCCGTGGGCCGAGACGCCGCGGAAGTCGACCTCGATCTCCATCCGGCCCCGCTGGCCGCGGTAGAGGCCGCCGTCGGTCGGCTCGGTGCTGACCACGGCCTCGGGCCGCAGCCCCTCCTCCTCGATCAGGTACTTCCAGCACAGCCCGTCGCAGTCCTCCTCCATGACGCTGCCGACGAAGAAGACGCTCAGGTCGCGGTTGAAGCCGAGCTCCCGCAGGAGCCGGCCCGCGGCCACCATGGCGGCGACCCCGCCTTTCTGGTCGGCCGCGCCGCGGCCGCAGACGTGCCCGTCGCGGATTTCGCCGCCGTAAGGGTCGAAGCTCCAGTTCTCGGGGTTCCCCGGGCCGACGGTGTCCAGGTGGCCGTCGAAGGCGAGAAGGCGCCGGCCACGGCCGATGCGGCCGATCACGTTGCCCAGGCCGTCGCAGCGCACCTCCTCGAAGCCCGCCTCCTCCATGCGGCGGCGCAGGCAGGCCGCCACCTCCCCCTCCCCGCCCGTGGGCGAGGGGATGCGCACCAGTTCGGCGAGCAGCGCCGCGGTCTGCCCCGCCTGGGCCTGCGCCCGCTCAAGCACCCGCTGGGCGAGATTCATCGTCGTCCTCCTTCCGGTTGGCCACCGGCGGCGCGGTAGGCCTCGATCAGCCGGTCGATGCGCGCGACCTCGGCCTGTCGTTCCTCCCAGTACTCGGGCCGCCGCTGGGCGTTCAGCTCCTCCACGGTCTTTCCCTGCTGCTCGACCCAGGTGAAGTACTTGAGGTTGTGCCAGCGCTCGCGGTTCAGCCGCGTGCCCTCCAGGATCCAGTCGAGCCGCTGGCGGTGAAAGATGCCCTCGATGCGCTTTTCGGCCGCCGCGCGGCCCATCGGCCCGAAGCATTCGCTGAGCGAGGCCAGGACCGAGCGGTAGCGGTCGATGGCGTCGGTCAGGACGGTGACGACGAGATCATCGCGGCCCAGGCCGTAGAAGCGCGCGGTCTTGATCGCCCCGAGCACGTTGCACACCCCGGAGATGCCGAAGAGGCCGGAGAGCCGGCGCGCCAGATCCTCCGGGACGCCGAAGCCGCGGGCGAGCGCCTCCTGCCCCGGCTCCTCGACCAAGGCCTGGAGGCCGAGCTTGCACTCCAGGTCGTCGATGCACATCAGGGCGTCGAGGTTGGCGACGTGGTGGATCCAGGTCACGTGCTTGTCGCCGATCCCCTGGATGTCGTGCCCGCCGTAGCCGTTGACGAAGAGGGTGGGGCACTGGATGGGCTCGAGCCCCACGATGCGGTGGCGGCCGGGCCACTCTTGCTTGAGCCGGTCGCCGGCCGCGATCGTGCCCGCCGAGCCCATCGCCGAGACGAAGGCCGAGACCACCCCCCGGCCCACCCCTTCCGCGGCGAGCCGCCGGGCGAGCTCGACGATCGTGTTGCCGGTCACGAAGTAGTGGAAGCGGTAATTGGCGAACTCCTCGAACTGGTTCATGACGCGGATGCGCTCGGGGTGGGCCCGGCGCAGCTCGTGGCACTTGTCGTAGATCTCCTTCACGTTGCTTTCGCAGCCGGGGGTGAGCTCGAGGCGCGCGCCGTAGCCGCGGATGAGCTCGAAGCGCTCGCGGCTCATCTCCTCGGGCAGGATGACGACCGAGTCGAAGCGCATGCGGCAGCCGACCCACGCCCCGCCGATGCCGTAGTTGCCGGTCGAGGGCCAGACGAGGGTGTGGCGGGCGGGATCCACCTCGCCGGTGATCGCCTTTTCGATCAGCACGCTGTAGGTGGCGCCGACCTTGTGGCTGCCGGTGGGGAAGTCCCGGCCGTAGAGGACGACGATGGGGCAGTCGACCCCGGTCAGCCCCCGGGGGAGGACTTCGTGGCGGATGCGGCCGGTTTCGTCCTTCCAGGAGATGTTGAAGAGGTTGAGGGGATCGAGGGGGTCTTGCCGGGCGGCCGCGAGCGCCCGGCGGCGCAGATCGGGCGCGATGCGCTCCGGGTCGAGCATTTCGGCGTAGGTCGGTCCGGTGATCAGCCGGGAGGCGGTCATGGGGTTGCGGGTCCTTTCGGGGGAGGATCGGCGCTGCGGTCGCGTCCGGTGAAGACGACCAGGACGGACTCGGCCGGGTTGAGGAGGCCTTGTGCCTCGAGTTCCATCAGGCCGGCCAGTCCCGCCGCGCCGGTGGGGCAGACGGGGATGCCGGTGGCCGCCCGGGCCGTCTCCCAGGCGGAGCGGATGCGCGCCTCGGGGAGGATCACGGCCCGGCCCCCCGTGCGCAGCACGGCGGGAAGGAGGCCGGTGCCGTCGTAGGGGAGATCGTCGAGGATGCCGTGGGCGAGGCTTTGCGGGGCGGCCCCGTCCCAGGGCCAGAAGAAGGCCCCGGGGCGGCGGGCGATCTCGGCCAGGACGGCCCGGGCCGCGGGGCCCGCGAAGTCCGCGGCGAACCGGTCAACGAGGGGGGAGAGGGAGGGCCCCTCGGCGCGCAGGAAGGCGGCGAGGCGCCCGAGGGCCTCGGCCGGCGGGGCGAGGCGGTCGCAGGGGATGCCGGCGGAACCGCCGCCTCGGGCGGCGTAGGCCGCGAGCGCAAGCGCCCAGCCGCGCACGAAGGGGAAGCCCCCCTCGGGCTGGCAGGCGTGGATCTTCGGCAGCCGCGGCAGAAACCCCAACGAGAAGGCCTCCTCGAAAGCCTGGGCGACGGCGCGCGCGAAGGCCGCGCCGCCCACCTGCAGGACCACGTGGTCGACCGCCGCCGCATGCTCGCGAAGCGCAAGGACGATCTCCCACCCCAGGCCGGAGCCGCCCTCGATGTTCGACCAGTTGTCGTTTCCGGCGCAGGCGAAAGGAAGAACGCCGGGCCGGCCAAGCGCCTCGCGGAAGGCGAGGTAGCAGGGATCGCCCCCCCCGGTCTGCGCCCGAGCGATCCGCTCGACGAGCGCACCGCGCTCCTCGAGGAGGGAGGCGATCCGCGGGTCGACGTCGGCGGGCACGAAGGCGCGCAGCCGGTAGCCGCCCGCGCGCGCGACCGCCGCGGCGGCGAGGGCGGCGTTGCCGCAGCTGTAGATGGCGAGCTCCGGCTTGCCGGGGGCGTCCCCCCGGGCGGCGAGCGCCTCGAGGTAGAGGAGGGTCGCAAAGAGGTGGCGGCCTTTGTGAGAGCCGCCGACGTTTCCGGTCTCGTCCTTCACCCAGAGCGGCCCGCTGCGGCCCAGCGCGGCGGCGAGCGCCGGCTGCGGGAGAAGCGGGGTGACGCGGAAGACGGTTCCCTCGCGGGCCGCAAGCGCCTCCTCCAGCCGGTCGTGGATTCGCCGGTAGCCGTCCTCGCCGGCGAGCTCCCGGGCCGAGAACAGCGCCTGGAGCCGGAGAAAGCTCCCGGCCCCCGCGCGCTCCCAGCCGCAGGCGATCGCGCGCGCGGCCGCCTTCCCCTCGAGGCCGAGGCGCCGCAGGAGATGGTCGCCCGCCTCCCCGCGCCGCGGGCAGGAGAACCGGCCGTCCTCGATGCGGTAGGTCTCGGGGCAGGTGGGGCAGGTGAGGCGGAAGGCGGTCACGGGACGCTCGCCCGGCCCCCGGCGATTGACATTTGACGCCACATCGCGCAGAAGAAACCATTTCCCGCGGCCGGAGTCAACGGGGTGGAGAACGCCGAGCGCGCCGGCCGCGGCCCAGGCTGCGGGAGGTCGTTGCCGATGGAGAAGGTGCTGCGGCGGGTGGACGCCTTCGGCGCCGCGTTGAACCGGGGGATCGAGTGCGTCTGCGCCGCCCTCATGGCGGCGCTCGTCCTGGTCGTCGGCTTCGAGGTCCTGCAGCGCTACGTCCTCAGGCTCGGGCACACCTGGGGCGAGGAGTGTTCGCGCTACCTCATGATCTGGGCCGCGCTGCTTGCCGTCCCCATCGGCGCCTACCGCCGCGAGCACGTGGGGCTCGAGTTCGTGCAGAACGCGCTTCCGGCCCGCGTGGCGCGGGCCCTGCGGCTGGGGCTCGACCTGCTGGGGGTCGCCTTCTTTCTCTTTCTCACGGTCTACGGGGTCGGCATGGCGGCGGCCGGGGCGACCCAGTACACGACCCTCTTCGGCATGACGATGGTCGTCCCCTTCGCCTCGGTCCCCGCCTGCGGCGCGCTCACGTCGTTCCAGATCCTGGTGACCATGCTGCGCGACCGCGGCTCTCTGCCCTCGGCGAGGAGGGCCGCATGAGCCTGGTTGCGCTTCTCTTTTTCGGCCTGATGCTCCTGGGCCTGCCGATCGGCTATGTGCTCGGCGTGGCCGGGGTCGCGGGGCTTCTCCAGGTGGGCGGGCACAACTTCCTCGCCATGGCACCCCGGCGCTTCTTCGAGGGGCTCGACCTCTTCACCTTCATGGCCATGCCCTTCTTCATCATGGCCGGCGAGATCATGAACCGCACCGGCATCACGAGCCGGATCGTGCAATTCGCCGACGCCCTGGTCGGCCACTGGCGCGGGGGCCTGGCGCACACGAACATGGTGGCCTCGGTCATCTTCGCCGGCATGACGGGCGCGGCCGTCTCGGACACGGCGGCCTTCGGCAACACCCTCGTTCCGGCCATGGTCCGCCAGGGCTACACGCGCTCCTTTTCCTGTGCGGTGACCGTGGCGGGCTCGATCATCGGCCCGACCATCCCGCCTTCCAACCTGATGATCATCTACGGATCGCTCATGGGGGTGTCCATCGCCGGCATGTTCGCGGCGGGCATCCTCCCCGGGCTCCTCATCTGCTCTCTGTGCATGCTCTACATCGCCCTCGTCGGCCGACGCAAGCGCCTGCCCGTGAGCGGCGAGCGCTTCTCGCTGCGGCGGCTGCTCCAGAGCCTGCGCGTGAGCCTGCTTGCCCTTCTCATGCCGGCGATCATCCTGGGCGGGATCCTCTTCGGGGTCGTCACCCCCACCGAGGCCGCCGCCGTCGCCGTTTTCTACGCCTTCTTCCTCGGGGTCTTCGTCTACCGCAGCCTCACCCCCGCGGCGATCCTCCAGACCCTGATCCGGACCTCGGTGATCACGGGGGTCGTCTTTCTCATCATCGCCTCGGCCTCGATCCTGAGCTGGTGGATGACCTTCCTGCAGATCCCCCAGGCCATCGCGAAGCTCTTCCTGTCGATTTCGCGCAATCCCCAGGTGGTGATCGCCCTGATCCTCTGCCTGCTCCTGCTGATCGGCATGTTCATGGACATCAACGCGGCGCTGATCATCCTCGCCCCGGTGCTCGGGCCGCTCACCCAGGCGATCGGCATGGACCCGGTGCACGCGGGCGTGATGATCGTGCTCGCGCTCAACATCTCGCTCATGACGCCCCCGGTCGGCGCCTGCCTCTTCGTCATCTGTTCGATCACCGGCGAGCGGCTGGAGACGATCGCCCGCGAGCTCTGGCCCTTCATCCTGCTCGAGGTCGGCGCGCTTTTCCTGGTCGCGTTCTGGCCGAGCTTCACGCTGCTGATGCCGCGCCTGCTCCTGGGGCGGTGAGGGGAGGAAGACCGGGGGCGGCGGGCATCGGATGTCTCGCGCGGCGGCCGGCGGGCCCCGCGTTTCGACCACCCCAACGCGGCAACGAAAAGGAGGATGACCCATGAAACGAGTTCTGGGATGGCTGCTCGTCGGGCTGCTCGTGGCCGGCCTCGGCCTGCCGGCCCCGGCGGCGGCGGGCAAGGTGATCAAGATCCACCACCTCAACAAGGACGACCCCTTCGACAACGCGACCGGCGCCATGGCGACGGTGTTCAAGAGCCTGGTCGAGGCCGGAACCAACGGCGGCATCGAGGTCCAGACCTTTCCGAACGGCCAGCTCGGGAAGGACAACGACGTCGTCACCCAGGTGAAGTCGGGCGTGATCCAGTCCGGCATTCACTCCGTGGGCGGCTTCGCGTCGGTCTACCCCATGCTCGGGGTGATCGACGTGCCCTTCGCCTTCCCGGACATCAGCACCACCTATGCCGTCTTCGACGGCCCCTTCGGCCAGCGGCTCGCGGCGGACATCGAAACGAAGACGGGCCTCAAGGTGCTCGGCTTCGGGGACTCGGGCGGCTTCTTTCACATCACCAACTCCAAGCGGCCCATCACCCGGCCGGAGGACGTGAAGGGCCTCAAGATCCGCACCATGGGCCTGGACACCCACAAGGCGATCGTGAGCGCCCTCGGCGGCCAGCCGGCCGTGATCGCCTGGACCGAGGTCTACACCGCGCTTCAGACCGGGGTGGCCGACGGCCAGATGAACCCGATCCCGATCATCGCCTTCGCCAAGTTCAACGAGGTCCAGAAATACCTGACCCTCACCGGGCACCTCTTCGCCCCCTACGTGTGGGTGATGAACGCCGAATTCTACAACGGCCTGAGCGCCGCGGAGAAGGGGGTCCTCGCCAACGCCGTGCGCTCGGCGATCGTCGCCGGCCGCGGGGTGAGCCGCGTGATCGAGGCCTCGGAGCGGGGGCTCGCCGGGTTGAGCAAGGACCTGAAGGTAAACGCGCTCGCCCCGGACCAGATCGCCCGCTTCCGCGACGCGACCATGCCCGAGGTGAAGAAGATCATCGTCGAGAAACACGGCGCCGAAGGCGAGGCCATGATGAAGGCCTTCCTCGAGGCGATTGCGGCCGCCTCGAAGTAGGCCGGGGCGGCGCAGGCAGGGAAAAGGCCGCTCCCCCGCGACGCGCGGAAAGAGGGGGGGCGGCCGCCGCTGGCGCGAGGCTCAGGGAAAAGGCGTGTCGGCCGCCGCCTGCCGGCAGGTGCCCGTTTCCGCAGCGGCGTGGGTCTCGACCGGAAAGATCCCCGCCGAGACGTGGGCGAAGCGGCCGGCCGTCTTGTCGATCACGAAGGTGTCCACGCTGCCGCTCACCGCCGCGACGAGCTGCAGGACGAGGATCTCCTCCGAATCGAAGATGCGGCTCAGGGCGGCGCGGATGTGGTTTTCGAAGACCGCCTTCGGCGCGGGCGAGTCGAGCCCCGCAAGGAGGATGCGCTTGCCGGCGCCCCCGGGGATCGTGGAGCGCTCCACCGTGCACAGGAGCGCCTCCCCCATGCGGAAGGGATCCCCCGCGGCCGCGGCGGAGGCGAGGGCCGGCAACAGAAGAAGCGCGATGCGGGCGGCGCGGCGGTTCATTCGGTGCGGAACTTCACCGTGTAGGTGAGCTTCACGTCTTTCCCCGGCGGCAGGGGGATGCGGAACTCGGCCCGGCCGGCGGCCGTTTTCCGGTGCGGGTGCGAGGCGGCAAGGATCGTCCAGTCGCCGGGGATCGACTCGACGACGCGCAGGGAGGCCTCCTCCTTGCGCTCGTTTCGCAACAGCAGCTCCCAGCCCGCCTCGAAGGTGTCGGCGGCGAGCTTTTTCCAGGCGGTTTGCCGGCGCTCGGCGGTGAGGTCGAAGGCGCGGCCGAGGGCGATCCGGAGGACCCCCCCGCGGGGCACGGCCCTGAGGCGGTCCTCGCCCGCGAACTGGGGCGTCCCCGCGTCGTCGGTCCGGTAGACGCGCACGGTGCCCTGCGGCAGCGGGATCCCGAGCCGATTTTCCTTGCGGTTTTCGATCTCGACCACGACCGCGGCGCTTTCGCGCGTCACGGCCTCCTGCCGGCGCTCGCCGCGAAAGCGCACCGGGGACTCGAGCACGAACTCCCGCTTGGCGGCGAGGCCCTCGGCGCCGAGAAAGCGAAGTTGCGTGACCCGGCCCTTGCGGATCGTGGCCGGCCGCTCCGGTCGGTAGAGGTAGACCTCGCCGAATTCCTCCCGCGGGGCCTCCTCCGCAGCGATCGGGGCCATGAGCGAGACCGGCCCGCGTTCTCCGGCGTCGCTCTGCCGCCGCCGGGGCGCCGCTTCCTGCGGCAGACGCACTTCGCCTGCGACCAGGGTGACGACCGCCCCGGGGTAGGATGCCCCGCTTTCGTTTTCGACCGTCGCCCACCCCGTGAGCTCCGCGCGGTCTTCGCGCTCGCCGAGCACGAGCACGTAGTCCGCCTGCCAGCGCAACCCCCGGACGAGGTAGGCCGCCTCGACCCGCTGCGGCCGGGGGGTGGCGTTTTCGACGACGAAGGCGAGGGCCGGCCGGCTGACGAGGCCCTCGGGGACCTTGGGGAAGAGGATGCGGCCGGGGTGCCCGTAGGTGACCTCGTCATCGATCAGGAAGACCGGGCCGCCCTCGATGGAGAGCAGGGTCGCCGGGATCTCCTGCTCCCGCTCGCTGAAGGGGTTTTCGACGAAGAGCTTGACCTGCTTGCCGACGTGACGCTCGAGGAGGCGCTGCGGGCTGATGAGGTCCGCCTCGTAGCGCTGCTCGAGGACGCGCAGGGGGGCCTCGCCCAGGGCGCGGAGCCGGACACTCTCCGGCAGGATCTTCGCGGGGATGTCCGGGTACTGAAACTCCACCGTGCCGACGGGCAGGGTGACGCGGCGCTGGTCGCGCACCAGCCCCCAGTCGCCCTGGTAGAGGGTGAGAAACAGCCCCGTGCGCTCCTCGACGCCCACGGCGATCGGCCGGGGGGCGTCCGCCTTGCCCTTTTCGGCCGCGGCCGGGGGCGGAAGCGCCGTTCCCAGAGACACGAGGGCGAGGGCGGCGGCCAGGCAGGGGAGAAGCCGTGCGATCATCGCGACGCTCCGTCGGGGCAAGGGGGTGCGGGGCTCAAGCCCGCTCGGTTAGGTAGCCGAAAAGCGCCTGCTCGGCAAGGGCGTCGATCTTGAAGAGGCGGCAGGCGTTTTCCGTGACCTGGCGGGCGAGCGCCGCGGGGTCCTCCTTGCGCTCGGCGGCAAGCCGCAGGAGCACCGTGCGGACGCAGGCGGGCTCGTTGCGGCGCATGCCCCGGCGCTCGGGGTCGGGGGTGAGCCAGGGGGCGTCGGTTTCGACGAGCAGCCGCTCCCGGGGGATCCGCCGCACGAGCTCGCGCAGGGCCGCCCCCCGGCCGGGGAGGGTGAGGATCCCGGTGATGCCGATCAGGAAGCCGAGCTCGAGGTAGCGCTCGAGCTCGTCGGCCGTCCCGCTGAAGCAGTGCACCACCGCCCCGGCCGGCGGGGGGGCTTCGGCCACGACGGCCAGGAACCGGCCCGCGCTGCTGCGCTCGTGGAAGATCACGGGAAGGTTGAGGGCCGCAGCCGCCTCGAGCTGGCGCTTGAGCCATCTCTCCTGGGCGCCCGGCGGCGAGTGGAGGTAGTGGAAGTCGAGTCCGATCTCGCCCCAGGCGCGCACGCGGGGATGGCCGGCGAGGCCCTGGAGCTCCTCCAGGGCCTCCTCCGAGGCGAGGCGGGCCTCGTGGGGGTGGATGCCCACGGCGGCGAAGACCCCGGGGGCGGAGGCGGCGATCGCCACGGCGCGGCGCGAGGAGACGGCGTCGGTGCCCACGGTCACCATCGCCCCCACCCCGGCCGCGCGGGCGCGGGCGATCACGGCCTCCCGGTCGGCGTCGAAGTCCGCGTCGTCGAGGTGGCAGTGGCTGTCGAACAGAGGCAAGCGCCGAGGGTTGATTTGCCGCATGGCTTGTGAAAATATACCCTCTTGCTTTTTTTGTCAGCGGTCTTCTGCGGCGGCGTCCATTCCCCGGCAGGGAGGAAGATCATGTTCAAGATCGTCAAGCGCGAAGAGATGTCCCAGGGAACGGTGATTCTCAACGAAATCGAGGCCCCGCTCATCGCCCGCAAGGCCAAGCCCGGCCAGTTCGTCATCCTCAAGGCCAACGAGACCGGGGAGCGGATCCCGCTCACGATGGCCTACACGGATCCCGAGCGCGGGGTGATCGCGGTCATCTACCAGGTCGTGGGCAAGTCGACCGCCCTCTTCAAGACCCTGAAGGTGGGGGACGGCTACCAGGACGTGATCGGCCCCCTCGGCAAGCCGACCCACATCGAGAAGCTGGGCAAGGTGGTCTGCGTGGGGGGCGGCACCGGCGTCGCCGTGCTGCACCCGATCACGCGCGCGATGAAAGAGGCGGGCAACCACGTGATCGCCATCATCGGCGCGCGCACCCGGGACCTCCTCATCCTCGAGGACTTCATGCGCCGCGCCTCCCACGAGCTCCACATCTGCACCGACGACGGCTCTTACGGCCGCAAGGGGTTCGTGACCCACGCCCTCAAGGACATTCTCGACCGTGAGAAGATCGACCAGGTCGTCGCCATCGGCCCTGTGCCGATGATGAAGTTCGTCTCCCAGCTGACCCGGGAGTACGGGGTGCCCACCCTCGTCAGCCTGAACCCGATCATGGTCGACGGCACGGGCATGTGCGGCGGCTGCCGCGTCACGGTGGGCGGCGAGACGCGCTTTGCCTGCGTCGACGGGCCCGAGTTCGACGGCCACAAGGTCGATTTCGACGAGCTGATGCTGCGGCTGCAAGCCTACTGCGAGGAGGAAAAGGCCTGCTTCCAGGAGTTCTGCATGATGGAGGAGTCCTGGCATCGCAAGTGAACCGTTCGACGGTGCTCAACCGGAAAACCGCGCGGAGGAGATCGCATGGCTGACGAGGCGACGGTCAAGGAGAAGAAAACCAAGAAGGGCCGGGTCCCCATGCCCGAGCAGGATCCGAAGGAGCGGGCGCGGAACTTCCTCGAGGTCCCCCTGGGCTACACCCCGGAGATGGCCCGGGAGGAGGCCTCGCGCTGCCTGCAGTGCAAGAACCCCGGCTGCGTCGAGGGCTGCCCGGTGGGGATCGACATCCCCGGCTTCATCCGCCTGATCACGGACGGGGAATTCACGGCGTCGATCCGGCACGTCTGGAAACAGAACAGCCTGCCCGCGGTCTGCGGCCGGGTCTGCCCCCAGGAGATTCAGTGCGAGGGCAAATGCGTGCTGGCGAAGAAGGGCCAGCCGGTCGCCATCGGGAACCTCGAGCGCTTCGTCGCCGACTGGGAGCGGGCGCACGGGACCGGCGCGCTTCCGCCGAAGGCCCCCCCGACGGGCAAGCGGGTCGCCGTCGTGGGCTCCGGGCCGGCCGGGCTCACCGTCGCCGGCGACCTCATCCAGAAGGGCCACGAGGTGACCATCTTCGAGGCCTTCCACAAGCCGGGCGGGGTTCTCCTCTACGGGATCCCCGAGTTCCGCCTGCCCAAGGAGATCGTCGCCCAGGAGGTGAACTTCCTCGAGCGCCTCGGGGTGCAGGTGGCCTGCAACGTCGTCGTCGGCCGCACGGTGACGCTCGATGAGCTCTTCGCCGAGGGCTACCAGGCGGTTTTCCTGGGGCTCGGCGCGGGACTCCCCAAGTTCATGAACATCCCGGGCGAGAACTTAGTCGGCATCCTCTCGGCCAACGAGTACCTGACGCGGGCCAACCTGATGAAGGCCTACCTCTTTCCCCAGGTGGACACGCCGATCCCGCGCGGCAAGGACGTCGTCGTGCTCGGGGGCGGCAACGTCGCCATGGACGCCGCGCGCACCGCGCTCCGCCTGGGCGCCGCGCGCGTGCGGCTCGTCTACCGGCGCTCGCGCGAGGAGATGCCCGCCCGCGCTGCCGAGGCCCACCACGCCGAGGAGGAGGGCATCGAGTTCTTCCTGCTCACCAACCCCGTGCGCTATCTCGGAAACGAGAAAGGCCGCCTGGTCGGCATGGAGTGCATCCGCATGGAGCTGGGCGAGCCCGACGCCTCCGGCCGCCGGCGGCCGATCCCGGTTCGGGGCTCCGAGTTCACCCTCGAGTGCGATCTGTGCATCGTGGCCGTGGGCACGGGGGCGAACCCGCTGCTCACGAGCTCGACCCCCGATCTCAAGGTGAACAAGTGGGGCTACATCGAGGCCGACCCCTGCACCGGCAAGACGATGAAAAAGGGCGTCTGGGCGGGCGGGGACATCGTGACCGGGGCGGCGACGGTGATCCTCGCCATGGGGGCGGGAAGGCTTGCCGCCAATTCCATCCACGACTACCTGATGCGCGGCTGGTGACCGCCAGGCGGCCGGCCGGACCCCGCGCCGTCCGGCCGCCTACGCGAAGCGCGCGTGCAAGGCGAGAAATCGCGCGACCGGCTCCTCCCCGAAGCGGCGCAGCCCGGCGAGGATCTCTTCCAGGGATTTCACGGCCGGGCTCCTCTCCCCCGTCTTGGAATAGAACTTGTCCGCCCAGCAGAGGATTTCCTCCTCAAGCGTGACCGGCAGCATGTCGCGCACGGGGAGCGGGAGTCCCTGCCGGCGGATCTCCTCCGCGGTCATCCCCGCCCCCACGTGGCGCTCGCAGACGAGCGCGTGCCGCGGCAGGCCCTCGCGCTCGAGGATCTCCCGGCCGAGCACCCCGTGGCGGATGTAGGGCTCGCGGCCGTGGCAGCCGATCTGCGGGCTGTCCGTGAGCGCCACCCCGATGTCGTGCAGGAGCGCCGCCTCCTCGAGGAAGGCGCGGTCGGGGTTCAGGGCGCGGAGCCTGTCGGCCGCGGCGAGCGCCCGGGCGGCCACCTGCTCGCCGTGCCGGGTGACGATGCCCAGGGCCGGCGACCCCGGGGGAAAGCTGCGGGCGAGGAGAAGGCGCGGATCCATGGCGGGGGCGCACGGCGTCGTGCGGGTCAGGCCGCCTTCGGGGCCCGGGCCTCGCGGGCGAGGAGCACGCCCTCGATGAAGGGGTCGATCCCCCCGTCGAGGACCTCGTTCACGTTGCCGATCTCCAGGCCGATGCGGTGGTCCTTGACCAACTGGTAGGGCTGCAGGATGTAGGAGCGGATCTGGTTGCCCCAGGCGATGTCTTCCTTGCTTTCGTGGATCTCGCGCAGCTTTTCCTCCTGCTTCTGTTTCTCGAGCTGGTAGAGCCGCGCGCGCAGCACCTTCATCGCCAGCTCGCGGTTGCGGTGCTGGGACTTTTCCTGCTGGCACTGCACCACGATCCCCGTCGGCAGGTGGGTGATGCGCACGGCGCTGCTCGTCTTGTTTACGTGCTGCCCGCCCGCGCCGCTGGCGCGGAAGACGTCGACGCGCAGGTCCTTCTCGTCGATGTCCACCACGATCTCGTTTTCGAGCTCGGGGTAGACGAAGACCGAGGCGAAGGAGGTGTGCCGCTTGCCGCTCGCGTTGAAGGGCGAGATGCGCACCAGGCGGTGGACGCCCACCTCGGTCTTGAGGTAGCCGTAGGCGTTTTCGCCCGCGGCGGTGAAGGTGGCGCTCTTGATGCCGGCCTCTTCCCCCGGCTGCAGGTCGATCAGCTCGAGCCGGAACCCCTTGCGCTCGACCCAGCGGGTGTACATGCGCAGGAGCATCTCCGCCCAGTCCTGGGCCTCGGTGCCGCCCGCGCCGGCGTTGATGGAGACGATCGCGTTCTTGGCGTCGTCCTCGCCGTCGAGCATGAGCTCCAGCGTGAAGCGCCCGATCCGGCGCGTGAGCGTTTTCGCCTGCGCGTGAAGGTCGGCGAGGGTGGCTTCGTCGTTTTCGGCTTGGGCGAGCTCGTAGAGCTCCTCGGCGTCGCGCAGCTCGGAGGCGAGTTCCCGGAACCGCTCGATCCGCTGGGTGAGGGCCGTGCGCTCCTTGAGGACGGTCTTCGCCTCTTCCGGGCGGTTCCAGAACCCCTCCCGGGCGAGGGCGGTCTCGATCTCCTTCAGGCGGGATTCGGTGCCTTCGACGTCAAAGACAACCTCGGATTTTCTCGAGTTGGGCCTTGGCCTCGCGCAGCGCCTGTTTGACTTCGTAGCTCATGGCTTGCGGTTCTCCCTTCGCGTTCGGTTCCCCGCCGGACGGCAGGACCCGCCCACTATAGCACGGATCGACGGGAAAGGGGCAGATCTTTTTGCGACGCCTCCCTGCGCCTGCGCCGCAGGCCCGCCAGGGCGAGCCCCGCAGCACCCGCCAGCGCGGCGGCGGGCGCGAGGTCGCCGCAGGCGACGTAGGGGGTCCGCCCGGCGAGGAGGGGGATGTCGCGCACGGCGAGGGCTTCGACCTCGAGCGGCGTCGGTTCGTGCACGCGGCCCGAGGGGTCGATGAAGGCGCTGATGCCGGTGTTGGCGGCGCGGACGAGCGCGCGGCGGGTCTCGACCGCCCGCAGCACGGCGAGCGCGAAATGCTGGTAGGGCCCGGCCGATTTCCCGTACCAGGCGTCGTTGGTGATCGTGATCAGCAGCTCGGCGCCGTTGGCGACGAGGGCGCGGGCCAGGGCGGGAAAGATGATTTCGTAGCAGATCTGGATGCCGAGGGTGCGCCCCGCCATGGCGAGGGTCCGCCCCTCGGGCCCGGGGGTGAAATCGCCGACGTGCTCGACCATCTTGCCGAGAAAGGGGAGGTATTCCTTGAACGGGGTGTACTCGCCGTAGGGCACGAGGTGGGCCTTGTCGTAGCGGCCGAGCACCCTGGCCTCCGCCGGCGCGACGAGGAAGGCGCTGTTGAAGTAGTCGGCCGCACCCCCCGGGCGGAGCTCGAAGGCGGGGGCCCCGATCAGGAAATGGGCGCGGGAGCCGGCGATCCCCTCGAGCAGCCGGCGCGTGGGGGGGATCTCGGCGAGGAAATAGAAAGGGGCCGCGGACTCGGGCCAGACGATGAGCTCGGGCGCTTGCGCCTCCGCCTCCCGGGAGAGCCGGACATAGGTGTCGATCGTCGCCGCCTGGAAGGCGGGGTCCCATTTCATGGACTGGGCGATGTTGCCCTGGATCACGGCGACCCGCAGCCGCGGGGCCTCGGCCGCGCGGCGGTCGGTTTCGGCGATGCGCCAGACCCCGTACCCCCAGACCGCGGCCGCCAGGCAGGCGGCGGCCGCGGCGGAGCCTGCGGCCGCACGGCGCGTGAGGTTGCTGCCCTGCCAGCTGCGCCCGGAGGCGGCGAGCAGGAGCAGAAAAACCGCGGCGTTGGCCGCGGCGAGCACGGCGGAGATCCCGTAGGGGCCCGCCAGGTCGGCGATCTGGACGAGGGGCAGCCACCCGATCTGGGAGGTGCCGAGCAACGCCCAGGGAAATCCGGTGAAGAGGACCGAGCGCAGGTATTCGGATCCCGCCCAGAAGAGCGGAAGCCCAAGGAGGAGATGCCGCGGGCGCCGCACGGCGAGGACCAGGCCGGCAGCCGCGGGGGCGATGAACAGGAGGCTCAGCACGGAGGCGAAGAGCAGCAGAATCCCCACGGCCGGCAGGGCGGGGAGGCCGCCGTAGCGGACCATGGTGGGGACGAGCCAGTAGAGGAGCGAGGCGAAGTGGGCGATCCCGAAGAGCGCCGCCCGGCGGAAGGCCTCGGCCGGCCGAGCCTCCCGGAGCGCCCAGAGCAGCGGAACGAGCGCGACCCAGGCCGCGGCGGCGAGCGCGATTTTCGGAAACGCGGCCGTGAGCAAGAGCCCCCCGCCCACGGCGAGGCCCGCTTGTCGGAGTTCGTCTTTGCGGCGCCGATCCATCGCTTTCCCCGGGGCCGATGCCGGCGGGCCTGTCCGGCCGCGAGCGCGGTCACCGGCGGGGCGCATTCTCGTGGAAAAGCCCCCGACCGTCAACCACCCGCGGCCCCGGTGCCGCGCTTGACAGCTCCGCCGGGGAGGGACTATGCGGAAGCGTGGCGCTGCGGCCCCCGCCGCGCGCCGGCCGCGGCCG
>Ga0073932_1000834_pt1 | contig 69281 bp, 57 predicted proteins | sample DewCreD2012metaG_FD_76967 | JGI IMG/M metagenome (GOLD analysis project Ga0073932, IMG submission 76967) | Hot spring sediment bacterial and archeal communities from British Columbia, Canada, to study Microbial Dark Matter (Phase II) - Dewar... ...
CTACCGGCTCAAGGAGAAGGTCAAGGCCGGGCTGATCCGGGAACCCGAAATCGAACCGTCATGAACAGGTGGGGGTCATTTTTCGATGACCAAAAGGGGTCAAAATTAGATGTCGGTTGACAGATGAGAGAACCGCTGACGGCTCTCGGGTTTTGGGGGGAAGTTGAAAGAGGCCCTGGGCAGTTGGGCGCATGCTTCCGTGCACCGTCTCGCAAAAGGAGGCAGACCATTTTTTATCCCCGGCCGATTGCAGCTCACTTGGATCTTCGAAGGAGCCAAGGGTGACGCTTCCGGATACCTATCCCGGGCAATTCGGAGGGGCAAATCGGTTCCTTTTTTGTCTTTCTGGGTCTTTCGCGATGACGGAGGGGGGGGCGTCCCAAAAAAAAATCGCTCGGGGCAGACCTGACGGTTTACCTCGGCTGAGCGTTCCGACGGTACCCCAAGTCCGAATAATGACCGCCGAAGGTAGGAAAAAAAATGGTGGAGGCGGCGGGAGTCGAACCCGCGTCCGAGAACCTTCCATCCAGACCTCTACGTGCGTATACCGGATTTTGCTCTCGCCTCCGGTGCCTCCTCCGGGCAGGATGCACCGTCGGCCAGCCCGCTGCATTTCACCCCCCCGGACGCAGGCGTTCCGGGGAGGCTATCCCGCAAGTCGGCGTCCGCTACCGGGTCTGCAGGAGGAACCCGGCGGGACGGCAGCCGCTTTAAGCGGCTACGGCGTAAGCATAATCGTCTGCGATTATGTTTAACCCCACCCTGTTTTACGAGCAGGCAGGACGCTCGGCACGCAGCCTGAACTTCTTGGCCCCCGTCGAAACCGTTTCGCCCCCGAACGTGATCGGCAAACGGCACCGCTGGGCCGGCACGCACGGCCAGGCGCCCATCGGCGAACGGAAGGGTATGAGAAAGAACTTCGGTAAGAAAATAAGGGATTTCCGCGTTGTTGTCAAGGAAGCGGCTCAGCGCGCCTTGCGCGCCCGCTCCATCTCGCGCTTTTCGTCACGCTCGCGGATCGTGCGGCGCTTGTCGTACTCGCGCTTTCCCTTGACGAGGGCGAGCGTCACCTTGGCGCGTCCGCCCTTGAAGTAGATCCTCAGCGGGACGAGCGTGTGGCCCTGCTCGTTCACCTTGCCGTAGAGCTTGTCGATCTCGCGCCGGTGGAGCAGGAGCTTTCTCACCCGCAGCGGGTCGTGGTTGTCGTGGTGCGCGAAGGGGTAGGGGCTGATGTGCACCTGGTGGAGCCAGGCCTCGCCGTTCTTGATCCGGGCGTAGGAGTCCTTGAGATTGACTTTGCCCAGGCGCAGCGACTGGACCTCGGTGCCGGTCAGCACGAGGCCGGCCTCGATCTGCTCGAGGATGATGTAGTCGTGCCGCGCCTTGCGGTTTTCGGCGACGATCTTGATCGGGGCCTTGTCCATGGGGCATGGGGCCCCGGCCGGGGGGGGGGCCGGCCGGGGCTTCAGTCCTCCTCGAGGCCGTTTTCGATGAGCCCCCCGTAGGCCTGCCGCAGCCGCTCGAAGGCCTCCCGCGCCGTGCGGCAGGCGAGCACCTGCGGCACGAGCGCCCGGGCCTCGTCGAGCCGAATCGAGCGGATCATGCGTTTGACCTCGGGGATGGCCTGCGGGTTCATGCTGAGGTCGTCGATCCCCATGCCGAGAAGGAGCGGCGTGTAGAGCGGCGTGCGCGCCATCTCGCCGCACATGTGCACGGGGATCCCCCGCTTTCGCGCCGCCTCGGCCGTGCGGTGGATCAGGCGCAGGACCGCCGGGTCGAGCGGCTGGTAGAGGTGGGCGACGTGGCGGTTGCCGCGGTCGATCGCGAGCGCATACTGGATGAGGTCGTTGGTCCCGATGCTGAAGAAATCGACCTCCTCGGCCAGGTGATCGGCGATGATGACGGCGGAGGGCACCTCGATCATCGCCCCGACCGGGATGTCGCCGCGGTGCGGGATCCGCTCGCGCGCCAGCGAGCGGGCCGCCTCCTGGAGCAGGCGCTTGGCCTCGCGGATCTCGAAGTAGGTCGAGACCATGGGGAAGAGCAGGCGCACCTCGCCGTGGACGGCCGCGCGCAGGATCGCGCGCAGCTGGATGCGGAAGACCTCCGGCCGCTTCAGGCAGTAGCGGATGGCGCGCAGGCCGAGGGCGGGGTTGGGCTCCTCGTCGCCGCCCCCGGGCCGGAGGGCCTTGTCGCCGTTGATGTCGAGGGTGCGGATGATGACCGGCCGCGGGGCCATCACCTCGATCACGTCGCGGTAGCTCTCGAGGAGCTCGCGCTCCGAGGGGAAGCCCTCCCGGTTCATGTACTGGAACTCGGTGCGGTAGAGACCGATGCCGTCCCCGCCGTAGTTGATGACCGCGACTACCTCCTCGGGCAGCTCGATGTTGCCGAGCACCCGGTAGCGGTGGCCGTCGCGGGTCACGGCCTCGCGGCCGGCCTCTCGGGCGATCCCCGCGCGGCGCCGCTCGTAGAGGCTTTTCTGCTCCTCGTAGGCGGCAAGCGTCTCCTCCGTGGGGTTCACGATGACCATGCCGCGGGTGCCGTCGACGATGATCAGGTCGTCGGTGCGAATGCGGCGGCTGGCCTGCTCGAGGCCGACGACGGCCGGGATTTCGAGCGTGCGCGCGACGATCCCCGTGTGGGAGGTCTTGCCGCCGAGATCGGTCACGATTCCCTGGATGCGCTCGAGGTTGATCTGACTCGTCTCCGCGGGCGACAGATCGCGGGCGACCAGGATCACCCGGCGGTCGATCGCGGCGATGTCGTGCGCCTCGTTTCCCGTGAGCCGCTGCAGGATGAGCTCGGAGACGTGCACGATGTCGGAGACGCGCTCGCGGAGGTAGCTGTCGGGCATCTCCTCGAAGGCGCCTTTCAAGCCGTTGACGACCGTCTTGAGGGCCCACTCGGCGTTCACGCGCTCGCGCTCGATCGTCTCGATCGTGCGGCCGTAGAGCATCTTGTCCTGCAGCAGGTGGACGTGGGTGTCGAGGATGCGGGCTTTCTGGAGCGGCTCGGGGCTGTTCTCGATCACCGCGAGCAGATGCGCGCGCGCGGCCTGGACGGCGGTCTTGAAGCGCTTGACCTCGCCCTTGACGTGTTTTTCGAGCAGGCAGTATTTCGGGATGACCTCGACCCCCTCGCGGTCGACGAGGTAGGCCTTGCCGATGCAGATCCCGGGCGAGGCGGCGATCCCCTGGAGCACGAGGTCGGTGTCGGCGTCTTTTCGGGTCATGGCCGGCCTTCTTCGAAGCCGTTCTCCGCAAGCCGGACGAGGGCCTCGAGCACCGGCCGGTCCGCGGGGTTTTCGATGAGGATCCGCAGGCGGGAGCCCTGCGGGCAGGCGAGCGTGAGGAGATCGAGCACGCTCGTCGCATCCGCCCGCTCGCCGCGGCGGAGGATCCAGACCGGCCCCTTCGCCCTCCGGGCGATCGAGGCGATTTTCGCGGCCGAGCGGGCGTGCAGCCCGAGCTCGTTCACCAGGGTGACGTCTTGGCAGAGCGGATCGGCGGGGTCCACGCCAGCCCTCGACGCGCGCCCGGGCGGGAAGCGGCGTCCAGCGCCCTTCCATAGCCCACTTGGGCGCGGTTGACAAGAACCCGCTTCCGCTGGTAGGGGCCGGAGACGACGTGCCCGGGCGCGACCGCCCCGCCGCGGCGGCCCTCCCTCGAAGGCGTACCCTTGGCCGTGGCCGCAAGAACTCCCCCAGGACCACCCCCCGCCGGCCGTCCCCGGCCGGCGGCCGGCAAACGCCGCGCAGGCCTCCCGCGGGCGCCGCGGGAGCTGCGCCGCGAAAACGAGCAGCTCCACGCCCTCTACGAAACCGCCCTCGGCCTCATCCACCGCCTCGATCAGGAGCAGCTCCTCGAGGCCGTCCTGCAACGGGCCGCCCGCCTCACCGAGACCGCCCACGGGTTCATCTACCTCCGGGACGGCTCCGCCCTGGAGATGCGGGTCGGGATGGGGTTCTTCAAGTCCCAGATCGGGCTGCGCGTTGCCCCGGGCGAAGGCCTCGGCGGGCGGGTCTGGCAGAGTCGGGCCCCCCTCGTGGTGGACGACTACCGGAGCTGGCAGGGGCGGCTTCCGGGAAAGGCCTTCGACGAGCTGCGCTCGATCGTGGGGATCCCGCTCCGCTACCGGGCCGGGGTGGAGGGGGTGATCGGGCTCGCGCGGGTCGAGGCGGGCCGCGCCTTTTCGCCGGAGGAGGTGACGCTCCTGGAGCGCTTCGCGGGCCTGGCGACCGTCGCCCTGGACAAGGCGCGCCTGATCGCCGAGGCCCGCCGCGAGCTCGACGAGCGCCGCCGCACGGAGGCGATCCTCCGGCAAAGCGAGGAGCGCTACCGGCAGCTCCTCGAGTCGCTTCCCGACCCGGTCGTCGTCTACACCCTCAAGGGCGAGGCGCTCTACGTCAACCCGGCCTTCGAGCAGACCTTCGGTTACCGGCGCGAGGAGCTCCTCGGCCGGAGCATCGCCTTCGTGCCCGAGGAGAACTGGCCCGAGACCCGGGCCGCGATCGAGGCGCTTCTGAGCGGCCGGAAGGTCCTGCTCGAGACCCGGCGCCGCACGCGGGAGGGGCGCCTGCTCGACGTGCAGCTCACCTCGACGCTCTACTTCGACGAGAAGGGCCGGCCCGCCGGGAACATCGTCATCCTGCGCGACATCAGCGGCCGCAAGGAGGCCGAGCGCCGCCTCGCCGAGTACCGCGACGCCCTCGAGGAGCGCGTCGCCGCCCGGACCCGCGAGCTTGCGCTCGCCAACGAGGCCCTCGCGCGTCAGGTCGAGGACCGGCGCCGCGCCGAGGCGAAGCTGAGGCAGCGGGAAAAGCAGCTCAAGGCCCAGTCGCTCCACCTGCAGGAGGTGAACACGGCGCTGCGCGTGCTGCTCAAGCAGCGCGAGGAGGACCGGCGCGAGCTGGGCGAGGGGGTGCTCGCCAACGTGCGCGAGCTGATCCGCCCCTACCTCGCGCGCCTGAAACAGGGGCGCCTCCCCCCGGTCCAGCGCGCCCTGGTCGACATCCTGGAGTCCAACCTGGAGAGCATCGTCTCGCCCTTCGTCAGCCGCCTCTCCGGCCACCACCGGGGCCTCACGCCGACCGAGATCCGGGTCGCAAACCTCGTCCGGGAAGGGAAAACCAACAAGGAAATCGCCGCCTTGCTTACGATCTCGCGCAACACCGTGCTCTTTCACCGCCACAACCTCCGCCGCAAGCTCGGGCTGCGCAACACCAAGCGCAACCTGCGGACCTTCCTCCTCAGCGTCGAAAAGTAGCGGGGAAATCCCGCTATTTTACCGCTGGAGAGCCTGCAATTAAAAACTGTTGACCCGTCGGGGGGGCTTCGATAGAAAGGGCTACACGAAATGAATCCATTTCAAAAATTCTAGGTTTCCGGGAAGGGAGAGGGGAGAGGCGTGAGTGTCGCGGCCGCAGGCGATGCGGGGGATTTCCTGCTCGAGGCAAGGGACGTCGCCATGTATTTCGGCAAGGTGGCGGCGCTGGCCGGGGTGAGCCTCCAGGTGCGCAAGGGCGAGATCCACTCCGTGATCGGCCCCAACGGGGCGGGGAAGACCGTCCTCATGAACTGCATCAACGGGCTCTACCGGCCGCAGAAAGGGGACATCTTCTTCAAGGGCCGGCGCATCAACGACCTCAAGCCCTACCAGCGCGCCGCGCTCGGCATCTCGCGCACCTTCCAAAAGGTGGAGGTCTTCGGCGGCATGACCGTTCTCGACAACATCCGCCTCGGCCGGCACATCCACCTGAAGAGCGGCATCCTGAGCGGGGCGGTCTATGTGGGGAAGACGGCCCGCGAGGAGATCGAGAACCGCAAGTTCATCGAGGAGGAGATCATCGATCTCCTCGAGATCGAGCACATCCGCCACAAGCCGGTCGGCATGCTGCCCTACGGGCTGCAGAAGCGCGTCGAGCTCGGCAGGGCGCTCGCCCTCCAGCCGGAGCTGCTGATTCTCGACGAGCCGCTCGCGGGGCTGAACCTCGAGGAGACCGAGGACATGGCGCGGTTCATCCTCGACGTGAACGAGGACCCGCGCTGGAACATCACCTGCCTCCTCGTCGAGCACGACATGGGGGTGGTGATGGACCTCTCGCACCGCGTTCTCGTGCTCAATTTCGGCATCCCGATCATGGACGGGACGCCGCAGGAGGTGCAGCGGAACCCGGACGTGGTCCGGGCCTACCTGGGGGAAGAGGACCTCTATGCCACACGACGATAGAGCCCTGGCCGTTTCCGCCGAAGAGCCGTCGGCGGAGATTCCGCTCGAGCTCACGATCCCCAAGCTCTTCCTGGAGAAGGCGCGGCGCTACGGGGCGGGCCGCGTGGCCATGCGCGAGAAGGAGTTCGGGATCTGGCGGCCGATCAGCTGGCAGGAATACCTCGACCGCGTCCGCGCGATGGCCCTGGGCCTCATCCGGCTGGGCCTTGAGGAAGGCGACAAGGTCGCGATGATCGGCGACAACCGCCCCGAGGGCCTCATGGCCGAGATGGCCGCGCTCTGCGCCCGTGGGGTGGCGGTGTGGCTCTTCCAGGACTGCCTCATGGACGAGGTGCGCTACATCGTCGACCACTCCGACGCCAAGTTCCTCGTGGGCGAGGGGCAGGAGGAGGTGGACAAGGCGCTCTCCATCCTCAAGGACTGCCCCAAGCTGAAGAAGATCATCTACGACGACCCCAAGGGGCTGCGCCACTACAAGCAGGAGGCGCTGATCTCGCTTGCCGAGGTCGAGCGCCTCGGCAGGGAGCTCGACCGCGAGCAGCCCCGTCTCTTCGAGGAGCTGATCGCCAAGGGGCACGGCGAGGAGATCGCGCTGCTCTTCTACACCTCGGGGACGACGGCCCTGCCCAAGGGGGCGCTTCTTTCGCACCACAACATGCTCTCCATGGGGCGGCACCTGATGCAGATCGACCCCTGCGAGGAGACCGACGACTACGTCTCCTACCTCCCCTTCGCTTGGATCGGCGAGCAGATGATGTCGATCTCCTGCGGGCTCCAGGTGGGCTACACGCTCAACTTCCCCGAGGAGCCGGAGACCGCCCAGGAGAACATCCGCGAGATCGGCCCCCACGTCATGTTCGCCCCCCCGCGGATGTACGAGCAGATGACCCGCACGGTCCAGGTGAAGCACCTGGACTCGACCTGGCTCAAGCGCCAGGCCTTTCGCTTCGCCACCTGGGTGGGCTACCGCTACGCGGACCTCAAGTTCTCCAAGAAGCCGATCCCCCTCCACTGGAAACTCCTGAACGCCGCCGCCTACCTCACGGTGCAGAAGAAGCTGAAAGACCACCTGGGCATGAGCCGCGTGCGCAACGCCTACACCGGCGGGGCGGCCATGGGGCCGGACCATTTCCGCTTCTTCCACTCGCTCGGCGTCAACCTGAAGCAGATCTACGGCCAAACCGAGGTGGCCGGCATCTCCGTCGTCCACCGCACCGGCGACATCAAGTTCGACACCGTGGGCCGCCCGATTCCCGGCACCGAGGTGCGCATCGCCGAGGACGGCGAGATCCTCACCCGCAGCCCCTCGGTCTTCAAGGGCTACTACAAGAACCCCGAGGCCACGGCGAAGACCCTGAAGGACGGCTGGCTCCACTCGGGCGACAAGGGCTTCATCGACGACGACGGCCACCTGGTCGTCTTCGACCGCACCAAGGACGTCTTCACCCTCAAGGACGGCCGGCCCTTCGCCCCCCAGTACCTCGAGACCCGCCTCAAGTTCAGCCCCTACATCAAGGACGCCTGGGTGGTCGGCGACCGCCGGGACTACCTCGCCGCGGTCATGTGCATCGACTACTCCGTGGTCGGGAAATGGGCGGACGAGCGAAAGCTCAACTACACGAGCTACCAGGAGCTCTCCCAGATGCCCGAGGTCTACGATCTCGTGGAGAAGCAGATCCGGCAGGCGAACCGCGATCTGCCCGAGGCCGCGAAGATCCGCAAGTTCACCAACCTCTACAAGGAGTTCGACCCCGACGACGAGGAGCTCACGCGCACGCGCAAGCTGCGCCGCGCCTTCGTGGAAAAACGCTACAAGATGATCGTCGATGCGCTCTACTCGGACGCGGACAAGGTGCACATCGACACGGCGATCAAGTACGAGGACGGCCGGCAGGCGCACATCGTGACCGACCTCAAGATCGTGACCATCCGCGACTGAGCCGCGGCAGGGGGAACCGACGATGGACCTCTTTTTGATGACCCTCGCGACCGGGATCATGGTGGGCGGGATCTACGCGCTCGTCGCCCTGGGCTGGGTGCTGATCTACAAGTGCTCCGGGGTGCTCAACCTGGCCATGGGCGAGATGACGCTGATCGGCGCCTACGTGTCGCTCAGCTTCTACAGCATGGGGGTGCCTTTCCTGCTGTCGATGTTTTTCATGCTCATCATCGGCTTCATCCTGGGCATCCTGACCGAGCGCATCTTTCTCGACCGGCTGATCGGCGAGCCCGTCCTCACGGTGATCATGGTGACGGTGGGGCTGTCGTTCTTTTTCAAGGGCACGCTCGAGTTCATCTGGGGGACCGACACGCGCACCTTTTCCCCCCCCGTCTTCTCGATCGAGCCGATTCACATCGGCCCGGTCGTGATCGGCCAGGTGTACCTCTGGAGCTTCCTGGCGGCGCTCGTGCTGCTTGTCGTCTTCGTGAGCTTTTTCAAGTACACCCGCTGGGGCCTCGCCATGCAGGCGACGGCCGACGACGAGATGGCCGCCCTTTCCCTCGGGGTGAGCGCGCGCTTCGTCTACGCCGCGGCCTGGGCGATCGCCTTCATGGCGGCCGGCGTCGGGGGGACGCTGCTCGGCAACATCAACGGCTTGAACATCTCGGTCGGTTACCTGGGGCTGCTCGTCCTCCCCGTCGTCGTGCTGGGGGGCCTGAACTCCGTTCCCGGCGCGATCCTGGGGGGCGTCATCATCGGGGTGCTCCAGAACTTCTGCGGGGCCTACCTCGACAAGTATTTCCCGGGGGGGGTCAAGGAGATCGCCCCCTTTGCGTTCATGGCCGTCTTTCTGCTCTGGAAACCCTACGGCATCTGGGGCTGGGAGCGGATCGAGCGGGTGTAGCCGCGGCGAAGCCGCCCGGCGGGGCCGCAAACGCCGGCTGACGCCGGAGCCCCCGCGGTCGGAGAGCCGCCCTGAGGTCCATTCAACCACGGAGCGCGGGTATCCATGTCCACGACCTTCCTTCCCTGCGGCGAATACCACGAGAGCTACCGCGAGGACCACGCCTGGTGGCAGACGAAGTTCATCAAGGCCAAGATGGTGCTCCTCATGCTCGTGCTCTTCGTGGGGATCCCGCTCGTGGCGGACTCCTACTGGCTGAGCGTCTGCAACCAGATCGGCTACACGGCGCTCGGCGCCCTGGGGGTCCAGCTCCTGATCGGCTTCTGCGGCCAGGTGACCCTCGGGCACGCGGCCTTCCTCGCCGTCGGCGCCTACACCTCGACCCTGCTCATCCTCGAGTTCCCCTGGCCGAAGGTCCTGATGGACTGGGGGCTCGCCTACCCGGTCAGCATTTTCATCGCCGCGATCGCGGCCGGGATCTGGTGCGTGCTCTTCGGGCTGCCCTCGGCCAAGGTGAAGGGCTTCTACCTCATCCTCACCACGATGGCCGCCCAGTTCATCACCGTCGACTTCGTGATCACCCAGTACATCAGCCAGATCGGCGGCCGCGGCCAGGCCTTCTCGCTTCCCCCCGGGACGATCCGCATCGGCCCCTGGGTGATCGACAGCGACCTCAAGGTCTACTTCATGATGATCGTGCTCGTGATCCTCTTCACCGCCGTCGTCGTCAACCTCCTGCGCTCGCGCGTGGGCCGCGCCTGGGTGGCAATCCGCGACAACGACATCTCGGCCGAGGTGATGGGGATCCACGTCGTGCGCTACAAGCTGCTCGCCTTCTTCGTCGCCGGCTTCATCGGCGGGGTGGCGGGTGCCTTCTGGATCAGCAACCTCGCCGCGATCAGCCCGGAGCACTTCCCCTGGTTCTGGTCGCTGTGGCTCGTGGGGGTGATCCTGATCGGCGGGGTGGGCTCGATCCACGGGACGATCTTCGGCTCGATCTTCATGGTCGTGGTCATGGAGCTTCTGCAGATGGCGGTCCTGCCGCTTGCGGCGAGCTACCCCAAGCTCCTGATGGATTTTCTCTTCATCAAGGAAGCCGCCTTCGGGTTGGCGATCTGCGCCTTCATGATCTTCGAGCCGAACGGACTCGCCTACCGCTGGTGGCAGGCGAAAAATTATTTCAATCTCTGGCCCTTCTCGTACTGAACCCGTACCGAGGGGCCGCCGGAGGGGTCCGCCCGCCGGCCGCGTGCAACCCGGTTTCTCGCGAAAGGAGGAAACCATGAAGGCTGCTCCCCTGGCAATGGCCATGGCGCTCATCCTCTTGCTGGCGCCCGTTTCGAACGCCCAGGAGGTGGTGATCGGCGCCCTGAACGACATGACGGGCGCCACGTCCGACGTGGGCAAAGATTACGGCCTCGGCATCGCCGAGGCCGTGAACTACTGCAACGACAACGGGGGGGTGAACGGCAAGCCGATCAAGCTCATCCAGTTCGACTACGGCTACCGCGTGCCCGAAGCGCTCACCAAGTACAAGCTCTTCCAGCGCATGAAGGCAGTCGCCGTCCTGGGGTGGGGGACCGGCGACACCGAGGCGCTTGCGCCCACGGTGACCCAGGACAAGATGCCCTACGTCTCGGCCTCCTACTCCGGGCATCTCACCGACCCCAAGAAGACCCCCTACAACGTCTTCGCCGCGACCGACTACTCGACCAACGCCCGGGCGACCCTCACCGCCTGGTACGACACGCGCTGGAAGAAGCACCCGGACAACGGCAAGCGCAAGCCGCGCTTCGCCTGCGCCTACATGTTCGCCTCCCCGTATGCGAGCGCGCCGATCAAGGCGATCAAGGACCAGGCGACCCTGCTCGGCTTCGAGATCGGGCCCGACCAGGACGTTTCGCTGTTCGCCGTGGACGCGAAAAGCCAGGTGCTCGCGCTCAAAGATTTCAAGCCCGACGTCGTCTGGCACGGCAACACGACGATGTCCGTTTCGGCCACGCTGCGGGATGCATACGCCTTGGGCCTCGGGGCCGATCACATCATCAACCTCTGGGGCCTGGACGAGAACCTGCCGCGGCTGGCCGAGAAGGCGGCCGAGGGCGCCATGGCGGCGACCGTCTGCGCCTTCTACAACGAGGCGGGCGTTCCCCTGATGCCCAAGGTGGTCGAGTACGCCAAGAAGTTCAACCCCGGCGTCCCCCAGGAAAAGCGCCTCATCCGCACCGTCCAGGCGTGGTCCAACGTGCTCGCCCTCTGGGAGGCGATGAAGCGGGCCGACAAGGCCGGCGCCTTAAACGGCGAGGGGATCCTCAAGAAGGGGTTTGAAACCATGCGGGACTTCGACCTCGGCCTGGGCGGGGCGAAGCTCACCTACACCGACACGGACCACCGGGTCTCCGGTGCGGTTCCGGTTTACGAGGTCAAGGACGGCAAGTTCCGCCTCGTGCAGGTGACCGACATCAAGAGCCGCTGGCCGGACAAGTGGGCGAGCTGGCTGGGCTGGTAACCGCAGGGACATCGCCCCGAGGAGGTCGCGAAACCTTGGATTCGCCTCAGAGCATCCTCAAGATCAACAACATCGAGGTCAAGTACCACGAGGTCATCCTCGTGATCAAAGGGGTCTCGATCGAAGTCCCCGAGGGGGGGATCGTGGCCCTCCTCGGGGCGAACGGGGCCGGCAAAAGCACGATCCTCAAGGCCGTCTCGGGCCTCCTGAAGCACGAGGACGGCCGCGTGACCGACGGATCGATCGAGTTTCTCGGCCAGCGCATCGATCGCATGCCGCCCGAGAAGATCGCCAAGTTGGGGATCGTGCAGGTGATCGAGGGCCGCCGCGTCTTCGAGCACCTGACCGTGGAGCAGAACCTCAAGGTCGGGGCGCACATGCGCAAGTTCGGCCGCTCCATCAAGGAGGGGCTGGAGATGGTCTACCACTACTTCCCCCGGCTCTACGAGAAGCGAAACGAGATCGCGGGCTTCATCAGCGGCGGGGAGCAGCAGATGACCGTCGTCGGCCGCGCCCTGATGACGAGCCCGCGGCTGATCTTGCTCGATGAGCCCTCGATGGGGCTCGCCCCGCTGCTCATCCATGAGATCTTCAACATCATCACGCGCCTGAACCAGGAAGAGAAGATTTCCATGCTCCTCGTCGAGCAGAACGCGAAGCTCGCCCTGAGCGTCGCCCCCTACGCCTACGTCCTGGAAAACGGCCGCATCGTGATGAACGACACCGCCGACAAGCTGCGCGAAAACCCCGACATCAAGGACTTCTACCTCGGCATGACCGATCTCGGCGGCCGCAAGAGCTTCCGCGATGTCAAGCACTACAAACGACGCAAACGGTGGTTGACCTAAACGAGACAAGACAGGAGAACGCGCCATGAGATCGCAATCGACTCGCAGGCTGGCCCTCGTCCTCGCGGTCGCGGCCCTGGTGGCTTCCGGTTGCGCCGGGGTGCAGAAAGCGACCGAGACCACCTTCCAGGCGCCCACGGTCGCGTTGAACCGCGCCGAGGTGGCGAACTACTTCGGCTTCTGGTTCTACAACCCCAAGGTCCAGCCCTCGCTGCCCGAAGGCGGAAAACCGGGGAACAACGGGGCGCCCCTGATCTACCACTTCGTCTTCGACCTCACCAACCCGAACGCCTTCCCCGTGCGCCTGGACAACCTGAAGTTCACCGTGGCGCTCGACGGCTTCGAGCTGAACACCGTGGGCTCCCAGGACGAGATCTGGATCCCGGGCGGCAAGACCTCCCAGCTCCGCGTGCCGTGCGTGCTCGGCCCCTTCGAGGCCTTCCTGAGCCTGGGCGTGGTCGGCGGTATGCGCCTGCAGCAGATGGGCAAGAAGCCCTGGGACCTGATCCAGACCTGGTGGACGCAGGCGCCCGATTTCTCCTTCCCCCTCGAGGTGCGGGAGGGAGCGGCGGTCTTCAAGGCCGACGGGATCACGAAAGTCGTCGCCTTCAAGGCGAAATACCCCTGACGCCGCACGGCGGGGAGGGGCCGCCGCCGGGCCGTGCGGCGGGCCCCTTCCCCGCGCGGCCGGACTCCCATCGCGGTCAAGCGGGTCGAACGCAAACGGCCTGCGCCGGGGCGGGCGGCGGGCACCCGGGACGTGCGCGCCGGCGGCGGGCCTCCGCGGGGTGAACCATGGGCCTCTACGATTTCACCTTCTACGACCTCATCCGCCGCAACGCGGCCTGCTTCGCCGCGCGGCCGGCCCTCCGGGACCCGGAGGAGGGGCTAACGCTCACCTTCGCCGAGGTCCGCGACCGGGTCGACCGCCTGGCCGAGGGCCTGCGCCGCGCAGGCGTCGCCAAGGGCGACCGGATCGGCGTTCTGGGGAAGAACAGCCTCGAGTATTTCCTCCTCTACGGGGCGGCCGCCGCGCTCGGGGCGATCGTGGTGCCGGTGAACTGGCGGCTGTCGGCCGAGGAGGCGCTCTACAACCTCGAGGACACCGCGCCGAAGGTGCTCTTCGCGGACGCCGAGTACGTGGACATGCTCGCCTCCGCGCGCGCGCGGCTGCCCTCGGTCGAGCGCCGCTTCGACCTGCGCACGGCCGTCGCCGGGGGCTTCGAGCCCTTCGCCGCGCTGCTCGCCGGGCCGCCGCTTGCGGCGCCCGAGGCGGTGGGCGACGAGGACGGCTTCGTCATCATTCACACCGCCGCCGTGGCCGGAAAGCCGCGCGGGGCGCTTTTGTGCCACAGGAACCTCATCGCCGCAAACGTGCACCTGAATCTCCTGTTGCGCCTCGACCCCGGGGACGTCCACCTGGGGTTGCTGCCGCTCTTTCACGTGGGCGGGCTGTTCATGGCGACGATGGCCTTCCACGCCGGGGCGCTCAACCTCTCCATGAGCAAGTTCGACGCCGCCCGGGCGGTCGCCTGGATCGAGCGGGAAGGGGTGTCGGTCCTCTTCGACTTCTCGCCGATCCTCGCCTCCCTCCTCGACGAGGCCGAGAAGGCGGGGGCGGGCCTGGCGACCCTCCGGCGCGTGATCGGGATCGAGATCCCCGAGACGATCGAGCGCTACCGTGCGCGTACCGGCGGGACCTTCTTCGTGATGTACGGCCAGACCGAGACCTCGGCCATCGCCACGCTGGGCCGCTACGAGGATCGGCCCGGCTCGGCCGGCCGCTGCATCCCGCTCGCCGAGGTGCGCCTCCTCGACGACGACGACCGGCCCGTCGCCGCGGGCGAGGTGGGGGAGATCGCCGTGCGGGGGCCCATGGTCTTTCTGGGCTACTGGAACCTCCCGGAGGAGACGGCGAGGGCCTTCCGCGGGGGCTGGCACCACACCGGGGATCTCGGCCGCTTCGACGGCGAGGGCTTTCTCTTCTACGCCGGGCGCAAACCCGAGAAGGAGCTCATCAAGCCGGGCGGCGAGAACGTCTACCCCGCCGAGGTGGAGCGGGCGATCCTCGAGCACCCCGCGGTCGAAAAGACGGTCGTCTTCGGGGTGCCGGACCCCAAGTGGAAGGAGGGCATCAAGGCCGTCTGCCAGCTCAAGCCGGGCGCGCGCCTCGAGGCCCGCGAGCTGATCCGCTTCGTCGGGGAGCGGATCGCGAGCTACAAGAAACCGCAGTACGTCGAGTTCGTGGACGAGCTGCCGCTCTCCCCCGACGGCACCCCCGACCGGGCCGCCGTGAAGCGCCGCTGGGGCGGTCTGCAGGGCTGAAGGACGGCACTACTTCAGCTTGGGGCCGCGCCAGGAGGCGATCTTGCTCTCGAAGCCCCCCCAGAAGCGGGGGTCGGTCTCCATCCAGCGCTCGCCGAAGCGCGCGTTGAAGAAGCCCTTCAGCTCGTCGAACATCCGCCCCCACCCCCGCGGGTATTCCATCGTCAGCGCCTCCTCGAGGCAGGGGACGATGTCGGCGAGCTTTTCCTTGGGGAGGTAGGCCCAGGCGCCGAGCTCGATCGATTTGCGGAGGGCCTCGGGGTTGAGGGCGTGGGCGGTGAGCATCACGACCGGGACCCCCATGGCGGCGAGCTTCTGCAGGAGATCGAAGCCGTCGACGCCCATGATGTCGAGCACGGCGAGATCGTAGCGGTTCTCGGCGATCCGGGCGACCGCCTCGGCGTGGGTGCGGGCGCGGTCGACGCGGCAGCGGGGGGCTGCGGCGAGGATCAGCTCCTCGAGGCTCTCCAGGACGTCGGGTTCGTCGTCCACGGCGAGGATGCGCTTGCCGTTCAACGCGGAGTCGCTCATGGCGCTTCTCCTTCGGGGGGGGTCGCTTTCGGCCCCCGCCTCACTTGAAAATGCGGGCCGCGAGGTCGATGTCCGCCGGGCAGAAGACAAAGAGGCATTTCGCCTCCGGCCCGGCGACCGAGCCGTAGACGTAGTGGATGTTGATCCCCTCCTCGCCGAATTTCTTGGTGACCGCCGCGAGCTCGCCGGGGCGGTTCTCCAGGTGGAGGGCGATCACGGGCATCACGTCGAAGAGGTAGTCGTGTTCGGAGAGCAGGCTCACCGCGCGGTCGGTGTTGTCGACCAGCATGCGGATCAGGGCGAACTCGGCGGAGTCCTTGCTCATCGAGCTGTAGCTCGCCGCCGAGGCGATGCGGTGCAGGGCCTTGCCGCGGTTGAGAAAGAGCTGCTGCACGTAGTCGGAGGCGTCCTGGATCATCAGGGCGTCGATGTTGACCCCGTTAGAGCCGAGAAGGGCCGAGAGGCGGCCGAGCTCCCCGGGCACGTTTTTGAGAAAAAGCGAGATCTCCGTTCGGACCATCGGTTTTCCCCTCCCCCCGCCGGCGCGGCGGCCCCGGATGCGGGATGCCGCGCCGGTCGCGAAAACGCCTTACGGGCTGCGCTTGTCCTTGAGCAGGTGGTTGGCGATCACAATGCGCTGGATTTCGGACGTCCCCTCGTAGATCGTGAACACCCGGGCGTCCCGCAGATAGCGCTCGACGGGGTAGTCGGCCGTGTAGCCGTAGCCCCCGTGAAGCTGGACGGCCCGGGCCGTGATGCGGTTCACCATCTCCGAGGCGTAGAGCTTCGCCATCGAGGCCTGCAGGGTGTAGGGCTCGCCGCGGTCCTTCAGGTGCGCGGCCGAGAGCATGAGCAGCCGCGCGGCCTCGATCTCGACCGCCATGTCGGCGATCATCCAGCGGATGCCCTGGAATTTCGAGATTTTCTGCCCGAACTGCTCGCGCTCCTGAACGTAGGCCACGGCCGCGTCGTAGGCCGCCCGGGCGACCCCGACCGACTGGGCGGCGATGCCGATCCGGCCGCCGTCGAGCCCGGTCATGGCGATCACGAAGCCGTCGCCCTCGCGGCCGAGCAGCCGGTCGGCCGGGATCCGGCAGTCCTCGAAGATGAGATCGCAGGTGTCCGAGGCGCGCAGCCCCATCTTCTCCTCGAGGGGCCCCGTTTTCAGGCCCTTCGCCCCCGCCTCGACGAGAAAGGCGCTGATCCCGCGGTGCCCCTTCGACTCGTCGGTCTTGGCGGTCACGATGATCAACCCGGCGTGCTTGCCGGTGGTCGTGAAGCGCTTGACGCCGTTCAGCACCCAGCCGTCGCCGTCGCGGACCGCCCGCGTGCGCTGCCGGGCCGGGTCCGAGCCCGCATTCGGCTCCGTGAGCGAGAAGGCGCCGATGATCTCGCCCGCGGCGAGGGGGCGAAGGAAGCGCTCCTTCTGCTCGTCGGTGCCGAAGCGCAGGAGGCTCTCGCAGACGATCGAGTTGTGCACCGACATCACGACCGCCGTCGCCGCGCAGGCGTAGGCCACCTCGGAGAGCGCGAGCACGTAGCTCACGGTGTCGGCCCCGGCCCCGCCGTACTCGGGCGGCACCATCATCCCCATCAGGCCGAGCTCGGCGAGCTGGCGCAGGTTCTCGGCGGGAAAGCGCTTTTCGCGGTCGTGCGCCGCCGCGTGGGGCGCGAAACGCTCGCGGGCGAGGTCGCGCACCATGTTCTGGATCATCACCTGTTCTTCGGTCAGGGGAAAGGACATCGGCGGCGACCTCCGCTTCGGCGTCAGGGCGTGTAGATCACGACGAGCAGCTCGGCCGGCTCGTCGCCCACGTTGCGCAGCTTGTGCCGGATCGCCGAGTTGAAATGCAGCGACTGCCCGGCCGACAGCGTGTTCACGTGCTCGCCGACCGTGACCTCGACCCGGCCGGCGAGGACGTAGTCGAACTCCTCGCCCTCGTGCTGGTAGTCGACCCCGCGGTGCTCCTGGCGGGGCGCGATCACCACGCGGAAGGCCTTGAGGTGCTTGTTCTCGGCGCCCGGCGTGAGGGTGGTGTAGGCGTAGTTCTCGGTGCGCTTGGTGTGCGCCGAGATGCGCTTTTCGAGGCGCGACTCGCTCTCCCGCAGCAGGGCCGCGCTGTCGATTTCCAGGGCGCGGGCGAGCTGCAGGATCGCCCCGACCGGCGGGATCGTCTTTCCGGCCTCGATGTCCTCGATCTGCGCGATCGAGAGGCCGGTTTCGTTCGCCACCCGCTCAAGCGGGATCCCCTTCGCGGTGCGCACGCGGCGGATCGTCGCGCCGACCGTCTGGCGCTTGGGGCGGATCGCTTTTCCGGGCATGGGCTCCTCCCTCGGCTCAGCGGTACTCGTAGAAGCCGCGGCCGGTCTTGCGGCCCAGCCAGCCCGCCTCCACGTACTTGCGCAACAGCGGGCAGGGCCGGTACTTCGAATCCTTGAAGCCGTCGTAGAGCGTCTCCATGATCGCCAGGCAGGTGTCCAGCCCGATCAGGTCGGCGAGCGCGAGCGGCCCCATGGGGTGGTTCATGCCGAGCCGCATCACCGTGTCGATGTCCTCGCGGGTGCCGACCCCGTGATAGAGGCAATAGACCGCCTCGTTGATCATCGGCAGCAGGATGCGGTTGGCGATGAAGCCGGGGTAATCGTTCGCCCGCGCCGGGGTCTTGCCGAACCGCTCGGCGAGCGCCCAGGTGGCCTTCAGGGTCTCCTCCGAGGTGGCGAGCCCGGGGATCACCTCGACGAGCTTCATCACCGGCACCGGGTTCATGAAGTGCATGCCGATCACCTTGTCGGGCCGGCGCGTCTGGGAGGCGATGCGGCCGATCGGGATGGAGGAGGTGTTGCTCGCGAGGATCACCTCCGGCCGGCAGATGCGGTCGAGCTCGCGGAAGAGCTGGAACTTGATCTCCTGCCGCTCGGTTGCGGCCTCCACGACGAAGTCGGCCGCGGCCATCTCCTCGAGGCGCACCGTGCCCCGGATCCGGCCGAGGATCGCTTCCTTCGCGGCGGCGTCGAGCTTGCCCTTCTCGACGCTGCGGGCGAGGTTGCCCGCGATCGCGCTTCGCCCCTTGTCCACGAAGCCCTGCTCGATGTCGTTTAGGATGACGGCGAGGCCGCTCGCGGCGGCGACCTGCGCGATGCCGCTTCCCATCTGTCCCGCCCCGATGACGCCCAAGGTTTCGATCTTCATGCCGCTCTCCTCTCCGCTGGCAGTCGTTGGGTGCCCCCTCCGCCGCCGCAGCCGGCGGGGGGGAAACGAGGTTATCGGCGCACGACGAGGGCGACGGCCTCGCCGCCGCCCAGGCACAGCGAGGCGAGCCCCGTCTTCGCCCCGCGCCGGATCATTTCGTGGAGCAGGGTCACGAGCACGCGGCAGCCGCTCGCCCCGATCGGGTGGCCGAGGGCGACGCTGCCGCCGTTCACGTTGACCCGGCCGGGGTCGAGCCGAAGCTCGCGCAGCACGGCGACCGTCGAGCCGCTGAAGGCCTCGTTGATCTCGAAGAGATCGACCTCGCCGATCCCGATCCCCTCCTTGGCGAGCACCTTGGGAACGGCGAGGATGGGGGCGACCAGCACGTACTTCATGTCGAGCCCCGCCGAGGCCTGGGCGCCGATGCGCGCGAGCACGCGGCAGCCGAGTGCGCGCGCCTTCGCCTCCGAGGTGACGACCACGGCGGCCGCCCCGTCGCTGATCACCGAGGAGTTGCCCGCGGTCGCGTAGCCGTTTTTCTGGAAGGCCGGGGCCATGCGCGCGAGAACCTCGTAGGGGGTCTCGCGCGGGCACTCGTCCCGGGCGAAGACGACGGGGTCCCCCTTGCGCTGCGGCACGGCGACGGGGACGATCTCCTCGTCGAAGCGCCCCTCGCGGACCGCGGCCAAGGCCCGGCGGTAGGACTCGGCCGCGTAGCGGTCCTGGTCCTCGCGGCTCACCCCGTATTTTTCCGAGCAGAGGTCGTTGGAGATCCCCATGTGGAAGTCGTTCACGATGTCCCAGAGCCCGTCGTGCACCATGTGGTCCTGGAGGGTGCCCGGGCCCATGCGGTAGCCGAAGCGGGCCTTTTCCAGGTAGTAGGGCGCCAGACTCATGGATTCCATGCCGCCCGCCACCACGACCTCGGCGTCCCCGGTCTGGATCGCCTGGGCGGCGAGCATCACCGCCTTGAGGCCCGACCCGCAGACCTTGTTCACCGTGAGGGCCTCGACCTCGCAGGGCATGCGGGCGAGCACCGCGGCCTGCTTGGCCGGGTTCTGGCCGTAACCGCAGGGGAGCACCTGACCGAGGATGACCTCGTTGACGGCTTCCTTGGGGACCCCCGCGCGCCGGAGCGCCTCCTCGATCACGAGGGCGCCGAGCCGGGTCGCCCCGACGGAGGCGAGGCTGCCGTTGAAGGCCCCCAGGGGGGTGCGCACCGCGCTCACGATGACCGGCTGGTTCATGGGCTTCCTCCTCCTTGGCGGCGTGGAGCGGCGGTTGGGCCGCCGCGGGCCCGCCTCACATGTTGCGCCGGTAGCGGCCGCCGACCGCGTAGAGCGCCCGGGTGATCTGGCCGAGGCTGCAGCAGCGCACGGTGTTCATCAGCTCGGCAAAGATGTTGCCCCCGGAAAGGGCGACCTGCTGCAGCCGCTCGAGCGCCCCCGGGGCCTCGTGCGCGTGGCGCTCCTGGAACTCGCGCAGGCGCCGCAGCTGGGACTGCTTTTCCTCCTCGGTCGCGCGGGCGAGCTCGAGGGTCTCCGTGAAGCGCCCCTCGGCGGCGTGCGGGTCGCGGAAGGTGTTCACGCCGATGATCGGCAGCCGGCCGTCGTGTTTGAGCGCCTCGTAGTAGAGGGACTCCTCCTGGATCTTCGCCCGCTGGTAGCCGGTCTCCATCGCCCCCAGCACCCCGCCGCGCTCGGTCAGGCGGTCGAACTCGGCGAGCACGGCCTCCTCGACGAGCCGGGTCAGCTCCTCGACGATGTAGCTCCCCTGGTTGGGGTTTTCGTTCTTGGTGAGGCCCCACTCGCGGTTGATGATGAGCTGGATGGCGAGCGCCCGGCGCACGGACTCGGCGCTCGGGGTCGTGATCGCCTCGTCGAAGGCGTTCGTGTGCAGGCTGTTGCAGTTGTCGTAGATCGCGCACAGCGCCTGGAGGGTGGTGCGGATGTCGTTGAACTGGATGTCCTGGCTGTGGAGCGAGCGGCCCGAGGTCTGGATGTGGTACTTGAGCTGCTGGCTGCGCGGGCCCCCGCCGTACTTGTGCTTCATGGCGATCGCCCAGATGCGGCGGGCGACCCGGCCGATGACGGTGTACTCGGCGTCCATGCCGTTGGAGAAGAAGAAGGAGAGGTTCGGGCCGAAGCTGTCGATCGGCATGCCGCGCGAGAGGTAGTACTCGACGTAGGTGAAGCCGTTGGCGAGGGTGAAGGCGAGCTGGGTGATCGGGTTCGCGCCGGCCTCGGCGATGTGGTAGCCGGAGATCGACACCGAGTAGAAGTTGCGCACGCGGTGCTGGATGAAATACTCCTGGATGTCGCCCATCATCTTGAGGGCGAAGTCGATCGCGAAGATGCAGGTGTTCTGCCCCTGGTCCTCCTTGAGAATGTCGGCCTGGACGGTCCCGCGCACGGCCTCGAGCACCGCCTGCCGGATGCGGCCGGCCTCCTCGGGGTCGGGGGCGCGGCCGTGCTCGGAGGCGAATTTCTCGAGCTGCTGGTCGATCGCCGTGTTGAGGAACATGGCGAGCACGATGGGGGCGGGGCCGTTGATCGTCATCGAGACCGAGGTGTTCGGGGCGCAGAGCTCGAAGCCGCTGTAGAGCACCTTCATGTCGTCGAGCGTGCAGACGCTCACCCCGGAGGTGCCCACCTTGCCGTAGATGTCGGGCCGGGGGTCGGGGTCGAAGCCGTAGAGGGTGACCGAGTCGAAGGCGGTCGAGAGGCGCTTGGCGGGGTAGGCGGCCGAGAGCAGCCGGAAGCGCCGGTTCGTGCGCGCCGGGTCGCCCTCGCCGGCGAACATCCGGGTCGGGTCCTCGTCGGTGCGCTTGAGCGGAAAGACCCCCGCCGTGTAGGGGAAGCGGCCGGGGACGCTTTCCTCGCGCAGGAAGCGGTAGATCTCCGCCGGGTCGGCGAAGCGCGGCAGCGCGACCTTGGGGAGGCGCGAGTGCGCGAGCGTCTCGACGGCGAGCGGCAGGCGGACCTCGCGGTCGCGCACGCGGTAGGCGAGCTCATCACCCGTGTAGACGCGGCGGATCTCCTCCCACTCCTGCTCGAGCCGCCGCGTCTCCGGGTCGATCGCCTCCTCGGCGCGCGCGAGCTCGGCGCGCAGGCGCGCGACGAGCCCGGCGGCGTCCTCCCCGGTCCCGATCGCGGCGAGCGCCTCGGCGAGGTGCCAGCGCCGGCGCAGGGCCTCCATCTGCTCGGCCGTCTTGCGATGGTAGGCGCGCACGGTTTCGGCGATCTCGCCCAGGTAGCGCACCCGCTCGGGCGGGATGATGATCGTCTTCGAGGAGGAGTGCTTGCCGGCCGGCCGCGGCAGCCGGGAGGCGAAGCGGACGCCCGTCTTCTCGGCGATGGAATCGAGCAGGGCGTGGTAGAGCGCGGTCACGCCGTCGTCGTTGAACTTCGAGGCGATCGTCCCGTAGACGGGCATCTCCTCGGGCCGGCGGTCGAAGGCCTTGCGGTTGCGCTGCACCTGCTTGCGGACGTGGGCGAGGGCGTCCTCGCTGCCGCGCTTTTCGAACTTGTTGACGGCGACCAGGTCGGCGAAGTCGAGCATGTCGATCTTCTCGAGCTGGGAGGCGGCGCCGAACTCGGCGGTCATGACGTAGATCGAGACGTCGACGAGATCGACGATGCTCGAATCCCCCTGGCCGATGCCCGCGGTCTCGGTGATCACGAGGTCGAAGCCCGCGGCCTTGACGGCGGCCACGGCGTCGGGGAGGGTCTCGGGGATCTCGGTCTGCGAGCGCCGCGTGGCGAGCGAGCGCATGTAGACGCGGGGGTCCCCGATCGCGTTCATGCGGATGCGGTCGCCGAGAAGGGCCCCCCCGGTCCGGCGCCGGGAGGGGTCGCAGCTCAGGATCGCGACGCGCAGGGTCTGCAGGTCGTGCAGCAGGCGCACGATCAGCTCGTCGGTGAGCGAGGACTTGCCCGCGCCGCCCGTCCCGGTGATGCCGACGACGGGGATCCTGCGGCCGGCGATGCGGCGGCTCAGCTCGGCCCGCAGCCGGGCGAGGTGGCCGTTTTCGCGCGCCTTGGCGATCTCCGCGGCCGTGATCAGCCGGGCGACGAGCCCCTTGTTCTCGGGGGAGAGTTGCTCGAGGGGCAGATCGAAGTCCTGCACCGTCGGGAAATCGATGTGCTGCACGAGGTGGTTGATCATCCCCTGCAGGCCCAGGCGCGCGCCGTCCTCGGGGGAGTAGATCTTGGTGACCCCGTAGGCCTCGAGCTCGCGGATCTCCTCGGGCACGATCACCCCGCCGCCTCCGCCGAAGACGCGGATGTGGGCCGCCCCGCGCTCGCGCAGCAGGTCCACGAGGTATTTGAAGAACTCGAGGTGGCCGCCCTGGTAGCTCGAGACGGCGACCCCCTGGGCGTCCTCCTCGATCGCCGCGTTTACGATTTCCTCAACCGAGCGGTTGTGCCCGAGGTGGATCACCTCGACCCCGGTGTCCTGCAGGATGCGGCGCATGATGTTGATCGCCGCGTCGTGGCCGTCGAAGAGCGAGGTCGCGGTCACCACCCGCACGGGGTGCCGGGGAACGTAGATTTCGCTGGCCTGGCTCATGGGACCTCCCGAGGTCTTCCTCCCGGGGATGCCTCCGGGTCCTTCCCCTTCCCGGAGGGGCCCGGCCCCGCGAAGGCGGAGGGCTCCGCCGGGCCCGCCGTGCACATCCGCAAAATGGCCGCCGTCTGGAGGCGGATGTAGTCTTCGATGCTGTAGTGCTTGGCGAGAAACCAGCGGCGGAACGTCCACATGTGTCCGAGAACGACGATGTTGTGGGCGAGGATCTCGATCGTCCGCTCCGTCAGCCGCGGCAGCTCGCCCGAGGAGGCCAGCCGGGCGAGGACGCCCACGAGAATCCCGGTGATGCGGAGCTCGTTTTCGAGCACGCGGCGCTGCCACTGGGAGGGCAGGGACTGGGTCTGCTGGTAGATCATCAGGATGAAGTCGCTCATGCGGTGGCAGACGAGGAAGTACTCGCGGATCACCTCCGCGAGGGCCTCCTTGCCCCCCGAGGCATGGGTCATCGCCTGGCCGACCCCACGCTCCATCTCGGCGTGGATCTGCTCGCAGACGAGGTAGAGGATGTCCTCCTTGCAGGTGCAGTACTCGTAGAGCGAGCCGATCGAGATGCCGGCGGCGCGGGCGATCTGGCGCGTCGTGGTCTTGTGGAAGCCGTTGCGGATGAAGAGCTGCACGGCGGCGTCGGCGATCTGCCGCCTGCGCCGCGTGACGAGATCGGGGTCCTTGACCTGGGTGGGGATGGTCGCTTGGCGGATGGAGGCGGGCATCTTCCCTCAAGGGCGGTCCCGCAGGCGGGACCGGCCGGCCGGTTTTCCGAACGAGCGCTCAATCGAAATGGCCATTACACCCCGGACAAGGACCTGTCAAGGGCCGGAACCGGGCAAACAGCCGGGTCCCATCCGCCTTCCGGGCCCTTGACAAGGCCCCCGGCTTTTGGCATGCAATTCCGAACGAGCGCTCGCTCACCGAAGATCCCTTTCTGCGGAGGCGTTGACGGAGCAAGGAACGAGCGGGCTTCAACGTTCGCAAAGCGCAACGCGGGGAGGCGTGCCATGGGAGAGGATGTCCTGCGGGTCGAGGAGGCCGAGGGGATTCTGACGCTCACCCTCAACCGGCCGGAGGTGATGAACTCGCTTAACTTCGCCCTGCTCCACGCGCTCCGGCGCGAGATCGAGGCGGTGCGTTTCCGGCGCGACCTGCGCGTCATCCTCGTCACCGGGGCGGGGGACAAGGCGTTCTGCTCGGGCGCCGATCTCAAGGAGCGCGCGACCCTTCCGCCCGAGAAGGTGCGCGAGTACATCTTCACCATCCGCGATCTCTTCACCGCCATCGAGCAGCTCAACAAGCCGGTGATCGCCGCCGTGAACGGGGTCGCCCTGGGCGGCGGCACCGAACTCGCGCTCGCCTGCGACATCCGTCTCGCCGCGAGCACCGCGACCCTGGGGCTGACGGAGACGCGGCTGGCCATCATCCCGGGCGCCGGCGGCACGCAGCGGCTGCCGCGGCTCGTCGGCCGCGGCAAAGCCAAGGAGCTCATCTTCACCGGACGGCGTGTGGACGCCGAAGAGGCGCTCGCCATCGGGCTCGTGAACCGCGTCTGCGAGCCGGCGGCGCTGCTTGCGGAGTGCCGCGCCATGGCCGCCATGATCTGCGAGACCGGTCCGATCGCGATCGAGCAGGCCAAGTACGCGATCAACCACGGTCTGGAGACCGATCTCGCCACGGGCCTGGCGATCGAATCGAACGCCTACTGGGTCTGCATCCCCACCGAGGACCGCCTCGAGGGGCTCGCCGCCTTCCGCGAGAAGCGCAAACCCGTCTACAAGGGACGATAGCCGTACCCGAGCCGACAAGACGAAAGGAGGCCTTCGATGACCGAGTACGACTACTGGAAGATCTTCCCCCGCATGCCGCGCAAGGTGACGATCGGGGACATCACCGTCCGCGACGGGTTCCAGCATCTCGAAAAGTTCATCTCCACCCGGGCGAAGATCTTCTACGCCGAAGAGATGATCTTCGCCGGCTGCCGGAACATCGAGGTGACCAACCTCGGCAACCCCTACCTCATGCCGCAGTTCCGCGACGCCGAGGAGGTGCTCGCCCACCTGAAGGGCGAGCGGTTCCGCGAGCGCTGCCGCAAGCGCGGCATCGACCCCGACGCCGTCTGCATCACCGCCGTGACCATCCGCGAGGCGGCCGTGGACCGCGCCGTCGAGCTGCGCCGCAAGGGGATCGGCCCGGACCGCTGCCTCATGATGGTCTCGACCGAGGAGGAGCACCACTTCGCCAACTCCGGATGTACGCTGCCGCAGTACTGGAAGGAGGCCGAGCGGGCGACCCGCAAGTGCCGCGACGCCGGGATGCAGATGTGCGGCACGGTGAGCACGATCTGGGGAAGCCCGATCGCCGGGGCGACCGAGCTCAAGGACGCCGTCGAGTTCACCCGGCGCTGGCTCTCGATCGGGGCCACCGACATCGAGCACGCCGACCACGACGGCAGCGCCTCGGCCCCCGAGGTCTACCGCTACTTCTCGATGATCCTCGATGCGCTGCCCGACACCCGCCTCCACATCGCCCACTTCCACGAGACCAAGCGTGTGGCCGCGGCCTCGGTGCTCGCCGCGCTCCAGGCGGGGATCACCCATTTCGAGGCCACCCTCGGCGGCATGGGCGGCCAGCCGGCCAACTTCCTCGACGACTGCCCCGTCCCCGGGACCGGGGAGTACTACTACCGCGACCCGCGCTACGTGGGGCTCATCTGCCTCGAGGACCTTCTCGTCCAGATCGACGAGATGGGGATCGAGCACGGCTACGACGTCGACCGCGTCCTCTGGCTGGGGCGGCAAATGGAGCGCACGGTCGGCCACCGGCTGCGCAGCGAGGCCGTGGTGAACGGCCGCACGGAAAAGGCGGGGCACCCGGAGTTCTCCCGGCCGGGGCTGAAGAAGCTCAAGGAAAAACTGGGCGAATCCCCGGGGCAGAAATTGCCCGCCGACTGGAGCGCGACGGCCGTTCTGCCGCCGGGCATGGGCCGCTGAAGGGCCGGGGGGCGAGGCGAGAAAGGAGAGGGAGGGTGAACGAACAAGATGCCGGCAACCGCGTCGGGCCGCGCGCAGGCGAGGCCCGGCCGGGGGAAGGCCTCGACCGCGCGGGGCGGGTGCGCTTTCTCCTCGACGTGATCCACCGCAGCGCCCTGCACCACGGGCTCTGGTTCACCGAGGTGCGCCACCAGCTGGGGATGGGCCGGGCCCTCGAGGCCCTCGAGGCCGCCTGGAGCCGAAGCCTCGCGATCCAGCTGCAACGGCTCTCGCGCACGCTCGGCTTTCCGCTCGAGCAGGGGCTGCCGCGGCCGCTCCTCGAGATGGAGGAGGACGCCCTCGATGCGCTCGTGGACGGCCTCTGCGCGAACTGGCTCGCCGGCGACGGGGTCTGGTTCCAGGCGGTCGAGTTCGCCCACGGGATGAACGACGCCAAGCGCTGCAACGACTCGGTCTGGGCGCAGTTTTCGCCGCTCGAGGCCTGGTCCATCAAGCGCCTGCTCGGGCTCCCCGAGCGGCCGGGGCTCGCCGGCCTGAAGCAGGCCCTCGCCTGGCGCATCTACGCCCGCATCAACGTGCAGTCCTTCGAGGAGGAGGGGCCCGATCGGCTCGTCTTCCGCATGGAGGAATGCCGCGTGCAGTCCGCGCGCAAGAGGAAAGGCCTCCCCGACTACCCCTGCAAGTCGGCGGGCCTGGTCGAGTACACCTACTTTGCGCGCGCGATCGACGAGCGCATCGTGACCGAGTGCCTCGGATGCCCGCCCGACCCCCACCCCGAAGCGTGGTGGTGCGCCTGGCGCTTCACCCTGCGGGAGCCGTGACCCCGGCTTCGGCGCAAAACACGCAGCCCCGCCGCGCGGCGGGGCTGCGGGGTGGCGCGGAAGGGGGCGCGGTCAGCGCCCGGCCTTCCACTGGAAGAGGGCCGTCACCGGCTCGGATCCGACCTGGATGCGGCGCGTGAGCTCCCGGCCCTGGAAGGCCGCCTTCACCTCGTAGCCTCCGGCGGGCAGGTTCGCAAGGAGCCAGGGGCCCTGGGTCGTGGTCTCGAGCACGGCCTTGCCCTGCGCGTCGGTGATCCGGACCGCAACCGCGGCCAGGTACTTCCCCGTGCCGTCGGCGAAGACGAGGCGCGTGTTGAACCCCTTGAACTGCGCCTGCAGCGCTTCGCGCTCGTCCTTGCCGACCCCGCCGGAGAGGAACTCGATCCCCTGGGCCGTTTTCTGCTTGGCCGGCAGGGCCGCGGCGCTCGCCGCGGAGACGGCCAGGAAGAAGAGCCCGATCGCGATGACGCTCGTCACGGCCATCCATCGCTTCATGGTCTTTCCCTCCTTTCCTGGTGCGAGGACATGCCGCCCCCGCGGCGGGTGGGGCGCCATCCGCCGCGGGGGCATGAGGATAACCGATAGATAACAAGATGTTAAATCGCACCCTGGGGTTGTCAAGGCCCGGGGGCCCGGCCGAGGTGGCGGCGCGGCTCCCTTGACGGCTGCGGGAGGCCGTGGTTGAAGGGGGGGGACAGCGCCGTTTCGCGAGGAGGCATGCCGATGGATCTCAAACCCGAGGACCTGCAGCTCGAGCGGCTCGGAGCCTGCCGCATCGACTCGCCGGTGAAGGGCGTTCAGTTCGTCGCCGAACGCGACCAGGTGGTCCTCAGCCCGGTGCCCGAGGACATCCGCCGCCAGATCGAGACCTTCGGGGCGCCGCTGGCCTTCGAAAAGGCCGGCCCCCGCGGGCGGATCTACTTCGACCCCTCCAAGCTGAAATGCGGCATCGTCACCTGCGGCGGGCTCTGCCCCGGCCTGAACGACGTCATCCGCGCCGTGGTCCTGAGCCTCTACCACAACTACGGCGTGAAGACCGTCTTCGGCTTCCCCTACGGCTACGAGGGGCTCAGCTACCGCTACGGCCACGTCCCGGTCGAGCTCACCCCCGCGGCGGTGAGCCGCATTCACGAGTACGGGGGCACCGTGCTCGGCTCCTCGCGCGGCCACCAGGACGTGGAGGAGATGGTCGACACCCTGGACCGCATGAACGTCGGCATCCTTTTTGCCGTGGGCGGGGACGGGACCCTGCGCGGCGCGCAGGCGATCGCCGGCGAAATCCGCCGGCGGGGCCTGAAGATCGCCGTGGTCGGGATCCCCAAGACGATCGACAACGACATCTCCTACGTCGAGCGCTCCTTCGGCTTCGAGACCGCGGTCTCCCGCGCCGTGGGCGTGATCGACGCCGCCCACAGCGAGGCCAAGGGCGCACGAAACGGCGTGGGGCTCGTCAAGCTCATGGGCCGGGAATCCGGGTTCATCGCCGTGTTCGCGACGCTTGCCCGCAGCGACGTCAATTTCTGCCTCATCCCCGAGGTGCCCTTCGGGCTTGAGGCCCTCTTCCGCGCGCTCGAGGAGCGGCTCGCGCAGAGCGGCCACGCCGTGATCGTGGTGGCCGAGGGGGCCGGCCAGGAGCTCACCGGCGTCAGCGGCGAGCGCGACGCCTCGGGCAACGTGAAGCTCATGGACATCGGCCCCTTTTTGCGCGACCGCATCCTCGAGCATTTCCGCAGCCGCGGCCTCGAGATCAACCTCAAGTACATCGACCCGAGCTACGCCATCCGCGGGGTCCCGGCGAACCCCCACGACTCGGCCTTCTGCCTGCTCCTCGGCCAGAACGCCGTGCATGCCGGCCTCGCCGGGTACACGAACCTGGTGGTGGGCTACTGGCTGCGGACCTTCACCCTAGTCCCGATCCCGCTCGCCGTCTCCGCGCGCAAGAAGGTCGACCCCGACAGCTGGGTCTGGAGCAGTGTGCTGACCAGCACGGGCCAGCCCCGGGAGATGCGCTGAGCCGGCAGACCCAGAGGAGGCCTCCCATGACCATCCGCAGGCTCGCCGTCTCCACCGGCGGGGGGGACGCCCCCGGCCTGAACGCCGTCATCCGAGCGGTCGTGCTTTCCGCGCTCCGCCGGGGCTGGAGCTGCGTCGGCATCCGCGACGGCTACAACGGCCTGCTCGACCCGGCAAGCGACCCCCGCGGCGGGCTGGTCGCGCTCGACCGCGACGCCGTGCGCGGCCTCACCCATCTGGGGGGGACCATCCTGGGGACGACCAACCGCGGCAACCCGCTGCGCTACCCCACGCCGGCGCCCGGCGGGGGGACCGTCGAGCGGGACCGCAGCGACGAGCTCGTCGCCCGCTTCCGCGAGGAGCGCCTCGACGCCCTGGTCGCGATCGGCGGGGACGGCTCCCTCGAGATCGCCCACGTCCTCGCCGGCAAGGGGCTGCGGGTCGTGGGGGTGCCCAAGACGATCGACAACGACCTCGACCAGACGGTCGTCACCTTCGGCTTCGACACCGCGGTCGAGTTCGCCACCGAGTGCATCGACCGGCTCCACTCCACCGCCGAGTCCCACCAGCGGGTTCTCGTGGTCGAGGTGATGGGGCGCTACGCGGGCTGGATCGCGCTCCATGCCGGGGTCGCGGCCTCGGCGGATGCGATCCTCATCCCGGAGATCCCCTACACGATCGAGCGCGTGGCCGAGAAGATCGCCGCGCGCGAGCGCGGCGGCAGGCGCTTTTCGATCGTCGTCGCGGCCGAGGGCGCTCGTCCCCGCGGGGGGGGGCTCACGCTGCAGGAGCCCGCCGCCGCCGGCCGGCCCGAGCGCCTGGGCGGGGTGGGCGAGAAGATCAGCGCGGAGCTTGCGCGTCTGACGGGCAAGGAGTCCCGCGCCGTGGTGCTGGGGCACCTCCTGCGCGGGGGCAGGCCGACCGCCAACGACCGGTTGCTCGCCCTGCGCTTCGGCGCCGCCGCCGTGCGCGCGCTCGCCGCGGGCCAAAGCGGCGTCATGGTCTCCCTCAACCCGCCGGAGGTGCGCTACGTGCCCCTCTCCGCCGGGATCCGGCGCATGAAGACCGTCCCCGTCGACGGCGACACCGTCCAGACCGCCCGCGACCTCGGGATCAGCTTCGGCGACTGAGAGGCGGACTCAAGTCCGGGCCCGCTTTGGCCGATGAGGACCGGAAGAGGGGGGGCGAGCCCCGCTGCGCCGCATCCCCGGAGGGTTCCCGGTCCCCATGGACGAGAAAACGCTCGCGGCCCTCGTCGGCCGCATCCGCTCGCTTCCCGCCATGCCCGCCACGGCGGCGCGGCTTTTGCCGCTTCTCTCCGACCCCGCGGCGGACACGCGCCGCATCGAGGAGATCCTGCGCTACGACCCGGGTCTGACGGCGGACCTCCTCAAGCTCACGAACTCCGCCTACTTCGGGCTGCCCGCCCGCGTCGGCTCGGTCCGGCAGGCGGTGCTGCTTTTGGGCTGGAAGCGGCTGCTCCGCCTCGTCATGACCCTCAGCGTGAGCGGGCTGATGAGAGAGCCGCTTGCCGGCTACGACCTTCCCCGCGGGGGGCTCTGGCGCCACTCGGTCGCCGTCTCCGTCGCCGCCGACCGCCTCATCGCCCACCTCGACATCCCCGGGGGCGACGCCGTCTTCACCGCGGCCCTGCTCCACGACGTGGGCAAGCTCGTGCTCGGCCGTTTCGTGCGGGAGGAACTCGGGCGGATCGAGGCCCTGGTCGCCAAGGGGCTCTCCTTCGATGTCGCCGAGACGGTCGTCCTGGGCGTGAACCACGCGGCGGTCGGGGGGAAGGTGCTCGAGGCCTGGTCGCTGCCGCCGGATCTCGTGCGCGCGGTCCGGCTGCACCACGAGCCGGAGTCCTGCGAAGGAAGCTGCCTCGTGAGCGACATCGTCCACGTGGCGAACGCCGTCGGCGGGCGGCTCGAGGCCGAAGCCCGGGGTGCGGCCCCGCCCGAGGCCTCCGCCGAGGCCCTCGAGCGCCTGGGGCTCGACCCCGCGGGGCTGGAAGAGGTCGCCCGGCAGACGCGGGGCGAGCTCGAGCGGCTTGCGGAAGCCTTTTAGCCGCCGGCCCCGCCTGCGGGGGCGAGGAATTCCCGCCAGCGGAAACGAACGCTCCGTCCCTCCCGCACGCAGGCCAAGTCCCCCTTCGCGGCCGCGGCGGTCAGGGCGGAGGCGAGCCGCCCGCGGTCCTGCCCGGAAATCCGCGCCACGCGCTCGACGAGGCCAGCGAGCGGGTCGGACCCCGCTTCCGCCTCGACGGGGCCCGCCCGCTCGACCGCCTCGGCCATCATCAGCTCGTAGAGGAGCACGATGCGCTCTAGGTTCTCGAGGGTCGAGCGCTCTTCGTCCGTCGCCCGCCCCTCCTGCCGCTTGCGCCCGATCCCTTCGAGATACCTCCGGAAGCGCTCTTCCCAATCGCGGGCGATGCCCTCGAGCATGGCGGCCGGGGCGGCCTGCGTTTCGCACACGGCGCGGTTGGCGTCGTAGCGCGTCCAGTCGTCGGTGAGGATCCGCAGCCCCAGGGCCGCGCTGCGCTCGCGGACCTCGGTCCCCGGGAAGGGGGCGAGGAGGTGGAAGCCGTACTGCAGGCCCCGGGCGGCGAGGCGTTCGCCGAAGGCGAGCGTCTCCTCCAGGGTCTCCGGCGTCTCCCCCGGCAGCCCGAGGATGAAGGAGGCCATGGCGGTGACCCCCGCCCGCCGGCAGGCCTCGACCGCGGCCTCCGCCTGCTCGGGGGTGATGCCCTTGCGCACCGTGCGCAGGATCTGCCGGTTCGCCGACTCCAGCCCGAAGCTCACCGCCGTGCAGCCCGCGGCCTTCATCTTGGCGAGGAGCTCTTCGGAGACCGAATCGGCGCGGGCGAAGGAGGTCCAGCGGACGGAGAGGCCGCGGGCGAGGATCTCGTCGCAGACCGCGTGGCAGCGGCGGGCGTCGGCCGTGAACCAGTCGTCGGCGAGGTTGACCTGGGGAAAGCCGAGGGAGCCGAGATAGGCGAGCTCGTCGACCACCCGCCGGACGCCGTGGGTGCGCACGCGTGCGCCCACCATGCGCCGGCCGACGCAGAAGATGCAGCGGTGCGGGCAGCCGCGCGAGGTCGTCATGCTGACCGGCAACCCGAGCGCCCGGTAGCGCCCCAGGGGCAGCCGGTGCCGCGCCGGCGGCGGCAGCCGGTCGAGGTCGGGGAGCAAGGGCCTGCCGGGGGTCGCCTGGAGGCCCCCCCCCTCGCGGAAGACGATGCCGCGCACGCCTCCGAGGGGGCCTCCCCGCTCGAGGGCCAAGCAGAGCTCGAGGAGCGTCTCCTCCCCCTCGCCGCGCACCACCACGTCGAGCGCCGGGCAGAGGGCGAGCGTTTCTTCGGCGCAGAAGCTCGCGTGCGGGCCGCCGAGCACGGTCAGGATCGAAGGCTCCAGGCGCTTGATCGCCGCGGCGAGGGAAAGCGCCCGGTCCACGTTCATCGTGACCGCCGTGAGCCCGACCAGCCGGGGCGAAAAGTCGTTCAGCACCGCCTCCAGCCTGTCCTGCCCGCCGGGGGTGACCACGAAATCGAGGATGCGGACCTCGATCCCCGAGGCCTCGAGCGCGCCGGCGAGGTAGGCGAGCCCGAGCGGCGGGGAGGGGGTTTCGGCGATGGGGTAGAGGGGGTGGATCAGCAGCACGCGCATGGGGTTCGCCGATGTCTCCGGAGGCAAAGAAAAAGGCCCGCACCGCGGGGGATGCGGGCCTTTCCGCAGGGTGCGTTGCGTTTCAGAACAGGCCGCTCACCTTGCCCGTGTTCACGTCGACGTCGATGCGGCGGAAGGCCGGGTTCGAGCTCGTCCCGGGCATCAGGCTGATGGTCCCGGCGCAGGGGCAGAGGAACTTCGCCCCGGAATAGATGAGGACGTCGCGGATGGGCAGGATCCAGCCCTTGGGCACGCCCTTGAGGGTGGGGTCGTGGCTCAGGCTGAGATGCGTCTTGACCATCATCGTCGCGAAATCGGCGTACTTGGGGTCGGACTCGAGCATCTTGGCCTTGGCCTCGGCCTCGGGCGTCCAGGAGACGCCGTCCGCGCCGTAGACCTCCCGGGCGATCAGGGCCACGCGGTCGCGCAGCTTCATCTCGAGGGGGTAGAGGAACTTGAACTCGCTCCTCTGCTCGCAGGCCTCGATCACGGCGTCGGCCAGCTCGAGGGCCCCCTCGCCGCCCTTCAGCCAGTGCTCGGAGACGGCGCAGCGGGCGCCGGCGGCCTCGGCCGCCTTCTTCACGGCCTTCACCTCGTCGTCGGTGTCGGTGTGGAAGCGGTTGATGCAGACGACAGGGTTCATGCCCGACTTGCGGATCACCTGGATCATGTGGACCATGTTGGCGCAGCCCTTCTCGACCAGGGCCACGTTTTCCTTGGTGTACTCATCGGGCATCGGCTTGCCCGGGACGACCTTGGGGCCGCCGCCGTGCATCTTGAGGGCGCGGATCGTGGCCGTCAGCACCGAGACGTGGGGTTTGAGGCCGCTGAACCGGCACTTCACGTTCCAGAATTTCTCGAAGCCGATGTCCGCGGCGAAGCCCGACTCCGTCACGTGGTAGTCGAACATCTTCAGCCCGATCCGGTCGGCGATGATCGAGGACTGGCCCACGGCGATGTTGGCGAAGGGGCCGGCGTGGACCATGCAGGGCTGGTACTCGGCCGTGCACATGAGCGTGGGGTTGATCGTGTTGCGCATGAAGGCGCACATGGCGTTGCCGACCTCGAGGTCGCCGGTGGTGACCGGTTTCCCGGAGCGGTCGAAGGCGACGGTGATCTCGTTCAAGCGCTTTTTCAGGTCGGCCAGGTCCTTGACGATGGAGAGGATGGCCATGCACTCGGAGCCGACGGCGATGCCGAACTTCGACTGCATCATGTAGCCGTCCTGGCGGCCGCCGATGCCGATGATGATGTTGCGCAGCGCCTGGGCGCAGAAGTCGATCACCCAGCCCATCTCGACCCGCGTGGGGTCGACGTTCAGCCGCCGCATGCCGGTCAGCCGCGCGAGCTGCTCGTCGGTGTAGTTGCGCTCGTGCTGCATCCTCGCCGTCAGGGCGACCATGGCGAGGTTGTGGGCGTTCATGATGTCGTTGATGTCGCCGGTGAGGCCGAGGGAGAACTCGGTCATGGGGATGAGCAGCGCGTTTCCGCCGCCCGCGGCCGTGCCCTTGATGTTCATGGTCGGCCCGCCCGAGGGCTGCCGCAGGGCCCCGCCCACGTTCTTGCCGCGCTTGCCGAGCCCCTCGATCAGGCCGATCGAGGTCGTGCTCTTGCCCTCGCCGAGCGGGGTCGGCGTGATGGCGGTCACCTCGATGTACTTCCCGTCCGTCCGCCCTTCCAGGCGGCGAATGATCTTCATGAAGTCGAGCTTGGCGAGCCGCCCCATGGGGAGCATCTCGTCCTTCTCCAGCCCCAGCGTTTCGCGCCACTGCTCGGGGGTGGGCATGTTCTTCTCGGCGGCCTCGGAGATCTGCCAGTCGGCCATTTTGGTCGCATCGTACGGCATCGGCTTCGTCCTCCTTTGCGCTGATCGTTGCGGGTTGTTGCGGGGGTTCTCCGGGTGTCGCTTCACCCGGGGGCGATCGGGGACGGCGTGGCCCCGGGCCGCCGCGTGGGGCGGGAGGCGGCTTTGGGGAATCGCCTATAGCATCGGCGGCCGCCCGGCGCAAGGGCTTTCACGGCCCTCCCCGCCGGTCTGCGCCTGGGCCTGGTGGAGGCGGAAGTAGAAGCCGCGCTGGGCCATCAGCGCGGCGTGGGGGCCGGCCTCGAGGATGCGGCCGCGGTGGAGGACGAGGATCTCGTCCGCGGCGCGCACGGTGGAGAGGCGGTGGGCGACGAGGATCGCCGTGCGCTCCTCGAGCAGCCGCTCGAGGGCCTCCTGGATCGCCTGCTCGGTTTCGGAGTCGACGGCCGAGGTCGCCTCGTCGAAGAGAATGATCTCGGGGTTGCGCGCCAGGGCGCGGGCGATGGCGATCAGCTGGCGCTCGCCGGCCGAGACCGCGCCGCCGCCCTCCCCCAGGGGGGAGTCGAGCCCCGCGGGCAGCCGCTCGAGGAGCCGCTCCAGCCGGGCGGCGGCCACGAGGCGCGCCTCCTCCGCGGGCGTGGGCGGGGGGAGCCCGTGGAAGAGGTTCTCCCGCAGGGTGCCCGCGAACAGCGTGGGGTCCTGCAGGACGAGCGCCAGGCGCCCCCGGAAGGCCGCCTTCGGCCAGGCGCGCAGGTCGATCCCGTTCAGGAGGATGCGGCCGGAGGTGGGGTCGTAGAGGCGGGGGATGAGCTGCAGGAGACTGCTCTTGCCGGCCCCCGTCGGCCCCACCACGGCGAGTGTTCCGCCCCGCCGCAGGGTGAAGGAGACCCCCCTCAGGACCGGTTCGCCGGGGACGTAGGCGAAGCCGACCTCCTCGAAGGACAGCACCTCGAAGCGGTCGAGCCGCGGGGCCGCCCCGGGCGGCGGCTCGCGGAGCGCCGGCGGTGTGTCGAAGAGCAGGAAGATGCGCTCGACCGAGGCGAGCGCGTTCTGGAGCACGTTGTATTTTTCGGCGAGATCCCGCAGCGGCCTGAAGAACATGCGGATGTAGGACAGAAAGGCGACGAGCGCCCCGAGGCTGAGCGCCCCCTCGTGGACCCGGCTTCCGCCGTAGCCGATCACCAGGGCGACGGCCGCGAGGGCGAGCACCTCGATCAGCGGCAGAAACACGGCGAGCAGCCGGATCTGTTCCATGCCGGTGCGGTAGTTTTCGAGGTTGAGGCGGTCGAACCGTTCGGCGTTGCGCGCCTCGCCGCGGTGGACCTGGATCACGCGGATCCCGCCGATCGTCTCGGCGAAGCGCGTGTTGATCTCCGCCGCCTGGATGCGCAGCGCGCGGAAGATCTCGCGCGCGCGCCGCGAGAAGTGCACGGCCGCGACGGCGACGGCGGGCAGGACGAGAAAGGTGACGAGCGCAAGCCGCGCGTCGAGGGCGAGGAGCACGGCCGCGATGCCCGCGATCAGGATCAGGTCCTTGGCGAGGAAGGAGAGAAAGGAGGTGAAGAGTTCGTAGAGGTTCTGGATGTCGCCCGTCAGGCGGGTCACGATCCGGCCGACGGGGTTGCGGGCGAAGAAATCGAGGGAGAGCTCCTGGGTGTGGGCGTAGAGCCTGAGGCGCAGGTCGTGCATGATGCGCTGCCCGGTCGCCTCCATCAGGACCGACTGGGCGAAGGAGAAGAAAAACTGGAGCAGCACGAGCAGGGCGAAGCCCGCCGCGGTGAGGGAGAGCCCCTGCAGGGCGGCGGCCGGTTCCGGGGCCGGCGCCCCGCCGCCTGCGGGGACGATGTAGCGGTCGATCGCGTGGCGCATGAGCAGCGGCAGCGAGAGGTCGAGCAGCGTGATGCCGAGCACCAGGACGACCGAGCCGGCGAGGAGGGCGCGGTGGGGGCGGACGTACGGCAGAAGGCGCAAGAGCAGGCGGAAGTCGTAGCCCGAAACCGGCCGGGGATCCTCGAAATCGGCGGCTTCAGGCGGCATGCGCGGCCTCCTCGAGCTCCTGCAGGCGGAAGGCCTGGGCGTAGTAGGGGTTTTCGCGCAACAGCTCGCGGTGGGTCCCCAGGGCGACCCGGCGGCCGCCGTCGAGCACGACGATCCGATCGGCGAATTCCACGGCGGCGATGCGGTGGGAGGCGATGAGGATCGTCTTGCGGCCGGCGAGCGCCCGGAGCGCGCGCACGATCGCCGCCGCGGTTTCGAAGTCGACCTGGCTCACGGGGTCGTCGAGGAGCAACACGGGCGTGTCGGCAAGCAGGCAGCGGGCGAGGGCGACGCGTTGTTTCTGCCCGCCCGAGAGCATGACCCCGCGCTCGCCCACCACCGTGTCGAACCCCGCGGGCAAGCCGCGGACGGTCTCGAGGAGGGCCGCGGCGGCGGCCGCCTCCTCCAGGCGCCGCGGCGAAATCCCCGGGTCGCCGAGGGTGAGGTTGTCGCGCAGCGTCCCGGAGAAGAGAAAGGCCTCCTGGGGGAGCAGGCAGACCGCGCGGCGCAGGTCCTCCAGCCGCAGCTCCCGCAGGTCGATCCCGTCGAGCCGGATGCGTCCCGCCGCCGGGTCGTAGAGCCGGGGGACGAGGCTCAAGAGCGTGCTCTTGCCGGACCCCGGCGGCCCCACGATCCCGAGCACCGCACCCGCCGGCACGGCGAGCTCGATGCCCTCGAGGGCGGGCCGCCCCGCCGAGCCGGCGTAGCGGAAGCTCACGGCCTCGAAGGCGATCTCCCCGCGGGCCCGCGGAAGGGGGAGGGCCCCCGGCCGGGAGGCGATCTCCGGGACCTCGGCGAGCACGGCCGCGACCCGCTCGAGGGAGGCTTTGCCGCGCTGCACCAGGTTCGTCACCCAGCCCAGGGCCATCATCGGCCAGGCGAGCAGGCCGAGGTAGGTGATGAAGGCGACGAGGTCGCCCGGCGTGATCGCCGCCAGGATCGTCCGCCGCCCGCCGACGAGCAGGATGAGGACCAGGCTCACGTTCGTGAGCAGCAGCATGAGGGGGGAGAAGACGCCGGTCACGCGCACCAGCTTCAGGTTCTCCTCGAGAAACCCCCGCGAGGAGGACTCCACCCGGCCGGCCTCGAAGGCCTGCAGGTTGTGGGCCTGGATGAGGCGCACGCCGACGATGCGCTCCCGGATCGCCTCGGTCAGGGCGGCGAAGGAGGCCTGGACCGCCTGGTAGCGGCGGTGCATGCGCCGGCTGAAGATTCGGGTGCCGAGGGCGACAAGCGGCATGGGCAGGAGCGCCCAGGCGGTCAGCACGGGATCGATGTAGGCCATGAAGGCGATGGCCGCCGCGCCCATGACCACGGCGTCGTTCAGGGCGACGATGCCCATGCCGGCCGCCATGCGGATCTGCTGGAGGTCGTGGGTGGCGCGGGCCATGAGGTCGCCGGTCGCGGTGCGGTCGAAGGCGGCCGCGGAGAGCCGCTGGAGGTGGGCGAAGAGCCGCTCGCGCAACCCCTGCTCGATCCGCCGGGAGGTGCCGAGGAGGCAGAGGCGCCACACGTAGCGGAAGACCCCGACGAGCGCCGCCAGGGCGAGGATCGTGCCCGCTTGCGCCGCAAGCCGCCCGGCCTGGGCCTCCGCGGAGGCGAGGTCGTCGACCGCGTGCTTGATCACCCGCGGGATGGCGAGCTGCAACAGGTCGACCAGCACCAGGCTCGCCAACCCGGCGAGGATGCGGTTGCGGGAGGCGGCGAAATAGGGTCGAAGAAGATCCCGGTGCGGCATCATGGGGGGGTCCGGGCGGGGCCGAAGGGGGACGGGGCCTCGGGCCGCCGCGAGGGCTGGATACCACAGGAAGCCGGGATCGACAACGCCGCGCCCGCCTTTGCCCGGCGGCGTTGACTTCCCGGGGGGCGGTTGCTATCTTGATCGCATGGAAGTTGGGAATATTGTTGAATATATCGATCGTGAGCGCATCCTCTGCGCCGTGATCCTCGAGATCCGCAACCAGCGCCTGAAGCTCCTCACCGAGACCAACCGCGAGGTGAGCCTCTCGGCGGGGAGGCTGTTGCGTCTGGATGCGACACGGCTCGACCCGCAGATGGGCCGCTTCCGGCTGGTCGACCGCCTGCGCGAGGTCGCCGAGAAGCGCAACGCGCTCGTCGCCGCGGTCACGATCCGCGACCTCTGGGAGGTGCTGCACCCCGAAAACGAGTGGATCGACCTCGAAACCCTGACCGCGTTCTGCTTTCCCGGCGAGGCCAACGGCGATCACCAGTCCGCCGTGATGCGCGCGGTCTTCAACGACCGGCTCTATTTCCGCTTTCACCCGGGGCGCTTTTTCCCCAACCCGCCCGACCAGGTCGAGCGGCTTTTCGCCAGGCGCGAGGCCGAGGCCCGGCGGGCGCGGCTGATCGAGGCCGGCGGTGCCTGGCTGCGGCAGGCGCTCGCCCGCCCCGGCGGGGGGGAGCCGGCCGCGGGCGAGGCCGGGGAACCGGCCGAGGAGTGCCGGCGCCTGATCCGCGATTTTTTCCTCTTCGGCCGCGAGGCGGCGGAGCAGGAGACGGCGCGCGCGCTCCTCGAGCGCGCCGGCGTCGACCCCGGGGGGGATCTCTTCCCCCTGTGCGTGCGGCTGGGGATCTTCGCCGAGGACGAGAACCTCGACCTTCTCCGCCTGCGGGTGCCGGTCGCGTTCCCCGAGGAGGCCCTGGCCGCCGCGGCGCGGGTCGCCCCCGCCCGTCCCTCCGCCGGGGCCGGCGGGCTTGCGGGGCGGGTCGACCTGACGGGCCTTGAGCTCTTCACGATCGACGGCCAGGCGACCCTCGATTTCGACGACGCGCTCAGCCTCGAGACCCTCCCCGACGGGCTGCGGCTCGGCGTGCACATCGTGGACGTCGCCCACTTCGTGCGCCGGGAGGACCCGCTCGACCGCGAGGCGAGGAAGCGCGGCAGCTCGATCTACCTTCCCGACCAGCGGATCCCCATGCTGCCCCCGGCGCTGGCCGAGGGGCTCTGCAGCCTGCGGGCGGGCGAGGTGCGTCCGGCGATCACGACCTTCGTCGAGTTCGCCTCCGACCTGAGCGTGCGCGGCTTTCGCATCCTGCCGAGCTGGGTGCGGGTGAAGGAGCAGCGGACCTACTTCGACGTGAACCTGCTCGCCGACCAGGACCCGAAGCTCCTGCGGCTGCGCGGCATCGCGCGCGCCTTCCGCGAGGCGCGCCTGGCGGCCGGCGCGGTGCACATCGCCGTGCCCGAGATCAACGTCTGGATCGGCGAAAACGGCGAGGTCCACGTGAACCGCCTCAACCGCGAAAGCCCGGCGCGCATGCTGGTCGCGGAGATCATGATCCTCGCCAACTGGCTGATGGCCCGCTGCCTCGCCGAAAACGGGCTGCCCGCCGTGTTCCGCGCGCAGCCCGAGCCCCGCGAGCGCCTCTACGCGGGGGAGGAGGGAAGCCTCTTTCAGCAGTGGATGCAGCGGCGGCTGCTCAACCGCTTCGTGCTCAGCCCCGTGCCGGGGAAGCACTCGGGGCTGGGGCTGTCGGCCTACGTGACGGCCACCTCCCCCATCCGCAAGTACTACGACCTCGTGACCCAGCGGCAGATCCGGGCGGTGCTCGGGCTGGAGGCGCCCTACACGGCCGAGGAGATCGACGCGCTGCTCCAGGACCTCGCGCTGCCGATGAGCCGGGTCGCCCAGGTCCAGGTTGCGCGCCAGCGGTACTGGCTGCTGCGCCACCTCGAGCGCCGCGTGGGCCAGAAGGAGGAGGCGATCGTGCTGCAGCGGCGCCGCAACGGCTACCAGGTCCTGCTGACCGAGTACATGCTCGAGTGCGACCTGCCCGACGCGGGCGGGCCGGAGCTCTTCCCCGAGGACCTCATCCAGGTGACCCTCCAGGCGGTCAACGCCCGCAAGGATCAGATCGTGCTGGCCATCGGCTGAGCCTCACCCCCCGGCCGGCTGCGGCGGGGGCTCCTCGGCGAGCCGGGCCACGCGTCCTGCCGTCAGGCGCGCAAGCTCGGCGGGTGTCGTGGCGAAGACCGCGCGCGGGGTGCCCGCCGCGGCCCAGATCTCGCCGTAGCGGAAGAGATCCTCGTCGATCAGCACGTCAAGCGCCGTGCGCAGCCCGACCGGCGGGACACCGCCCACGGCGAAGCCGGTCACCTCGCGCACGAATTCGGCCGAGGCCTTGCGCACCGGCCCGCCCAGGAGGAGGGCGAGTTTTTTTTCGTCGACGCGGTTTGCGCCGCTGGCGATCACCAGCACGGCCCTCCCGTCCGGCGCGACCTGGAACACCAGGGACTTGGCGATCTGCCCCACCGCGCAACCGACGGCCCGGGCCGCCTCGGCCGCCGTGCGGGTGCTTGCGGGCATCTCGCGCACGCGCCCCCCGGCGCCCAGGGCGGCCAGGGCCTGGGCCACCCGCCGGGCGCTCGGGCTCAGCTCCTCTTCCATTCGAACCCCCTTTTCACTTGACGAAACGTTCAACAATCACTAAAAGTCATTTCACAAAAAAAAACAAATTCAGGCTGGTGGGTATGGGCATCCAGGAACGCAAGGAACGCGAAAAGGAACGAAGAAAACAGCAGATTCTGGTCGCCGCCAAGCGCGTCTTCTCCGAGAAGGGCTTCAACAAGGCGACGATGGAGGATATCGCCACCCAGGCCGAGCTCAGCCCGGGGACCCTCTACCTCTATTTCCGCAACAAGGAGGAGCTCTACGCCTCGCTGTCGCTGCGCATCCTGCAGTACCTGCTCTTGCGCATCGAGCACGTGAACGCCATGAAGGAGGCCGACCCCGAGAAACGCCTCCAGGCCCTCATGGAGGCCATGTTCGACGTCTACGAGTTCGATCCGCTCATCATCATGAACATGTTTCACCTGCAGTCGAGCGACACGCTCAGGAACTTAAGCCCCCAGCTGCTCCAGGAGATCAAGGACCTGATCGGGAAGTCGATGAAGTCGATCGTCCAGATCTTCAAGGAGGGGGTCGCGCGCAAGATCTTCATCGACCGCCACCCCGTGGCCATGGCGGACGCCTTCTGGTCGCTCTTCTCGGGCGTGATCCTCTGGATGACGAGCAAGCGGCTGGTGAGCGACGGCCAAGATCACCTCAAGGAAACCCTCAGCCTCGCCTTCGAGACCTTCCACCGCGGCATCAAGCGCTGAGCCCTCCCCGCTCTATGCGAAGAGCCGCGCGATCTCGTCCACCGCGAAGCGCGGCCAGGGGACCGGTCGGCCGCGCCTGAACCCCCGCACGGCGGCGCCTTTCCCCACCGCCTCCCCGATGCGCGTGACCTCGATCCCGGCGTGGCGGATCGCCCGCTCGACCCGCGGCGCCCGACCCGGCCGGCAGGCGATGAGCAGGCTTCCCGAGCCGATCAGGCCGAGGGGGTCGAGGCCGAGGAGCCGGCAGAGGCGGCGGGTCTCCGGCCGCACCGGGATGGCCTCGAGGTCGACCCGCAGCTCGCAGCCGCCCGCCGCGGCGAGCTCCGCGATCGCCGTCGCGACCCCGCCCTCGGTGACGTCGTGCATGGCGCTCACCCCCCCGCAGGCCGCGGCCGAGCGCGCCTCGGCGAGGACCGAGATCCGCTCGAGGAAGCCCCGGGCGCGGGCGATCTCGGATGCGGGGAGGCCGAGCCGGCGCAGGCGGGGGGCGAACTCGCGGGCGAGGATGGCGGTCCCCTCGACCCCGGCCGACTTGGTCATGAGCAGGACATCGCCCGGCCGCATGCGGCGCTTGTCGATCAGCTCCCGCCGCCGCACCCGCCCCGCCATCGTGCCGCAGACCACGGGCCGCACCACGGCGTCGGTGACCTCGGTGTGCCCCCCGCACAGGGTGATGCCCCAGCGGCGGCAGAAGGCGGAGAGGTCGGAGAGGACGCCGCGGATGCCGGCCGGCGTGGTCCCCGGCGGGAAAAGGAGCGTGGCCAGAAACCAGCGCGGGTCGGCGCCGGCGGTGGCGATGTCGTTGGCGTTCACGAGCACGGCGTACTGACCGATCGCGTCGGTGGCGAAGGTGATCGGGTCCGACTTGAGGATGAGGACCTCCTCGCCCGTCACGTCCACGGCGGCGATGTCCTCCCCGACCCCGGGGTTGATGAGCAGCGAGGGGTCCTGGAAGAGGAACTCGTGCAGGAAGCGGGCGAGCCACTCGTTGGGGAGCTTCCCCGCGGGGAGCGGAAGCTCCATGCGCAGGCGCTCGACCAGGGCCGCCCCGCCGGGGCCGGAAGCCTGAGCCGCGTCGCAATCGAGGCCCAGCGTGCGCCAGCCCGCCCGCCGCGCGGCCTCAAGGAACGGGGCCTCCCCCGAGACGGCAAGGAAGCGCTCCGGCGGGATCCCCAGGCGGCGGGCTGCGGCACGAAAGAAGGTAGGCCCGGGTGCCGCAGCGCCGGCCGGGAGCGCAAGCACCGCCGCCGTTTTCGCAAGACGCACCCCGAGGAGGGATGCCAGCCGCCTCCGCGCCGCGGCGGGCGGGAGGCGGCTTGCGATGCCGGCCCGCAGGCCGGTTTCGCGCAAGAAACGCGCGAGCGCGCCCCCCGTCGCCCCGGCCGGCAAAGCGGCCGACCCCCCCGGGGCGGAAATCCCCTCCGGGTGGAACCAGACGGTATGGAGATGCGATCCGGCCATCGCGTTCCGGGCGCGCCCTCGGCCCCCCCCCGGGGGGGGGGGGGGCGCGCCGCCCGGCCACCCTGCCACCGATCGGGGGGCGATGACAAGCGGAAAATCCCGGCCTCAGAGCGGCCGCGGCAGGACCCGGGCGAGGCCCGCCAGGCTCTCCTCCAGGTCCCCGCGGCGGTGGATCTCGAGGGTCATGAGCGGCGGCTTGCGGTGCATCGCCCAGAGTCGCGCAAGAAGCGGGCCGAACTCGATCCGGCCGCGGCCCACGGGCAGGTGCTCGTCGCGCCGGCCGCCGTTGTCGTGGAGGTGGAGCTCCCCCACGAAGCGCCCCAGCCGCTCCACCCAGCCGGCCGGCGGCTCCTCGCCGAAGGCTGCGGCGTGGCCCACGTCCAGGCAGAGGCCGACGCCGTCCGCGGCCAGGCGCGCCAGAAGCTCGGCCATCTCCTCCGGGCCGCGCTCGAAGACGTTTTCGAGGACGAGGCGGCAGCCGAAAGGCGCAAGGCGCGCGGCGAGCTGCGACCAGAAGCGGACGGAGTGCTCCATCCAGACGGGGCGGAAGTACTCGTGGCGCCGCCAGTCGTAGCCTGCGTGGGCGACGAGCGTGACCGGCCGGAAGAGGGGCACGAGCGCGAGGAGCTGCTCGAAGCGCCGCGCGGCGACCGCGCGCACGGCGGGGTCGCTCGAGCCGACCGCGAGGTCGACGAAGGGGCCGTGGAAGCTCACGCGCAGACCCGCCCCGCGCAGCGCGCCCGCGACCCGGGACACCGCCTCCGCGCCGCAGCCGTCCAAGGCCTCGGCGTCGAAGGCGATCTCGGGGTTCAGCCGGCGGCCGAGGAAATGCTCGAGATCCCCCGCGAGAAGGCGGCGCAGGCTCGTGTGTACCTGGACTGCCGCGATCAGCGCCTCCACCCCGCCCTCCCGGTGCGCGGTTGACCGCCGGCTCCCCGGCGGCGTAAAGTGGGCCCGTCTTCCGCCCGGACCCGCAAGCCCGGATGCCCGCGATGACCCTCTTCGACCGGCTGGAGCCGCTCCTTCTTGCCGCCGCGGACGCGCTCTGGGAGCGCATCCCGCAGGCGCCCCCGCCGGAAGCCCGGCTGCGCGCCTGCCGCATCGTCGCCCACCGCGGCGAGCACGACAACCGCCGCCTCTTCGAGAACACGCTTGCCGCCTTCGAGGCCGCGGCCGCCTGCGGGGCCTGGGGGATCGAGTGCGACCTGCGCTGGACGGCCGACGAGGTCGCCGTCGTGACCCACGACCCCGATCTCGGCCGCCTGTGGGGGGTGCGGGAGCGGATCCGGGAGCTGTCCTTCGCCGAGCTCCGCCGCCGCGTCCCCGAGGTCCCCTCGCTCGCGGAGGTGGTGCAGCGTTTCGGCGGCCGCCTGCACCTCATGGTCGAGATCAAGGACGAGCCCTGGCCCGACCCGGCCGGCCGCAACCGCAGGCTGGCGCGGATCTTCGAGGGGCTCCGGCCGCGGGAAGACTACCATCTCCTCGCCCTCGACCCGCGGCTCTTCGGCCGCATCCGTTTCGCCCCCGCCTCCTGCTTCGTCGCCGTCGCCCAGGGCCTTCCGGCCGCCGCGAGCCGCATCGCGCTCGCCGCGGGCTTCGCCGGGATCGCCGCGCATTACCTTCTCCTTTCCGACCGGCGGCTGTCGCGCCACCACGCGGCGGGCCAATCCGCGGGCACGGGCTATGCCCGATCCCTTCCCGTGCTCTTCCGCGAGGTGGGCCGCGGCGTGGACTGGGTCTTCACCAATCACGCCGGCGCGCTCCTCGGCGCGCTTGCCGCCCTGTCGCCTCCCGTCCCGCCGGGGCCGGGGGAGGCGGGCTCGCGCACGAAATAAAGAAGCGCCGCGCCCGCGGCGAAGAGAAGGAGGACCGAGGCGAGGCTCAGGCGCGCGGCGAGCCGGCCGGCGCGCAGCATCTCTTCGCTCGAGGGGGCCTCGGGCAGCAGGATCCGGCTTGCGGCGAGCCCCACCGCCCCCATGAGGGCCGGCCCGAGGATCGCCGCGAATTTCCCGATCATGTTGTAGAAGCCGAAGAACTCGGCTTCCCGGCCCCCGGGGATGAGGCGGGCGTAGAGCGAGCGGCTGAGCGCCTGCACCCCGCCCTGGACGAGCCCGATCAGCACCGCCAGCGCGTAGAATTCCCGGCGGTCCTCCAGGAAGGCCCCCCACACCGTCGCCCCCACGTAGACCCCGATCCCCAGGAAGATCGCCCGCCTTGGCCCCCAGGCCGTGCCCAGGCGGCCGAAGGCCAGCGCCGCGGGGAAGCCGACGAACTGCACGAGCAGCAGCGCCGCGACCAGGTCGGTCGCCGGGAACCCGAGCGCCAGCCCGTAGTCGACCGCCATGCGGATGATCGTGTCGACGCCGTCGATGTAGCACCAGTAGGCGGCGAGAAAGAGGAGCACCGGCCGGTGGCCGCGGATGCCGCGGAAGGTGAAGGCCAGGCGCCGGAAGCCTTCGGCCGCAAGGCGGGTGAGGCCCGGCACGGGGGCCGCACCGCGCGGCTCCGGGACCCAGCGGAGCAGAAACACGGAAAAGCCGGCCCACCAGAGGGCCACGGTGAGAAAGGAGAGCCGGACCGCGGCCTCCGGGCCGGGGAGGCCGAAGGCCGCGGGAAAGAGCGTCATGAGCACGTTCAGGAGGAAGAGGAGCCCGCCGCCGAGGTAGCCCAGGGCGAAGCCCAGGCTCGAGACGGCTTCGAGGCGCTCCGGCGGGGCGACCGCGGGCAGGAGCGCGTCGTAGAAGACGTTCGCCCCGGCGAACCCCAGGATGCCGGTCGCGTAGGCGAGCGCGGCGGCCGGCCAGTTGCCCTCGCCGATGAAGAAGAGCCCCGCCGTCGCCGCGGCCCCGAGGAAGGCGAAGGCGGCGAGGAAGCGCTTGCGGGCGAAGGAGGCGTCGGCCGCGGCGCCCAGGACCGGGGCGAGCGCGGCCGCGACCAGGCCGGCCGCGGCGTTGGTGAAGCCGAGCTTGGCCGTGCTCCAGGCCGTGTCCGCGCCCGCGGCCCAGAACTGCTTGAAGAACACGGGGAAGAACCCGGCCATCACGGTCGTGGCGAAGGCCGAGTTGGCCCAGTCGTAGAGCGCCCAGCCCCAGACCGCCCGCCGTCGGTTCATGCGCTCCTCCGGGCGGGCCGGCTCATTTCCCCACCGGCGCGAGGTAGAGCGGCTCCTCGCCGGGGGCCAGGGATGCCGCCTCGCGGATCTCCCCGTCGCGGAAGGCGCCGATCAGGACGCTTCCGAGGTCGAGGGCCGCGGCCTGCAGGCAGAGGTTCTGCGCCGCGTGCCCGGCTTCGAGGATCGCGTAGCGCACCCCGCGTTCCCCGTAGCGGCCGGTCGTGCGGCCGTAGACCGCGGTGAGGAGAAAGACGACGGGCGCCCGCTCGATCGCCCGCTGGTCGAGCGCGGCGCGGCGGAAGGCGGGCCGCAGGTCCTCGCCCGAGCGCCGCTCGAGAGCGTGGGCGGCGGGGTCGTAGCGGTAGAACCCGGCGGCGAGCCCCACGGCGTGCCCGACGGCGGCGTAGGTCTCGAGGGGGTAGAGGGCGCCGGCCGAGGGGGCGGTGCGGTAGCCGTTCGGGTGGGTCACCCCCTGGGCCGCCCAGAGGAGCTGGGTGATCTCGTCGACCGTGAGCGGCTCGCGGCCGAAGGTGCGCTGCGAGCGGCGCGCGAGCAGGATCTCCTCGAGCGAGAAGACCCCGCTGTAGCGCGGCGGGGGGAGCCGGATGCGGTCCGCGGCGGCCATGGCGGCACTCCTCGCCTTCTCCACCCCGGCTCAATGGAGGCCGCCGGCCTGGATGCGCCGGTGGAGGCGCTCGGCCCGGAGCAGGAAGGCCTCGAGCTTGGCGTGGATGAGCTGCGGGAAGGGGGAGCCGTCGGTTTCGATCGCCAGGAAGGGCAGCTCCTCCATCCCCTCGAGCACGCCGCCCAGGCGGGGGTCGAAGGCGAGGCGGTCGCGGGCGGTCATGGTCTCGCTGAGGATCGCCTCGGAGAGCCGGTTCGGCATGCAGCCGAAGGGCCCGATCGCGATCACGCCGCAGCTGTGGCGCACGATCTCGCGGAGCGCCCCGCCCACGGTGAGCACGGCCTCGCCGGTCAGGTCGGGCGACAGGTGCGGCCGGGCGTGCTCGATGACCGAGGCGACATCCGGCGGCTCGCCGCGCAGCAGGCCGGAGGCGGCGAGGATCGTGCGGATCTCCTTTTCGTAGCGCCCCTGGAAGAAGTTGCGCAGCTTGAGCTTGAGCTTCTCCAGGGCGCCCATGGGGTCCTGGTTGAAGCCGTGGTCGACGAGGTAGTTGCAGTAGTGGACCCACTCGGCGACGGGCGCGCAGAGGGCGGCGAAGCCCTTTTCCGCGAGGCGCTCGGTCAGGTACTGGCGCGAGAGGGCGTCGCGCCGGACGAAGATCTCGCCGGTCAGGCTGATCGTGGGCACGCGGGCGGGGTCGACCCGGAGCGGGATCGCGCGGAAGCGGCGGGCCGCGGCGCGGAGCGCGGCGCAGAGGATCTTGAAATCGGCCTTCTCCATCGCGGCGCGGATCCGCACCCACTCCTCCTCGAAGACGGCCATCGCCGCCGGGGGGTCCGATGCGGCCGTGAGCAGCATGGCGCGGATGTCCTCGAGGGTGTCGGAGACGATCACCGCCCACCAGGCATGGCGCTCGAAGTCCTTGTCCATGCCGACGTAGGAGTTGTCCGAGGAGAGCGCGAGCACGGCCACGTTGGGGATTTCCAGCCGCCGCACGAGGTCTTCCATGAAGATCGCGTACTGCCCGAAGCGGCAGGGGCCGGAGCCCGTGGGCATGAAGTAGACGAGCACCTCGTCGGGCCGCTTGCCGTTGCGGATGTAGCCGAGGAGCGTCCCCGTGGTGAGGATGAGCGGCAGGCACTCCTTGCAGGAGGTGTTGGCGCGGCCGAGCTTGAGCACGGCCTCGTCGTTTTCGCGCGCCGCCCGGGCATGGAGCCCGTAGCCCTGAAGCACCGCGGCGAAGGCCTCGGTGCCCAGCCGGCCCATGGAGGGGATGAGCACGGTGACGCGGGGGTCGGTCATGGGCAGCACCTCGCCCGTCGAGGTGACGACCCGCGCCCCGGCCTCGTCGAGGAGGGTGCGGGCCGGGGTGAAGGCGGAGGCGCGGCGCACGATCCCCCGGCGGGCGGCGAGGTGGCGGTAGGCGCGCACGATGTCGAGGAAGGCCTCGATGCGCGTCTCCAGCCCCGCGTCCGCCGTGTGGCTGTCGAGCTCGAGGGTGAGGGAGGGCTTGCGGCCCAGGATGTCCCGGAAATAGGTGATGACGAAGGAGTCCGGCCCGCAGGAAAAGTTGGTGATGTAGGCGCCGAAGAGCTGCGGGTGCCGCTCGGTCAGCCGCGCGGCCTTGAGGATGAGCTTGCCCATCCCCCAGTACATGTGCCGCTTGGCCCGCTCGGAGGTCAAATCCAGCGCGTCGAGCGGCAGGACGGCGATGCCGCGCGAGGCGAACTTGTGGGGGATGCCCTTGTTCGCCTCGGAGGCGTAGGCGCTGTAGGGGCGGCCGAAGAGGACGACGGCGAAGCGCGCGGGGTCGGCGGCGAGCTCCCGGAGCAGCCGGTCGCCCGCCTCGCGCATGGCGCGGAAAAAGCCCTGCTGGGCCTCGAGCGCGGCGGCGAAGGCCTGCTTTGCCCGCCGGGTGTCGAAGCCCATGGCGCGGGCGGTTTCGAGGAGGCTCGCCGCGGCGTGTTCGACGCCGCGCGAGAGATCGAGGAGCGGCCGGAGCAGGCGCACCCCGCGGCGCTTCAACTCTTCGAGCTCCCCGCGGAAGGCGGCCTGGAGGTAGTAGGTCTCGCCCTGGACGAGCGGGCAGACCTGGGACTGGAGGCTCGCCGCCGTGTCCGCGTTGGGCACGGCCTTGAAATGCGGCAGGAAGACGAACTCGGCCGGGTCCCCGGCCTCGAGCAGGCCGTGGAAGAAGCCGTGGGCGAGCTCGGCGGGGTAGCAGAAGGGGGCCCCGCGGCGGTCCATGCCTTCCGGCGTGGGCGACTCGGGGAGGACGACGTCCAGGCCGAGCGCCTCGAAGAAGCGCGAGTAGAGGGGATAGAAGGTGTGGACGAGAAAGCTGCGGTTGATCGCCACCCGGGGCCTCCCGCGCGACTTCCCGGCGGCGAGGGCGGGGACGCCGTGGGTCGTGAAGAGCAGCCGCTCGCGCAGGCTCACGAGGTCGAGCGCCTCGACGTCCACGCTCACGCGGCGGCGCAGGTTCTCGTAGCGGTTGCAGGCCCCGCCGAAGGGGAATTTTTTCCCCTCGACCTCGATCACGCGGATCGGGCAGCGCCGGTCGCACCGCTCGCGGCCGCCGCGGCAGGTGAACCCGCCGTGGTAGGCCACGGCGCGGCCGGCGAGGGCCTCGAGGTCGAAGCGGCCCTCGGCGAGGAGGCCTTCTTTCATGCGCCGGTCGACCTCGAGGGCCACGCCGAAGGCGCCCATCAGGCCCGGCTCGGGCGGAACGACGATCGGCTTGCCGACGAGCGCGGCCATGGCGAGCGGCACCGCCTCGTTGTAGCAGACCCCTCCCTGCATGAAGACCTTTTCGCCGACCGGCCGGTTGCCCTTCACGCGGTTCGCGTAGTTCATGCAGATCGAGTAGACGAGCCCGGCGACGATGTCCTCGCGGGGCAGCCCCTCGTGGATCGCGTTCTTGATGTCGGAGGCGATGAAGGCCGCGCACTGGTCGTTGAAGTTGGGCGGCCGCTTGCCCTGGAGGGCGATGCCGGCGATCTCCTCCATCGGCACCCCGAGGGTCTCCTTGGCCGACTCCTCGAGGAAGGAGCCGGTCCCGGCCGAGCAGGCCTCGTTCATCGCGTAATCGGAGGGGACCCCGTTGGTGATGTAGGTGTATTTCGCGTCCTGCCCGCCGATCTCGAAGATCGTGTCGACCTGCGGGTCGAAATAGACCGCGGCGGTCGCGTGGGCGATGATCTCGTTGATCACCCCGTCGGTCAGGGCGTGCAGCCCCGCGATCTGCCGGCCCGAGCCGGTGACCCCGAGCCCCACGACGGCGATCTCCCGCGGGTCGACCTCCCGGCGCACCTGCTCGAGGATCGCCCGGTAGCAGAGCCGGGAGGCGCCGACGGGGTCGCCGTTGGTGCGGCGGTAGTCCGAGGCGAGGAGCGCGCGGTCCGCGCGGCGCAGGAGCACGGCCTTGGTCGTGGTCGAGCCCACGTCCAGGCCGAGCAGGCAGACGTCCCCGGCGCGGATCACGGCCCGGGCGATGGTCTTGAACTCGACCTGCGGCCGGAAATCGGCGAGCGGCGGCAGCCGGTCGAAGGAGGCCGCCCCTTCCACGAACAGCCGCTCCATCCCCGGGAAGGGCCGGGTTTCATGCTCGAGCGCCCAGAGGGCGGCGCCGAGGGCCTCGAAGTACGGGGCCTCCTCCGGGACCACGAGGTCGGGGATTTCACGGCGCAGGTATTCGACCATCATGCGGTTCAGCGCCGTGCCGCCGGTGAGCAGGATGGCCCGGCGCTCGACCTTTTTGAGGAGCTCGAGGATCTTGTTCGCCATCATGCGGCACAACCCCGCCGTCACCTCGGCCTTGGGGATGCCCTTGTTGGTGGCGTGCGTGCAGTCGGACTTGCAGAAGACCGAGCAGCGGCCGGAGACGGGGTAGGGGCGCTCGACGGCGGCGAAGCGCGCGGCCTCCTCGAGGGAGACGTTCATGCGCCGCAGCTGCTGCAGGAAGAACTCGCCCGTGCCCGAGGCGCACTTGTTGCCGGTGATGACGTTGCCGATGCGGCCGCGGCGGTCGAGGACGTAGACCATGAAGGTCTCGCCCCCCGCCGAGACCACGGCCGGGCAGTCGATCCCCTCCGGCTTGACGTAGGGGTAGGCCGCCTCCACGGCTTCGGGCTCGGGGATGGAGGTCAAGTTGACGAAGGTGCGGAACTTGCGCCCCGTGGCCGCGATGCGCGCCGCGGCGGCGGGGTCGATCCCCGAGAGGGCCTTCACCAGGGCCGCGCGCGGGTTGCCCTCGTGGGGGAGAAGGACGACGCGGTCGATGCGGGGCTTCGCCCCCGGGGGGCCGGGGGGCGCCTCCAGCCTGACCGCCGACACGGTGGAGGCGCCCAGGCAGATGCCGATCGCTGAAGAGGCTCGCTTCATATGGCCGGGTACCGGATGAACCATGGGGTTCACCGCGAGATCCTCTCATAGTGCATAAGCCGCAGGCTGGCAAGGGGGAGAAAGGATGAACTGCGATTTCAGGGCGTTCGGAACCCTGGGCCGCGCGGGCGGGGAAGGCCCCTCTTCAGCGGGCCTGCACGGGGCGGGGGGGGGTGCCGCTGCCCTCCTCCTCCTGCGGCCGTTTGCGGCCCGTGAAACAGGGCGAGGCCGCGTAGGCGAGCATGAAAAGAAAGAGCACGTAGCCGTAGGCGGGGGTGAAGACCGAGACGAGGAGCGCCAAGAGCGCGCGGCCGAAGCCGGGGTGGCGGCTCATGAAGCGGCCGGCGTGGATGTAGCGCACCGGGTAGAGGTTCATCAGCAGGGCCGCGGCGACGAAGGTGCCCACGCTGGCGTAGGCCCAGAACACGGCCGCCGCCGACCCGTCGGCCGCCGCCTGTCCGGCGAGCACCATCGGCCCCATGACGAGGAGGGCCCCCGCCGGGGTCGGCATTCCCTTGAAAAAACCGGGGATGGGGTTGCGGTCGAGGGTGAAGTAGATGAGGCGCAGGACGCCCGCCGCCGCGTAGAGGACGGCGACCGCGGCCGCCGGAACCGCCGCGAGGGAGGCCTCCGGGATCCGGGCGAGGAGCAGCGTGAGCATCCAGGCCGGGACGATGCAGAAGCTCACCGCGTCGGCGACGTCGTCGAGGATCGCGCCCCCGGTCACCTTGCGCGGCCGCGCCTCCTCGCCGGGCAGGGGCTCGGTCAGGCCCAGGCGCCGGGCCAGCGCGCCGTCGAGCTTGTCGAAGAGGGCGGCCCCGATCAGGAAGAGGGAGGCCTCCCGGAAGCGGTCGTGGTAGGCGAAGAGCAGCGCCAGCAGCCCCATGCTCGCGTTCATCAGGGTGAGCGCGTTCGGGAAGAGCGAGAGGATCTTGCGCCGCAGGCGCTCGTCGCCCAGGCAGAGGTCGTCGAGGGCGAAGCGGCCGTAGCGGCGGATCGTCGCGGCGATGGAGCCGAAGTTGATCACGAGAAAGAGGATCTCGATGAAGAACAGCGTCCGCAGCGGCGCCTCGCCGAGCTGGGCGATCCAGCGGTAGAGGGTCGAGGGGGGGCCTTCGGGGATATAGAAGGCGTAGGCGTAAAGCAGCGCCCCCACGGGGGCGGCGACGACGGTCCGCAGGCGCGTGAACTCGCGGTACTCGGGCTCCTGGTCGTAGCGCAGGGCGACCCCGCGCATGAAGTGCGCGAAATTGTCGCGCACGAGCACGGTGATCGCCAGGAAGAGGACCAGCACCGCGTGCAGAAGCTCGTTCCGCGTGGGGTCGTCGGCCATGTGCAGCCGCCACATGCAGCCCACGGCGACCAGCGGGAAGATGATCGCGTAGATCAGCTTGTCGAGGATGCGGTCGGCGAGCTGCGCCATGTGGGGGTGCGGGTAGTAGCGCGCCGCAAACCAGCCGTCGACCAGGTCGAAGGTCATGGCGACAAGGAGCAGCACGACCCCGAACAGGTAGAGGGCGGGGCTGGCCGTCCACATCACGGCCACGGCGCAGAGCATGCCGCCGAAGACGAGCGGCAGGCGCCCGAAGACGAGAAGTGCGGTGATGCGCTCGGAAAATCGCACGCTGCGGGTCATCCCGGGTCTAGGCCCCGCGGGGCGGGTCGGCGGCGGGGCGGGAGGAAAGGGCCCGACCCCAAATCCCACCATAGGAAAGCGGACGCACGAAGTCAAGAAAGCCCGCCTCCCGCCGCTATTCCGCGGGGGCCGGCTTGTGATCGCCCGGCGGATCGGCTACCCTCGGCCATCGCCGCCGGCGCACGCCGGGACCCGGCCGGCGCGCGGCGGGCGGACGACAGGTGCCATGGCCTCCTCGCTCCACACGAAAATCGGGCTCGCCTCCGCCCTGATGATGGCCTCGGTGCTCGCCAGCCGCCTCGTCGGCCTGCTGCGCGAGATGACGATCGCCTGGGTCGGCGGGGCGGGCGCCGAGGTCGACGCCTACCAGCTCGCCTTTCTCCTGCCGGAGATCCTCAACCACCTCGCCGCGACGGGCTTCCTCTCGGTCACCTTCATCCCGCTCTTCGCCGCGCGGCGCGAGCACGACTCCGCCGCGGCGGCCTGGGAGAGCTTCTCGGTGATCGGGACGGTCTTCGGGGCGGCGGCCCTCCTCTTCGTCCTGGCCGGCTGGGCCGCCGCCCCGGCCCTGGTCCGGCTTCTCGCCCCGGGCGTCTCCGACCCCGCGGTGCTCGCCGCGGCGACGCGCATGACGCGCATCATCGTCCCCGCCCAGTTCTTCTTCTTCGCGGGCTCGCTCCTCATGGCGGTGCAGTTCGCCTGCGGCCGCTTCCTTTTCCCGGCCCTTGCGCCGCTCGTCTACAACCTGGGGATCATCGCGGGGGGCGTGCTCCTTGCGCCCGCGGCGGGGATCGAGGGGTTCGCCTGGGGGGTGCTCGCGGGCGCCTTCGCCGGGAATTTCCTCCTCCAGGTCGCCGGCGCGCGGCGGGCGGGGCTTTCCTTTACCCTGCGCTTCCGGCTCTCCCACCCCGATGTCGCGGCCTACCTCCGGCTGACGCTGCCCCTCATGGTGGGGCTGACGATGGGCTTTTCCTCCGAGCTCTTCTTCCGGTTCTTCGGCTCCTACCTCCCCGACGGCGGGGTCGCCGCGCTGAATTTCGGCCTGCGCATGATGCTCATCCTCGTCGGGGTCTTCGGCCAGGCGCCGGGGACGGCCTCCTTTCCCTTTCTCGCCGGGCTCGCGGCGGCCGGCCGGCGGGAGGAGCTCCACGGGCTGCTCGACCGCACGCTCCGGGCGCTCGCCTGGATCCTCCCGGCCGCGGCGCTTCTTGCGGTCGTGAGCCCCGAGGCGGTGCGGCTGCTCTTCCAGAGGGGGCGGTTCGGCGAGGAGGCGGTCGGCCCCACGGCCGCCGCGCTGCGGGGGTTTCTCCCCGGCGCCGCGGCCTACGCCGCCTACGCCCTCGTCGTGCGGGGCTTCTACGCCACCGGCAACACCTGGCTCCCCGCGCTCTACGGCACGGCGGCGGTCTTGGCCTCGCTGCCGCTTTACCCGCTCGGCCTCGCCTGGATGGGGCTCGAAGGCGTGGCTTGGGCGGTCTCCCTCTCCGGGATCCTCCAGGCCGCGGGGCTCTACTGGATCTGGAGCCGCCGGGCCCCCTCGCCCCGGGGGCGGCGTGAGGTGGCGGCCGCCTACCTGCGGCTCGGGCTCTTCGCCCTCGCGGTCCTCGCCCTGCTCTCCCCCGTGCGCGCCGCGCTCGCGGCCCGGCTTGGGCCCGGCGCCGGATCGAGCCTGGCCCTCCTGGCTGCCGTCTCGGCCGGCTTTGCGCTGTTGCTGGCGGCGGCCGCGCGGTTGCCGAACTTTCCCGAGGCCGGCGAGGCCGCCTCCCTCCTCCGGCGGCTCCTCGCCCGCGGCCGCGGCCGGCAGGCGGGCTGAGGGCCTCAGCCCCCCCAGCGGATCAGCGCGCTTCCCCAGGTCAGGCCCCCGCCGAAGACCGGCAGGCAGACGAGGTCCCCGGCCGGACGCTTCCGTCGCGCACGGCCTCGTCGAGGGAGATGGCGCAGGAGGCCGAGGAGATGTTCCCGTACTTGTGGAGGGTCACGTAGAAGCGCTCGAAGGGGATCTTCAGGGCGTCGGCGATGCTGCGGAACATGCGCAGGTTCGCCTGGTGGGGGATGAACCAGGCGATGTCCTCGAGGCGGATGCGGTTCGCCGCGACGCACTCCTTGATCGCGTCGATGAAGCCGCGCACGGCGATGCGGAAGCTCAGGTTGGCCTCGATCATCTTGAGGGTGTGGAGCTTGCGGTCGACGCTCTCGTGGCTGATCGGCGTCGTGCGCGAGCCGCCCCCGGGGAGCAGGAGGTCCTGGCCGCGGGCGCCGTCGGTGTGGAGGTGGGTGGAGACGAGCTCGGCCCCCTCCTCGCCCCGGGTGAGGGCGGCGGCGCCGGCCCCGTCGCCCCAGAGGATGCAGGTCGCGCGGTCGGTGTAGTCGAGGGTGCGGCTCATCACCTCGGCGGCGACCACGAGCACGCGCCGGCAGGCCCCGGTCTTGAGGTGCTGCTCGGCGACGTTCAGGGCGAAGACGAAGCCCGAGCAGGCCGCGGTCACGTCGAAGCTCACCGCCTGGGGGGCGTCGAGCTTGGCCTGGAGCCAGTTGGCGGCCGAGGGGCAGCAGGTGTCCGGGGTGATGGTCGCGACCACGATCAGGTCGAGCTCGCGCGGGCTCCATCCCGCGGCCGCGAGCGCCCGGCGGGCCGCCTCCGCGGCGAGATCCGAGGTCGCGACCTCCGGGTCGGCGATCCGGCGCTCGCAGACCCCGGTGCGCGTGCGGATCCACTCGTCGCTCGTGTCCAGGCCCATGTGCTGGAGGTCGTGGTTGGTCAAGCGCTTGGGGGGGACGTAGGAGCCGGTCCCGACGATGCGCACGCGTTCCATGGCCCTCGCTCCTTTTCCGCTTCCGCTTCCGCAAGACAGCGCGTTCAGATGTACTGGTCCACGAGCTCGGTCACGAACCGCTCGACGCCGTCGGCCCCCTCGCGGGTGCGCACCTCCTCGACCAGCCGGCGGATCTTGGCCGCGGCGGCGGGGTCGCGCTCGAGGTCCTGGAGCGTGCGAAAGGCCCCGCCGCGGCGTCCGACACGGAAGACGAGCCGCTCCTCGTCCGACAGGGCCTGGTAGTCGCGGATCACCGCCAGCATGCGCTCGCGGTCCTCGGGGAGCTTGCCTTCGATCTCCTCGAGGAGGTTCATGATGTGGTCGCTCACGATCGTGCTGGTGATCCCTTCCAGGTGCTCGAGAAAGACGCGGATCTCCTCGACGACCTCGTCGTCGCTCGGCAGCTCGAACTCGCCCGCGGCGAGCTTGGCGTGGAGCGGCGCCCGGCGCGGCACCCGCAGGCTGCGCAGCCGGATGAAGTGCGGGTTGATGCGGTTGAGCACGCGGGCCGTCTCCACGGCGTGCTCGCGCCACAGGGCGCGGCCGCCCAGGCCCGGCATCACGTACTCGGAGACCTCGAGCCCGGCCGCGATCAGCCGCCGCCCCGCCTCCACGTGCTGCGCGGCCGAGACCCCCTTCTGCATGAAGCGCAGCACGGCGTCGGAGCCGCTCTCGAGGCCGAGGTGCACGCGGTCGAGCCCCGCCTCGCGGATGCGGCGCAACTCCTCGGTCCGCCGCGTCACCACCGTGCGCGAGCGGGCGTAGGTGGTCACCCGCCGGATCTCGGGGAAGGTCTCCCGCAGCAGGGACAGGAGCTCGGCAAGCTCCCCGGGGGGGAGAATCAGGTTGTCGGCGTCCTGGAGGAAGCAGGAGCCGGTGCCGTAGTAGAGCCAGGCGGCGACGCTGCGGGCGCTCACGTGGCGGGAGGCGCGCTGGAGCACGGCCCCGGCCACGGCGTCGTTCACCGCCCCGCCGTAGCCCATGCGCCAGGAGGTCTCGAGGACCTCGTCGGCGATGCGGCGCGCGGTGAGGATGTCCTCGCGGATCTCCGCGGCCGAGCGCCGCGAGAACCGGCGGCCCTTGTAGACGGGGCAGAACAAACAGCGGTTCCACGGGCAGTTGCGCGTGAAGCGGAGCAAGAGGCTTGCCGCCTCGTTCGGGGGCCGGATCGGCCCCTGCTCGAAGTGCAGGGTGTCGCGGGTCATGGGGACGGGGGGGAAGCCGCCGGCCGTGCCGGGCCGGCGGCCTCGGTTCAGCGGATCGGGTTCGGCTTGCACAGGTGGGCCGGCTCCATCGCCACCCGCCCGCAGCCGCCGCAGACGTATTTCATCGCCGCGATCTTGTCCTTGCAGACGTGGCGCGCGTCCACGGCGGGCGCCCCGCAGAAGGAGCATTTCGTCTTGTCGTCGCAGGGGTTGCACAGGTGTCCGGGCGCATCCGCCACGGCACCGCAGGTCTTGCAGGTGTAGGCCATGGAATTCCTCCCGTTTCCAGTGAAGATCCTTGCCGCGCAGGGTTCCGGCCGGCATCCGGCCGTGGCGAATAGTGATTCCCGGGCCGGGGAAAGTCAAGGCGCCGCGGCGGGCTAGCGGGTGATCGTCCCGCTCTCGACCGGCTCCATGCCCGGGATGAACGGCTGCAGGATCCGGACCGGCAGAAGGATCGTCCGCTTGAGCATCTCGAAGAGGCTCGTTCCGACGGCCTCCGGCGCCAGGGGCACGATCTTCGGGTCCCGGAGCTCGCCGGTGGCCTTCATGGGCACCGCGACCAGCCTGCCGCCCAGGATCCAGCGCAGGCCGGGGATGCGGTTGATGATGCGGTCGATGGTCTTGAACGGCGAGACCATCAGCGTGAAATCGAGATCCCGGCGCAGGAGATCGATCTCCCCCCGGCCGCCCATCCACAGGGTGGGGCCGTCGATCACCCACTCGTGGACGGTGAGCTTGCCCTCGCGCAGCTCGAGGTCGGCCGTGGAGCGCTTGTAGGCGAAGCCGCCGCTTTCGAAGTCCGGAAGCGAGCCGCGGTAGAGCTCGGTCAGGTTCAGAATCGAAAAGAGCCGCGCGAAGAACGGGGACTTGCGGATGACCCCGTCCTCGGCGACGAAGCTGAAGCGGCCGGCGGCCGCCTTGAGGAGCTCGCCCGCCCTGCCCGCCGCCTGGAGTGCGCCCTCCAGGTTGAAGTTCCCGGTGGCGACGCTCGCCTCGCGGGTGAGGCAGGGGACGGTCTCCTCGAGGGGCCGGGCATCGACGACCGGGACGAGGTAGGCGTCGACCCGGTCGCCGGAGAACCTCATTCGGCCCATGAAGAGCATGCCGCAGAGGGCGCCGCGCTCGATCCAGGCGACCCCGCCGCCGGCTTCGAGATCGAACTGCAGCCGGAGCGGGGCGATTTCGACGTCCCCGACCAGGGCCCGTTCCGCGGCAAGCCCGATGCGGCCGGTCGCCTCGGGGCGGCCGGGGCCCCGGCGGCGCGCGAGCGACTCGAGGTCCTCGGCGAGGCGGCCGAGGTCGAGCACCGAGGCCGCGAGGTCGAGCGCCAGTTGGATCTCCCCGCCCGCGGCCTCGATCGTGCCGTCGACCCGCGCCGCGCTCGGCCCCAGGCCGGTCTCGACCCCCTCCAGGGCGAGGCGGATTCCGCCGGGGCGGCCTCCCCCGGGTTCGGCCCTGAGGCGGCCCGCCGCGAGGCGAAGCGGCGAGCCAAGGAAGCGGAAGGCGAGCCGGAACTCTTCGGGCACGGCCTGCAGGGCGAGGTGCGCGGCCCCTTCGCCGTCGAGGGGCAGGGCGATTTCCGTCTCGAAGAGCCTGAGCGCGCCGCCTGCGCTTTCGATTTCGGCGACCTCCGCCGCGGCCCCGGGGTGGCGGCGCAGGGCCTCGAGCAGCTCCGCCGCCTCGATCCGCGCCTCCGCCGCGGCGACCCGCAGGCGCCTGGCCGGCTCGTATTCCAGAACGGCCCCGCGCGCCGTCGAGCCGCCCAGGGCGACCTCCTGGCCCGCAAGCCGCACCCGGCCTGCGGCGACCGCAACCCCGCCTTCGCGCAGGGCAAGCCGCTTGCCGGGGAGCGCATTTTCGATCGCCGCCTCCTCGATTGCCGCCCGCAGGACGAGGCCCTCCGCCCCCCGCGGGGGAAGCGGGATGCGGGCCTCCACCTCCCGCGCGAGGACCAGGCCCGCGGGGGCCCCCTCCGCGGGCGCCCCGGGCCGGCCGGCGAGGTCCCGGATCGCGAGCGCGGCCCGCGCGGCCCGGAAGGCGATCTCCGGCTCCTTTCCCCAGGCCAGGACCCCCGCGACCTCAGCCGCCCGCGAGGAGGCAAGCTCGACCGCGGGGCCCTCAAACGCGAGACGGTCGCCCAGGAATTCGAGCCGGGCCGCGCCCATCTTCAGCGCACCGGGAAGAAAGGCCGCCTCCAGGGCGAGCTCCCGGAGCTCGCCTGCGGCGGAGAGGCGCCAGGTCCCGGGGTCGCGCGGCATTCCCGCAACGCGCACCTCCCGGAGCGCGGCCCGGCCCCCCCGGACCGCCAGCCCCCCCTCGGGGAGCAGGCGGGAGGCGACGAGGCCCGCCTCCGCGAGGTCGACTTCGGCCGCCGCCGCCGCCGCCTCGAGGCGCAGGGCTCCGCCGGGGTCTTCGCGGCAGCGGAACTCCAGGCCGCTGGCGCGCGAGCCGCCGACGGCCGCCTCCACCCCGGAGACGCGCACCTCGCGGCCCTCCAGCGCAAAGAGGCCGCCGCGGACGGCGATCGGCCCGGGGAGCGGGAGGTAGCGGCCGCGGAGGTCGAGATCCGCGGCCTGGACCGAGACGTCGACGTCCTCGTGCGTGCCGCGCAGGGTGAGCCTGCCGCGCGCGGTCCCGGAGACCTCGCGCACGAGGCCCATCTGCTCGCGGAAGGCGGGGATGCGGACCAGCCGCGCCAGCACCCCCGGCAGGCGGGAAAGCTCGGCGGCGATCGCGATGTCGAGCTCGAGGACGGGGTCGGCCGCGGAGAGCCCCACGTCGAGGCTCCCCGCGGTGCCGAGGGCACCCAGGGTGCGGGCGGAGAGCGCCCGGCCGTGAAGGACGCCGCCCTCGATCCGCGCCTCCCCGGAGACCTCCTCGAGGTCGAGGTCGACCCAGGGCAGGCGGATCGCCCCCCCCTCGAGGCGGCCGCGGAGAAAGAGCGTGGCCAGGCGGTCGAGATCGGCCCAGGTGTCGCCCGCCAGGCGGACCTCGACCTCGGGCGCCTCGCCCGCGCGGAGCACCTCGAAGATCAGCCGCACGTCGTCCATGTCGCCCAGCATCGCGAGGGCCGCCTCGCGGACCCCTTCCACGCCGGCCCGGCCGGCGATCTCGACCCGGATGCGCGGCGAGAGGCGCTCGTCGACGACGGCCTCGAGCGAGAGCGCGGCCGCGGGCTCCCGCAAGGTGAGATCGGAGATCGCCAGACGAAACCGCGGGCCCTCGCGCTCGAGCCGGGCCGCGAGGCGCTCGATCGCGAAGGCCGCGCTTCGCCCCCGGCGTTCGAGCTCGAGCCGCGGGGCCGCGGCGGCGAGGGTGAGCGAGGCGGCCTCGCCGGAGGGGCAGTCGAGCTCGGCCTCCAGCCGCTCGATCCGGCCCCCGGCGATGCGCACCGGGGCATCCGGCCGGAAGGCCGCCTGCAGGCGGGCGGGTTCGATCCCGTGCGCCTCGAGGAGGGCGTGGATCCGGCCGGTTTCGCCCTCCCGCGCGCCCGCAAGACGATAGGAGGCGATGCCGTCGGCCGTGCCGGCAAGGGACCAGGAGAGCGCTTCGCCCGCGGCCTCGAGGCTGAGGTCCAGGCCCTGCAGGCCGAACCCCTCCCCGCGCTCCCCTTGCAGCAGAAGCCGGCCGCCGCGGACGGCGACCCGCGCGGCCGGAAGCGAGCGGGCGATCTCGGCGGCGACCCGGGCGCAGGCGGCCGGGTCGGGCAGGGCCGGCGGGGAGGCTTCGGCTCCGGGAAGCGCGGCGCGCAGCACGGGGGCCTCGAGCTCGAGCGCCTGGAGGGCGATTTTCCCCCCGAGCAGGGAGGCAAGGTCGAGGCAGAACCGGAGCCGGGGGGCCTCGAGGAGGACGCCCCGCGGCCAGGAGAGGCGGAGATCGGCGAGGGTCGCACAGGGCCGTGGGAGAAGGTGCACGCGCAGGGAGGCGAAGTCGGCGGCGGCCCCCGTTTCGGCCTCCAGCCGCGCGGTGAGCAGGCGCCGCGCCTCGCGCGAGTTCGCGATCGCCGTGGGCAGGACCGCCAGGAGGAGAACGGCCGCAAAGGCGGCCACGGCAAGGGCGAGCAAGCCGATCTTGATCCGCGCCGGGATGCGCATCCGGGGCTTCTTTCCGGGCAGGCGGTTTGCGCTCGGGGCCGGTTCCCGAGGCGTCCACTTACCCACAGAGGCCGCGGGAAGTCAAATCGCGGCCCCGGGTTGCATCGGGCCTCCGGAAGGGGATATAAGACGAGCGGTCCGGCGCCGGGTGCCGCGGAGGCGGTTGCTTTGCGCGTCGGCCCCGAAAACCCGAGGAGGCGCGTTCCATGATGTACAACGCGGTCGTGATGGATCATTTCCGCAACCCCCGCAACGTCGGGGTGATCGAGGATGCGGACGGGGTGGGCGAGGTCGGCAACCCCCTGTGCGGGGACATGATGACCATTTACCTCAAGGTCCGCGACGGGCGCATCGCGGACATCAAGTTCCAGACCTTCGGCTGCGGCTCGGCGATCGCCGTCTCGAGCATGCTGACCGAGATCGCCAAGGGCAAGACGATCGAGGAGGCCAAGCGCATCACCAACCGGGACGTGGCCGAGGCGCTCCAGGGGCTGCCGAAGAACAAGCTGCACTGCTCCAACCTCGGCGCCGACGCCCTGCAGATGGCCATTCGGGACTACGAGGCCCGCCAGGCGGGGATCCCGCGGCCCGAGCTCAAGCGCAAGGACGAGCACGAGCACTCCCACGGCGACAAGTGCTACTGCCCGTACTGCGACGTCGAGGTCGAGGAGGGGGCCACCTTCTGCGAGGCCTGCCAGCACGACCTGAAGGAAGAGCATTGACCCGCCGCTTGCTTGCCGGGGAGGCCGCGCGATGAGTTTCGTCAACCTGGACCACATCTCCGCGAACCCGCTCCTGCCCGAGGTGCGGCGGGCGATGATCGCGGCGATCGAACACGGCTACCACAACCCCTCGAGCCAGCACCGGCTGGGGGAGGAGGCCGCCGCGGCCCTCGAGAACGCCCGCGGCGAGGTGGCGCAGCTGATCCACGCCGAGGACCCCCGCGAGATCGTCTTCACCTCGGGGGGCACGGAGTCGGTCAACCACGCGATCAAGGGCGTGGCCCTCGCCAACGCCGACCGCGGCCGGCACATCGTGACCACGAACATCGAGCACAACGCCGTGATCCGCAGCCTCCGGCGGCTCAAATCCCAGGGGTTCACGGTGACGAGCCTCTCGGTCGACGAAACCGGCCGCGTGGAGCCGCAGGCCGTGGCCGCGGCGATCACGCCGGAGACGATCCTCGTCTCGGTCATGCACGCGAACAACGAGACCGGGACGCTCCAGCCGATCGCCGAGATCGCCGCCCTCTGCCGCGAGCGCCGGGTTCTCTTCCACACCGACGCCGTGGACTCGGTGGGGGTCGTCCCCTTCGACGTGCGCGAGATCGGGGCCGACCTGGTGAGCTTCGCCGCCAACGCCTTCTACGGGCCGCCCGGCGTCGGCGGGCTCTACGTCCGCCGCGGGGTGAAGATCTTCCCCCTCCTCGACGGCGGCGTCCAGGAACACAACAAGCGTGCCGGGACCGAGAACCTGATCGGCATCCTCGGCATGGGGGCGGCCGCGGCGCTCGCGCGGCGCGATCTGCCCGCCCGCATGGCGCATCTCTCGCGGCTCAAGGGGCAGTTTCTCCGGGGGTTGGCGGAGTCGATCGACGAGGTGATCGTGAACACGCACCCCGTGCACAGCCTGCCGCACCTCGTCTCGGCCTCCATCCGCTACGTCGAGGGGGAAAGCGTCATGCTCATGCTCGACGACGAGGGCTTCGGGGTCTCGACCCGCTCGGCTTGCGCCACGGGCTCGCTGCGCGCCTCCCACGTGCTGCTCTCGCTCGGGCTGAGCCACGCCGACGCCCAGGGGACGATCCTCGTCTCCTTCGGGGTCGAGAACACCGCGGAGGAGGTGGACCGCTTCCTCGGGGCGCTTGCGAAAGTCGTCGCCACGCTGCGCGGCATCTCCCCGCTCTACCGCAAATCGGCCTCCTGAGGGCCCCCGTGGCCGAGCAGCCCTTCGACCGCGTCGCCCGCGACTACGAGGCGATCCACGAGCGAAGCCTCCCGCCGGGGGTCCACAGCGAGGAGTTCGTCCGCCAGAAGGCCGAAACCCTCGCCCCTCTCTTCGCTCCGGCCGCGGGCGCGGTCTTCGACTACCTCGACTTCGGCTGCGGCAACGGCCGGCTCTTCGCCGCGCTCGCCCGCCGGCCCGGGCCGCGCGCGCTGCTCGCCGCGGGGCGGCTTCGCCTCTGCGGCTACGACCCCTCGGCGGAGTCGATCGCCGCGGCCCGCGAGATCGTGGGCCCGCTGCCGGTTGCGCTTGCAAGCCGCCTGGAGGATCTGCCGCCGGGGGCGGCCTTCGACCTCGTCGTGAGCTGCAACGTCTTCCACCACATCGCCCCCGCCGCGCGGCCGGCCGCGGCCGCGACGCTCTGCGGGCTCCTCAAGCCCGGCGGCCGTGTCCTCCTCTGGGAGCACAACCCCCTCAACCCCTTCACCCGGCTCGTCGTGGCCGCCTGCCCCTTCGACCGCGGGGTCTCGCTTCTTTCGCTCCCCTCGGCCTGCCGGCTCTTTTCGCCCCGGGGCTTCCGGCCGGCCGCCTGCGCCTATGTCAACGTCGTCCCCCCCGGCTGGCTAAGGCTCCCGGGGGCCGCGCGGCTCGAGCGCGGGCTGGCGCGGTTCCCGGTGGGCGCCCAGTACTGGGTGCTCTTTGCGCGCGATGCGTAGCCCGGCCGCCGCCGCCTGGAGGATCTACCGCGGGGCGCCCCTGCCCGTGCGCCTGCACGTGCTCGTGCGCGCCCTCACCTGCCCCCTGGGCGCGCTCCTTGCCCGCTTTCCGGCGGAGGGTGCGGCGCTCGACGTGGGCTGCGGGCACGGCCTGCTCGCCCACCTCGCCGCGCGCGACCCCCGCCGGCCGCGGCTTTTCCTTGCCGGGATCGACCACGACGCGGAGAAGATCCGCGCCGCCCGCGCCGTCGGCGGCAGTCGGGTGCGCTTCTGGGCGCTTCCCCTCGAGGCGCTGCCGGCCGCCGCCTTCGATTTCGTCTCCATCGTCGATGTCCTCTACACCGTGCGGCGGGAGGCCTGGCCCGGGCTGCTCGCCGGCTGCCGCCGCGTGCTCAGGCCGGGCGGGGTGCTGCTCCTGAAGGAGGTGATCGACCGGCCGCGCTGGAAGCACCGGGCGATCCTGCTCCAGGAGACGATCTCGGTGCGGCTGCTCGGGATCACCCGGGGCGACCCCCCGCACTTCGAATCGCCCGCGGGCTACGCCCGCGCCCTGAGGCAGGCGGGGTTTTCCCCCTTCGAGGAGTCGCCCCTCGTGTCAGGCCACTGGATCAGCCATTACCTGATCCTCGCCCGCCGGCCCTGAGCCGCACGCCTCGCCAAAGCGGCAAAGCCGGATGCCGCGCCGTGCGATGAGCGCGCGCACGCGGGGCGAGGCGAGCGCCGCAAGCTCCTCTTCGTGGCGGTAGCCCCAGGCCCTGACCTCCGCCGTCGAGGGCGAAAGGCCGGGGTGGCACATGAGCTCGGTCGTCGTCCCCGCGGCGAGGCCGGAGAGAAGGGAAAGCAGCCGCTCCTCGGTGAGCCGCCCGCCGTCCAGGAAGCCGGCGAAGCGGCAGGGGGGCGCAAGGCGCCGCCGCCTCCGGGCCCGGGCCGAGAGGAGCCGCAGCGCGAGCAGCCCGGGCAGGCGGAAGAGCCGTCCCGCGGGCACGCCGCCCGGCGGGAGGCGCTCGTCGGGGAGGCGCACGTGGCGGATGCCCTGGCGCAGGGCGAGATCGGCGATGCGCTCGAAGACGCCGGGGAGAAGGTGCACGTGCTGGTGGCTGTCGAGGTGCGAGGGGGAAATCCCGGCGGCGCGGAGGCGCGCGATCTGAAGAAGCGCCTCGGCCTCGAGGTCGTCGCCCCGGATGCGGCCGGCGAGCCAGAGCCGGGCGAAGGCGGCCGCCGAGGGGGGAAACGAGCCCCCGGGGCCGGCGGCGAGGGAGGAGCCCGGCCCGGAGAGGGGGCGCCCGGCCACGAAGGCGAGGTGCACGCCCACGTCGAGCGCCGGCGCCGCGCGCAGGCGATGGAGGGCGTCCTCGAAGCCGCGGCCCGTGGCGAGCAGCGAGGCCGCGGTCACGATGCCCTGGGCGTGGGCGCGGAGGATGCCCGCGTTCACCTCCGCGCAAAGGCCGAGGTCGTCGGCGTTGACGATGAGCCGCGGCGGGGCGTTTTGCTCAGTCATGGGGGAACGGCCGGCTCCCCGGGAAATTCACGGCCTCGCTCACGATGAAACGCGGCCTCCGGCGCACCTCGACCACCATGCGGCCGATGTACTCCCCGAGGACGCCGAGGTAGATGAAGAGGAGAAAGAAGAGCAGCGAGAGCACCATCAGGGTCGAGGCCCAGCCCGGCACGACCCCCTTGCCGAAGAAGCGGCCGAAGAACGAGTAGAGGATGCCGCCCGCCGAGAAGAGGCTGCCGACGAGCCCGATCAGGATCCCGATCCGCAGCGGCATGATCGAAAACGAGCTCACCCCGCTCCAGCCGAGCCGGATCATCTTCTTCAGGCTGTATTGCGAGACCCCGTGCACCCGCTTGCCCGGCCGGTAGGGCAGGCTGCAGGCGGGAAAGCCGATCCATTCCGTGAGCCCGCGCAGAAAGAGCCCCTCCTCGCGGAAGCGGACGAGCTCGTTCAAGGCGCGGCGGTCGAGGAGGCGAAAATCGGCGAGGCCGGGCTGCAGGTCAACACCGCTCAGAAAGGAAAACAGGCGGTAGAACGCCCGCGAGGAGGTGCGCTTGAACCAGGAGAGCTCGGAGGGCGTCTCCTCGCGCAGGGTCTTCACCACGAGGAAGCCCTCGCGCCACTTGGCGAGCATCTGCGGCACGAGCTCGACGGGGTGCTGGAGATCGCAGTCCATGGTGACGACCGCCCGGCCGGCGGCCGCCTCCATGCCCGCAAGCAGCGCGTACTGGTGGCCGAAGTTGCGCGAAAGCCGGACCCCGCGCACCTCGGGGTGCTCGGCCGCAAGCCCGCGGATCTCCTCCCAGGTCGCGTCGCGGCTGCCGTCGTCGACGAAGATCATCTCCCAGGGGGCGATGCCGTGGGCGGCGAGGACCTCCCGCAGCCGCCCGTGAAGGAGGCGCACGTTTCCGGCCTCGTTGTAGGCCGGGACGACGACGCTCAGCAGGACCCCCCCGCGCTCCGCAGCGATCCCGTTCATCTCAGCTCGTCCAGTAGTGGTTCACGAAACAGAGGATGTAGAGCGCCTGCAAGAGCGTCGCGCCGAAGAGCCAGGCGAAGCGCAGGGCGGGCGACCGGAGGGAGGCGCCCGCGAGATGGATGGGGAAGAGGACCATCGTGTAGCGCGCGGCGCCGAGGAGACTGCCGCTTCCGATCGCGACCGCCAGGGTGACGAGCATGTAGACGCCGTAGGAGGCCCGCAGGCGGAGGAGGGCCCAGGCGCCCGCCGCCAGCGCCGAGGCGAGAAAGAAGTAGTCGAGCAGCCGCACGACGAGGCCGGGGCTGTTCTTCACGGCGAGGTCCGCGGCCGTCACCGCGAGGTCGCGGCCGAATTTCCGCTGGGCCTCGAAGAAGAGAAAGAAGTCGCCGAAGACGATCTGGTGATGGAGAAAGAAGGCCAGGATCCCGAGGGGTGCCAGACCGAGCGCGAAGACCCGGCGGGTGAGAAGGCCGCGCAGGCCGTGGGCATGGATGAACTCGGCGGCGAGCAGCACCCCGGCGAAGAGGCCGGCGACGCGGGTCGCCGAGGCGAGCGCGGCGAAGGCCCCGGCCGTCCAGAAGCGGCCGCGCCGCGCGGCGAGCAGCATCGACAGGGAGAGCAGGAGAAAGAGCGACTCCGAGTAGACCGCGTTCAAGAAAAACGCCGCGGGGTGGGCGAGGAGGAAGACCACGGGAAGGACGGGGTCGATCCCGGGGTGGAATTCCTGCACCAGGCGGGCGAAGACGGCGGCGGCAAGCGCCAGGCACACGCTGCTGACCAGCCACCCCGCGAGCACGAGGTCGCCGCCGACGACGAGGCCCGCGAGGCGGACAAGGAGCGGGTAGAGGGGGAAGAAGACGACGTTCGCCTGGTCGCCTCCCCGCAGGAAGTAGCCGTTCCGGGCGATGTCGAGGTACCAGTAGGCGTCCCAGCGGTCGTGCAGGGCGACGAGGTCCCAGTCGGGCGCGACCGGCCGCACCGAGTGCGGCCCCATCCACTCGAGGGAGGTGTCCGGCGGGAGCTGGAAGCGGTTGAAGGAAAGGAGCGCGTAGAGGTTGGCGACGACGAGCCAGGCCGCAACCAGGGCGAGCGCCGTCCAGGCCGCCCGGAAGCCGCCCCGGGGCGATGCGGCGAGGGTTGCGGGGAATGCCTGCCCGTTTGGGCTCATGGGGCCGTCCTGCGTCTTCGGCTGCGGGGGCGCAAGCCTCCGGGGAAGGCGACGATACCCGGGAGAGGCCCGGGGATCAAGACCCCTCTTCTGCCGCCGCCCGGGACTCGAGCCGCGCGATCGCCTGCCGCACCGCCTCCGGCACGGCGGCCTTGCGGTTTTCGCGGTAATCGAAGCAGACGACGGTGCCCTCGCCCTCGGCCGCGATCCGGCCCAGGGTGGAGCTCCACACCGCGTAGCGCATGCGGAAGCGGTCCGCCGCGATCTCCTCGACGGCCGCCCCCACCGTGACGCGGTCGGGGTAGGCGAGTGCTGCCCGGAACCGGCACGAGGCCTCGGCGAGGATCGGGCCCACGGGGTTTCGGCCGATGAACTCCGGGCAGCCGAGCCGCTCGAAGTAGGCCATGCGTGCGGATTCGAACCAGCGGAAATACACCACGTTGTTCACGTGGCCGTAGGCGTCCATCTCGCCCCAGACCACGGGCAGCTCGAGGCGCACGGGGTAGCGCGAAAGGGCCTCGGCCGCCGCCACCGCGGCGGGGGCGGCGCTCATTTCGGCCGCTCCGGCTCCTCCTCGGCGAGGGGGAGCCCCCGAGACCAGCGGATGACGCGCTCGGCCACGCGGCGCCCGAATTTCCGCATCAGGTCCTCCATGTCGAGAAAGCTGATCCCGCCGATTCCGGCGCCGCCCATGTACGACTCCTCGGCGTCGAACTCGGCGAGCGTTCGCCCGCCGGGGTCGAGCAGGCGGAAGGTGCCGGCGACCTTCTGCTTGCCCGCCCCGAAGCCGACCAGATAGCGCAGCGCGGCACTCCCCTTGTCCACCTCGGTGATCGTCCCGCTCAGAAGCACGGCCGAGGGCCCGAGGGGTTGGGGCGGCGGGGAGAAGATCTCGGCGAAGGCCTGTTCCTCAGAAAGCCGCTCGCGCAGGCCGCGCTCGAAATGCGGCCCCAGCGGCTCCCAGAGCCGGTCCTGGAAGCGGAGCGGCTCGAGCGCGAGGGCCGCAGGCTTCGCCTCCGGGTGTTCGGCCCGGCGGGCCTGGACGTGGCTTGCCGTGCAGCCGGCGAGCGCCAGGGCGAGGGAGGGGAGCAGGAGGAGGGCGGGCAGGGCGTGCCGGGCGAATGCGCTGCGGGCAGTCATGGGTCCTCCGTGGTCTGAGGTTCGGGGTGTCAGTCGGGAACCGTCTTCACGTTGAGCTCCAGCCGGTAGGAGCGGCCGTCGTCGCTCACGACGATTTCGTCGCGCCGGATCGCGCGCACGCGGAAGCCCTCGACCGCCTCGCCCTCGCGGACGATGTGGCCGTTCACGACGGCGAGCCGGCGGCCGGGGTCGTCGAACCAGGCGATCGCCATGAGGCGCAGGCGCCCGTCCTCGAGGCGCGGGAGGCCGTCGGCCCGCGGCGGCCGGCCGGTTTCCGGCCGGGCCGGGGGCGGGACGGCGCGGGCGGCGGGCGAGGGCTCGGCCGGGCCGCGGATTCGCGCCGAGGGCGGGGGCGCCTGCAGTACCGGGGGCGGCTGCCGGGGCGGAGCGGTCGGCTGCGGGCTCGCCGCAACGGGGGGCGGGGCCTCCCGCGCCGGGGCGGGGGGGGCGGCGGCTTGTGCGGCCGGGGGCGCGGCCGGGGCGGCCGGGTTCGGCCGGGTCGCCGCGGGGGGCCGCCCGGCCGCGGCCGGGGTGCCCGTTTCCGGGGGCAGCTTCGCCCGCAGGGCAGGCTGCCCCTCCCCGGCCGGCGGCGCGGCGCGGGTCCCGAGGAGGTATGCGCCACCGGATGCGGCCAGAACCAACGCGGCGGAAAGGGCAACCGCCAGGCCGCGTTTCCCCGGCCGGCGGGCCGGGCCGGAAGGGAAGGCGGGCGGCGGGGGGCTCTCCGGCCGGCCGCCGGAGGCCGCCTCCACTTTTTTCAGGGCCTCGAGAATCGAGCTCATGAATCGTCCCGTCCCGCCTGCACCCCGGCCAGCACCCGCGGGACGCCGAAACGGCCGCCTGCGCGGTAGAGGGCGATCTTGGTGAGGTTGCCCACGACGCCGTCCACGGGAAGGCCGAAACGGGCCTGGATCTCCTCGACCGCGCGACGGGTCGCCCCGTCGTATTCGCGGTCGAGCGGGACCGCCTCGTGGCCCAGCTCGCGCAGGAG
>Ga0073932_1000836_pt1 | contig 69187 bp, 58 predicted proteins | sample DewCreD2012metaG_FD_76967 | JGI IMG/M metagenome (GOLD analysis project Ga0073932, IMG submission 76967) | Hot spring sediment bacterial and archeal communities from British Columbia, Canada, to study Microbial Dark Matter (Phase II) - Dewar... ...
TGTGGAGTGGGTGGCGTGTTTTGGGGTTATGGGAGTTTTGGGGAGAAGGGGTACACGGCTTTTCGAGTGGGGGGGGGGATGGGGGGGGGGGGGGGTCGGCGTATCGGGAACGGGTGTATCGGTCGGGAAAAGCGTCGGGGTGGCGGTCGGTTCGGGGGTGGGGGTGGGCAGGTTGAACGTCAGAACGACGCGTTTTTCGGCGTAGAAATCCTCTCCGTTCATGAGGTAGAGGCGCAGGGTGATGTGTCCGCCATCCAGGTCGTTCAGATCCCATCGGTAGAGGGTATTGGGTTCAATGAACTTGTCGCGTCCCTCGACAAGAAGAGTCCATGCGGATGAGTCGTTGCCCGTGCCGTATTCGAGCCGCCAGCCGGTGATCTCGCCGCTGGTGACGTTGATGACGGCTTTGATCTCGAGGGGCGATTCGGTGATTGTGTCCACGTCTTTGAGCGCGATGAACTGGAGGATGGGACGCGGGTCGGTGGAACTGCATTCGCGCTCGGGTTTGAAGAAGGGGTTGCGGGGGAGGTCGTGGGATTCGAGCCAGGCGCGCCCGTCGGCAGTTTTGAACCATTTGCGCGCCCATTCGTCGGGGACGTTCATGACCATTTCTTCTTGGGCGAAGTCGGGACAGGCGTCGCCGGCGATGAGGCCGGTCCAGGTGTCTATGGTGGTTTTGGTGAGCAGGTCCTGGCTGGGGGGCAGGGGGGGCTGGTCGCTGGCGAAGAATTCGCTGCGTTGTCCGCCGCGGCACCATTGGGAGGGTTCGGCGCCGGAGAGGTTGCAGATGATTCGCTCCGTGATGCCAGGCGGGATGGTGAAGGGGCGGGGGTTGTTGCCGGTGACGTATGGCACGGCGAATTGCATGAACTGCGACCAGATGGGGGCGGCGCCGCTCAAGCCCGTGGTGTTGACCATGGGGGTGTAGTCGGCGTTGCCCACCCAGACGCCGGCTGCCAGGTCGGGGGTGTAGCCCATGGTCCAGTTGTCGCGGAAGTCGTTGGTGGTGCCGGTTTTGGCGGCAGCCTGGAAGGGCAGATCGAGAACGGAGTTGCGCCCGAACATCCAGGCGCGGGCTTCGTTGTCGGAGAGGATGGAGGAGATGAGGAAGGCGTGTTCGGGGCGGATGACCTGTTCGCCTTCGGGCGGTTTGTATTCATAGATGAGGTTGCCTTCGAAGTCCACGATTTTGAGGATGGCAACAGGCGGGACTTTTTTTCCGCCGTTGGCGAAGACGGAGAAGGCGGAGGTCATGTCGAGCAGGCTGACTTCGCCTCCGCCCAGGGTGAGGGCGAGACCGTAATCCGGGCGCGTCAGGCTGGTGATGCCGAGCCGCTCTGCCATGGCGATCATGCCGTCTTTTTCGGGGGTGTTCGGGTCGTCGTAGATGCCGACGAATTGCAGCGCTTTGACGGCGGGGATGTTGAAGGAGTTTGCCAGCGCGGTGCGGACGGTCATGCCGCCGTGGAATTTGCCGTCGTAGTTTTTGGGGGTGTAGGGCGGGTTGGCGCCGTCGGGGAATTCGGTGGGCACGTCCCAGATCCAGGTGGCGGGGGTCCAGCCTTTTTCGAAGGCGGCGACGTAGGTGATGGGTTTGATGGAGGAACCCGGCTGGCGTGTGGGACTGGTTGCCATGTTGACCTGCCCGGAAATGGCGGCGTTGTTGAAATCGGGCGAGCCGACCATGGCGAGGATTTCGCCGGTGGAGGGTTTGATGGCGACCAGCGCGCCGTTGCGGGCGTTTTTGTCGGCAAGCGCCGCCACCTGTTCGGTGACGAGGCGCTGGGCTTCGTTTTGCAGGTTGGGGTCGAGGGTGGTGTAGATGATGAAGCCGGAGCGGTAGATGGTCTGCGCGTCGTATTGGGCTTCCAACTGCGAGCGGATGAAGTTGACCCAGTGGGGATAGCGGGCATCCATGTTGGGGGCGGCGAAGAGGCGGGTTTTCATTTCGTCGGCGGCGTTGAGGATGGTTTGGGCATCCACGCAGATGGGGACACTGCTGTTGCTGACTTCGATGCAGCCTCGTTCCATGCTCAACTGGTACATGAGGACGAGCACCTGCTGTTGGCGTCGCAGGGTGGCGTCGCGGTTGGTGTAGATGTCGTACACGGCGGGGGATTGCGGAAGACCTGCCAGGAAGGAGGCTTCTGCCAGGGAGAGTTGGTTGGCGGTCTTGCCGAAGTAGGTTTCGGCGGCAGCTTCGATGCCGTAGGCGAGGTTGCCGTAGTAGATTTCGTTGAGGTAGAGTTCGAGGATTTCGTCTTTGGAGTAGCGGCGGGTGATTTCGGCGGCGAGGATGATTTCGCGCGCCTTGCGCTGGTACGTGCGCTGGGCGCGTTCTTCGGGGGAAAGCAGGAGGGCGCGCGCCAACTGCTGGGTGATGGTGGAGGCGCCTCCGCCTTCGCCGCCTGTGCGGTAGTTGACCCACAAGGCGCGGACGATCGCCAGCGGGTCGAAGCCGGGGTGGGTGTAAAAGTCCTGGTCTTCGGTGGCAATCGTCGCGGCGACGAGAGCCGGGGAAATTTTGTCGAGGGGAACGTAGGTGCGGCGTCCGGCGTTTGGGTCGAGGATTTCGTAGAGCGGGTTGCCGTTGCGATCGAGGATGCGGGTGGTCTCGAATTGGGAGGCGCGGTTGCGGAGGTCGTCCACGCTGGGCAGGGTGCGGGCGATGCGGTAGTAGGAAATCATCAGCGCGGAGACGCCGATGACGGCAAGGATCACCAGCCCAAACAGGGAAAAGATAAAGGCGCGCAGAAGACAACCCCAAGAACCGCCCAGCCAGTTCAGGGAGATGTGCGGGCGGCTGGGGGGCGGCTGGCTGGGGCGCGGCGTGGAGGCGCTGCGGGGTTGTGAAATGCCGTTTGCCGGGCGGCTGGCGGGCTCGTAGGCGGCGGGTGAGACGCGCGTACTGCCCAGGTCCACCTGATCGACGCGGCGGGGCAGGGGCATGTTGTCCTTGTCCAGCGCGATCGAAGAGGGAGGCGGCGGGGTGGGGGTGCGATGCGGCGCGGCGGCGCGCGTGGTGCCGTCTTTTGCCGGTTCGACGGGAGGTTCTGCCCGTGTCTCGGCTTCGGAGTCCAAAAGTCGTTTGATGCGCCTCGCGCGTTCTTCGTCGTTGGTCATTGGCAACCTGGTGATTGATGCCTGGTAAGTGGTAATCGGTTAATCAATCGAAAATCCTGAATTTAAGATGGTTTACTCATAATCAGCACGACCCATGTGCCGCGGTGGCACACTTCATCGTTCTGGTTTTTGACTTCGATACCGATCGTTACAGAGCCGCCGCCAATGCGCGGCAGGGCTTTGGTTTCGGCGGTTTCCAGCTCGGCGTGAATCGTATCGCCGATGAAGACCGGTTTGACGAACTTCCATTCCTTCACCTCCCGGAAGGCAATGACGGTTCCATCCATCAAGCCGGTCTGCCATGCCAGCCCCGAAGCAATGGACAACCCCAGCAAGCCATGCGCAATCTGCCTGCCGAAAGGAGTTGTTTTGCTGAACTCCGGGTCGGTGTGGATGCGGTTATCGTCGCCGGAAAGCCGCGCAAATTCGAGAATATCGGCTTCGGTGATCGTCCGTTTTTCGGTGACGATTTTCTGCCCGATAGTGAATTCTTCGAAGTACAGTCCCATCGTTTCTCCTTGGGGTTTAAGATTTGTTGGTCTGATAGTGATTAGCCTGATAGTCATTAGTCTAAATCGTCTTTGGTCTGGTGATCATTCGCTTTGATGTGGACATGAGCCTGTAAGACTCCAGCCTATCAGACTATGCGATTGAATTATACCCTTTGACCTCCTGACCAACTGCCCGTACAATACAGCCCATGCGTGACTGGTCTCTTGCGCCCGGCGACCCGCTCTGCCTCATCCTGGCGGCGGATTCACGCCTTTCCACACCCGACTATTTCAACGACCATATCTGGGAACTGACCATCGGCGGGGGAGAACCCTCCACACTATCGCTTCGTACCACCTTTGGCTTGCGCGCCAAATCCATGCGACTTTTTCCGCGTTTCAGAGAAAACGGGAAAGCCGTCAGCAACCCATCCGAATTCGCCTCCCCGCCCGTCATTCGCCGCTTTTACCCAAACTTCCTCATCGTGGATTACTCGCCGCTTCCCAGCATAGACGTATCCTCTGAATACTGGGTTCCAGCCTCCAACGCCGTCGGCGGGCGCCTCACCCTTGCGAATAAATCCACCGCCACACGCAAGATCCGCCTGGAGGTATGCGCCCTGCTTGTGCCTCTCGAAGGGCAAAGCATGACCGTCACCCAGATGCAAATGGTCCATGTGCTTGCCGGACAAACAGGCGGGCTCTTCCCCGTCCTCTTCCTGACGGGCGGACCCGCCCCTGGCGCCGGTCCACACCCCTCGCTCTACCTGGACCTCGAACTGGGTCCCGGCGCGACGCGTCAACTCACCTGGGTGCAAGCCGCCACAGCGGCGCTCCAAACCTCCTTCGACCTTGCCCGGCAGGTTGCCGCACGTCCCTGGGAGGCGGAACGCGCCCGCATCGAATTGCTCAATGCCAGCCAAACGATCCACATTTCCACCGGCGACCGCGACTGGGATGCAGCCTTTGCCCTGAGCCAATGCGCCGCGTTTGGCTTGTTGTTTTCTCCCAATCAGCATTTGCCGTATCCCTCTTTCGTCTCCTCCCGCCAGCCCGATCACGGTTACTCCCCCAAAGGCGACGGCACAGATTATCCTTCCTCATGGAAGGGGCAAACCCCGCTCGAAGCGTATTACCTTGCCAGCCTCCTGCCCGCCTCCTCGATTGCCAAAGACCTGCTCCGCAATTTCCTCTCCATCCAGCAGGAGGACGGGACGATAGACGGCAAGCCCGGTATTGCCGGTCAGCGCGGGAGGTATAATGCCGCCCCTCTGCTCGCCAGCCTGGCATGGAGAATCCATGAATGTACGGAGGATAAGCGCTTTCTGGGTGATGTCTTCCCGAATTTGTACAGGTTCTTTTGGTCGTGGTTTTCCTCCGAATACGACGAAGACCGCGATGGCGTGCCGCAGTGGAGGCATATTCTGCAAACCGGTTTCGAGGACAACCCGTTGTTCGATACCTGGAATCCCTGGTCGCTGGGGGTGGATATCACGCAAGTCCACAGCCCGGCGCTGGAGGCGATGTTGTACCGCGAAGCGGACTGCCTTATCCGCATGGCGGAATTGCTCGAAAGGAACGACGCGCTGGCCTTGCTCCACGAGCAAGCCGCCAAATTGCGCGCTTCCATCGAAACCGCCTGGCAGGCTCGTACGGGGCTGTATCACTACCGCGATCGGGAAACAGGCTCAAGCCTTGCAGGCAAGGCGCTGATCAAGCAACAAGGCTCAGGGACCCTCGTTCCCAAATTGAAGTTCAAGATACCGATTCGTTTGTTGATCGAGATTCAGGCAAACGGTTCGTCGGCGAGGCGTCCCGAGATTCGTCTTCATCAATTTTCCACCAAAGCCGCGGATGAGATTGTCTCGGGCGGCCACTATCAATGGCGTGAGGGAGGGGCGGTCTACACCACGCAAAAGGTTTACCCGAAACTGGCGAAGATCGTCATCAAGAACCTCGCCGAGGAGGATACGGTGACCATCAGCACGCTCGATTTCACCACGGAGGATCATACGCTCTTCACGCCGCTGTGGGCGGGTGTGCCCGACGATCAGCGCGCCCAGATCATGATCGGACGCGCCCTGCTGGATTCGAAACGCTTTCATCGCCCGTTCGGCCTGCCTGCCTGCCCGTCTCTGACGCGTGCCGAGGCGGAAGCCGTTTCTCAAGCCGTTTATCTGCCGTGGAATTTGCTGGTCTGCGAGGGTCTGTTGCGATATGGATTTCGTTCCGACGCGGCGCGCCTGTTCGTGCATACCATGTCGGCAATCATTCAGAGCCTGAAAGTAGACCGCTCCTTTTCAGCGCGTTACCATGCCGAGACCGGCAAGGGCATCGGTGAACGCAACGCCCTGAGCGGGCTGGCATCCACAGGGTTGTTTTTGAAGATTCTGGGGGTGGAGATCCTCTCCGCAACCCGCGTGCGGCTGGAGGGGCGTAACCCCTTCCCATGGGATGTGACAGTGGGCTATAAGGGGTTGCGGGTGATCCGAGGGGCGAATAAGACGGAGGTCATTTTTGCCAACGGAAAGTCTGTGGCGGTGACGACGGCGGAGCCGACAGTGGTGGAGTTGTGAGCAAGAGAAAGGACAACAAAGGGATATGACTCTCGTTCATGAAATCCTTGCCTGGACAGAAAACCAGGAATATGGTTTTGTAGTGACAATCCCCAAATCAAAGGCTATTCAGAAGAAGAAATTGGTTACACATTTACATTATGAACGAGGCTGGTCTGGTTGCGGCTCATGACATAACTTCCATGGCAGACAAATCACCAGGAGCATTGCTTAGGCTTACATGGAGCGGCTATGAATTTCTAGGCGCCGCAAAAGACGATAAGATTTGGAGCCAAGCAAAAAATACTAGAACTTGTCTCAAAAATACCATGTCACCCCGAGGGAGCGGTGTTCAGCGACCGAAGGGTCTTGGATGAGCCATTTGGAGATGCTTCGGGGCAAAAAACGCCCCTCAGCATGACATGATCCCGTTGTCCATTATTCACATTTGTTAGATTCATTCTCCGGCAAGTTTACAACCGCCCGTCCATCCACTCGATCATCACCTTGAACACTTCCGCCTGTTGGGGTTCGTTGTGGATTTCATGGTATAGCCCATCCCATATCTTCAGGGTGACATCTTTATTCGTCTGGCTGGCGAGTTTGGCGAAGTCTTCGCTGCCGCTGGGGTAGGTGATACGATCTGCTTTGCCGTGCATGATGAGCAGCGGCGGTTTGAATTGGCTGGCGCGGGCAAAGCACAGTTCAATGGCGGCTAAGCCTGTTTTTCCAAGCCCCAGGCTGACTTTGTCGTGAACGAGCGGGTCGCGGATGTAAGCCTGCACCACCGTCTGATCGTGCGAAAGGCCGGCGACTTCCAATTCGCTTTTGATGATCATGGTTGGCATCAATGCCCCCAGCAACTTGACCATGGCAATCTTTGCCTTTTGTTCCTGCAGGGCGGAACGTAAACCGGCGCCCGTGACGATGACGCCCTGCAAGCCTTCAGGGTGCTGGAGGGCATAGGTCAGGGTGAGCAGTCCGCCCAGGCTGTGACCGTAGAGAAAGAGCGGCAGGTGAGGGTGGTTTTGCCGCTGAAAATTGACGAAATTGTGAATGTCGTTGAGGACGGTCGCCAGCGAGGGAAAATGTCCGCGCGGACCGCCGCTTTGCCCGTGACCGCGCAGGTCGAAGCCGAAGAGGGCGTATCCCGCCTCGTTCAATGCTTTGCCTGCGTGGGCATAGCGGCCCGTGTGTTCGCCCAGTCCGTGCACGAGACAGACAATGGCTTTGGGGGGGTGCTGAGGTTCCCAACCCTGCATGTAGAAGGTGATGTCGTCGTTCATGTCGGTGTTTGGTTTAGTATTCATGGGATTTTTTCCATTGAGGGGCGACGTGAGAAAACGTCGCTTATGCCTTTCCGCCGGTGATGGTGAATTCGCAGGCTTCCTCGCCTGTCGCCTTGCAGGAGGTCTCTTCCACATCGAAATTTTTCCCCGTTGCCCAAAACAGACTTTCGCGAATCAGCCCCTGGGTGACAAAACAAATCGGCGCGGAGGCAGATTGACCGTCGGCGGCGGGAGAGGCATGATCGGCGAGGAGCAGGTCGAGGTCGAGGGTGTGAATCGTAATGTCGCCCGGCAAGGCGCCCATGAATTTTGCCAGCAATTCGAGGGTCGGTTTACGGCGTGTCGGGAGCGGCAACCGCTTGATGAGGGCGGCTTGCGCCTTGCCTCCCAGGGCGGCATCTTCCAGAAGATAATGCCAGAGACGCTGCCCTACCCGGATGAGTACGCCGCGCGCGCCGCGCCCATAATAGGTGCGCAGGGCGGACTGGAGTAATGCGAAAGCCTTTGCCGCTTCGGCGGGTTTGATTTTCGAGAAGGTGGCGGGCTTTGTCCACTCCGCCGGAAGTTGTGAAAGGGACAGCATGGCGCTAAATTGATCGTTCCCCAGTTCCCTTGCCAGCGTTTCGACAAAACGAGTTAGCACACGAGGGGAAAATTTTAATTCGCTCACTCTTTGGGGTCTCCCACTTCGAACCGGCAAAATTCGTCGCGTTTGGCGAGACAGTGCGTTTCGGTCACTTCGAACTCCCTGCCCGTAGCCCATTGCACCGCCTCCGCCACCGAACCGACGTAAAGATGGCAGACGGGATGATCGCTGTGACGCCCGTTGCAAATGGCGCAGGTGGCTTCGATGTAGGCGAGTTTGCCGCCGCTTTCGTCCACCCATGCGTTGACCTGGGGGTTGCTCTTCTTCAACGCATCCGCCATGCCGTTGAGGATGAACTTGATGCGCTGTCTTTCGGGCAGCAGTTTCAAAGCCACGCCCGCCACGCCGAGCAATGCCGCCTGTTCGCGCACGCCGTATTGGAAGGACGCCCTGCCGATGCGGCGCAACATGCCCTTCCCGCCACGCCCGTAAAAATCCTCGATGGCTTGATTCAATTGGGCATATTGCGAAGCCTTGATGGACGGCTCGAGGTTGTTGGGAGGGAAGTTGCCCACAAACCTCTCTAACCCGCATGATTTGAGCACGGCGTTCAAGCCGTTGTCTCCCATCACCTCCTGCATCGAGACCAATGCCTGACGCACGAGGGAATTGATAATGACCGCCTCGTCTCTGACCATCATACCTGCCTCCTTGGGTTGGCTGGGAAAGCGCGCACCCTACGTGGATGCCTGCACCTGAAAAGTATACACGGGATACGCCTCGCCCGTGCGCCGAAACCCCATCCGTTGATAAAGCGTCAGCGACGTTCGATTGTCGCTTTGTGTGTTGACGGTCAGTTTGAGAAAACCGTTCTCCACCAACCGTTCGAACAGATTTGCCAGCAAAGCCCTGCCCACGCCGCGTCCCTGCATCGAAGGATGCACCGCCAGCCGCGCCAGATGTGCCCGCGTCCCCATGCCGGTTGTAATCTGGTAGCCGATTATCCCCTGGTCTGTCTCTGCCACCGTAGCAAACAGCGACTGTTCCAGCGCCCGCCGCAGGGTCTCTTGTGCATTATGCCAAAGCGGATCGAACGCCGCCCCATCCACCTCGGTGACAACGGGGAGATCCGCCGGGGTCATTCTACGGATGCGAATGCCCGCCGCTTCGCCCCCTGCCCAGGGCTGATACGACCACTCGAGCATCACAATACTCTGACGGCTTTCAAACGCATGCATTTCCAGCACCCTTTGGAACCATGAATGCTGGACGATGGCGGCGACGGTTGCTCCGCCGGTGAGTGCAATATCCCTGTGCGCGGCGGACCACAGCACTGCCCAGGCATTCTCCGCCGACCAATACCCCGTATGAACAAACAACCGCACCCAGGCAGTCCCTTTGGTTTCCTCGGGGCATGCCAGTGCGGCTGTGAGTTGCGAGCCTTCCTCTACCGTCCAGAAAAAACGGTCGCCCAGCCATTCGAGCGGCGAACGCCAGTCCAGGTGACGGTGGGAACGCGTCTCAAAGAAGATCAGGTTCGATAAGCGCCGATAATCGCTGATCTGCGCTGTGCGGGTGTACGTGGTGATCACTATTTGATAAACCCGATTCGTCTGAAGAACTTCAAAACCCGCTGGGTGAAGCTGGGCTTTTCCACCAGGCGCAGGGAGTCGTACACATCCATCTGGGCGGCGATGATGCGCCCGCGTTTGAGGTTGAGGTTGGCGGCGGTTTTGCGAACGAGGGAGTGCATGTCGCCTTCACCTGCCTGTTCGAGCAGGGCGGCGGCGCGTTCGTATTCCGACAGCGCCTCATCCGCCTTTTTGAGCGCTTCCAGGGCGGCGGCACGGTTGCTTACGGCAATGCCCTGCCGTTTCAAATCGCCCGCTTTTTGAAAGACCGCTTCCGTTCCGTCAGTCGCTTCGAGGGCTTCCTGCGCCCTGCCTCCCTGCAGGAGCGCCACACTCTGGTTGTTTTTCATTTCCGCCGCTTTTAATTCATCCTGCGCGGCGGCGTATGCCTGCGCGGACCCGGCAAAGAGGTCTGCCGCGGCGGCGAAATTTCCCTTTGCGTATTCCTCTTTGCCGCGTTCCTCCAGTTGAAGGGGGGAATTGCTTTCCACGTTATCCATGCCTATAAGGTGATGTCCAGCAGGTCTTCTGCCACGGAACGCAGTTTTTCCTTGGACATGCCGCTCAACTTCTTTGCCAGTTCCAGGTAGGGGCGGTTGACCGGCAATGCCACAAACTGGCGTAACTCTTCGGGCAGTTCAAGGAAGTTTTGAATGGCTTCTTCGTTCATCATCCACTGCCCGATGGGTCCGCTGCGGTCGAAGAAAGATTCGATGCGCCCTCCCAGTGCGAAGACGAGCACCTCCAGTTCCGGCAGGGGGATGGGGCGTTCACCCAGTTCGTATGCCTTGATGCGCGCCCCGGAGATGCCCGTTTCGCTGGAAAGGGTGCGGATCGAAATGCTGGCGTTCATTCGCTCCTGGCGGAGCAGGGCGCCGATCTTGCGCTGGCGAACCGCCAGAAGTTTGGGCAGATCGAGCGTTTCGATGGGAAGCGGGGCGTTGGATTTGATCTCCCTGCTCCAGAAATGATCAATCGACAGGTCCAGATAATAGACCAGCGTCTCCAGTTCCGGCAGAGAGGGGGCTTTGCGTCCCTCTTCGAATGCGCGGAAGATTCCAGGTTTGGTACCGATTGCGTCGGCACATTCCTTGACGCTTCGGCGTGCCGCCGTACGCGCGTCGCGAATCAATACGCCCAACTTTTTGGAACGAATCGTGATCTGGGTCTTTTTATCCATGATGCCTCTATGGCTCGATTATAGCAGAGGCTGTACGCCATGATCAGGGCTGGAAAAAAAACCATATCTTTCGCGCAAACGCCGCCGGGCTTTCGCGTTCCGCTGATTGTCAGTGTCTTGCGCCGATCCCGCCGGGCGGCATGAAGATATCGGCGCTTAGCTTGAAGCCCGCCGCCTCCAGCCGCGGACCAAAGATGGGGCGGATGCCGGTGGCTTTCAATTCTCCCAGAACTTTGCCCTCCGAACCGATGCCGGTCTGTTCGAATTTGAAAACGTCCGTCAGCACGACGGTTTCGCCCTCCATGCCCGCCACTTCGGTAATGGAGGTGATTTTACGCGAGCCGTCTTTGAGGCGGGTTTGCTGAATGATCAGGTCAATGGCGGAGGAGATCTGCTGGCGGACCACTTTGAGAGGCAGGTCCATCCCCGCCATCATAACCATCGTTTCCATGCGGGAAAGGGCGTCGCGCGGCGAGTTGGCATGCAGCGTCGTCAGCGAGCCGTCGTGACCGGTGTTCATGGCTTGCAGCATATCCAGGGTTTCGCTGCCGCGGCATTCGCCGACCACGATTCGGTCGGGACGCATGCGCAGGGCATTGCGCACCAGGTCGCGAATGGTCACCGCCCCCTTGCCATCCACATTGGGCGCCTTGGTTTCCAGTCGCAGGACGTGTTCCTGTTGGAGTTGTAATTCCGCCGCGTCCTCTATGGTGACGATGCGTTCGTTCTCCGGGATGAAACCGGAGAGTACGTTGAGGAGCGTGGTCTTGCCCGAACCTGTTCCACCCGAAACGACGATGTTCAGATGAGCATGCACGCAGGCGCGCAGAAATTCGCCCATGTTCTTCGTCAGGGAGCCGAATTGGATCAGATCCTCGATCGTAAGTTTATCCTTTTTGAATTTGCGGATGGTGATGCACGGACCGTCAACGGCGACAGGGCGGATCACGGCGTTGACGCGGGAGCCGTCGGGCAGGCGCGCGTCCACGGTGGGGCTGTCTGCATCCACGCGGCGGCCCAGCGGCAGGATGATGCGGTCAATGATGCGCATGACGTGATCGTCATCGTCGAAGGTTACGCCGCTTTTGGTCAACTTGCCGTTCTTTTCGATAAAGACCTTTTTGGGTCCGTTGACCATGACTTCGCTGACCTCGGGGTCGTCGAGCAGAGGTTGAATGGGACCGAACCCGGTGAATTCATCCACAATCTCGTGAAAAAGATGCCGGCGTATGTCCTCGGGCAGGTTCACGCGGGTTTGGGTGTATATCTCGGCGAGGTGCTTTTCGATGATGGCGGCGCGGTCGCCCAGTTGAAAAGGCTCGCCCTCCATCATGCGGCTGACGTTTTCCACGAGATACCGCTTGAATTTAAGCAGATCGGCGGATGTCAGCCGGTTGAAATTGGCGGCAATGGGGGTGGACATTAAAGACCTCCTCCGCCCGATTGTTGTTCCGGCATGACCCACACGATGTGGTCGCGTTTCACCGCCAGAAACGGGGCGTGAAATAACGTCTGTCCGTCCGGTCCCTGTACTTGTACATCGGTCAGCGCCAGGAAGTTTTCGCTGCGATCCAATTCGTCTTTGACGCGCTGGTCGCGGCGGACGTGCATATACCCGCGCATCAGGTGTGTGGTGGTTTGAACGGTCGCCAGGATGGCAACCTTGGAAACGATGTCCGTGAAGATTTTGCCGTGTTCGTCATACTCGATGGTCATGGAACCTCTCTGTTGTAGAAAAACAAAACGCTTTGCAACGGTTCGACCCCGTGCCGGTGTTGCTTCTGCCAGCCATGGATGATGACCAAAGTGTAGTCCAATACCGCCCAAAACGGCTTTGCAGTTTAATTAACAGGGTTTACGCAAAACTCCCGGAGTTTGAGCGCCGATCACGGTTTGCCGTCAGCGGTCAAAAGCCGAATTACATCCAATTCATTCATGGACAAGGCGACCCTGTACGGCAAGAGTTTGCGGATTAACAATTCAACCGGGCAATCCGATTTAAGCCACAGAGACCCAGAGTCACAGGGTCTTTACAAGTCATCTCAAAAATGTCACCCTGAGCGCAGCGAAGGGTCTCCATGGCCAAAAACAAGAGACTCTTTGGTCGCAGCAACCACTCCCTCAGAGTGACGGGGATTTTTGAAACAAGTTCTAATGATTTTCCCGGTGTTTCCGTGACTCCGCGGCTAAGGCGCAGGGCTTTCAAGGCAAATTAATGGCTCGATTGATTTGAAAAAGCGCAAACTCTCGCGCTATCGCGTACGGTGAGCGACTAACTGAGATTGCGGCGGGCGCGCAGCTGTCGGGCGGTTTTGACCATGTCCGCCGCCGTTTCCTTGAAAATGATGGTGGCAGTATCTTTGGGGTATTTTGTGATGATCGGCTGATTGAAATTGTTTGCCACTGAAAAATTACTCCCCATGTATGGCAGTGTGGTTTTGATCGGGAAGCCGATGATGCCCTCCGCTTCGGACTTGGTCAGCCCCTCCAGTCCCACGGCGCGGTTCAGAATGGCGTATACATTTTGGGCATCTATGCCCTGTTCCTGAAAGTATTCCCAAATCTTTTTGGTCAGTTTGACGGTGCTTTGGTCGTTGGCGACGATCAGGGGAATGAGGTCGGCTTGCTTGATCAAGGGCATGCTGATGCGGGAGAGGGAGCGCCCAAGATCCATGATGATGAAGTCATAGGTCACGCGCAGAACGTCCACGATCTGCCCAATGCGGTCAACTTTCAGGTTGTTTCCGTGTTGCGGATCGGGGGAACCCGCCAGCAGTTGGAATTTCCATAATTCCGGCTGGGGCAGGTTCTTCAGGAAGTATTCACCGTTCGTTTGCGCCGACGGCAGGTCTGCCGCCGTTACCAGATTCAATTGACCCTCGTAACCAACGATCTGCGCGATGGAACCGATGGGGAGAACGAGATCCACCACCACTACGCGCGCTTCCGGCTGTTGTTCCTTGATGGTCATTGCCAGGTTGGCGCACAGGGAGGACGTGCCCGTGCCTCCCTTGGCGCTCAGAAAGACGATGGACAGCCCGCTCTCTCTCGATCCATGACTCGATTCCATCGTTTCCGCGTCGGTCTTTCCGGCATGGAGCAATTGTTCCAGCGCATATTGCAATTCGGAAAGCGCTTTTGCCGATTTGACGATATAGATATTCACGCCCGCCTTGAGGCAGGCTTCCCGGCGGGCGGGAGCGGGGTCGCTCGAAAAAGCCACAATGGGCATCCCGGCAGACCGCGCGTTCTGGCGCAGTTTTTGTACGAATTCGAGATCCTGAAGATCGGAGAAGGTGGGGTCGAACACTACCAGGTCGGGCAGATCGCGCCAGGCGGAGATTAACGCTTCCTTTCCCGAACCCGCCTCGAGCACGTTGAATTGTCTTTCCTTCAACACATGGGAGAGGTATTCGCGGGTGGCTTTATTCTCGTCAACGACCAGGATGGTCTTTCCGATCATTTGGACTCCTTGCCAGATTCATTCCTCGGTAGGCGGCATCAGGTACCCAAGACCGGAGCGGGTCACGATATGCTTTGGGCTGTGGGCGTCGTCTTCGAGTTTTTGGCGCAGACGGGCGATGCTGACCCAGAGGATTTCCTTGTCCGAGCGGTATTCGGGTCCCCATACACTGGTGAGCAGTTCCTCCGAAGACATGATCTTGCCAACATGATGGGCGAACTGCAGCAGGAGACGGTATTCGGTCGCCGAAAGCGAGACCGGGCTTTCGCCTTTCCAGACTTCGGCGCGCGCAAAATCAATTTTCAAATTTCCATGCGTAAAAAAACGGGATTGCCCGCCCACTTCTGCCGCGGGCTGGGCGCGGCGCAGAACGGCGCGTACGCGCGCCAGCAGTTCGGTGGCGGAAAATGGCTTGACGAGATAATCGTCGGCGCCCAGGTCAAGCCCGCGTACCCGATCCTGTTCGTCGCCTTTGGCGGTCAGAATGATGATGGGGGTGTTGGAAAACTCGCGAATGCGTTGTGTGGCGCCGAAGCCGTCCAATTTGGGCATCATGACATCCATCAAAACCAGATCGATGGGCTGGTTGGAAAAGACATCCACCGCCTGCGCACCGTCCGATGCCGTGACGACTTCGTATCCCTCCGTCCTGAGATTTGCCTCCAGCAGGCGCAGGTAGCGGGGTTCATCGTCCACAATCAGAATACGTTTTGCCATGACAACCTCCTTCACGTGATTGCGTTTTGATTGATGGGCAGTTCGATGAAGAATGTGGTTCCCTGACCCGGGGTCGATTCTGCCCAAATCTTACCACGATGTGCCTCGATAATCTGTTTGCAAATGTACAATCCCAAGCCGGTGCCTGTCGCTTTTTCGGTGCGCACCCGGTAGAAACGTTCGAAGATAAACGGCAGGGATTCGGGCGGAATGCCGGGACCTCGATCCATGAAAGAGACGATGAGCGACTGTCCCACCTGTTTCAAGCCGACAAAAATGGGGGAGCCGGGCGCGTATTTTACGGCGTTCGTATACAGGTTTTCGAAGACTTGCGCGATGCGCACGCCATCGGCATGGATGGCGGGTGCGGACCCCAGATCCAGGCTGACATCCATGTCCTTGTAGCGGGAGCGGATGCGGGTGGTGACATCCCGCAGGACGGCGTCCAGCCTGAGGGGTTGGAAGCGAAGCGGCAGGGTTTTGCTTTGCAGACGCGCCGATTCGAGCACGTTTTCGATGAGCAGAGAGAGCCGATCCGCCTCTTCGTCAATGATGGTAAGAAATTCCTTTTGGGTTTCCGCATCCCAGGAAGTGTCCTCGCGCAGGAGACTGGTGCTGTAGCCTTTGATGAAGCCGAGCGGGGTGCGTAATTCGTGCGAAATGGTGCTGACGAAATCCTCCTGCAATTGAATCTGTTGGCGCAATTCTCCGAGTTCGTCGTTCATTTTTTTCCAGGCGCGGCGTTCGAACAGGATGGAGAGAAGCGCGGCGCCGAGTGTCGCCATCTGGATATGCTCGTCCTGATAGACCGGCCCCCCGAACCGCACAAAGACCAGCGCGCCGTTCACACTCCTGCCGGTGCGCAAGGGAAGCCCCAGCAGGTACGCCTGATGAACGCGGTTTTCCGATGGGGAAATGTGTTCGGGCTCCTGTATCAGCAATTGCCTTTGCGTCAGTACTCGATTCGCGATTTCCTCGCCCCAGGCGGCATCGGCTTCCGCGTTTTTGGCGCGCCCTACCGCGCGGGCGTAGATGATTTCGAGCGTTCCGGAATTTTCATCCTGTAGATACGCCGCCACATTGTCGAAGACGAACTCCCGGCGGAGGGTTGCAAGGAATTTTTCGACGATCATGCGCGTATCGTCCCGCCCGTTGATGACCGTCAGCAATTCGTTTACGAAGGCGGCCGATTGCGCGTCCATGATCTACCTTTCGCCTGCCACAGCCAGCAGAGGGAACTTGAAGCGGGTGCCGCGTCCCTCCACCGACTGTACATCGATCATCGAGCCGTGGGCTTCGATGATCTGCCGCACGAGCGAAAGCCCCAGCCCGGTGCCGGCGTAGCGGCGCGTGGAGGTTCCGTCCAACTGATGGAAGGGTTCGAAGATTTCCTCCAGACGATTGGAAGCGATGCCGATCCCGGTATCCGAGACGGAGACGATGACCAGGTTTTCGCCCTCGCGCCGGACCTCGACGGTCACGCTTCCACCCGTGGACGTGAATTTGATTCCGTTATCAATGAGTTGGCTCAACGCCCAGCCGATTTTTTGCAGGTCGCCCTGCACCAACGGCACATCCTTGCCAATGTCGGCGCGCAGGGTGATGCCCCGTGTTTGGGCGCGTTCCAGGAATGATTTGACCGCCAGGTTGGCGATGCGGCGGATGTCCATGTTTTCGAGTTTCACGCTCAATTCGCCGCGTGAGGCCAGCGAGACCATGATGAGGTCTTCGATCAACCCTTCGAGTTTGGCGGAGGATTGCTGGCTGACCTGGAGCGCATGGCGCTGTTCCGCGGTGATCGGTCCGAGCGATTCGGTGATGAGAAGTTCGATGTATCCCTTGATATGGGTGAGCGGGGTGCGCAGTTCGTGCGAGATGTTGGCGATGAAGTTGGCTTTCAACTGGCTGAGTTCGGAAACGCGTTCGAGCGCCTTTTGCAGTTCGGCGGTACGTTCTTCGACGCGCCGTTCAAGGCTGCGGTTGGCGGCTTGCAGGGCGGCGCGCAGTTGCAGAATCTGTTCGGTGATTGCCTGGTCGAGATCGGAACGAGTGATGAAATGCAGATCGATCAACGCCTGCCCGAGCAGGATGGAATTGCCCTTGTCCGTTTCCTTGAGTTGGTAGTCCAGTGCGGCTTGCAGATTCTCTTTTGTAATGAGTCCTTTTTGTATGAGATATTCTCCCATGCGGGGCACAAGCATTTCGGGAGACAGTTTGGGCAACGTTTGTGTCATGGATTGTTCACTCATACTCTGCGCCTGATCTCCATTTGTTTGATTCAGCGTGATCGATACACCCATTCTCCATTGACCATTGTAGCCCATGATTGCATGCTGAGCAATTCATCGGGATTGCAGTTGAAGGGGTCTTTTTCGAGGACGATCAGGTCGGCAAGGAAGCCGGTGGCCAGCCTGCCGAGGCGGTTGTCCATGTAGGCGGCGTAGGCCGGACCGAGGGTGTATGCCTCCCAGGCTTGGGCGAGGGTCAGTTTTTGTTCGGGGTACCAGCCTTCGGCGGAGGGGGAACCGTCGGCGCGGCGGCGGGTGACGGCAGCGTGCAAGCCCCAGAAGGGGTTGGGGGAATCAACCGGCGCGTCTGATCCGAAGGCGAGCCGCGCGCCGTTGTCCAGTTGGGTGCGCCAGGCATAGGCGTAACGGGCGCGCTCGGAGCCCCAGTAGTCGTCCGCCATTTTCATGTCGGAGATGGCGTGGATGGGCTGCATGGAGGCGATGATGTCGAGCGCGCCGAGGCGGGCGAGGTCATTGGGGTGAAGCACCTGGACGTGTTCGATGCGGTGGCGCAGGTGCGGCAGGCGGTTTTCGCGCTCGTAGCGGCGGAGTTGTTCGCAGGCGTTTAAGACTTCGTGGTTGGCGCGGTCGCCGATGGCGTGGACGGTGATGCCCAAGCCGAGGGCGGCGGCTTTGCGCCCGTGTTCGAAGAGTTCTTCGCCGTCCAGGTTGAGGATGCCGCGGTTGTTTTCTTCGCCGAGGTAGGGCTGGAACATGGCGGCAGTGTGCGGACCGAGGGCGCCATCCATGAAGACTTTGATGTTGCCGATGCGGAGCAGGTCATCTCCGAAGCCGCCGCGCAGACCGAGTTCGTGCGCCTGGTCGAGCAGTTCGACGGGCAGGTTTTTGAGGACGCGCAGTTTGAGTCTGCCGTGGGCGTGAAGGAGTTGCAGCGCCATGAAGGAGTCGCGGCGGTCGAAGTCGTGGACGCCGGTCAGCCCCATTTTCCAGAGGATGGGCTGTGCCTGTTCGATGGCGCTGGCAATTTGCTCAGGGGTGGGGTCGGGGAGGACGCTGCTGACGAGCGACATGGCGGCTTCGAGCAGGATGCCGGTGGGGGCGCCGTGTGCGTCGCGCTGGATTTGCCCGTTGGGCGGGTCGGCGGTTTGGGATGTGATGTTTGCCAGCCGCAGGGCGGCGGTGTTGACCCAGCCGGCATGGAGCGATTTGGCGGTGAGGTAAACGGGGTTGTGGGGGGCAATGGCGTCGAGGTCGGAGGCGTGAGGGAAGCCCCTCACCCCTGATTCGCCCTCACCCCTTTCCCCTCTCCCAGCGGGAGAGGGGAACCAAGTATTTTGATTCCAGCCGTGACCGAGGACCCATTCGCCAGGTTTGGCGTGTTTGGCGCGTTCTGCCAGGCGGCGCAGGCATTCTTCTTTGGTGTCGGTTTCGCAGTCTGTTTTTTGCAGGCTGAGGGCGTAGTGCTGAAGGTGGATGTGGGCGTCGGTGAGGCCGGGGAAGATGAACCGCCCGTCCATGTTTTCGGGTTGGGCGCGGGTGAAGCGGTTGAAGAGTTCGTCGGCGCTGCCGACGGCGGCGATGCGCTCACGGTCAATGGCGATGGCAGAGGCGAAGGGTTGGGCGGGGTTTTGGGTGTAGATGCGGGCGTTGTGGAGGAGTTTCATGTCAGTTTTCCGAGCAGGGAGTCGAGTTCCTCGTCTGAATAGTAGTAGATGATGACACGCCCGCCGTTTTTGCCGTGTTTGACGGCGACCTTCGTCCCCAAACTGATGCGCAGCCGCCGTTCGATGTCGGTCACTTCCGCGCTCGGACCCGATCGTTTGCCCGAGGGCGTTTTCTTGCCGGAATATTTTCCTGCCAGCGCCTCCGTCTGACGGACGCTCAGGTCGAGGTTGATGACTTGTTTGAGCAGGGCTTCCTGGGCTTTGGCAGAAAGCGAGAGCATGGCGCGGGCGTGTCCTTCGGTGATGAGGCCGTCGACCAGCGCTTGTTTGACGGCGGCGGAGGCGTCGAGCAGGCGCAGTGTGTTGGTCACGGCTACGCGGCTCTTACCGACGCGCTCGGCGATTTTTTCGTGAGAGAGTTTGAACTCTTTGGCGAGTTGCTGGTAGGCTTCGGCCTCTTCAATGGGGTTGAGGTCGGCGCGCTGGACGTTTTCGATGAGCGCCAGTTCGAGCAATTGCTGGTCGGTGGCGCTGCGGATGACGACCGGTACGGTTTTGAGACCTGCGCTGCGCGCCGCTTGCAGGCGGCGTTCGCCGGCGATGAGGGTGTAGGCGCCATTTTTACCGGGCGCTACGATCAGCGGCTGGATGATGCCGTGTTCGCGGATGGAGGCGGCGAGGTTCTCCAGTTTTTCCGCGTCGAACGTTTCGCGCGGCTGGCGCGGGTTGCGCTGGATGAGGTCGAGGGCGACCTGGGTGACGCCGCTTGCCTCACCGCCGGGTTTGATCTCTCCCGCCGGGATGAGGGCGTCCAGTCCCCTGCCGAGACCGGTTCGTTTGGGCATGACTACTCCTTTTCGCCTTGTGTAAATGTGGCGCTAGCGGACGCCTGCTGTGCAAATCATGTTTTTCGCGTCAATTGGTTTTTATGCCGTCGCCTTTGAGCAGTTCCTTTGCCAGGGCTTCGTAGGCGGCGGCGCCCACCGAGGTGGGCGCATAGGCGGAGATGGGCAATCCGTAGGAGGGCGCCTCCGCCAGGCGGATGCTGCGCGGCACGACGCTCTTGAAAACCTGCCCCGGGAAGTGTTTGCTTACCTCTTTGACAACATCGTTGGAGAGGTTCGTGCGGGGGTCGTACATGGTCAGGATGACGCCGCGCACGCGCAGGTCTGGGAAGAGAAGCGATTGAACGCGTCCGATGGTTTGGGTGAGTTGACCAAGTCCCTCGAGGGCGAGGTATTCGCATTGCACGGGGACAAGGACGCCATTTTGGGCGGCAACCAGCCCGTTGACGGTCAGGATGCCCAGCGAGGGCGGGCAATCAATGAGAATGTAGTCATATTTACTGTCCACCGATTCGAGGGCGGTCTTGAGGCGGAATTCGCGTCCCAGTTCATCCACCAGTTCGACCTCTGCGCCCGCCAGCGCCGGGGAGGAGGGCAGGAGCGAGAGCCGCAGGCGTTCGTTGAAGAGGATGGAGGCGGGCGGCACTTCGCCGTTGATGAGCGCTTCATAGGTGCCAGCCTGCACGGCATGTTTGTCCACACCGAGGCTGGAGGTGGCGTTTGCCTGCGGGTCAAGGTCCACGACGAGGACGCGCTGTCCCAGTTGGGCGAGGTAGGCGGCGAGGTTGATGGCGGTGGTGGTTTTGCCCACTCCGCCTTTTTGGTTGACGAGGGTGTAGGTGCGAGTCATGCGATTTACGATTTGCGATTACGGTATGACGACCATCGTACTCTGTTCGATTTCCAATCTGGAGGGGATTCCGTCCAAGCCTTCGCGTTCGACCGAATGAGAGGCGAGCAGAGTGGCGAAGCGGGTGGCTTCCCACGGGTCGCGCGTGTGGAGGTAACGGACGAAGAAGGCGGCGGCGAAGATGTCGCCTGCGCCGGTGGCATCCACCTCGCGGACGGATGGGGCGCGGAAGCGGCGGCGGTCACCATGCCAGTAGAGAACGGCGCCTGCCGCGCCTTCGGTGACGACGAGGATACGAGTCTGTTCTGCCAGGTGTTCGATGAACAGGTCGTCACCGTTCACGTCTTCGCGGCTGAACACCACGGCGCCCGCCTGCGCCAGTGCGGATTCGGAGTTTTCCCATTTGCGCGGGGAAACGAGCCCAGACGAGTCCCACCGGCGCATCCAGCCCTGGGGGGTGAGCCCGAGCAGGGTGGGGGAGAATCCATCCGGGAGGACAGGGTCTATCTCATCAGCGATGGGAGCGAGATGAATGATGGGAGCGGAGCGCCAGGGAACAGGTACAAGGTCCGGTTCGATGCGGTTTGCCCGGGCGCGCAGGTATTGTGTGCGATGTCCGCCGGTGTAAATGTTTTCGTACATGGTGCTGGAATTTGACGCGAGAGAGATGACAGGAATGCCGTTCAGGGCGTCCAGAGAAACATCCGACCCTGCGGCGGTGACGATGCCAACGCGCAAGCCGAGTGCGCGGGCGGTCAACGCCGAGTAGGCAGCCGTCCCGCCCAGCCGAACGCCCTGCGGCGTGAGGTCGTGGGCAACATGACCGACGACGAGGTAATCCACGGTATCGAAGGGGACGATGCCAAGCATGAATGAATTATACCGTTTTGCATGGCGGTTAAAAAGATTTTCCTCTTTCATCTTTTGCCCAGCGGGGAAAAAAGATGAAAGAGGAGAGACGTTGGGTGGGGAGGCGGCGGTTAGCCTTCCTTCGGGTAGATCACCACTTTGCGATATGGTTCCTCGCCGGTGCTTTCAGTGGTAACGGCGGGATGGTCGCGCAGGGCAAGGTGGATGATGCGCCGCTCTGCCGAAGGCATGGGTTCGAGCGTTTGCTTGCGCCCGTTCTTGGCGACTTGGTCTGCCATGCGTTTTGCCATTTGAATCAATTGTTTTTCGCGCCGGGCGCGGTAGCCTTCCACATCCACAACGAGTTGGACGAATTGTTCGGTCTTTTTGCCGATGATCAGCGAAGCCAGGAATTGAAAGGCATTGAGCGTTTCGGAGCGGCGCCCAATCAATACGCTCAGATCATTTCCGCGCACATCCACGTTGATGTAGCGGCGGTCATCGCGGTCGGTGTCTCCATAGTGCGCCGCGACCTGCGCCTCCAGCCCCATCAGGTGAAGCAGTTTCGAGACAACCGCCTCGGCTTGATCGAGAACGGGATCATTTTCCGGCGCGGAATCGGATTCGTCGAACGCCGCAGGCTCCGCCGGGGTCTGAACGACGGGCTTCGATTCAACCTCCGGGACGGCGGGTTCCGCCTCGACGGTTTTCCCTTCCTCCGGCGCATTCACCGTCAAACGAACGCGCACCTGTGGTTTTCCAAACCCGAATAATCCCTTGCTGCCTGCGTCCAGCACTTCCACGCGGACGGCATCTGCGGTGAGACCGAGCTGGGCAAGACCCTGGGCAATGGCTTCCTCGACGGTCGGTGCGATGATTTCCAGTGTGGTTCGTGCGTTCATGCCCGTCTCCTCATGATCCTTTTTTCATGCTCTTGGGTAACAAATTGCTCCAGTTGGCTTTGCCCTGCGCCGCGTATTGGATGATGCCGAGCAGGTTGCTGGTGATGAAATAGACCGACAGTCCCGAGGGAAAGGTGAGGGCGAACCAGCCCAGCATGAGCGGCATGGTGATTGCCATGGATTGCCCCATGGCGGCGCTCTGGTCGTTGGGGTTGGTGGCGGGCGGCAGGGTGAGTTTGGATTGGATGTAGGTGGTCGCCGCGACGATGATGGCGAGGATGTAGTACGGTTCGGGTTGACCGAGGTTCATCCACAGGAATTTGCTATTGAGCGGGATGAGATTGGCAACGTCGAGAAAACCGGGGTTGATACTTTGCGAAAGCCTCAACAGGTCGAGAGGCGTTGCCGCCAAGGCGCGGATGATGCTTTGATAGAGACCGATCAGTATGGGCAGTTGGATCAGGGTCGGCAGGCAGGAGCCGAAGGGGTTGATGCCTTTTTCACGGTAGAGGCGCATTTGTTCCTGCGCCAGTTTTTCGCGGTCTTTGGCGTATTTTTTCTGGATTGCCTGCCATTCCTTGTCGTTCTGCAGGTCCTGCATGGCTTTGGCGCTCTTCATCTGCTGGGCGTTGAGGGGCCAGGTGACGATGCGGATGAGGATGGTAAACAGGATGATGGCAATGCCAAAATTCTGCCCGATCACGTTGTAGATCCACAACAGAACGTTGATAAAAATCGAGACGAAAAGATCCCACATAATCGTTCCTCTATTTCTCTGCAGGGAATGACCACACCCGGCGTCCGTTCGGGTCGAGCGCCGCGAGGTAGAAGTCGGTTTCGAGCGGGGCGACCAGTATCAAGTTGCCAGCCGCAACGGGTGTGGTGTAAATCTTGCCGCCCACTTCCTCGAACCACAGGGTTTTTCCGTCCTTGCCGATGGCATAGAGGTTGCCGGATTCGGTGGCAAGCAGGAGGTGGTCGTTTTGCAGGATGGCGTTGGCGGTAATGGCGCCGTCGGGTTGGATGCTCCAATTCAGTTTGCCGCTGGCGGCTTCGTAGGCGTAGAAGTTGCCCTTTAGGTCTCCGAAGTAGAACGTGTCTCCATCGAGAACGGGGGTGCTCCAGAGCCAGTATTCGGCGTCGAGGACGGATTGGTGTTCGCCGGTTTGGGGATCGAATTGTTCGAGTTTGGAGGCGAGCGAGCCGACGTAGAGGTTGCCGTCCGGTCCGAGGGCGGGGGAACCGGGGATGGCGGCGGCGATGTCTGCCTGCCAGAGGACGGCGTAGGAGGCAAGGTCCACGGCATAGACGCTGTGATCGAGGGAGGTGACGTAGAGGCGTTCGCCGTCGGTGGCGGGTTGCGCCCAGAGCCGCCCGCCCAATTCAACGACTTTTACAGGCTGTTTCTGCGATTGCCCATCGGCAAGGTCGAAAACATACAGGTTGCCGTCGGCGTTGGGGGCGAAGAGTCTGTCTTCCACAATCAGCGGCGATGCCACCCAGCCCGCGGCGGCGCCGGTGAAGGTCCATTCGACGGCGGGGTTTTTGAAGTCGCCGTTGGTGAGCAGGTCGCGGGGGTTGAGGGCGTAGAGGGTGTGTTTGCCGGCGGCGCTGCCGACGATGACGAGTCCGTCGGGTGTAATGACGGGGGGGGCATAGAATTGGGCTTTGTTGTCATTGGGGTCGGAGAAACGCCAGGCTTCGGCGCCGTCTTTCAAGTTGATTCCGTACACGAGGGAGGTATCGGCAAGGTAGGCGGTGGTCTCGTCGGCGGCGAGGCCGGGCCAGGTGGTGCCGCGCACGGTTCCACCGCAGGCGCTCAGGAGGATGACTCCCAGCACTGCCACACTTATGAACAAAAGTTTCTTTCTCATTGAGAATTCGCGCTCCTATGGAACGGGGTCGTAGCCCCCGGGATTGAACGGGTTGCATCGCAAAATACGCCAGACTGCCATAACCGAGCCTTTGAGCGCGCCATATTTGTAAATTGCCTGATAGCCGTAGTGTGAGCAGGAGGGGTAGAAGCGGCAGGTGTTTGGCGGCAGTCCCCTGGATATCGTCATCTGATACAGGCGAATCAAAGCCAGCAGGGCAATGCGCGGCAGATTCCAAAGCGTGCGCGGCATATCGCGCAGACGCTGTTCATACGAATAATCGTGCAGGTGGAAGTCATTCATGAACGGGAGACAGGATGTGTGCGCGTCGTAACAGGTTCGTCAGCGCGAGGCGGGTATCCTGCAGGGAGGCGGAGGCGAGCCCGGGACGGGCAATCAGAATCAGATCCCAGCCCGAGGCGTCATCCGTTGCGGGGGCAATATCCGAAAGCAGGATCCGCATCGCTTCGCGCAGGAGTCGCTTGGCGCGGTTGCGAATGACGGCTGTGCCGACCGTTCTGCCTGCCGCCACGCCCACGCGGATGCGCGCCTGGTTGCTTTTCAGCGCAATCAACACAACAAGCGGGTGGGCATAAGACTTGCCGGAACGCCGCACCCGCTTGAAATCTTCGGACCGGGCCAGACGAAACCTTTTCTGCACCCGCGACTCGTTTGCATGATCTACCAGCGAACCTTCTTGACGTGTTCGTTGGCTTTGACGGTCAATTGATAGCGGCCGCGCAGGCGGCGTCGCTTGAGTACCGCGCGTCCATCCGCCGTGGACATGCGTTTGCGAAACCCATGCACTCGCAGGCGGCGGCGAATTTTCGGCTGATACGTTCGTTTGGTCATTCTTTACTTCCTCGTTTCGAAAATAATGGCTGGTTCATTTTGCGCAGAACGGGCGAACCTCGGTTGTTCAACGGCATTGTACCCTGTTTTTGCGGCAAGGCACGACATTATACCGTACGGGTTTCGATTCAGTCAATTCAGGACTCGGGCGGTTTTCCATTTCTCACCGGGTAAACAGGGAAGGCAAGCAATTCGGCAAGTTTTTTTACGCCTTCGGAGCTGGCGACAGCGATGATTTCGTCATTTTCCTGCAATGCGCTGTCGCCGCGCGGCAGGGTCATGATGCCGTTGCGGATGATGGCGGCGATGACGCAATGTTCCGCCAGGTCCATATCCTTAAGTTGTATGCCGATGGCTTTTGCCCCGGCGGGCACCTTTTCTTCGACCACGGCATACCGCCCGCGGCGAATTTTGAAGAGCGTCATCATATCGCCCAGCGACATTTCCTCCTGAATCAAGTGGGCAAGCACATCGGATGAATTGAGTGCAACATCCACCTTGAATTTGTCGTTGAACAGCCAGGCATTGTTGGGGTTATTTACGCGGGCGATGGTGCGCGGCACTTCGAACATGGTCTTGGCGATGTAACACAACGCCAGATTGATGGGGTCGTTGCTGGTCACGGCGGCAATGACGTGCGCTTCACGCGCGCCCGCCGCCTCGAGCACGCTGGGGTCCACAGGGTGACCCTCGTAAATTACCTCGGTGGGGAGTTCCTGATGCAGGTAGGACAACAGTTCACGTCGGTTTTCGACCAGCCGCACCTTGTAATTCTCGTTGAGCAGCAAATTGGCGAGGCGCGCGCCTGTGCGCCCGCCTCCGGCAATCAATACAAACATGTTACGCCTCCGCCTTTCCCGACAGACAGGCTGTCAATTCTCTGATGCCTTTAAGAGTGGAACTGACATTGAGCAAGTCCCCGGCTTGCAGGATGGTGTCCGCCTCGGGCAAGGACGAGCGGCCCGCCCTCGTCAGCGCAACCGGGCGGCACTCTTCCAGCGTTTCCATCAGTTCGCCCACTGTGCGCCCATTCCAGTGTTCGGGGATGCGAATCTCGTAAATCTCCACCTCGCCGTTCCCGGCCGAATACACCACCTTTTCAGCGGGGTTGACCAGTAATTCTTCGACGCGCTGCGCGCCCCAAATGGTGGAGCCGACGCTTTGCAAGCCGAACGCTTCGATGACTTTACGCAGGCTGGGATCGTAATTGCGCGCGACCACCACCGGCACGTCGAAGAATTCCCGCGCGGCGTGGGAAACCACCGCGTTGAGCGCGTCTGAATTTGTGACCGCCGCCAATCCATCCGCATCGCGGATACCTGCACGTTCGAGCACGTTTTCCGCCAGCCCTTCACCTTCCAGCGTGCGCCCGCGAAAATCCGGGTGTAGTCGGTTGAATGCCTGTCTGTTGGCGTCCACAACGACGACCTGATGCCCGCTTTTGAACAAATGATGGGCGAGTTCCGCTCCTACGCGGCCGCACCCGATGACAATGAATTTCATGTGTTTTGTTCCTTCTGTTCCTTGTGTACAGGGTGGGGAACATCGGTGACGACGACCCCATGCCGGGTCAGCGATTCCTGCCGCAGAACGTCCGCGGTGCACATGTGCAGGGCGTTATGCCAGCGTTTCGGCGGCATGAACTGCGAAACGACCATGGTAAGGGTTTCGCTGGGCTGGCGGTTTGCAGTGATCCCTTCAAAGACTGCCCAGCCAATGGCTTTGCCGAGGGTCTGATGCGGCGCGTCGGCAGTGGACAAGGGACGCCCGATGAACCCGTGACTCAAGGAGCGCGGCGGCATATCGTCACTCTGCCGCCGTATGATTTCGATGGGTTTATTTTCAGGGATGAACATTGTTTTCTTGCCGCTACAAAAAGCCCCCCTCGCGCGGGTGGGGGACGAAAACGATTATAGCCCAATTTATTTGGATGTGCGCTTAAGGAATCTGATAAGGCACTTCGGTGATGACCACGCCCGGGGTGGACAACAGTTCGCGTCGCAACATTTCGGCGGTCTGCATGTGCAGGGCGTTGTGCAGTCTGTTCTCGGGAACGAAATGCGGCACGACAATCGTAATGGCTTCATTCGGCTGGCGGTTGGATAAGATTTCGTTGATGTAATTCAACAAAGGTTCCAGAAACAACCGATAGGGGGAATCCACGATTACGAGACGGGTGCCGCGCCCCCAGATCTCCCATTTTCTTCGAACCTTTTCCGTATCCTCCGGCTCCATCGAGACGTGAACGGCTGTCACATCGTCGGACAACATACGCGCATACCGCAGGGCGGCGAGGGTGCCCTGATGCACATTGCTGATGGGAACCAGCACGCGGTGGCGGACGTGATAGGGCGGAGGTTCTCCGTAATTTTCCAGGGAGAGGCGGCTGGCGAGGTTTGAATAGTGGCGCTTGATCCAGATGAAGATGCCCATCAGGGTGGGGGTGAGGACAAGCACGATCCAGGCTCCATCTCTGAATTTGGTGATCGCAAATACGCACATCACAATGCCGGTGCAAAACGCCCCGAAGCCGTTGCTGATCATTTTGACCGCCCAACGCCGATCGTATGTCATTTCACCGTGGGCTTCGGCAGGTTGAGCCGCCCGCTTCTCGAGTTGACCGATGCGCCACCAGCGGCGCGCCATGCCCATTTGGGCAAGCGTAAAGGAAAGAAAGACGCCAATCGCGTACAAGGGAATGAGGCGGGTAACGCTTGCCTGAAAAACGATAATCAGAATTGAAGCGAGCGCTCCCAACGATACAATCCCGTAGGAGTAGACGAGACGACTGCCGCGAAAAGTCAATTGACGCGGCAGAAATCCGTCGCTGGCGAGCATGGCGCCCAGGCGCGGAAAGCCCGCAAAGGCGGTGTTCGCCGCAAGGATGAGGATCACAGTCGTTCCGATGATCACCAGAAGATAAGGCATGTCCTGCCCGTCGAAGACGGTGCGCGCCAATTGAGAGATGACCGTTTCGGCTTCCGACGGGACGGCTTTGATCTCACGCGTCAGAAAGGAGATACCCAGGAAAAGGAATGCCAGAATAAACGCCATCCAGATCAGTGTGATACCGGCGTTGCGGCTGCGCGGCTCCTTGAAAGCGGTGATGCCATTCGATATGGCTTCTACACCGGTGAGGGCGGCTGTGCCGCTGGAGAAGGCGTGCAGGAGCAAAAACGCCGTCACACCTGAAATTGCCTCGCCAAAGTGTTCGATCTCCGGCGGGTTGACCACGGTTCCGAGAGAACCGGTGAACACGCGAATCAATCCTGTCCCGATGGTCAGGAACATCATGACGATGAAGAAATAACTGGGAATGGCAAACGCTGCGCCGGATTCCCGTACGCCGCGCAGGTTGATCAGCGTGATGAACCCCACACAGGCGACCGCGATGGGAACACGATATTCGAACAGATGCGGGTAAGCCGAAACGATTTGCGCCACCCCCGACGAGACGGAAACGGACACCGTCAGGATGTAATCCGTCAGCAGCGCCGCCGCCGCAACCAGGGCGGGCGATTTCCCCAAATTGTCGTAGGCGACGACGTAAGCCCCGCCGCCGTTTGGATAGGCATGGATGATCTGCTCGTACGAAATCACCACGATTGCCAACAGGGCAACGATCACAATGGAGATGGGGAAGACATATCCGAAAGCGGCCGTTCCCGCCGCGGCAAGAATGACGAGAATTTCCTGCGTTGCGTAGGCGTTGGACGATAACGCATCCGAGGCAAAGACCGCCAGCCCCACCGCCTTGCCGATGGTTTCATGGGGCGCGTCTGCTGTTGGAAGCGGGCGACCAATCAGATAATGACTGAGAGTCCGCCGGGGTTTTTGTTCAGCGGTCCGGTGGATGAGGGAGGTATCTCGATTCTCTTTAGGGTTGATCATAGTGACAGAGGTGCGGCAATATTATATACCTGCCGCTGGGGTTGACGGGTTTTTTTCTTTAGGTTGCGTGAGAGGAATTTGCAGGAAGAATGTGCTTCCCTTGCCGAGTTCGCTTTCCGCCCAGACTCTGCCGCGATGACGCTCGGCAATGGATTTGACGATGGCGAGTCCCAAGCCTGTACCGCGCTGGGCAAGCGCCTCGCGGTGAGTGCCCCGGTAGAACTTTTCGAACAGACGCTTCATATCCTCGGGCTGGATGCCAATGCCGCTGTCCTTGATGGAGAAGGTCAATGTGTCCGGTGCGGTGAGCAGTTTGATGGTCACTTCGCCGCCCTCGGGCGTGTATTTAATGGCGTTTTCCACAAGGTTATAGACCGCCTGATGCAATAATGCCTGGTCGGCTTCCACGGCGTGCGGCATATCACGCGGGATTTCAACCGAGAGCGCGATGTTCTTGCTGCGCGTCGCCATTTGCAGACCGCCAGTGACGCGTTCGATGATGTCTAGCACGGGGATGCTTTCCACTTGCAAGCCGACGCCGAAATCAATGCGGCCGAGGTCGAGCAGGTTGTTGACGAGTTTTGCCATATTTTCGACCCCTTGAACAATCATTCTGGCGTAACTCTTCTGTTGTTCGTTCAGTTCGCCCGCCATTTCGAGCATGGTGGCATAGCCGCGCATCAGGGTGAGGGGCGAGCGCAGGTCGTGGCTCACGGTGGAGACGAATTCGGATTTGAGCGTATCAATCTCTTTGAGTTGAGAGATATCGCGCAGAATGCACACGCGCCCGACGGTGCGCCCTTCGGCGGTCATGGCGGAGGCGGTGGCGAGGAAGATTTTCCCGTCGGGCATTTTGATTTCAGCGGTGCGTTTTTCGTCGGATGCCTCCTGCAGGAGGTCGTAGAGTGGTTTGATTTGGGTGACGCGCTGCAGGTCCTGGCGTTCGCCGCGGCGGATGATCAGGTTGAAGAGCTGGCTTGCCGCCGGGTTCGCCAGGATGAGGCGGTTCGAGGCGTCGGTGACCAGTACCGGGTCGGGCGTGGAATTGAGGATGGTTTCCAATTGACGCCGGCTGGCATCCACCGCCAGAAAGAGACGGATATTGGCAACCGCCAGCGCCGCCTGCGATGCCAGTGTGGTGAGGAAGCGCAGGTCGGCTTCGTTGAAGATTTTCTGCTTTTTATATGCCGCCCATAACACGCCAAAGTAGCGGTTTTCATGCCGCAGGGCGATGGCAGAGAGGGATTCGGGGTGGGGCAGGCTGGGGTCGAGGTCCAAGCCGCGGGTCCGCGAGAGAACCGCCATGACGAGCCGCTCCTGCCGTTCGGTGAGGTCGAGAATCTGCTGGTCGAGGTGGGCATAGAGGTCCTTCTCCGGTCCGCTGGCGTAGCGGATGGGAATTTCCACGAGGCCGGGCATCATTTCGCGCACCAGCACAATACGCGCCGCGCTGGCGCCGCTCTCAACCACTGCTTTGAGGACGGCTCCGAGGGCTTCGTCCAGTTGCAGGGTGGAGGCGACGCCCTGCCCCGCCACCAGCAGGCGGTTGAGTTCATCAAGGCGTCCCTGCAGGCTGACGCGCATCTGCTCGAAGGCGCGGCGCAGTTCGCCGACTTCGTCCGCCCCCTCGGTTTGGAGCGGGCGGTCAAGTTTGCCGGCGGCAATGTGTTTTGCCTCGGCGGCGAGGCTTTGCAGGGAACCGGTCACCGTCCGCAGGCTCAGCCGCAGGGTGACGAGGGCGAACAAGCCGAGCAGGATGATCATGACTGAGATGGGCAGGGCAATGTCAATGGCGATTTTCTGGGTCTCCTGCGCAGGGACGGTCAGTGCAATGGACCAGGGGGCGCCGGAAATTGGCTGGTGATAGACCAGTTGGCGGGTGCCGTTGGGCGCGGTTTCCTGGTAAAAGCCGGGTTGGGTGGGGCGTCCGCCGGTGTAGGAGGTCATCACTTGCGAGGCTTGCGAGTGGTAGAGGATTATGCCTTGTTCGTCCACGAGCATGCCGCTGCCGTTCAGGTCTTGCAGGCTGTTCAGGCTATCTGCCAGCGAACGCATGTAGGGGTTGGTTTGCAGGTCGGTGCGGGCGATGAGGACGCGTCCTCCGCCCGGTAGGACGGCCAGGAAGGCGATGCGCGCGTGACCGCTTTCGCCAGGCGGAATCGAGTACATCTGATAGGGCACGCCCTGTAATGCAATGGTTGTGCCCGTTTGCTCCGGTGCCGTCGGTTGAGGGGAAAACTCAGGGGGATAACTGGCAATGACGGCATTCGACGCGGCGTCGAACAAAATCAGTTGATTGAAATACGGGATGGAGCGCATCCGTTCGCCCAGCAGGTCAGAGAGTCCGCCTGCGTCTTCGCTCAAGCGCGGATCGGAGGCGATCTGACTCACGAGATTCTGTCCCGCTTCGAGGAACAGCGGCACACTCTGGGAGCCCACCTGCGCCACGCTGGCGAGGCGTTTTTCCAGCAGGTCGCGCGCGGCGCGCCCGGCGAGGAACCAGTCGCCGAGCAGAAGGGTGACCAGCAAAATGAGGATGACCGTTCCGGCGCCGGAGAGGAAGCGCGTTTCGATGCTTCGTTCGGCGGGGGAGGGTTGAAGCGAGCCGATCTCCCCCCAGCGGGCGGGAAACGCCGCCGCCGCAATTTGCGCCGTGAGTCCGGCAAGGAGCATCTCACCGCCGAATGCCAGAGCGACCATGCCGGCGTTGCTGATGGCATAGTCCAGCCGTTCGGTCACCGATGCGGCGGGGGCGGCAAAGAGGGCGCTCAAAATGAAAACGAGTACGTGGAGAGGTATGAGGCTGAGCGCGGCGGCAACCGGTTGGCGCAGGAGACGGAAGAAGGGGGTGCGGTATTTCTGACGTACGAAGACTGCAAACAGCCCAGCCGTCAGGCCGAGTTCGAGAACGGTGAAGACGCTGTGGGTATCCCAAAATCCACGAAGCAGACCGCTGAAGATGCCGAGCGCCGCGGCGGCAAGCGATCCGAACCAGCCGCCTGCGAGGGTCCAGGGGAGGGCGGAAAGGAGCATCAGCGTGGAACCGGGCGGTTCGGCGGGCAGACCGGGCAAGGGGGATGCGAAAAACTTGAGTCCCAAAAAAAGGGAAGCAGGGATCGAGGCAACAAGCAAAGCGAGAAAGATGCCTGTGTTGCGGCGATTCCATGTCGTTTGGTAGCCCCGCCAGTTGTAGAGCGCCAGCCCCAGCAAACCTGCAAACCCCAGCCATACCAGCCCGCCCGCCAGTGGGATGGGATTGAAATACGGCAGGCTGGTGAGCAGTGAGGTGATAAGACGCATAGAAAAGATTATAGCCCTAAATTAACCCGAATTCGGGATAGACCATTGGAACGTCCAGAAGATTCTCATGGTAGCGGAAAAACCGACCTTTCGATACTCTCCGGGCAAATCTTCGGGACGTTTGTTTCACTGATCCCGAACCGATTGGAGTACGACCTCTCTGTAGCGCGGCATGCAAAACTGGCGCAAGCGAATGCTGTTGCGCATTTTATCGGTATTGTCCGCGGTAGGGTGGAGGCAGCAGTTCCGCCAATGATTGCATAATGCGTTGGGTGCCTTCCTGCAGTGTCTGGTGGTGATTGCCCTGGTCTTTCAGGTAAAACGGCTTGCCTATGGTGAGGGTGACGGGCGCGCGTTTCAACTTCCGCATGTGACCATAGACGTTGTCGTTTTCGGTTCCGGTCATCCCTACAGGGACGATGGGCGCGCTCGATTTGAGCGCCAGGAACGCCGCGCCTTCCGTCCCCTCTTCCAAGCCGTGAATCAGGGAGTGGCGTCCCTCCGGGGCGAGGGCGATGAAGCGTCCCTGCGATAAACCGTCGAGAGCGGCGCGCACAGCCTTACGGTCCGCTTTGCCGCGATGCACCCAGATGACTCCGTAGGCGCGGAAGAGCGGTCCCACCAGCCAGTGTGCGCTCAATTCGATTTTTCCCATTCCGTCCAACAGAGCCGGAACCGAGGCGGCAAGCAGGACGGCGTCTGCATCGCCGAGGTGGTTGATGACGACAAGCGCCGGTCCATGCCGGGGAAAGTTTTCCCTGCCGCGGATGACGGGTTTGAGGAAGAGGAAGACGAGCAGTTTTGCCAGCCCGCGCGCAAGGAGGCGGAATACCCGTCGGGGCAGGGTGAGGCGGGGCAGAAAGACCAAGTCGGGGCGCCACCAATCGGTGACGGGTTTAGGTGGGGAAGATGGCTGAGTCTGCATAGACGCCGCGGTATTCCTCGGGTAAAAGGCCGGCAAGATGCCTCATCACCAGATCGGCGTTCGCCTGACGCGCCGCATGTTTCTCCTTGCCTCTGGCAGTGATTTCGGGGAGCGTGATGGGCTTGCCGATACGTAGCTCGAGCGAGGGGCGCTCGCCGCGCCGGGCGCGCTGCCAGAAATCTTCGGTTGTGCCTACCATTGCCGCCGGCACCACCGGCGCTTTGGTCTGCTCGACGATGTAGGCAATGCCGGGCAGGGCGCGCCGCATGGCTGGGACGTGGGAACGCCCTCCTTCGGGGGCCATCAACAACGGGTATCCGGCTGCGAGGACAGCGATGATGCGCTGGAACAGGGCGCGGTCATACTCGCCGCGATGGACGGGGATGACGCCGTACGCCCGCAACAACTGTCCCTGAACGGGCTTGTCGAACACGTCTGCCGCGCCGATGATTTCCAGCGGCTCGCTCCAGAATGCCGCCGCAAAGGGCGGGTCGTAGATTGAAACGTGATTCATCGCCGCCACGTAGGGCTTGCTCAGCGGGACGTTTTCTGTGCCGGTAATTTTCACTTGCGCCAGAAGATGAAAGATCCCCCGAAAGACCGCCCGCAGGAATGGGCGGCTCAAACGAAACTTCAACGGAACACGATACCCGCCGCTCATTTGCACAATGCCAGCGCCTTTTCGAAGACCTCGTTCACGCTCATTTTATCCGAATCGATGATCACCGCATCCACCGCCGCCCTGAGCGGAGCCACATCGCGGGTCGAGTCGATGCGGTCACGTTCGATGACCTTTGCCAGGATGTCTTCGTACTTCACGTTTGCGCCGCGCGCGGTCATCTCGGCATGGCGCCGGCGGGCGCGTTCTTCGGGCGAGGCGTCGAGATAAATCTTCAAATCCGCCTCGGGCAGGACGACCGTGCCGATATCGCGTCCCACCATTACCACCCGCCCGCGCTGACCGATGCGTCTCTGCTGTTTGCTCAGCGCCGCGCGCACGCCGGGGTAGGCGGAAACGATCGAGACGTTCGCATCCACGATGGGCAGACGCGTCTCCCAGGTGATGTCTTTGCCTGCCACCAGGACATCGCAGGCGCGTCCATCCGACTTAGAGGCGGGCGTCACGTCAATGGGCGTTTCCTCCGCCAAAGCCGTGACCTTCGCTTCGTCGCGCACGTCAATATCGTGATCCAGCGCGATCCATGTCACCGCGCGGTACATGACGCCCGTGTCGAAGAACAGGTAGCCGAGCGCCTCGGCGAGTTTGAGCCCAATGGTGGATTTGCCCGAGGCGGCGGGTCCGTCAATGGCGATGATGGAGGGAGAGCTCTTGCGGGTCATTGGTTATAGTTGTCCGTTCTGGCGCGCGTCGGGGAACAGGTCGTCGCGTACCCAGAGGATGATGGTCTCGATTTCGCGCGGCAATTGGCGATAGACCAGCCAGCCGAACCAGTCGGACGGCTGGATTGCTTCCCAGACGGGAGGCTGCCGCCAGGTAAAATCCTGCCCGCGATAGGCAGAGGGCAACCCCGGGTCGTTCATCAGCGGAGTGATGAGGAGCGGCGGCGGGTTCAGCGGGTCAAGGGCGGTGACGATTTTTACTTCGCGGTCGCGCAGTGCCCATTCGAGGGCGGGCGATCGGATGCCCCACACCGTCACGGGCTGGGTTGTGATGTGTCCCGTGCTGAGGAGGGACGCCTGTTGAACGGAGGCGACGAGCAGGTCAACGTGAATAGGCGGCTGGTCTGCCGACCACAGTTCCACGCCATTGGGAAGGCGCATGCCGCTTGTGCCCCAGGCGGCGGCAAGAGCATAGACGCCGAGGAACAGCGAGAACGACCACGTGACTCCGAGTCGCGCCGTGCGCGGAGACCAGCCGAGGGCAACTAGTATGACGCTGACGACTAAAATCAACAACGCGCCGAATAAAATCACATAACGCGGTCCGAACGGCAGGGTCACTACCCGGTTGAAGAGCAAAAGGGTGGTGGGGGTGAGGTGTTCGTAGGGGTTAAGCCCAATGCTGGCAATGTTGAACCCGATGTAGATGAGCAGAATGAGAAGGGCGCCGCTCACCACGCTGATTTCGGTTCGTTCTTCGGGGAACATGTCGAAGGCGCGGGAGAGTTCCTGCGCGGCAAGGATGAGCAGGGGGATGACCGTCCAAACCAGTTCGCCCGGCTGGCGGTAGAAGACAGCAAGCAAAAGGGAGAGCGCCAGCCAGATGCTCAAGCGTCTCACACGCGGACTGCCGAGGCGGAATCCGCGCAGGAGGGCGAAAATTGTCAGAAAAACTCCCAGCGGTTCGTAGGCAAGGAAGTCGAAGAGCACACGGGCTGGCGTGAAGGCGGAAGGGGCAACCCAGCCTTGCAGGTAGGCGGGCAGTGATGCGAAGAAGGCGCTCAATCCGTTGGGGGCGGTGAAGAAGAGGGTGCCGGCAAGCAGCAAGGTGGAGAGGAGGGAGAAACCCGTAATTCTTAATTCGTCATTGGTAATTGGTGCGGAGGGGTTCGCCGGGCGGAAAAAGAGGAAGGTGAGTCCGAGTATCAGAAGGCCGGACCAGGCTGAAGGTCCAGAGAGAAGCGCAAGGGCGGCGAAGATGCCGGCGGGGATGGCGCGTCCATTGTGTCCCATTCCCCAGGCGAAGAGAAGAAAGGTCAGGGCGAGGATGGTTCCGTTTGCCTGTCGGGAGAGGGCAGTGAGGGCGGGGTCGAAGGCAAGCAGGAAGGCAAGGATGAGCGCCGGGTGCGGTTTGAGGCGGTCACGGAAGAGGCAGGGGGCAAAGATGAGGGCGCTGCCGGTCAGGGCGGGGAGGAGGCGGGCTGTGAAGTTTGTCGCTTCGGTGATGAAAAAGAGCAGGCTGGTGAAAAGTATGTAAGCGGGTTGGGGGGCAAGGAGGGGGCGCTGTCCCTGCGCGAGGTGGAGCGCCTGCAGGGCAAGTTGCGCTTCGCTGTCGGTGAGGGGGCTGGCTCCCAGCTGGATGAGGCGCAAGCCGAGGGCAATAAGAAAAGCCAGCCCATAGAGCCAGCCTTCGTATTTGAGTCGGGGGGAGGTCATGGGGTTATTTTACCTGTAAATCATGGGACTTCGTAAAGGGTGACGTTTCCCTGCTGGAAGACGGGTTTGAGGAAGTTGTTGAACTTCTCTTCGTTGACGCGGTATTTGTTGCGCTCCAGCCCGCCGACCACAATGTAGCGGATATGGTATTGGTCAATAATGCGGCGCGCTTCGTTCCAGGAGGGGGTGGAATAGAGGTGTTCCACATCGGTTTCTCGCGTTCCCAGCAGGGCGATATTTCGCCATTGCCCCTCATGACCGGGCCAGCCCAACACGGTTGGCATGCCGGTGAAGGTCGAGATGCGGGCGTATTCGCTGTATTGCCCGCCGACCGCCTCCGCCACCACGCCGGGTTCGAGTTCGCGCATGAACTGGATGGCTCGATAATCGTCGGGCATGTAGAGAGCCAGATACGCCGAACCGTCGAGCGTGCGTTGATCGGGATTCTCGCGCTGGAAGTCGTTCGTCTTTGTCGGAAGGGAGAACGCGGGATAGGCAAGCCCCATCGCGAGGACAACGGTGAATATCACCCTATACGCCTTCGCCCCTGCGCCGCGCAGTTCGGCGAACATCACCGCCGCGCCGAACGCTGCCGCAATGGACAGCAACTGCCAGGCTTGATAGTAGAACTTGAAAACCGTGTTGATCCGGTAGCCGAAATTATCGCGCAGGTAGAAGAAATCGGGACCGAGGATGAGCAGCGCGCCGAGGGCAATCAGTAAAAGGATGAAGGAGGAAGGATGAAGGGTGACAGGACGTTCGTCGCCGGCAGAGCGATTGTTGGAGAATAAAAATGCCAGGGCGGGAATCAAAAGTCCAAGCAGGGTGAGCAGGCTTCCGATGTGGTTGAGGCGGCGCGCGAAACTATCGGCGATGAAGGTTGCGACATCGCGTCCCTGTGCCGCCAGAATGGCATTGACCAGCTCGGGTTGCAGTTTCCATGCCAGGAACCCGACAGCGAACATCGTCCCCAGCAGGGTTAGCACAAGTCCAAACGCCGAACCGATCCCCGCGCGCCAGTTTGCAGGCGCACGCCTCCGCCACAGATACAGCAGATAGGCAAAGAGCGGGATGAAGAGCGTACCCCACATCACCCACAGATGCGCGCCGCGCGTCGGGAACATGAAACTCGGCACAACGCCCCCCGCCTGTGAATCAAAACCGACGAAGAACGGCAGGTACATCACATAGGCTGCCACCATCAGCGGGATGCCGAACACCAGGAGATCTTCGAGTCTTTCCCAGCCCCAGCCTGATTCCCGAACCCGAGCCAGCGCGTACCCGAAAACGATCAATGCCGCGCCGGGCAGGATGTCCCACGTATTGAGGAATGCCAGCCCCCCCAGCGCCAGCGCGCTGACGAAGAAGCCCGCCGGGTTGAGTTGTAACTTGCCGAAATACAGGTCGATTCGTCCACGCCAGCCGCCCAGGAAGATGTTCAACGCGAGGACGATTGCCAACAGCATGAACGGCATCGCCAGCACGTGCGGATGCAAATCGCCCAACAGATAAGAGAAAAACGGGAATTCGTTTATCACCTCGTGCCAGGTGCCGTTCAATTCATAATCCTGCACGACGCGCGAGGCGCGCCACCACCAAAAGAACTTGTCCGGAATCCACGTCAGGGGTTGGACGGGCGCGTCCCTGAGTTCGGGAATGTCCAGCCAGGTCCAGAAACTCGAGGCGGCAGTGCCGTCCGCATGGAAGCGCCAGAAGAGACCGGCGTGGTGCAGGGAACGCAGAAAACCTTCGAGGTTGGAGACGATAAGCAGGAAAAGAGGAGCAAGAAGGGATGGACCGAGAACGGCGGACGGTGGGCGGCTATCTTCCCCGGTCTTGGGGCCACGGTCTACGGTTTGTAACAGGTTATAGAGGATTCCATACGCGCCGAGAGCGGCGAGACCGAAGATGAGCCCCAGCATGAGGTTGTGCGCGACCGGCGCCGGGGTGGACGTGAACTTCGCCAGCATGGCGGTCATGATGTAACCAAAGTGATAATACGAGATGGCATACCCCGACAGCCACGGGTCGTGCGGCGGGAAGACGGGCGAGCGCAGGATGGCATTGATGAACGCGACCTCCATCCATTTTTCGCCGCCCGCTGTGGTGATTTCCGGATTGTTGGCGCGGACGAATGCCATGAAGCCGAAGGCGATGAGGAAGAGGAGTTCGGTTGCGATGATAAGTCTGGTGTTTTCTTTCAGCCATTTGACCGTGGACGGCTGACCGTGAACGGTTTCGGACCCGGTCTTCGATTCACGGTCTGCGGTCATGAATGCCCACGCGCTCAGGCCTGCCAGTACCGTCAGGCTGAGCAACAGTCCGCCCAGGTCGTTTTGAGCAATTCCGAGACTGGCAAACAGCCAGAAAGCATATCCCCAAACCAGCAAGCCAAAGGCGCGTGAAAGGGTGTAGCCGCGGTCGGGCAGCGCGGGGAAAAGGCGGTATGCCAGCGGGACAGTGATCCAGCCGAGGAGGGTGATGAGGAGGTACCAGGAGAGGAAGGAGGGCATTGGGAGATTGGTAATTGGTGATTAGATGTTGGGGAGGGTGAAGGAGCCTGTGGAGTCGAAGACAAAATCGAAGACGTTCACGACTGCTGCCAGGTTGATGGGACCGTAGATGTGCGGGAAGAGGTCGTGAGCGGGGACGCCGGGGGGTGGAGTCCCGCCAGAGGGCGGCTCCCATTTCACAGTCGAGGTGAGAAGCGAGGGTTCGATCATGAGCAGGACGAGGTCAGACTGTCCCTTGTAGAATTTTTCGGCAACCGGCAACACTTGAGGCAGATTGGAGCAGTGGATGAAGCCTTCGGTTTGCAGGCTTTCGGCGGTGTATGCGCCTTTTGCCTGCGCGGCTTCCCAATCTTTGCGGGAGGTGATGTGGAAGATCATGGCAGTACCTCGTAGATGACCGTCTGCCTGTCGCGGTATACGGCGCGCCAGAGCGTGCCTTCGAATTGCTCGAACTTGGCGATGCCTTCGGGGGTGTAGGCGGCGCGCTCGAGTTGCCCGACGATGATATACCTCACGCCGTAATTTTTGAGGAAATTGCGCGCGGATTCGGCGGTCAGGCTGTTGTAGAAATCATTCACTTCCACGCCTCGGTCAATGACTTGTTGTGAGAGCAGGACTCGTTGTTGCTGTTGATGCCATTGCCAACCGATCACACCGGGCAGGCCGGTATAAATCGTGAAGCGGGAATGCCATTCGTATTGCCTGCCTGCGGGAGCAGTTTCCACGATGACAGGACTCCCTTGAACATTATCCTGCATCCAGCGGATGGCGCGGTAATCTTCGCTTAAATTCAGGCGTTGACCGTAAGTATCATATTGTGCATATTCCATGAAGATCATGGCGTCGAGCGTGTGCGGGGCTTCGCGAATCCAGCGGTCGCGGATTTTGCCAGAGGTGCCGGTAATGGTGAACAGCAGCGCCCCGGAGACGAGGAAAATCATCATGCCCTGCCAAAAGGCGCGCCAGCCGGGCAGCCATTGAACGACAGCCGGCAAAGTCCATGCCAGGGCGGCGCCGCAGGCGGCGGCAAGCATGAACCAGGCTTGCAGGTAGAACTTGAAGATGGTGTTCTGCCGCCCGATGTCGCCGCGCACCACCACCACTTCGACAAGGATCGTGATGAACAACGCCGTTCCGATCAGGAACAGGACGAAGCGCTTCTCGTCGCTCAGGTGCGGGTTCAGCAATAACACGCCTGCCCATGCCGCCAGCGGCACGGCGATCCAGCCGACGCTGGTGCCGTGAAATTGAAGCGCAAGCATGAGGATAACCAGCGTCACCAGCGCGCCTTCGATGAGCAGTTGATAGGGTTTGAGTTTTTGCAGAGCAGAGAGCGGCGTCAGGCGCATCCACTCGCGGGTTTCCCACGCCATCCATACCGCGGCAATGAACAGGAACACGCCCCACATCGTCAGGTAGGAGGCGAACGGCGTGAAAGGTCCGCGCCAGGGTTCGAGGGCGCTGTATGCCTGGCTGTACCAGATGCGGTACGGTTCGTAGAGGAGGCGCGCGAGCAGGTAGAACGCCGCCGCCGCTCCCGCTGCCAGCCCGATGCGCTTGTAGAGGTTCGCCGTTTCGGAATAGCGCAGGATGGAGTAGCCCAGGGCGATGATGCAGATGAGCAGATAGGTGTATGAGTCGGATAGATTGGTGGGATACGCCGCGCCGGCAATCAGCGCACCGATGACGATTCCCAGCCCCGCCGACGCCCTTCGATCGAACTCAGGGGAAGCCTGATTCTTCCACCTCGCGCGTGCCGCCACCACCGACAGCGCCCAACTGAGCGCCAGCAAGGCGATGGGCATGACGAGCATGTGCGCGTGCAGGTCGCTGTAGAGGAAGGTGAAGAGTGGGAACTCGGTGATGGAGTTGTCCGGGCCGGGGGGGACGACTCGGCTCGGGTTCCAGTACCAGTCTCCGGGTCCGATGGGAAGCGGGATGCCTTTGAGGGTCATGAGGAATCCCTGAATTGCCCACGTCAGGCGCTGGAAGAAGGGTGCGTTCCAGTCGAACATGCCCGCCGCGCCGAGTTGCTGCATCTTCTGGTAGAGGAGTTGAAGTGTGCCGAGGTTGCCAAGCAGGATGGCGAGGGCGGAGGCGGAAAGACCGCTTATCAAGGATGAAGGATGAAGGATGAAAGATGAAGATTCGCCCTCTCCCTCCGCCCTCTCCCAGCGGGAGAGGGGACTCGAGAGGAGATTCCAGCCGATGGAAAATGCAGAGATGCCGACGATGGCGAAGAGTGTGGGCAGGATGAAGTTGTAGGCGATGGAGGGAACAATGCCTAGCAGTTTGACGGGCGTGCCGGCGATGACGAAGCCGTAGTAGTAGTAGTTGATGTAGCCGCCGGCAAACCACGGGTCGTAGGGCGGGAAGGAGGCGCTTTTGATGACGGCGTTGAAGTAGGAAAAGTCCATGGGGCGCTCGCCGCCTTTGAAGGGATGCCACATGTCGGGGTTGCCGAGGCGGATGAGCAGGTCAATGAGGAAGAAGGCGAGGAAGAGGCTTTCGATTGTCAGGAAGTATTTTCGTTTGGTCTGCCATTCTTCGCGCAGTTCGGCGCGTTGATGCCAGCCGAGCGCTGCGCCTGTGAGGAGGAGCGCTCCGAAGGCAACGGCGATGGTCGTGCGGGTGTAGGGGATGCCGAGCGAGCCAGCCAGCCAGGAGAGGTAGGCGAGGAGGAGTAATCCCAGCGCACGGCTGAGGGGGTAGCCTTTGTCTGCAAGGCCGGGCATGGCGATGCGGATGATCGGGTATGCCGCCAGCCCCAGAACGAGGATGAAGAGATACCAGATGAGCAAGCCAATGACGGGATATTTGTTCTGGAGCCAGTCGTAGTCGAACAGTTGTGACCATGTTCCGCCGGCGCGTTGGGTGGCGAGCCGCTCCGCCGGGAGAAGCAGGGTGGAGAAGTCGTCGAACTGGCGCGGCGTGAGGCGGACGACTTTGCTCAGGTCAACGGTGTTGAGCGCGGCGCGCACCTGTTCGGGGTCGAAGTCTGCGTTCTTTTTGAAGATGAAGACTTTGGGGTGGTCGTAGAAGGTGAAGGCTTCTTCGGCATACTGGTCGTTGATTTGGATTTCGCCAAGGAGGGGGAGGTCGAGTTTGGGGAAGGTCTCGAAGACGGCGACAAGATCGAAGCCGAGCCTGCCCTGGTAATCTCCCGGTTGTGCCTCGTAATAGCATTTGATGATGTCGGCGTTGATGGGGCAGCCCATCAGTTCGCGGTAGTAGAGGGTGGTGAGAGGGTAGCGTTCAGGCAGGCGGGTGATTTGAGCGTATTGATGGTTGGTGGGGATGAAGAGGTAATCGGCTTCGGCGAGGGTGTTCACGAAGCGGTTGAGTTTGTCTTCGTTGTCGTCCCAGTAGACTTGCAGGTTGAGGTCGCCGCGGTAGATGCCGCCGAAGGCGTCGTAGCCGTCTATGCGGAAGGGGAGCCCGTAGTCGTAGTCGGTTTCGTTGGCGATGGCGGAGCCGTTGATGAGCAGTCTGCCGGCGTCGAGTTCGAAGCGCAGGAAGTATTGCTGCCCTCGGGAGGCGGGGATGGGTTTGTCAAAGGTGAGGGTGAGCGGTTGTCCGCGCGGGTCTGTGCGGGGGGAGAGGTCGGCTGTGAGGGTGGCGGCGGTGGCGAGAGTCTGTTCGGGGGTGGGATTCGGCTGTTCGGACAGGAGCAGGCTGAGGGTGGAGAGGGAGGCGGAGGTGTTCGCGGCGTATCCGAGTGTGATGGATTGAATCAGTCCGTCGGTGTTGGCGATGAAGGTCGTTTCGTAGGGTGCGCCGGCTTGAATGAATCCGCCACTGGGGAAGGGCAGGGGCTGGTTGTAGTTTCCGTTTGCCGTTTGATAGCCAATGTTGATGGGACCGGGGACGTTTTGGAAGATCCAGCGCGAGGCGGCGATGCGCGGTTCGTCGCGCAGGTAGATGTTGTGGAAGGCGAACGCCCAGGCGGCGGTGAGGACAACGACGAGAACAGCGAGGATGCCGCGAAGGATGTTGGCAGGCTTGAGGAGCCTGTAATTGGTAAGTGGTAATTGTTCGAAGACGAACCATGCTGCCATCATGGCGAGGAGCGGGTAGATGGGCAGCTGATAGCGCATGGTGGGGTTGAATTGGAGGGACTGCCAGAGGAAGTAGGCGGCGGTCCAGCCCCAGAGCAGAGCGTGCCGCCATTCGCCTTTGAGGATGCGCCAGCCCATGTAGAGAAATCCGCTCCAGGCAAGGATGCCAAGGGGAAGACCCAACCCCCAAATGGTCAAATTTTCAAAGGAATATAAGTGAGAACGCCGCGCCCATTGCAGGTTCCAGGGCAGGTCGGCGTCGCCTTTTGCCTGGATGCGCTGTTCCTGGATGTTGGCGATCCACTGTTCGTTGGGGAGGATGCCGTCGAAGGCATAGGGTTGGAAGATGCGGAAGGAGAGGAGGGCGGCAAGTCCGCCGGCGAGGAGGCAGGCGGTAATCAGGAAGTAGTAATTGGTAAGTGGCGGACTTCCGGTCAACCGTCCGCGGTCCACAGTCAGATAGCGGATTGCAAATGCGCCGGGGAGCAGAAACGCCAGCGGATAAATGTTGACCTTAGACGCCATTGCCATGCCGAAGGCGAAGCCAAAGCCGAGACTGTGGAGGAAAAGGGGGTGGGTGAAATGATGGGTAAGTGGTGATGGGTCATTGAAAGCAGGGGCATCCAGAATCTGCACCACAAAGTAGATGGCGAGGAAGGCAAAGGCGTTGACGAACAGGTCGGTGGTGAAGAAGTGAGATTGTTGAATCTGCATCACGGTCAGCGCCGAGAAGAGCGAGGCGAGAAGCGCCACCCGCCGTCCGTACATGCGCGAGACGAGCAGGTAGAGGAAGAAGAGGGTGAACAGGTCTGCCAGCGCGGAGAATTGACGCCCCAGCGTTTTGACATCGAGCTGCCCGGTGGCGTCTACCGCGAGGCGGACGATGGTCATTGGCAGGTTGCCGTAGACGAAGAAGTTGTAGCCGCGGTTGTAAGGGTTGAGGGGAGAGGTGCGGCTGTCGAAGTATTCGCCGAGGGTAAGCCAGCGTTTCTGGTCGGGGGGGCAGGCGTCGGCGGGGGTGGATGCGTCGGCGCAGACTTGCGCGCGCAGACTGCCCAGCACGCCGGTCAGGAAGTTCTCGTCCGGGTGCTGATGCTGTCCCTCGCCCCAGTTGACGCCGGTCAGGCGTAAATACCCCGCCAGCAGAAAAACCAGCAGGAAGAGAAGGTCGTAAAGCCAGGAATGTTTTTCGCGAGTCATAAGGTTTCCTGTCATTGCGAGCGGCGGGAAGCAATCTCCAACTACGGCAGGGGGATGCTTCCTGCAGATCGCAACGGCATCATTGTTGCAGCACCAAATAAATCCAAAAGTCGTGACCGGGCACGTCCGAGTCGAACAGGCGCAATTGCCCGGCAGGGTAGAGCGTTTTCAACAGGTTCAAAGTGTCCGTGTCGTTGAACTCCGGCGCTTCCACGTTTGCCCGCACCATGAAAAGTTTGGGTCCGCTCACTTCGAGCGTGGAGGGCAGGTTTTCCCGCCACATCGCCATGTCGCGGTTGGGAATGCCCGCCCAGACGGCCGGCAGGCGCGTGTCCACCCAGTGCGGGTATGGCACGATCCAGATTGTATCGGTGCGCCCGTAGTTTTTTTCGAACTCTTTGATGACCTGTCCCATGTCGGAGGTATTCCATGAACCCTGACGAAAGGCGCTGTAATATTGATGGAAGACCAGATCGTAGTTTTGATAGACGGAGACTGCCAGCAGGAGTCCTGCCACGCTCCAGGCGAAGACTGCCCGCTTCTTTTCCGCCCCGAAACCTGTTACCAGACCATCGAGCGCCATCGCCCCGACAATGAACGTCGGGATGTACGCTGCGCCGGCGCGGTTGAGCGCCGGGTTTTCGGCGGGAAACGCCAGCGAAAGCGACGACGGCAGTTGCAGCATCGGAATGGAGACCAGCAGGAACAAATCCAGCCAGTGACGGTTACGAATGTAGCGCACGAGGACCAGCACAACGCCTACCGCGAACAACGCCGCAGAGACCACGTCCAGGGCGGGGCGGTGGGTGACGGAGTGCACCCAGATTTCGCCGTCGTCGAGGTTGAACATGCGCAGGGCGTTCCAAAAGTTCGAGAGGAAAATTTCATACGCGGGACCCGGCAGCGCCTGCTCGGTTCCGCTCAAGCGCGAAAAGGCGCGAAAGCCGAACTCCGCCGGGTGGTCAACCCAATAGCGCAGGAGGGGCAGGAAGACGAACAGGGAGGTGAGCGCAAGCATGGTCAGCCAGAGGGGCAGGTCTTTGCGGGCGCCTTTGGATTGAGCATGAAGCCAATAGATGACGAACGCCGCAACGATGACGAAGGGCACGATCCGCATGGGGCTGTAGCCGTGCAAGCCCAGCCCGAGGAAAATGCCAGAGAGGAGGAAGTCGTTTCGGTTCCGCGTCCGCAAGCCGCGGATTAAGAAAAAGAGCGTGGGCGCGGCGAAGAGGGGATAGAGCGGAAAGCGCAGTCCCACGCGGCTGATGACGTTGGGCCAGTAGCCGATGCCCGTCAGGAAGAAGGCAAAGAGTCCCACGCGCGGTCCGCCAATTTCTTTGCCGAGCAGGTAGACGAAGGGCAGCGTCAAAAAGCCGAGCAGGGCGGTGCCGAGTTTGAGGCTGAGAAAAGAGAGACCGGTGCCGAAAAGTTTGGCGACGAGGAGCGTCCAGTACATCTGGAAGGCTTCGCGCCCGGTGTTGCGGGAAAAGAAAATGCGGGTTTGTCCCTGCGAGACGTCGTACACGTCGAGGATTTTTTCGGCGTGGTCGCTGAACGGTTCGGGTGGCACGGTGGAAGTCTGGTAGAAGCGGAAGAAGAACACGAACGCGGTGGCGGCGATGAGGAGGAGAGTCCAGAAATTGAAGCGGATGGAACTGGATGCGGCGCTCTGGTCTGGCTTTTTGATCCAAAAGGCGAATACAAAAGAAACGACAGCAAGCAGCCAGATACTGGTGTTGGTGATTGTGAACAGGTTGTCCTGGAAGAGCGTAAACGCCCAAAACGCCAATGGGATGCTGATGAGCAGAGGGAGCCGCCGGTAGGTGAGCGGGTCATTCCCCTCTCCCTCACCCCTATCCTTTTTCCCACTGGGAGAGGGTCGCAGGGGGGATGGAAGGTTCCATTCGCCGCGATAGATCGCCCAGCCGAGCATGGCAAACGCCGCGAGGTAGAAGGCAACGCCCAGAGGAGATGCAGTAGCGGGCGGTTCGAAGGCATTTTGCCCAATCAAGGCAAGAAGGAGAGCGAGGAGAGCGCGCCAGGGAAAGGGTTGGTAACTGGCAATTGGTAATTGGTGTTCTTGCGATTGGCTGCTCACCGTTGATGGTTCGTCGCTCGCGGCGGGAAGAATATGCTCCGATGCTTTGGACAATTGAATTCGTTCGCCGCCGAATCGAAATAATGACTTTACATAATCGAGTACGCTGGGTTCTTGTTGTTGGGGTTGCTGTGTCTCGTGGTTCATTTTTTTTTCAATGACTGACTGCCGATTTCTCATTACTGATCACTGCTCACTCACTGATCACTGATTAGTGATTACTGTTTTCTCGCAATCACAATGATGCTTTCTCCCCAGCGATAGGGAAGGAAGACCAAGCCTGTCATTGCCTGGAAGCCTCCAAGCGAGCCGAAGAAGAGTTTTTGCAAGAAGGGCGGGACAAAACGGATGTATGGCACATCCCAGAACCCGTCGGCAAAGATGCGTTGAATGGTAAAGCCCGCGCTCTCAATGTGGGAAATCCATTCGGCGGGAGGCTTGAGGGAGATGTGAGTCGGGTCCTGGTAGCCGATCCACTTTTCGCCTTTCCAGGGTTTGAGCAGGGAATCGAGGTTGGGGGTGGCGAGGATGAGCGTGCCGCCGGGTTCGATGACGCGCCCGATCTCAAGGATGGCTTTGCGGGGGTCGGGGAGGTGTTCCACAATGTGCTTGATGATAACGACGTTAAATGAGTGATTGGTAAATGGCAAGTCCTGCGCGCTGGCGGTTTGCAGCACAGACTTGTTCACGACCTCTTTGGATTTTTTCACCGCCCAGTGGTTGATGTCAATGCCGTAGGTTTCGAATGTGTCTTCGAGCTGCCCCACGAGATGCCCCATGCCGGATCCCACCTCCAGCAGGCGCGCGCCGCGTGTGCCGTATCGGCGCGCCAGCATGGCATAGAATCGGTTCGACCACCAATACATGCTGTATTTGGCAAAGGTGATGTTGGCGTAGGTGTGGGAGGAAAAATAATGTTCGTCGAAGGACATGGGGGCTGGTAATTGGTGATTGGTGATTGAGTTATCGTTTGCGGGCGATGTAGAAGGTGAATGTCCCGTTTTCGACAGGTTCCGGCGAGGCGTATCGTTCTACGAATTTCCTCGTAAAAAACAAATTCCATCTCGTCCGCGAGAGGATCCAGTTGCCGGTGAGAATGCGCGCGAACACGGATGGAACGCCGAAATAATGTCCCCATTCTAACACGCGCATCGCGGAAGGCGAAAAGTAGTGCCACCAGCGCACCAGTTCGAAGCCGGCGCGCTCCAGGCGTTCCTGCCACACGTCCGGTTCGTCCGCGTGATGGACGCGCGAAATCTTTCGAAACCATTCTGTGTAGCCTTTGCCCAGCAGGCGCGAGAGCGAGAGCTCGCTCAGATAGCGCGTGTTTGGCACACAGAAGTAGAACGGCGCGCCGGGCTTCAGCACGCGGGCGGTCTCTTGAAGCACTGCGTCAATGTGCGGGATGTGTTCAAGCACCGAGTTGCTGAATCCGCTTGCGAAGTACGAGTCAGGAAAGGGGGCGCGTGAACCGTCGGCTTGGACAAGGAATGTGTAGGCGCCGTAGCGCTTCGCCTCGTGGATGGGCGCGCGCCAGGGGTCGAGTCCCACGTCAATTTTCCGGTCGAAGGTCAGCGAGGCGAAATGACCGTCGCCGCAGCCCACGTCATAAACAGGCGCGGGCAGGGGCAAATCCTGATAGTACGAACTTTCCACTGCGCGCAAAAAGGCGCGGAAATAGGGCAGGTCGCGGAGATGGAGGAAGAGAAAGTCTTTATTCAATTCTTGATCTCAGGGGTGGGCTTGACGATCCAGTATGCCAGCGCGCCCAGCAGGGGGACGGCACAGATGAGGAGCGCCCAAAGCGCCAGCGCCGCGCCGCTCAACTTTTTCTTCGAGAGGTCTATCAGCGAAACGATGGGCAGCCCAATCAGCAGGGCAATCGAAAGGAGTTGAACGAACAGAAAGCCAAAGTTGATTCCTATCACTTCCATCTTTACCTTCCTTTCAGGCGTTCGAATAACTTTTCATATTCCTGCGCGATCGAATCGGGGTTGTAGATTTTTTTGATGGATTCGATGTCGCCTTTGAATTTGTGCGGTTCATTCAGGACCTCGAGGATGGATTCCGCCAAACTGACCGCATCTCCAATTTTGGCGACTCTGCCCATGCCGTGCAAGGTCACCGGCTGCCGCACCCCCGGCAGCGCGGAAGGGACACATGGCACGCCGTTCATCATCGCTTCGATTTGCACCAGCCCGAATGCCTCGGTGGAGTTGAGCGAGGGAACGGTCAGCACATCAAGGTTGGGGTAGAACGCCGCCATTTCCACCGGCTCGAGGTTGCCTAAAAATTTCCAGTGACCGGCAATTTCATATTCCCGAATGCGCGGGATGAGACGGTCGTAATATGCCTGTTCGCCCATCACGTTTTGATACGTCCCCGCAAAGAGAACCTGCGCCTTTGGGTATTTTTGTAGAATCAACGGCAGGGCATCGAGCAGCACTTCCACGCCTTTTTCTGCGGCAAAGCGCGCCGCCATGCCGATGACCGGTCTGCGTTCCGAAAGGTGGTGTTCGCGCGCAAATGCCTCTACCGCGCCGGGGAGTGGATTCGGCAGTTCGACGGGAGGCAGGATGGGGGTCAGTTTGGAGGCGTAGCGGGAGAGGTAGGGGGAGTGGTCGGCGTAGTCGCGGGTGTAGGTCACGATGTGATTTGCCAGAATCCCCGCCAGGTTATTTTGGAAGTCCACCACGGCGTTGACGAAGCGGTTGAACAGTCCGCTGGGGAGTTGCAGGTCGCAGTGATAGGTGAGGACGGCGGGCTTGCCGAAGAGGCGTCCGCGCAGGGCGACGCCGGGCGCGTCGAACTGGGGCAGGTGGAGTTGGACAACGTCGTGCTGTGCGACGAGTTGGGTGGCGACAACGCCGAAGGTGGGGGCGATGACGCCTTTGCTGATGCGCGCCGCCACAGGGATGCGAATGACTTTGACGCCGTCCATCGTTTCCTCGCGGGGGAGTGAGGGGTCGTACTGCGTGGTCATCACGGTGACTTGATGTCCGCGTCTTGCAAAGGCGCGCGCCAGGCGCTCGGCATAAATGGTGAGACCCGAGGTATGCGGGCGATAGTAGGTGAGTACGGTCAGGATTTTCATAAGGCGGGGGGATTATACACTGGCGACTCATATCGAGGGATTGTTGATAGAATGGGCAGGATTTCTGTGACTGAGGTCATCCATGCAAAACAAATACTTCAATTGGATTGTCATAACATTGAAAGAGTCGGCCTGGGCGCCGCTGGCTGTTTTTGGGTTTTATGTGTTTGGGTTGTTCACCCGCCTGTATGACTTGTTTCCGCCGCTGGATGTTCCCACGCATTTCATGGGCGGGGTGGTGATTACGTATTTCTATCGCGTTGCCATTCGCCATGCACAGAAATGGGTGGGGGAGATTCCGCTTCCCGTTCAGGTCGTCTTTGCCTTTACCTGCACCGGGACGACGACGGTCTTCTGGGAGTTCTATGAGAACTTTGCAGACCGCTTTCTGGGCACTCACATGGTGCGCGGACTGGAAGACACGATCGTGGATTTGATTTTGGGGGTTTCGGGGGCGCTGGTGTTGAGTGTGTTGTATCGGAAAGTATCGGCAGACTGAAGCCCTCCTCCGTTCGGGAGATTTTTTCGATATTCCCGGCGGTGAAAAGGCATTTATTCCGAATGGATGTTTCTTCTCAACGTGAAATGCCGCCGAAACCGAAGAGTCAACGGGTTTTACACCCCTTCCTTGCCTCTCAGCGGCACGAATGCCACGGGGAGCAGGGTTTCGTGCGAGAATGACTCACCTTCCCGCCGCCATAACTCGAGAATTTGCCCTCCACGCTCGCCGACAGGCAGAATCATTCGCCCGCCATCCACCAGTTGGTCCAGCAGAGATGGGGGGACACGCGGTCCTGCGGCGCTGACAATGATGGCGTCATATGGTGCGGACGCCTTCCATCCCTGCGAACCGTCTCCCACATGAATGAAGACGTTCGAAATGCCGAGGCAGGCGAGTGTCCTTGCGGCGCGCTCTGCCAGGGCTGGGATCAATTCCACTGTGTGCACTTCAGCCGCAAGGGCGGAAAGAATCGCCGCCTGATAGCCGGAGCCGGTTCCCACTTCGAGCGCGCGCTCGTCGCCGGTCAACTCCAGGGTTTGCGTCATGTAGGCAACGATGAAAGGCTGGGAGATCGTCTGATTGAATCCGATGGGGAGGGGATTATCGGCATAAGCGGAAATACGATGTTCGGCGGGGACAAAAAGATGCCTGGGGATGGTTTCGAACGCGTCGAGTACGCGCCGGTCACTGATGCCTCGTCCTCGTAACTGGCGCGCCACCATGAATTTTCGCTCTTCGAGAAAATCCTGCGGCAGGTTTGCCATACGCTTGCTGTCCATTGAATCACCGATTTGACGCAAGGTGTTCGTACCGCAACTCTTCGGTTGCCCTGGAATCCGGGATGAAACTCGCGGCATTGCGTAACATGAGTAAATCAATTATATGTCAATTGGAAACGAAAATCCGCCTCTTGTATTTTTGCCGCATATTCTCTATACTCGATACAGCCGCGAAAGAACCGCGTAGAGTGCGCTGTTTGCACAACCGGTAAAAAAACGGCATCGGAGAACGAATACCGCACATTCGTGGAGCGCAATATAGCGCCTTCCTCAAACTCACAAAGGAGAGAATCCCATGCAATTCGATATCAACAGCATTTCAGCAGTTCTCGGCGTGTTGGGCGCATACTTTGCAATCCTGCTGGTATTGTCGGTCAGTGTGGAGACCATTCTCGAGCCGTTTTCGTTTTTCAAGGGGTTGCGGAAGCAGGTCAACCCGGATGATGTGGTAAGGTCGGTGCGGGAGTGGCTGCCCGAAGGTTCGGGCGAGGCGGCAAAGGTGGTTGCCATTCAGACGGTTGCCGAAAAGACCAGTACCGACCTGAATGAATTGAACCGCATGGCGAAGGAGGTGGCTGAAAGCGCGGTCAAGGCGCTGGAGGAGATGGGGCTGGAAGAACAGGTGGACACCGCCCGCAAGGAAGCCGCCATCAAACTGGCAATCCTGCGCGAACGGTATGCCGCCAGCACCAAACAGCGCATCACCATTTTGCGCACACTTTCGGCGCTGATTGGCATCGCCCTGGCGTTTGCCTTGCAAATCAACACCTTCGATATCCTCGGCTCGTTCTTTTCCCCGCAGGTAGCGGCGACGCTTGGCACACCACTGGGGCAAATCGGCGGGACGGTGATCACCGGTTTGGCGGCGAGCGCCGGCAGTTCCTTCTGGCATGATATGCTTGGGCGCGTCCGCAATCTCAAGGAGACCACCAAACAACTGGAGAAGGTCGTTGCCGGCAATGAAGAATGAGAAAAAGAACCGCTCTTCGATGGAAGGGCGGTTCTTTTTATGGCATCCGGCGTCCCGAAGGGTTTGCCGCCCAAATCGCGCTCTGCAAAGCCTTCGGGACGTTTCAATGGTCTATTTCGGACTCGGTTTTTTCGATCTGGTTGCGGCGCCGCATTACAACTCGCCTGTTTCTTCGCTCAGGCTGGGGACTTCTTTTTCAATCTCCTCCGGGCTTTGACCCTTTTCCAGCCGGTCCACCACTTCGTCAAATTCGGGCGGGAGTTCCTCGCCCATTTCCCTGCCGAGTTTTCGCATCATCTTTCCCATGGCGCGGGGGTCATCTTCCAAGCCGTCGAAGCCGCTGAAGTCGTCTGCCATGGCTTCCATGCGGCTCTCTTCCGATTTGGCGATGCGTACCTTCGTCATCCGCCGGCGGATGTTTTTGCTCCCGCACAGAGTACATTTGACGGTCTTTTTGCCGTATTCGGCAAACGTCAGGAACACGTCGAAGTGTTGGTTACAGTCGTTGCAGATAAAGTCGTAGGTGGGCATGCGGTAATTTTAACGGAATCAGGCTCGAGCGGGGAGAGCTTGCGATGTGTCTCGGTTCTGTAGCGCGGTACTCGTGTCGCTTGAAACTGCCGGATCAATCTCGCGCCGTCGCGTCCGGCGAGTTGCCACTTGCGATTCCGTTCAATCGGTTGTATTATCATGCGCCGGGAGAACTCTCACGGGTTCAAATATTTCCAAAAGGAGAAGAAAAAAATGAAGAAATCACTCTATCTGCTGTTTGCAGTGACGACGGTGTTCGCGCTGGCACTGGCTGCCTGCGGTCCCGCCGCCACACCCACTGAGGAGCCTGCCGCTCCTGCTCCCGCGCCGACCAAAGCGCCAGAACCCACCAAGGCACCGGAACCGACCGCCGTCCCTGCCCCGGAACTCGGCACGGCCGATAACCCTCTCATCATGGCGCTGGCTCCCTCCGCCACCACGCAGGAACTGCAGACCGGCGGTGAGGCAATTGCCGCCAAACTGAGCGAGATGACCGGCTACACCATCAAAACCGTTGTGCCGACCAACTACGCCGCCATGATCGAAGCCATGGGCGCCGGACAGGCGCATATCGGCTGGCTCGCGCCCACCCAGTACGTTGTCGCGCACGGCAAAGGCTATGCCGACGTGGCGCTTGCCACCATCCGCTTTGGCTCGGACCACTATGGCTTCCAGTATGTTGCCAATGCCGCGGCTGGTTTCACCTCCTACTATGACGCCGCCACCGGTAAATCCACTGCCGACGCCGCCACCGCCCTGGCTCAGTTTGCCGACAAGAAACCCTGCTGGACCGATCCTCTGTCGTCCTCCGGCTACGTGCTTCCCAGCGGCGTACTGGCGCAGAATGGAATCAAGGTCAAGAACGGCGCTTTCGTTCAGGGACATCCCACCGTCATCAAGTCCGTCTATCTCAGCCCCAAGGGTGAAATCTGCGATTTCGGCGCCACCTTCATTGACGCCCGCTCGAACGTCGTCAACGATTTCCCGGATGTGAACGACAAAGTCGTCATCGTTTGGGTCTCCGAGCCGTTCATCCCGAACGACAACGTGTCCTTCGCCTCCAACGTTCCGGCGGATATGCGCGAGAAACTCACCCAGGCTCTGCTCGACCTGGCTGGCACCGAAGAGGGACGCGCTCTGCTCAAGAGCGGCGGTTACAGCATCGAAGGTCTCAAAGTGGTGGATGATACCTTCTACGATGAGTATCGTCTCTACCTCGAAGCCTCCGGCATCGACCCGACCACGCTCTTCAAGTAAACCATCCCCAAACGAGAGGGAGGACGGTTCGTCCTCCCTCTTTTTTCACCCCTCCCCCATCCCCTCTCCCAGCGGGAGAGGGGCGCAGGGGGAGGGTCACGAGGCTATCCATGCTGCGAATCCAAAACCTCTCCAAAACCTATCCCAGCGGTACGCAGGCGCTCAAAAACGTTTCCTTCGATGTGAAGGACGGCGAGTTTATGGTGGTCATCGGGCTTTCGGGTTCGGGTAAATCCACCCTGCTGCGCTGCATCAACCGACTCATCGAGCCGACCGAAGGCAAAATCTTCTGGGATGACCTGGACATCACCGCCGCGCCGCCTGCCGATCTCCGCCGTATCCGCCGCAAAATCGGCATGGTCTTCCAGCAATTCAATCTCGTCAAACGCTCCACCGTGCTGACCAATGTCCTCTCCGGGCGGCTGGGCTACGTCAACCCGTGGACGAGTTTGCTGGGAATCTGGTCTCAGGAAGACCGTCAGCACGCTATCCAAGCGCTCGAACGCGTCGGAATCGCCGACAAAGCCGGCAGCCGCGCCGACGCCCTCTCCGGCGGACAGCAGCAACGCGTCGGAATCGCCCGTGCGCTCATGCAGGACCCGAAACTGATTCTCGCCGACGAGCCGGTCGCCAGCCTCGACCCGGTGCTCTCGCATTCCATCCTGCAGTATCTCGAACAACTCAACAAAGAGGGGATTACCGTCATCTGCTCGCTGCACTTTTTAGACCTGGTTCATCGTTACGCCACGCGCGTCGTCGCCTTGAAAGACGGCGTGAAAGTGTTCGAAGGCGCCGCGCGGGAGATTGACCGCGCCAAATTCAAAGAAATCTACGGGGAAGAGGCGCAGGAAGTGCGCGCCGCCTCGCTGTGAGGGTGGAATCATGCCCAATGAAACGGTAAACAGCCGTCCCGTCGTGCGAAGCGGAATCGCCTCCGCGTTGCTGCCCGGGCTGGGGCAAATCCTGCTCGGCGAACGCTATCGCGGCGCAGGCATCCTGCTCGGCTTTCTGCTCATCCTGGCAACCACCCTGTGGTATGGCAAGCCGGTCTGGTACGTCTCGCCGTTGCTCATCTGGCTGTGGAATGTTTGGGATGCCGTCAGCCTGGCAGGCGGGCGGAAGCGCTCGATTCTCCTGCCGCTGTTTTTCGGGTTGGCTGCCGCGTATGGCATCGGCTGGCAGGTGGTGGAGATTGACTTCAGCAAAGCGGACATGGACCGTGCCATGGCAATTCTGCGCCCGATGGTGCGCCCCGATTTCGTCCAGACCCGCCGCGAAGTGAACCAGATGTGGGTGCCGGTGCAGGTGCCGTGTTCCAGCGAACCGCCCGCCGCCCGCCGCGAAGACGCCGGCCGCATTGCCACGGTCATCCCCGATTGCGGCGGCGTGGGAGAGACGCTCATTGTTACCGTGAGCGGCATGTGGCCCAACGCCGGGATGAACATCTTCTGGCAGAACCCCATCGGCAATCCGCTCATGCTCGGCGAGGGTGAAATCACCATGCTCACCCTCACCAGCGACGAGAACGGCTCGATCACAACCACCATTCGCGTCCCCACCACGGCTTTGGTCGCCGCCCCTGACCCCACCCTGCCGCAGTTCCACCGCATCTATTTCGAGCAATACCGCCCCACCGGCGGCTATGAACTCTCCTTCATCGGCAGCGAGGTGTTGAAAGGCGCGCTGGCCACCATTGCCATGGCGCTGCTGGCAACCGGGCTGGCGATGGTTTTCGCCGTTCCGCTTTCCTTCCTGGCGGCGCGCAACCTGATGAGCGGCAACCCGCTCACCTATGCCGTTTACGTGGTGGTGCGCACCCTGCTCAACATCCTGCGCTCCATCGAATCGCTCATCATCGCCATCGTTTTTGTCGTCATCGTCGGGCTGGGACCGTTCGCGGGCATGCTGGCGCTCGCCCTGCACTCGGTGGCGGCGCTCGGTAAACTCTACTCCGAAGTCATCGAAGGCATAGACCCCGGCCCCATCGAGGCCATCCGTGCCACCGGCGCCAACTGGCTGCAGGTTGTCCGCTATGCCGTCATCCCGCAAATCATCCCGCCCTTCACCGCCTTCACTATCTACCGCTGGGACATCAACGTCCGCTCTGCTACCGTCATCGGCTTGGTGGGCGGTGGCGGCATCGGCTTTTTGCTCATCGAACTCATCCGCGTCAACAATATGCGCGGCGTGAGCGCCGTCTTCATCGCCATTGCCGTCATCGTCATCGCACTGGACTACATCAGCGCCAAACTGCGCGAAAGGCTGGTGTGACATGCCCATCGCGCGCATCGCTCGCAACACCCTGCTGACGGCGCTCGTCATCGCCGCCTTCGTCGTTTCCTACCGCGTCACCGAAGCGGACTTTCCCCGCCTGTTCCGCGACCTGGCCAAAGGCAAAGACCTGCTGACCGCCTTCCTGACGCCCGACGTGTTCACCCGCGACGTGGAAACGCGCACCGTTTCCATCGTCTTCCCCATCCCCTGCGGCTCCGCCCCGACCGAGAGCCTGCTCCCCTCCGAGGGACCGCGTCTCGTCCCCAGCGTTCTCTGCGCCGCGCCGCTCGAAACATTCACCCTGCAAGGCTTCGACCTGCAGCCCAACTCCGAAGTCGTCATCCGCTGGCGTTTACCCGATGGCCGCACCATGACTGCCATCCGCACCGAGACCGACGCGAACGGCTACTTCACTTACGAAGTGCAGGCGCGCCCCATCCAATCCACCGTAGATGGCGTTGCCAGCCGCCTCGAGGTGGATACCCTCACCCCGGTGGGTGGGCTGAAGCCCAGCCAGGCGCTCAAAGACGTGATGGACAACATGTTCGTCACCATTTTCATGGCGCTGCTCTCCACCACCCTGGCGACGGTCATCGCCGCGCCGCTCAGTTTCCTGGCGGCCAGCAACATCACCCGCAAGGGCTGTCTCGGAACGGCTGTTTACTACCTCTTCCGCTCCTTCTTCAACCTGATGCGCTCCTACGACCCGCTGGTGATGGCGACCGTCTTCGGCTTCTGGCTGAGTTTTGGACCCTTCCCCGGCTTTCTGGCGCTCACGGTGGTGACCATCGCCTCGCTGGGCAAACTGTTCTCCGAAGCGGTGGAAAACATTGACGCGGGACCGGTGGAGGCGCTCAACGCCACCGGCGCGCCGCCTCTGCACGTCGTCCGCTACGGCGTCGTCCCGCAAATCGTCCCCGATTTCATCTCGTACATCATTTACCACTGGGACATCAACGTGCGCATCTCCACCATCATCGGCTTTGTGGGCGGCGGCGGCATCGGCTACTACCTCAACCTGAGCATCAACGATTTCAAGTGGAATCAGGCTGGCACTGCCATCTGGGCCATCGTCATTGTCGTCTGGGCGATGGACTTCCTCAGTTCCGAAATCCGCAAACGGTTGACGTGACTCATCTCTGCATATCATCTTCTCCCCCATATACCACCCGCGTATTTGGGGGAGTTTTTCGTTGATTGCAAAATGCTTGTTGATTCTCGAAGGTTTGTGGGTTATAATTTTTTTTGGTTATGAGTTGGGGAGTAAGTTTTTCCCAAAGCAGGGCTTACACAAAGGTCCGCGTAGAACACGTTTTATGTGCTGTATGCGTAAGCCCTGAATTTTTCACTACAGAGGAGGTGAGAGTGGCAAGCGATTACTTAGAATCTTCGCAAAACGATGCCGAAGAGATCGCCAAGACACTTCAGCAGGTGGATATGTTGCTGGGGAGTGAAAAACTTAACCAACTCTACGAGGGGGCAGCAGAATTACGAAAAAATGTGCGCAAGATGCTGGTAAATATCCGAACAGACCTGGAAACTTTGAACAACCTCGAAAAGGAAGACCCTTTCAAAAACGATCCATCCTTGGCAAACCAGCGTTATAAACTGATCCAAAAAATCGAAACCACCAAGATAGATTTTGAATTTGAGATTGTTCCCGCCCTGGAAAAATTGACCAGGCAGGTGGTCGAAAAAAGCAAACAAGATCCGCCGGAACAGCTTGACGAAAAAACCTTACCCCCTCCCCCTCCCGGTGAGCGCTGGACGGTTCAAAAAGTTCTGGATACCGCCAGTCAATTCGTTGAGCAGGCGGCGCGTGCCGGAGCGATTTTTACCAAAGCATATACGCTGGCAAAAGCCCTGGGGCTTGTGCTGGGTGTTCCCATTCCCTGACCATTTGGTGGAAGCGAAATTCTCATGCCGCCCGAATATGACGAGAGAAGACAATACTTAAGCAAAATGGAGAGGCTTCTGGCATTCTTCTCTTCCGATTCTGCCTTTGTCACTTCCACTTTTAATTTACCCCCTCAGCTGGACATTACTCGTCAGGAAAATTTTCGCAACAAACTGAAAGAAAATGTAACAAGGTTGCGAGCCAGTATTTTTGGCTTGGAAAGTGTGGACGAACGGGATAAGTTTGGAAACAACCCCGCGCTCGCCATTGAACGAGACAAGCATTTGCAAGATTCCTCGTCAGTGCTGACCTACTGCCAAACAGATCTATTCCCCACCGTCCTTGCTTTATATAATCACCTGCTGATAAAAGAGGATGCCAGGGAGTTGATTCCCCTCCTGAGAGATATCCTACCGGAGGAACAGCCGGATGCCCGCCGAAGGAGCGGGGGGAATGAGACAATTGCCAGATCCCAGAGCAGGGACAATGAAACATCCTTTCAACAATCTCGCAGTGAGGGGGCGTCTGTAGACATTATCAGTGTGGGACGCGATTTGCTGGAAAAGATAAGAAAACACCAAAGCAAGTTGGACGCCTACGTGAACGGATACATCAAGTCGCGCGAACAGTGGGTGCAATGCAGCGAAACCCGAACCAAATTGTCCGACGGTAAAGAGAAACGGCAGGACATCTACAGCCGCGAATTCTGGAACAAAGTCAAGAGCCAGCTGGGCAAGATCAAAATGACCGAAATCGTTCCGGTCGCTCTGGCCGACGAATTCGGGCAGGATGATATTTTCAATGCGTCACTAGGCAGGGCATTCGAGGAGGTGGAGAAAGTGTCCAAATCTCCCGACAGCTTCCGCCCTGCGGAAATCGAGAGCGCAATTGATAATGCCTTAAGTGAAATGGACGAGGCAATCACTGCGGCTGACCTTATTGCCAAGGAATGCAGAGAAAATGCCCGGGTCATTCTTGGAAAAATTGATGAATTGATTGACGAAATTTTCAAGCACAACAAATATACTTCGGAGACGGCTAGGGCTTCCGCCACCAGCGCTCCACCGCGACAACTCCAAAACGAGTCAATGCCTGCCATGGAACATCGAGAAAGCCCTCCAGCCACGCAAAGCAGGCAGGTGTCTGGCAATTAATACAAAACCGTATCGCATAATGAGGAGAATGGACCATGGATAATGTTATCCCTGCAACGTTACCCGACTGGGTGCCTGTCAGTGTGACAGCCCTGCAAACGTTTCTCAAATCCCATCCTGATGCCGAGCGCCAGGTGCGCGAGATTCTTGACAAACGTCTCGCTAAAATAGACGGGACCACCTGGAGGTCTATTTTTTCAAGTTTGGATAATTACCTGGGAAAAGAAAGCACTGATCTCCTGTTCAACGTTGCACAACCGCCCGATCAGGCAAAACGACTGGAAGATATCAGGGATGCCGCTCCGCATGATGTCATGAATTTCCTGCGCACCATCATTTCGCTCTATGGACCGGAACTTGCCAATGCCTTCCTGATTTCGAATCAACTTCCCAACAATTGGAAAATGTTTTATCGGGATGTTTATTATGATTACATCAATAAACGCTCCCACATTCGCGTCCGCCTTGAGAAATATAATGGAGAGGAGCCTTTCGTCGAAGGAGACGCAGATTCGATTCTCGAGTTAACCATATTCATGATTCAAACCCTTCTCTTTTTGCCAATTCCCGATCTCATTGGGACGCAAATGGCAGATCGGTTTATCGAGGAAGCAAATAGATTGATCGAATTCCTCCGCCCGCCAGCCGCCGCACCTTCAGGCGAAAATGCCGAAGGAAAACCAGCAAAATAGATACCCCAAACATTCAGTGACCATGATGCGTCGTGTCTTGACGCATTGCCAAACAGCGTACCAATCGTGCGCTGTTTTTTTGTTGGGAAGGAATCGGTTATACTTTCGCACGCAAAACCTATGACTGACCATATCCGTAACTTCTGCATCATCGCCCATGTGGATCATGGCAAATCCACCCTTGCCGACCGTCTGCTGCAACTGACCGGCGCCATCTCCGACCGTGAGATGACCGAGCAGGTGCTTGATTCAATGGACCTCGAACGCGAAAAAGGCGTCACCATCAAAGCCTCTGCCGTGCGCATGTACTACACCGCAAAAGACGGTCAGCGCTATGAAATCAACCTGATTGACACTCCCGGTCACGTGGATTTTGGCTACGAAGTCAGCCGGGCGCTCAAAGCCTGCGAAGGCGCGGTGCTTGTGGTGGACGCCACACAGGGCATCGAAGCGCAAACCCTCGCCAATCTCTATCAGGCGCTCGACGCCGACCTGACCATCATCCCCGTCATCAACAAAATTGACCTGCCCTCCGCCCGTCCCGACGAAGTGGCTGAAGATGTGGGCAGCCTGCTGGGGGTCCCGCCTGAATCGGTCATCCGCATCTCGGCAAAGGAGGGTGTCAACGTCGAACAGGTTCTCGAAGCCATCGTCACCCGCGTCCCGCCGCCCAAAGACGCGGACGACGCCCCCCTGCGCGCCCTCGTGTTCGACTCACATTATGACTCCTACAAAGGCGTCATCGCTTATGTGCGCATCTTCGAAGGTTCGTTCAACCCCACCGACGTTCTACGTCTGTTTGCCACCAACGCCGACATGAAGCCAGTGGAAATTGGCATCTTCGCACCCGGCATGAAACCGGTGGACCGGCTCGGGTCGGGAGAAGTGGGCTACATCGCCACAGGGTTCAAAACCGTGCATGAATGCCGCGTGGGAGATACGATCACCAGCGCGGCGCGCCCGGCCGCAGAACCGCTGCCCGGCTACCGTCACCCCAAGCCGATGGTCTTCGCTGGAATTTACCCCGTCGAAGCGGACGATTACACCGACCTGCGCGATGCGCTCGAAAAATTGCAGCTCAACGACGCCTCGCTCACCTACCAGCCCGAAACCTCGCAGGCGCTGGGGTTTGGCTTTCGCGCCGGCTTTCTCGGTCTCTTCCACATGGAAATCATTCAGGAGCGCATCGAACGTGAATACGACCTGGATGTGTTATTCACCGCGCCGTCTGTGGAATATCAGGTCTTGATGATCGATGATGAACTCATCCCGGTCGATTCCCCCGCCGAATTGCCGGACGAATCCAAAATCGTCGAAATCCGCGAACCGTGGATGACCATCGAAATCATCACCCCTACCGAGTATTACGGTCCCATCATGGAACTGGTCACCAAACGGCGCGGCATCTTCAAAAAACAGGAATACCCCGCGCCGCACCGCGTCCAACTTGACTTTGAGATTCCGCTCTCCGAAATCATCGTGGACTTTTTCGACGACCTGAAATCCCGCACGCGGGGCTACGCTTCGCTCGATTACCAGTTCCTCGAATACCGTCCCGACGAATTGCAGAAACTGGAGATTCTCGTCAACGGCGAGCCGGTGGATGCACTGGCGACCATCGTCCATAAAAAGGATGCCTACCACAAAGGTCAGCGGCTCATCACCAAACTGAAAGAGTTGATCCCGCGGCAGTTGTTCGATGTGGCAGTGCAAGCCTCGGCGGGCGGACGCATCCTCTCGCGCGCCAACGTCAAAGCCACCCGCAAGGACGTGCTCGCCAAATGTTACGGCGGCGACATCACCCGCAAGAAAAAACTGCTCGAGAAACAAAAGAAGGGTAAAAAACGTTTGAAGATGGTCGGCAACGTGGAAATCCCGCAGGAAGCCTTCATGGCTGTCTTGAAACTGGACGAGGAATAAGGGAGGCAGACAGGTAAACACGTAGTCAGTACTTCACGAAAGCGCGTAATTGGCGTTCTCTAACGCCAGTTTTGCGCTAGAGAGCGCACACTACGCGAGGTTTTCGTGATCTACTGATAATTGATGTTTCCTGTCCGCTGTAACATTCACACCCAAAGGAACAAACTATGAAAGAATGGAAACGCTGGCTCCCCGGAGCCGTCATCAGCATTGGCTTGATCATCGCCATCCTTTCGGTGGTGGACTTGAAAGCCATGGTTGCCGCCATCCGCAACGCCAACTACGTGCGCCTTTCGATTGGGCTGGCAATCGGCTTCGTCTGGATGGCTATTCGCGGCATGGTGTGGTGGACTCTCCTGCGCAACCGCGGAACATTCAAAGATGTCTTCTGGTCCTTGAGCGCCGGTTATTTGCTGAACAACGTTCTGCCTTTCCGCCTTGGTGAATTGGGGCGCGCCTTCCTGCTCAGTCGCAAATCTGACCTGAAATTTATGGAAATTCTGCCCACCGTGGTTATCGAGCGCGTGGTGGACCTGGGCTTTTCGGCGGCGCTCCTGCTGGCGGCACTGCCCTTCGTGGTGAACGTGGAAGGCGCCGACCGCGCTGCGTACATCGTCGGTGCGGTTGTGCTGGCAGGGCTGCTTGCCATGTACATTCTGGCGCGTACGCATCAATGGGCGCTCGATCTCTTCCACAAACTGAGCGCGCGCTGGCCCCTGCTTCAACATGCCGGAGGCAGTTTCCTCGAATCGTTCTTCGCCGGGTTGAGCGTCCTCACCGATGGCTGGCTCTTCCTGCGCTTTCTCTTCTGGATGACGGTCAACTGGGGAACAGCCATTATCTCGTATTACTTTATCATCACGTCCTTCTTCCCCGAAGCCACAGTCGTGTGGGCAATGTTCGGGCTGGGGATGGCGGCGTTCGGCGGCGCGATTCCCTCCCTGCCGGGGGCAGTCGGCACGTTCGAGGGAGTCTACACCTATGCCATGACCGTCCTGTCCGGCGACGAATCAACTTCTTTTGCGGTGGCGTTAACCACCCGTTTTTACAACTATCTCAACAGCATGGTGCTGGGCGCTATTGGTCTGTCCATTCAAGGGCAAACCCTCTCCGGCGTGTACCAGCAATTGATGAACTTGAGGAACAAGCAGAGCAATGACTAGAAACTACCTGATTACCGGCGGAGCGGGATTCATCGGTTCGAACTACGCCCGCAGGTTGATTCAACGCAACGAGCATGTCATCATCTTCGACAATCTCTCCCGCGCCGGCGCGCAGCGCAACGTGGATTGGCTGAAGAGTCAGTTTGGGGACGACGCCTTCCGGCTCATCGTCGGAGATGTGCGAAGCGTCAGCCAGATTGCAGAAGCGGCAAAGGACGCTGACATCATCGTCCATTTGGCGGGGCAGGTCGCAGTGACGACATCCGTCACAAACCCCAGAGAGGATTTCGAAGCGAACGCGCTCGGCACGTTCAACACGCTCGAAGCCGCGCGTCTTTCGGGACGCGATCCCATCTTCATTTACGCATCCACCAACAAGGTCTATGGCGGAATGGAGGATGTGAAGGTGGTGGAGGAGGCAACCCGCTGGCGTTATGCCGAGCTGGAATATGGCTGCCCCGAAACCCAGCCGATTGATTTTCACTCACCCTACGGCTGCAGTAAGGGCGCGGGCGATCAGTACGTGCGCGATTATGCCCGCATTTACGGCTTGCGGTCGGTGGTCTTTCGTCAGAGTTGCATTTACGGACCGCGCCAATTCGGCATCGAAGACCAGGGCTGGCTGGCGTGGATGATCATTGCCGCCGTGACGGGACGCAAAATCACCATCTATGGCGACGGCAAGCAGGTGCGCGACATTCTGCACGTGGAAGACCTGTTGAACGCCTACGAAGCCGCCATTGAAAAGATTGACGCGGCAAAGGGACAGATCTACAACATGGGCGGCGGTACGCGCAATGTGATGGCGGTTTGGGCGGAATTCGGTCCCATTTTGGAGAGGTTGCTTGGGAAAAAGATCGAAGTCGCCCGCGCCGACTGGCGCCCCGGCGACCAGAAGGTCTTCTACGCCGATACACGCAAGGCGAAGCGGGAACTCGACTGGGAGGCGAAAATGGGCTTGGAAGATGGCATTGAGAGGCTGTTCAATTGGGTGAAGGAAAATCGGGAGTTGTTTTAAGGCGGATGCGCGCCTTCATTCACTCACCTTGCGCCATCGCGCGCGATAATGAAAATTGACAAATAAATCCCGTAACCGCGCGGTTGGCGTTCTCTAAATGCACTCGACAGTGAAAATCCCTAATCGAGGCGGAGCAAAGGTGTGAGCAAAGCCCTTGCAACGCCTCACTATCCACCATCAACGGCCCCCCGTCGTCCCATCAGGTATAATCCCCTCGCTCCACCAAACTGATTACTGCTTGCACCTTGCCGCAGGCACAGGTGAAAACTGGTCACTGATCACTATGTCTTCCTCCTTCCAATCCCTCCTCCTCACCCTCCAAAACTTCTGGGCAAATCACGGCTGCCTCATCGCCCAGCCCTACTACACCCAGGTCGGCGCAGGGACGATGAACCCCGCCACCTTCCTGCGCGTGCTCGGACCCGAACCGTGGAATGTGGCGTACGTCGAACCCTCCGTCCGCCCCGACGACGGGCGCTACGGCGAAAACCCCAACCGCTTCCAGGTGCATTACCAGTACCAGGTCATCCTCAAGCCCGATCTCGCGTCTCGACCAGGCTCGACGGGCCCGCAGGAACTCTACCTCGAGTCGCTCAAAGCCCTCGGCATTGACCCGCGCCAGCACGACATCCGCTTCGTGGAAGACAACTGGGAACAGCCCGCCATCTCCGCGTGGGGTTTGGGCTGGGAGGTCTGGCTCGACGGGCAGGAAATCACCCAATTCACCTACTTTCAGCAGATGGGCGGCGTGACGCTCGACCCCGTCTCCGTCGAACTCACCTACGGGCTGGAGCGCATCCTCATCGCACTCAACAACGCCAAAGCCATCTGGGACGAACCCTGGGGCGCAGACGTGACCTATGGCGAGATCCGCCGCCGCGAAGAATTCGAACATTCCAAATATTATTTCGAGACCGCCGACATCGCCCGCGTGCGCGCCATGTACGACCTATTCTCCGCCGAAGCCGAAGCCGCCCTCGCCGCGGGACTCGTCCTGCCCGCGCACGACTACGTCCTCAAATGCTCGCACTCGTTCAACATCCTCGACACGCGCGGCGCGGTCAGCGTGGCCGAACGGCAGGCCTTCTTCCGCCGCATGCGCGAACTCGCCCGCCGCGTCGCCGAAGCCTACGTTGAGCAGCGCAAGGAATTGGGGTATCCGTTACTTAAGACCGTAGCCCGTGGACCGCAGACCGTCCCCCACCCATCGTCCACCGCCCCCCATCCACCGTCCACCGTCCACCGTCCATCGTCCTTCTTGCTCGAAATCGGCGTCGAAGAACTCCCCGCTTCGGATGTGGACTCCGCCCGCGAACAACTCAGCCAGCGGATTCCGACTCTGCTCGACGAACTGCACCTCACCCACGGCGACATCCGCATCTTCACGACCCCGAGGCGGATCGCCGTTTCGATAGACTCTCTCTCCCCGAATCAACCCGACCGCGAGTCGCTCGTCAAAGGTCCGCCTGCGGATAAGGCTTTCGACAAAAACGGCAGCCCCACCCCTGCCGCGCAAGGCTTCGCCAAAAAGAACAACGTTCGCGTGGAAGACCTCGAAGTCCGCGAGGAGAACGGCGGCAGATACGTCTTCGCCGTCGTCAAGCAAAAGGGACGCCCCGCGCCCGAGGTCCTCGCCGAAGCGCTGCCCAAACTCATTGCCGAAATCAAATTCGAGAAGTCCATGAGATGGAACGACAGCGGCGTCGCCTTCTCGCGCCCCATCCGCTGGCTGGTTGCCCTCTTCGGCGAGACGGTCATCCCCTTCGAATACGCGGGCGTTGCAAGCGGCAGCGTCAGCCGCGGCCTGCGCCCGTATGATTCGCCCGAAATCCCCATCCCCTCCGCCGACAAGTACCTCGACCTCATGCGCGAAGCGGGCATCGTCCTCGACAAAGAAGAACGCAAGGCTTCCATTGTGGAACAGGTCAAACAAGCCGCGGCGCTGGTCAGTGGGGAAGCCCTCATCGAAGAAGATTTGTTGAGCGAAGTCGCCAACCTCGTCGAAATGCCCACCGCTGTCATGGGCGGCTTCGACTCCGAGTTTTTGCAACTCCCGCGCGATGTTTTGATTTCAGTGATGAAGAAACACCAGCGATATTTCCCCCTCACCCCTCCCCCCTCTCCCCGTGGGAGAGGGGCTGGGGATGAGGGCCTGCTCCCTCACTTCATCGCCATCCGCAACGGCGACGACCTGCACATAGACACTGTTCGTCAAGGAAACGAGCATGTGTTGGGCGCGCGCTTTGCCGATGCCAACTTCTTCGTGCGCGAAGACCTGAAACTCAAACTCGAAGACTTCCGCCCCAAACTGGCGGGTCTCACCTTCCACACCAAACTCGGCTCCATGCTCGACAAGTCCGAGCGCATATTGAAACTGGTGGACGAACTCGCGTCTATGTTGGGAATCACCAATCACCAATTACCAATTACCGAACGCGCAGCGTTCCTCGCCAAAGCCGACCTCGCCACCCAAATGGTGACCGAAATGACCTCCCTGCAAGGCATCATCGGGCGCGAGTATGCCCTGCGCAGCGGCGAGAAGCCCGAAGTGGCTGAAGCCATCGGCGAGCAGTACCAGCCTGTGCCGCGCAGCAAAGTTGGGCTGGCGCTTGCCCTCGCCGACCGAATCGACTCGCTGGTCGGTCTCTTTGCGGCGGGTCTCGCTCCCACAGGCGCGAAGGACCCGTTCGGTCTGCGGCGCGCCGCCATCGGCATTGTCCAGCCGCTTATCGAGCATGACGCCGATTTCGACCTGGCTGAGGCGGTGAAAAAGTCTGGGGCGACGCAGCCGATCGAGGTCACGCGGGAAGCGCAGAACGAGATTCTCGAATTCCTGGCGGGACGTCTGGCGGTTGTCTTGAAAGACATGGGCTATCGCTATGATGTGGTGGATGCCATCCTGGCGGAGCAGTCGAATAACCCTGCCGGTTCGGCGCGGGCGGTCAAGCAGTTGCAGGCCTGGGTCGAGCGTGAGGATTGGCGCGAGATTCTGCCCGGCTATGCCCGCTGTGTGCGCATTTTGAGGACCGTAGACGATAGACCGTTGACCGTAGAGGAGAGCAGGTTGGTCGAGGCGGAGGAAAAGGCTTTGTTCCAGGCCATCCAATCTGCCGCCCGCCGCCCGCCGTCGAGTGTCAACGAATTTCTCGAAATTGTCGTCAGCCTCATTCCCTCCATCAACGCCTTCTTTGACAAAGTGCTGGTGATGGCAGAGGACGAAAAGGTACGGCAAAACCGCCTGGCGCTTGTAGGACAAGTTTCTACTTTGTCCAAAACCCTGGCGGACTTGAGCAAACTGGAAGGCTTTTAGGTAATTCAGACGCGCAGTAGACGTTCTCCCCCGGGGCAAGTGTAAACTCCCCGCCCGCAAGGCACAATAAAAAGGCGGCTGTTACGCCGCCTTTTCGTTTATGCTCTTACCAAATTTATTTCTCTTGGCATCTCATCCCACGTCCTGCCGTCCAGCATCCGACCTGCTTTCTTCTTTTGGACTCCGCCCCACTGTTTGAAAAAGAACGGGACTCTGGCTTTCAGGCACTGGTCGCGCACGCCGATGACCCATTCCCTCTCCAGCGGACGCGCCCCAGGTCCCGACTCTCCGCCGACGATAACCCAATTGATCCCCTTGAGATTCATCTTCGGCAGTGGACCCAACAACGGCTCGATGGACAAGAACTTGATTTTTGCGCCCGTGCTTCGCAAGTCGTCAATTCGATAGACATAATCCTTGTTCTCAACGCTGACGCCCATCCAGATATTCTCCACCCACTCCAAATGCGGACTGAGTTCCGCCAATCGCTCCGAGCGCTTGGTCAACACCTGAAATTGATGCCAGTGAGCGCGTTTCATCACATCGAAGACGCGCTGGATGAACGCTAAAGGCGTATCCTTGTGGAACAGATCGCTCATGGAATTGACGAAGATGACTTGCGGCGTCTTCCACTCCAGCGGCTTTTCCAACGCGTTCTCGTGCAAGGTCAACTTAAAGCCATTGACATAATTCGGCTGTCCCATCGCTTGCAGACGCTTTGCCATTCGCTCCGCATAGCAATGCTTACAGCCAGGGCTGACTTTTGTGCAGCCAGTCAGCGGATTCCAAGTGGATTCGGTCCATTCGATTCCTGAGCGAGACATTTCTCCTCCGAGAGAACAAACCAATAATAGCACCATTGTTCTACTTTTACAACAATTGTATTTGACCAGAACGCCTTATCTTTGTTATGTCTTTCCAGAATTTGACGCCAAGCTTGTCTTTGCTTGCAAACAGTAACCTGTATAGTGGTGCATTGTTTCGATTGCGCATTAATGGCTCTGTCCAAATCTCTTCGTCGTCCTTAACTTCCACGTATCCAAGCCGTTGAAGGTTTGATTTATAGAAATTAATCAATGGACGGTGATAACCACCAGGACTATCTTTATGCTTGGTGTATACATCTTTCCACACTGTGCTTCCAAAGAACCTATCTAACGCAGTTTCTTTTTGAGAACTTACGCTGCGCTTTACAAGTCTTTCTACCCCTTGCTGTGAATAATGGATGATTAGATCCATCTTTTTCATCTGAGCGAGCGCCGAAACGATGTTCCATTTCAATTCTTCAACGCCGTTCGGATCAAGAAATGCAAGACTTAATGCGTTCCAAATGCCAGGGACATATGGTTTATCAATGTTGCTTATTTCAGAAGTGATGTCGAGCACTTTTTCGTTTGCATCACCAACTAAGAATCGAATCCTGTCTTGCGGGACTGTTGTCGCTTTACATCTAGTTTGCAATGCGCCCAAACTCTCAGAGTCCAAATCAACAAAGAAATATTTCGTGAAAGGATACTCAGTGGTAAGAGCAATCAGAGGAGAGCCAATAAAATACTCGCCTGTTTTTCTATCTTGGCACTTTCCTGGACCAGCAAAAAGGTCAATGTATATCCTTGCTCTCCAAGGTCTTCCCCGCATTGATCTTTCAAACGTATCAATGTAGTGTTTGACATAGAATAATTTGTCTTGAGCCCAATCGCCAGATGGTCTTATTGGCAAGCCATCATCTTCTGGAAGCAAGTATTTATCCATCCCTAACTCCTTTTTTGAAGGGTCGCTCTGTTTTTGTTTTTTGCGTTTATATATTGTCTCGTCGACTGCTTACTCAAAGCAATTTCTGATTTCGAACCGTATCATACATTCTATCAAAGATATTGAGAATTTCTGGATCATCCCCAATCTCGGACAAGTACCCATCTACATCAGCGTAATTGATGTGAAGAAATCGCTCAAACAATTGCGCGCCGCGCATAATGTTTTTGCTTGGCACATAAATCGGGCCATAGCGTTTTCGTGGGTTGAAATAGTACAGGATAGGCAACAATTCATGCGTGGATTGAATTTGATACCTCACAGCCAACCCCGCCCACGTTTTGATGAACTTGCGATTGATATCAACGAACTTGCCTGTATCGTGATCGTCGTTGTACTTCAATTCCGTGTAAACGATCAGGCCATCATCTGTTTGAAATAGCCCATCAACGTCTTTGGTGATACCCTGCCGTTGTTCATCTGTTGCCTGATGTTCTATCGCCAATATCTCTTTCAGCAACGCATCGAAAACCTTTGTGCAATCGTCAGGGCTGTTCGGCAATTGTCTTTCGGTAATGTACGAGTCGATTAAGTCCTGACAGAAAAATAACTTTTCGGATACGTAGTATGCTTGCAAAGCAGGTCAGATAAGACCGAGTTTACCGTAGAATTGCGAGCCATGAGAACAAGAAAGCAGAAACCAATCCATCAA
>Ga0073932_1000837_pt1 | contig 69161 bp, 56 predicted proteins | sample DewCreD2012metaG_FD_76967 | JGI IMG/M metagenome (GOLD analysis project Ga0073932, IMG submission 76967) | Hot spring sediment bacterial and archeal communities from British Columbia, Canada, to study Microbial Dark Matter (Phase II) - Dewar... ...
GCTGCTGCTCTTCAGCAAAGCCGACTTCGTTAGAGCTGGCGAATAGGTCAGCTTCGCTCGGTCTTTTTCTTAAATCCTTAAGAAAACACCCTGTTCACCGCAAGGACTATTTTACCAACAGGGCGCCGTTCATTTGCTGTACGCGCATCTCCCGATCTTCCAGCCATACCTCCCGCACCAACAGGCGATATACCCGCGAATCTTTTTTCCATTCCAAATAGGTAAGGCTGTCGGGCAGGGTAGCATTGTTCATCTGGCCGATGCGCAGCCAGTGCGGTAAGTGGCGATCTAAGGGCAACGTGTCGGGGGTTGTCTGGGTGGAAGATAGGCGCACCACGAGAGACTTTCTGGAGCTTGCCAGTCCTACGTACGGCAGCTTTTTTTGCTGAGCAGGTGATAGCGGTTCGTAGAGGTTGAGCCAGTACAAAGAGCGAAAACCAGCTACTTGAAAACCGACAACAGTGTCTTCTCCTTTATTCGCAAAGGCATAAGCCACAGTAGAGTTTTGGAGCGTAAGGCGGAGCTGCTCCAACACGACCTGGCCGCGCTCGTAGGTGCTGCTCAAAGAGTCTAGCGCAGCGACACTTACCGACGCGGGCAGCCATTCGGAGATGCGTTCTAAGGCGCCTTGTTCGCTTAAGAAATAGACAATGGAGCGAACGCGCTCGCGGTCTTCCTCGGGCAGATAAGACAGGTCTTGCTTTAGCCGGCCATTTTCAAAAGCGTTGTTTTTTTCAAAAATGGCCTTCAAAATGCCCGTTTGGCTTCGATGCGAAACCTCAAAAGCGCTAAAAGGCCCTGCTATGGCTGAGAGGAGAAACAGCGCCAAAGACAGTGGAATGAAGCGGATGTCGTCCTTTTTCGACCATAGAAAATACACGCACACCACCAGCAGCCAAACACCCAAATGAGCTACCCAGAAGCGCTCGGGCGTTACGCCGTAGTCGGAAAGACGGCGCCCAATGGCCACCCCAAGAAGCACCACCATGGGCAGTAGCACCCACCAGAACGCCCGCTGATACAGCCGCACCCAGCGGCTAATGCCGGCTTGCTCGCCCAAGCGATAGTTGATGAGATAGGTGAAAATACCCGCCACCGAAAAGCCCAGCACCAACGACGCCACCCAACCGCGCGGCAGAGCCCACGTGAGCAGGATTTTGGTAGAATAGGCGTACAAGATGAAGAAATACAGCCCTACAATGGGCACGAACACGTACTGACACAGGTTTCGGAGCAGCTCGGGATAGCCCGTTTCTTGCTCGCTAAAGAGGGTATTTTTGGGAAAATGATAGAGGAAGAATGTTGTCTGGAACATACCAGCCAACAGGGCAAACCAGTAGCCATACACTTTGCTGTCCCAGTTTAGGTCAAAAAGGGCATTGATGGCCGCAATCGCCAAGGCAATGCCAATAAACAACACGGCAGCGTAGAGGGCGCCTACGGCGAAATGGGTCAACAGTCGCTTGTTGTACTCCCAAAAGTCCGTGACAAGGTCGCGCGGCCGCAGGTACGGTGCCAAGGCTACCCACAGGTGTGCCGTCACCAAGAGGGACAAATAACGCGGCACTTGCACGCCCCCCCAGTCTGCCCGTTCTGGTTGCAGCCAGAAATAGGCGCCCACGGCAAGCAACAAGCCAACACTTTGCAAGGCGTAGCGCTTTGCCTCGGTCCAGAGAAGACGCTCGGCAAAAGCCGCCAGCCCAACACACGCGGGCAGCCCCAATAGCGCCGCCATGAGCAGGGCTATGGCCTGCGTGTCCGTCTCGCCTCCATAGATGAGGCGAATAAAAGAGCCTGTAAACACAGCCGCACACAGCATGGGGGCAGGAAAACGCACACAGACCTCGGAAAAGGCCTGAAACCACAGGGCCAACGAGAACGATGGCCATCGGAAAGGGAAGGTCATAGATGTTACTTTTGCTGGTCAAAAAAACGGCTTTCGCCAAAAACAACGCTAAACACGCAACACTGCTATTCAAAAAACAGCTGCTCAAAGGTCTCGTACATCATGCATCTCCGCGCTCTAATGCTACTTTTTTTGCTTGCCCTGGTCAGCCGGTTGCCTGCTCAACGGCCCGGCGCTTTGGCCTTTCCTCAAGACTGGACGGGTACCTGGGCGGGCACGCTGCGCATTTACAACGCCAAAGGGCTGGCCGATTCCGTGCTCATGCAGCTGGAGATTCATCCCATAGACACTTCTGCCAGTGGGCGATACACTTTTGGCATCGTTTACGGCTCGAAAGAAAAGGATTGGCGTCCCTACGAGCTGGTGCCTGTGGCGCCAGAACGCGGGCGTTGGCAAGTAGATGAGAAGAATAGCATTGTTATCGAGAGTTTTCTCTACGGGCCGAAGTTCATGAGCTGGTTTGTTGTCCTGGGCAGTCGGCTTTTGTGTACGTATGAGCGCGTGGGCGCCGATACCTTAGTCTTCGAGGTGTACTCTGGGCCGGATAGGTCCATTAGCACAACGGGCAATACCATGCACGAGGGCGAGGAAATTCCAGAAGTACAAACCTTTCCGTTGGCCGTGTTTCAACGCGCTGTATTGAAAAGACAGCCCTAACTGCATAACTATGGACTCGTTGACGCAAATCGTCCTGGGGGCGGCCTGTGGCGAAGCGGTCGCTGGACGTCGTTTGGGAAATCGCGCCATGCTGTGGGGGGCCATTGGTGGCACTATCCCCGATTTGGATGTTGCGGCGGAGTTTTTCACCGACCGACTAACAGCCATGAGTTTTCACCGGGGTTTCATGCATTCCATGCTTTTTGCGGTCTTGGCGCCGTGGGTATTTGCCTGGCTGGCGCGATGGTTTTACAGCCAGAACATCTACCAATTGCGAGGTTACAAGCTAATTGCTGGGCTCATTTGGGTGCTCTTTTTCTTCATTGCCGCGGCAGGCATTAACTATGTGCCGGTGGTGCTGTTTGGGCATATCAGCTGGTATGTGTTCATCCCGACGCTATTGTTGGGCCTTTGGTTTGCCTATTGGCTCTGGCGCGACTATTGGCTGCGCGACCTTAGCCCGGTGCAAGCTCCTTATATGACGTGGGTTATGCTGTTCTTCTGGAGCATTTTCACCCACCCCATCTTGGATTGCTTCACCAACTTCGGCACCCAGATTTGGCAGCCGTTCTCTGACCTGCGCGTGCAATGGAACACAGTAGCCGTGGTGGACCCGCTCTATACTGTGCCTTTTGCCCTGCTGCTGGTGTTGGCCGCTCGTTTGGAGCGTACGCAGCCGCTGCGCTTATACCTTACGTGGGCAGGCATTGTGTGGAGTTGTGGTTATTTGGTGTATACCTATGTTCACAAACAAAACGTAGGGCGTCTCTTCGAGCAGGCGCTTGCCGAACGCGGCTTGTCATACCAGCGATATATGACCAATCCGACCATTTTTAACAACATCGTCTGGTATGGCGTAGCAGAGGCTGATACGGCCTACTTTTATGGTCTGGTCAGCCTCAACGACTGTACGCCGGCCTTTCAACGGATAACCCCGATTCTTAAGAATCATCATCTGCTCGACCACATCCCGCAGGACGAGCGCGCCGTGCGATTCATCCGCTGGTTCTCCCATGGCTACTACGACGTGCTCCCTTTTGGCCAAACCGGTGACACGCTGCAAGTGAACGATTTGCGCTTTGGCCTGCAGAGCGATACGCTTATCAACCGAAACTACATTTTCCCTTTCTTACTTTTTAAACGGCCCGATGGGCATTGGGATATCTACCAGCGTAACCGCTCGCCACAGGAGCCCGGGCAAATCAACCGCTTTTTGAAGGAGCTCTGGCGCCGGATCGGAGGAGAGCCTTGCTCGCCTCAATGAGGCCGTGTTCTTTGCTAAAAGAATGCTGCCGTTGCAGATGCTGCCCGCAGAGGTGTATTTATAAATGGCACTTTATTTGCTCGGAGCGCACAAAACATACACGAGAAAATATACAAAAATGAGTCAAATGCAACGATTACTACACTCTACCCGTGGTGTTGGAGCACTCCTAACGTTAGCATTCCTTTTGCTGGCTTCAAGCTGCGGAGACGGTGGGGTGAAACCGGCAAAAAACGCTACTGTTCAGTCGGCCGAGGTGGCTTTGCGATGGAACCAGCTCTTCCTCGACATTGAGCGGCACGCTCCAGACTACCGACCCTGCCCTACAGCGCGCGCCTTGGCTTATTTAGGGTTGGCGGCTTATGAAGCGTGTATTCCGGGTATGCCCGCTAATAACTCTATTGCCGAGCGGGCACTGGGCATCTCTATGCCTAAAACAGACCCTAACCAGGAATACTACTGGCCCGAGGTAGTCAATGCGGCCTATGGTTATCTGATGTCACAGTTTTTTATTTATCTCCCAGCGGCTGACCGACAGAAGATCGCTTCCTTAGAGGCGCAGTTGGAGCAAAAGTACTTTGAAGAAACCCGCGAAGATGTCTTCGTTCGCTCCCGCCTGCATGGTCGTGCTGTAGCGGAAAAAGTCTGGGAATGGGCTAAAACTGACCCTCATGGTCATAATGCCCACATAGACCCTATCCGCTCCTATAGCTGGATAGCGCGCAATACCAAGCCTTACGACTGGGAGCCTATCGGGCCAGGACCAAACCAGGGACTCTTTTCTTACTGGGGCAATGTACGTGTTTTTGCTTTGCCCAAAACCAACTTCCTCTGTCGCCCTCCGCTACCGTATAGCGAAATGCCCAGCTCGCTGCTGTATTCTCAAGCAGTGGAGGTATATGCCCAAGGCTCGCCAAATCGTCCTCAAGAGTCTCGCTGGATTAGCGAATTCTGGTCAGACGACCTGCTCAATTTGACCTTTAGCCCAGCAGCCCGATGGATAGCCATTGCTAATCAAGTCATTGAGCGTGAATCTGCTTCGCTAGCTGTGGCGTTAGAGACCTACGCTAAGGTGGGTATAGCCCTCAACGACGCCGCCGTGGGCTGTTTTCACTCCAAGTATCACTACAACATTGAGCGCCCTCAGGCCTACATCAATCGCCTTATTGACCCTACGTGGAAAAGCTATCTGAGAAATCCGCTCAACAATCAGCAGGGCATAAACCCACCTTTCCCAGCTTATCCGTCCGAGCATGCTACCTTAGGGGCTGCTGCTGCCGAAACACTTGCCAGTATTTTCGGCTATAGCTACCCTATGACGGATCGCTGCCACGAGGGCCGCTCCGAGTTTATTGGTACCCCGCGCTCTTTTGGAAGTTTCTATGAAATGGCTGCGGAAAGTGCTTTTTCTCGTGTCCTGTTAGGCGTCCACTTCCGCGTAGATGGCGACGAGGGGCTCCGATACGGCACTACGATTGGGCGTTTCGTCAACCAGCTACCCTGGAAGCGCTAATCTTCCGCTATGGCTTACCACCAAACCTCATGAGGCCGGAAGACCTCATGAGGTTTGGTTTAGGTGACCGTACCTTTACGCAAAAAACATCACTTACACTCATGGCTTCTTTCAAACGCACTGCCTCCGCCGTGTGGCATGGTACTGGCCCTGATGGTTCAGGTGTCCTAAATGGCCCCTCAGGCGTCCTGAGTAGCACGCCTTATTCGGCCCAGTTGCGCTTCCAAAATGAAGATGGACGCGCAGGAACTAACCCCGAAGAACTCATTGCCGCAGCCCACGCCGGCTGCTATGCTATGGCGCTGAGCTTCGCCCTGACGAATGCCGGCTTCACGCCTGACACGTTGCGCTGCTCGGCTACCATTACTATGGAAAAAACAGATGCGGGTTGGACTTTTGCCAACATCGCCCTTCAGTTAGAGGCCAAAGTACCCAACATCTCTGAGGAGAAATTCCAAGAGCTGGCCCACGGTGCCAAAAGCGGTTGCCCAGTGAGCCGCGCCCTGGGCGCTGTGCCCATTTCGCTACAAGCGACCTTGTCGTAAGTGAAATGACGACTAAGCGTTGATGCGGTTGTAGTTGGTAGCGAAAGGCATTTTTCTGTTGCTGTCGGTTTCGCGTCAAAAAGCGCCAAACATAGCCGGCAAGGCTTTTATTTTGCCGCCTAAAAACAGCACATGACCGCTACCGTAACCTACACTGGCGACCTTCGCTGCCAGCTCACCCATGAGCTGTCCGGCGCTCAAATCCTTACCGATGCGCCTCCTGACAACCACGGCAAAGGCGAGGCCTTTTCGCCCACCGACCTGTGCGCTGTCTCGCTGGCAGCTTGCATGCTTACCGTCATGGGCATACGCGTGCGCGAACGCGGCATCAGCATTGACGGAACCCGGGCGGAAGTAACTAAAATCATGGCTGCCGATCCACGCCGCATCGCTCGGGTGAAGATTCGGCTGTTCATGCCGCCCAACACCTATTCGGAGGCCGATAAGTCGCTACTTGTGCACATTGCGCATACCTGTCCAGTAGCTTTGAGTTTACATCCCGACATTGAGCAACAGGTGGAGTTCATATGGTAGCTAGTCTTTTGCTATGTCGAACTATTTGGAGCTCGTTTATGCGGTAGCACGTCGCATTCCGCGCGGACGCGTTACTACCTATGGTGCTATCGCCGATTATTTAGCCCTGGGTTCGGCGCGCATGGTGGGTTGGGCCCTGCACCAAAGCATTGGCGCAGCTGACGTGCCGGCTCATCGCGTTGTCAACCGAAAAGGAGAACTCACGGGGCGTCTGCATTTCCCCACGCCAACCTTGATGCAGCAACTGCTGGAAAACGAAGGCGTGGCCGTCGTAGACAACCGCGTGCTTAACTTTGAACAACACTTCTGGCATCCTGCAGAGGCTAATGGCGAGGTTATCTGACTCCTCGATGCGCTGTGTAGCCTCCTTTCCGGTCTCGGAAGTGGAGGTGTTGAAGCGCTCTTTACGCGCTTGGGCGCGGACGTTCCCAGTGGCGCTATGCCTGGACAGCAACCATGCGGCGACGCCCCCCGAAAAAAACAGCATGCCGCCCGAACAGTTACCTTACTGGCAACAGCCCGTTTGGGAGTGCCTAACGGCTGTTGGCGTGGCGGATGCAGTGTGCGCTGAGAGCGGTATGGCTTTTAACAGCCTGCGCCATTTCTACGATTATCATCGCGACTGGCTCTTCGGATTTATAAGCTATGACCTGAAAAACGAAATCGAGCGCCTCTATTCGCGCCATCCCGATGGTATCGCTTTGCCCGATCTGTATTTCTTTCGGCCGGAGATAGTTGTCGGTATTCGCAAGGACAAACGCGAGCATCGCACGACAACTGATAATAATAGTAAGGTGTCTTTTGACGGCGCACCGACGTATACCGCAGAAATCTACACCACAGGCGAGCCTCCGGACCGCCTATGGGAAACATTCCAACAAATCCATCCCTCCACTGCTACTTTCTCAATGCCGGTGCTATTGCATCCGCGCCTGACTCGAGACGAGTACTTGCATACAGTAGCGGCGCTGCAAGAGCACATCGCTGCCGGTGATGTGTATGAGGTCAATCTTTGCCAAGAGTTCTATGCGGAGGAAGTGCACGTAGACCCATTGGTGGTATTCGAGCGGCTCAACGCGCGCGCCAGCGCGCCTTTCTCTGCCTTTTTGCGCTGGTACGATCGCTACCTGCTGTGCGCCAGTCCGGAGCGCTTTTTAGCCAAACGCGGCCAACGCCTATACTCTCAACCTATCAAGGGAACGCGCCGCCGCCTCGCTGACCGAGAGGCAGACGCTCGAGAGCGCGCCATGCTGCAGCACAGCGAAAAGGAGCGCGCTGAAAATGCCATGATTGTGGACTTAGTGCGCAACGACTTAGCACGCCATTGTGTGCCGGGCAGTGTAACGGTGGAAGAACTGTTTGGTATTTACACTTTTCCCACGGTGCACCAAATGATTTCGACGGTGTCGGGCTTGCTTTCACCTACGGTTCATCCTATTACTGCTTTGAGGGACGCTTTCCCTATGGGTAGCATGACAGGAGCGCCTAAAATCCGAGCCATGGAACTAATTGAACACTATGAGCGAACTCGGCGCGGATTGTACTCAGGGGCAGTGGGATACTTCTCGCCAGAAGGCGACTTCGACTTCAACGTGGTCATTCGGAGTATTCTCTACCGCGCAGGCACAGGCTACCTCTCTTGTCAGGTAGGCAGCGCCATTGTCTACGACTCCCATCCTGGAGAGGAATATGAGGAGTGCTTGATCAAATTGGAAGCTATGAAGCATAGCCTCAATGCAAAAACTAACTGATTATCAAAAATATATGTCTATGTCGCGTTGGTTTTCAGAGAGGTTGATAGATTTTTTTTAAAAAAATTTTTAGCAAAAAGCTTGCATATCTACTTTTTACGCTCCTACATTTGTCTTGCTGATTGTGAGAAAAAACAGCAAAGGCTGTTTTAAGAATAGTTTTCATTTGGTTTTTTGGGGTTTATTAGCCGCTGGACACGCAAGTGCTCTAGCGGCTTTTTTTATGTCTTCTTTTCGCAAAACGGTACACTTTTGGTATAAGAGCGCTGTATCCAACTATGAGATAACCGATGCGAACACTTCCTTACGCTGCGCTTTTTTTAATCTTAGCCGCTGTTCTCAGCTGGAAATGCCGCGACAATGATGACGGCCGTCCGCGCGTGCTTATTTTTCACAAGACGGAGTTTTACGCCCACGAATGCCTGCCAGCAGCCCTGGCCGCAGTGCAAGAAATCTGCGCCCGCAATGGTTGGAAAATGGAGACTACCGAATGGGGTGAAGACTTCACCGAAGAAAACCTCAGCCGTTATGCAGCCGTAGTGTTCTTGCTCACGGCAGGCGACGTGCTGGCGCCTACCCAGGAAATTGTCTTTGAACGCTTTATTCAAGGCGGCGGTGGCTATGTGGGTGTTTTCACTGCAGTAGATACCGAGCACAGTTGGCCTTGGTATCGGCAATTAGTCGGCGCCGAGTACGATGGGCTGATGCCTGTGCAACCGGCAATGCTGAGCGTGCTCGACAATGAGCATCCGGCCACAGAAGGGTTGTCCTCCACCTGGGAGCGCACTGACGAGTGGATGAACCTGAAAAACGTCGTGCCTGAGGTGCGCGTGCTGGTCGCTTTAGAGGAGGGCAGCTGCTCGGGCGGCAAGATGGGCGCCTTTCACCCTGTGAGTTGGTGCCGGGAATTCGACGGCGGCCGAGCGTTTGTTACGGCTATGGGCCACACGACAGCAGCGTATAGCGAGCCAGCATTCCTGCAGCATCTGGAAGGCGGCCTCAAATACGCTGTGGGTGCTGGCAAGCCTATTGTCCTAGGGCAGCACCGTCCTTTCCGGCAGGAACAAACCAAGACGGGCTTCGTCAAGACATCCATCATTTGCCACCTCGAAGAGCCGATGTCTATGAGCCCGCTGCCCGATGGCAAAATCATCCTGGTGGAGCGCCGCGGCGGCATTCGGCTGTACGATCCTGCCAACGGTCGCGTGCAAAAGATCGCCTCTTTGGAGGTGTTTCACAAAAACGAAGAGGGGCTGCTGGGCGTTGCTGTTGACCCGAATTGGAACGATAACCACTGGATTTATCTCTACTACGCACCTGCTGGAAAAAAATATAAGGCATTGCGGCTATCTCGGTTTGTCTTTCAAAACGACTCGCTCCACCTCGGTTCCGAGCGGGTTATTTTGGAAGTGCCCACCGATCGCGACTTGCACACCTTGCATGCGGCAGGCTGCATTCGTTTCGATAGACAGGGTTTTCTGTACTTGTCAACGGGCGACAACACCAACCATTACGGCGACGGTTTCGCAGCCATAGATGAGCGCTCCGACAAGAAACAATACGACGCGCAAAAATCAGCGGCCAACTCGATGGACCTGCGTGGTAAAATCCTGCGCATCAAGCCTTTACCCGATGGTTCCTACATCTGCCCAGCGGGTAATTTGTACGTAGAGCAAGACGTGCGCGTCTACCCCGGGGGCCAGCACCTCCTGTACGACCCAGCTTGGGAGGGGATAGCCTATCCGGCCCGCCCATCTCGCCCTGTCAGCATTGCCGCTGACTATCCGCAGCGCGCCGAGGCGTGGTGGGGACGAGGGCGACCTGAGATATACCTCATGGGCTGCCGCAATCCCTTCCGCATGGACATTGACCATCGGCGCGGTCTGCTCATTTGGGGCGAACCGGGGCCGGACGCCGGTGTGGCCGACAGCACCCGAGGCCCTGAAGGTTACGACGAAATCAACGTCGCCCGAAAGGCAGGTTTTTATGGCTGGCCTTATTGCGTAGGTCCAAACCTGCCTTATCGCGAGTATCATTACGGCACAGGCACCTCGGGGGCGTACTTTGATCCTCGACACCCTTACAACGACTCGCCTAACAACACAGGCGACCGGTACCTGCCGCCATCTCAGCCGCCACTCATTTGGTATTCGTTCAAAAGCAGCGAGCAGTTTCCACTTCTGCTTAACGGCACCCGTTGCGCTATGGGCGGCCCGGCCTATTATTGCGATGAATACCCAGAGGCCACTCGCTTGCCAGCGCGTTTTGATGGCAAAATCATTATTTACGAATGGATGCGCAACTGGATTATGGCTGTAGGCATAGATTCCTTGGGTCGCTACACCGACATGCAGCCCATTGCGCCAAACGTGCGCTTAGGGCGGCCTATAGACTTGTTTATTGACAAAAGTGGCTCTATTTGGGTGCTTGAATACGGAACCGAATGGTTTACTCCCAACCCTGACGCTTGCCTGAGTCGCATTGACTATGTACGGGATGAGGCGGGAAGGGATGAAGTAGTTGAGACACAACCCACTAATCAGCCTCCGGTGGTCCAATGGCTTTTTACGGGTGCCAACGGCTCCTTTTATCGGCCCGGCGATACGTTGAGGTACGCCCTACAAGTCTCGGATGCTGAAGATGGCTCTTTGTTGGATGGCCGCATCCTACCGTCAGACATCGAATGGTATGCCGGCTTTTGGCCGACGGAGGTCGCTTTTAGGCGCCCCGGTAAGCGTGCCCGAAAGCCGGAGGAGGACCCTGTGGCGCGAGGCCAGAAGTTGGTGAACGAGTCGGATTGCCGCAGTTGCCATGCGGTGGAGCGCAAGGTCAATGGGCCTGCTTATCAGGATGTAGCGCGGCGCTACGACGGCAATGCCAAGACTTTGGAGTACCTTACTGAAAAGATTATCAAAGGCGGGAAAGGCGTATGGGGCGAAGTGGCCATGAGTGCACATCCGCAATTAGCCAAGGCTGATGTGGTGAGTATGGTGCGCTGGATACTTTCTTTAAAAGACCCACCCAAACAACCTTTTGGACAAGGAACCGTCCTCCTTCAGCCGCCTAAAGGCCAGGAGAATGCTAGGTATGTGTTCTACGCCCGCTATACTGATCGAGGGGCTCCAAAACAGCTACCCCATACCGCCGAAGCGCTCGTCTGGCTTCGCCCTGTGCGACTCAGCGCAGGTGCTGTAGATAGCTTGTCAAAAGGCATGACAACGTACGAGCGTCCGCTCAACAACTCGCGTATCCGCCTGTATGAATGCCGCTCCGGTGCCTTTTTTCAGCTCAATGCCGTAGACGCTAAAGGGCTCAAAGGCTTTGCTGTAGCGCTCGAGGTGTCGGCAACACGGCAGCACACAGGGCAAGGGCGCATCGAGTTGCGATTAGATAGCCCAGATGGGCCATTAGCTGGCGTTGCGGCGCTGCCTGTTTCAGTGACAGCCGGTGGTTTAGCAGAAGTCTTGCTGGAGATAGATCGCAAAGTATGGCCATCCAATGGCGTGCGCCACAATGTTTACTTCGTTCTGCGCGCAGGAGAAGGGCCTTCGCAGCCGCTGTGTGGCGTAGCCTGGCTCAAGGCTATCTTCCTGTAAGCCCGAAAAAATTCTGTGGGGCACTATTTGAAGTATTGCATGTGCACGAAAAAGCGCGGGTCGATAGCTCTCAATTGTCGAGCCGCGGCGGGCGATAGAATAAGTTCAATATTCGGCTCGTAAGTGGAAGGGATGCGGCCGATAACACGGGCATGCACGACAGCGCGCCCCATGGGGTTAGTTACAGCAATGATAGAGCCTATAGCCGCTTCGCGGTGCAGGGCGTAGAAGTCGCCTTTTTCGTTGCTGTCTCGGTTCCAAAAACAGACCCCCTGACTATTGTATGCAGTGAGGCGCTTGTTTTCCTCTTCGAAGCGTTCGCGAAGCGCTCGCTCAGGTATGGAATCTATGACGGGAGCACTACGCCGCCATTCGGCGGGTATGCCGTCCACACTCATCCAGCCTACGTGGAGCATTTGACCTGGCTGGATGTTGTCGTTGTACAGGTGATTGCGGGCGCGTATGGTGTCTAAGGGCATCTCGAACAGGCGGCGCGCCACGTGGAATAAATTGTTGCCAGGCTGCACAATATAGAAAAGAGGAGCGTACTGTTGCCGCTCAAAGAGCGCTCCTTCGTACCGGCGAATAGCTCGATTAGGGATGGGGATCTTCAGCAGCATACCTGCACGCAGCGTTGGATCGTGTCGAAAGCCGGGGTTGAGGTAGTACAGTTCCTCCAGGCTAAGACCGTAGAAACGGGCTAAGGAGAAAGTCGTCTGTCCCGGTTTGACGATGTGGTGCAAGTATTTTTGGCCGTTTTCTACAGTCAGCAGGACCGAGTCGCGCCAGGTGAGGATAGGCTCTGGGCTTTTGGGTTGCGTTTTTTGAGCAAACAACGCACAGTGGCTTATCAGCCAAAGGAGTAAAAGGGTCTTCGGTCGCATGGTGTTTGTCTCTGTATGTTTGCGGGCAAAGGTAGTTTTCTCATCTCTTAACAGCTGAGAGAGTCATGGTGGTTGCAGTCATTCCGGCGCGGTATGCTTCTACGCGCTTTCCGGGCAAGCCCTTAGTTGACCTTTGGGGCAAAACTATGGTCCGCCGCGTATGGGAGCGGGTCTGCCAGGCAGCGTCGGTGGCACGGGTAATCGTAGCCACCGATGACGAGCGCATTTATGAAGAGGTGCACCGCTTTGGCGGAGAGGTGGTCATGACTCGGGCTGACCATCGCAGCGGCACCGACCGCTGCGCAGAAGTGGCGAGCCTACTGCCCCGGGCCGAGATTGTACTCAACATTCAAGGCGACGAGCCCATGGTACTGCCTATGCAAATTGACCAGTTGGTGCAAACGCTGCGCGAAGCGCCCTCATGCTCCATAGCCACACTGGCCAGACGTATTAGTGCACTGGACGAGTTGTTCAACCCAAATGCGGTCAAAGTTGTCCTGTCGCTGACTGGGCAGGCGCTTTATTTCAGCCGACACCCTATCCCTTACGTGCGGGGTACAGCACCAGAAGAGTGGCTAAGAGCGACCGCCTTTTACAAGCACCTCGGCCTCTATGCCTTTCGCCGCTCGGCTTTGTTACAAGTAGCAGCGCTGCCGGCGGCGCCGTTGGAACAGGCTGAAGCGCTGGAGCAATTGCGCTGGCTAACGCATGGCTACACCATCGCTGTGGGCATGACAGAATCGGAGAGCATCGGCATTGATACGCCCGAGGACTTGCAGCGTTTGCTGGCTAGCCCGCCCCCCAAAGACTTCGCTCCTTAACGCAAGACTTGAGCGACCAAATCGGCGGCTTCTTGGAACTCTACCGCTCCCATGACGCGTAGCCCTGACTCATCTATGATCTTCTTAGCGATATCGGCATTGGTACCCTGCAGGCGCACGATGACGGGTACAGGTATATTGCCAATAGACTTATAAGCATCCACAACGCCCTGGGCTACGCGGTCGCAGCGAACGATGCCACCGAAGATGTTAATCAGGATGGCCTTGACGTTCGGGTCTTTCAAGATGATGCGCATGGCTTTCTCTACGCGCTGGGCATCGGCAGTGCCGCCCACATCCAAGAAGTTGGCAGGCTCACCACCCGACAGTTTGATAAGGTCCATGGTAGCCATGGCCAAACCTGCGCCGTTGACCATGCAGCCGACGTTACCGTCGAGTTTGACGTAGTTCAGGTCGTACTCGCGCGCTTCTACGTCGGTAGGGTCTTCCTCGTCGGTATCGCGCAGAGCAGCCAAATCGGGGTGGCGCAGCAGAGCGTTGTCGTCGAGTACAACTTTCGCATCTACGGCAATGATTTGGTCATCAGAGGTTTTCAGGCAGGGGTTAATTTCGAACAGGGAGGCGTCGCTACCGATGAACGCCGCGTAGAGTTTTTGCACGAACGCGGTCATTTCCTTGTGTGCTTGACCGCTGAGCCCCAGATTAAACGCCACCTTAGCCGCTTGAAACGGGCGCAAACCAAGCAACGGGTGCACGAATTCGGTGAAGACGCGTTCAGGCGTTTTTTCAGCGACGGCTTCTATGTCCATGCCGCCATCGGGTGAGTAGATGATGACGTTGCCGTTGCGCGCGCGGTCGGTTAAGATGCTGATATAGAACTCTTTTGGCTCACCTGGGCCGGGGTAGAACACATCTTGGGCCACCAGAACTTTGCGCACCAGCTTACCCTGCGGGGGGGTCTGTGGGGTTTTGAGCATCATGCCCAGTATTTCGCTGGCTTTTTGGCGGGCTTCTTCGGGGCTTTTAGCCAGTTTTACGCCGCCGCCTTTGCCGCGGCCGCCGGCGTGAATCTGGGCTTTGATGACGCACCAGTCCGACTTGTACTGCTCTTTTAACTGTCGGGCGGCGGCTTCAGCCTCCTCTGGCGTATGGGCTAAAAGGCCCTCTTGGATTTTTACTCCATACGATTTAAGTAGTTCTTTTCCCTGGTATTCGTGCAAGTTCATAGAAGGTACAGCGTCGCTATGTTTTGGTTAAGAAAATTCCGCCTCGCTGCCGGAGCAACGGGTGCGGCAAAGGTAGGCATTTGAAAACAGAGCAATGGAGAAGGGGACAGAGGATAGTTTTTTAGGAAAAACCCAAAAAGAAGGTTGTCGCCCTACTTTTGCTGCAAAAAAACAGCTTGACAGTACGAGTTATTAACCGTTCCGGCTACCCATTACCGCAGTACGAGACGATCGGCAGCGCGGGCATGGACCTGAGAGCCCATTTGGTTGAGCCTATTACGCTGGGGCCGCTGGAGCGCGCCTTAGTACCCACAGGCTTGCACATCGAACTGCCGATAGGTTATGAGGCCCAAATTCGCCCACGCAGTGGCCTGGCGCTGAGACGAGGGCTGACGCTGCTCAACAGCCCTGGTACGATTGACAGCGACTACCGCGGAGAAATCAAATGCATCCTTGTTAACCTCTCAACAGAGCCGCAAACCATAGCGCCAGGAGAGCGCATCGCGCAGATGATTGTTGCGCGCTACGAGCTAGTGGAGTGGTTGCCCGTAGAGCAACTGGGCGAGACAGACCGAAACAGCGGCGGCTTTGGCAGCACCGGTACGACATAGCTCTTTCGCTTCATGCTAACCTACGCCTCGCACCCATGAACATCATCATTCCCATGGCCGGCAAGGGCACGCGCCTGCGCCCTCACACGCTCACCGTGCCTAAACCACTCATCCCGGTGGCTGGTAAGCCCATCATTCAGCGCTTGGTAGAAGAACTGGCGCGCTCGTACAATGGCACCATTCAGACAATTGCCTTCGTTGTAGGCGACTTTGGGCCGGAGGTGGAGCGCGAACTGCTGACCATTGCCCACAACCTGGGCGCCCGAGGCAAGATATACTATCAAGAAAAGGCACTGGGAGTAGGGCATGCCATCTACTGTGCGCGCGAGAGTTTGAAAGGTCCGTGCATGATTGCCTTTGCTGACACGCTCTTCAAAGCCGACTTTTCCTTTGACTCGCAGAACGATGGCGTCATCTGGGTACAGCGCGTCAAAGACCCCTCGGCTTTTGGTGTTGTGCGGCTGGACGACGCCGGCTTCATCATCGAATTGGTGGAAAAGCCTGCAGTGTTTGTATCCGATCTGGCCATTGTGGGTATCTATTATTTCCGAAACGGCGAGCAATTAGCCGATGCATTGCATCATGTTATTGCCAACGACATCAAAGAAAAGAACGAGTATCAGCTGACCACGGCACTGGAATATTTAAAAAACCAAGGCTTGCGCTTCCGCACTGGAGAGGTAGAAGAGTGGCTTGATTGTGGCAACAAGGAGGCCATTTTGTTCTCTAATGCCCGCATGCTTGAATTGTATGCACACGAACCATTGGTTTCGCCCAAGGCATCTATAGAGCACAGCGTCATTATTCCGCCTTGTTTTGTGGGCGAAGGAGCTGTGGTGCGCCACTCCGTCATCGGGCCGTTTGTCAGCGTCGGTTACCAGTCGGTGGTAGAAAGTTCCATAGTCACCAATAGCATCATCCAGAACAAATCGCAAATTCGAAACGCGCTGCTGGAAAACTCTATGGTAGGAAATGTGAGCAAGTACCTGGGCACCAAAGACGAGCTGAACTTGGGCGATTACTCTCACCTATCAAAACGATAACGTAGAAAAATCCGTAGGGCACTTCGAGGGGAACAAGCGCATTTACCAGCTGCCCCCAGCGCCACCGCCGCCAAAAGAGCCCCCGCCGAAGCCGCCACCACCACCCCAACCGCCGCCACCGCCCCAACTGCCACCGCCACCCCAGTGGCCGCCGCGATAGCCGCGCATGGGTCGGCCAACGACAGGGCCGGTGCTGGTATACCAGGTGCCGTGCTTTATCATGAAACGAATAAAGAAAAACAGGAGCACCAAAAACACGATAAACACCCACCAAGGGATGCGGATAGCGACATCCGAGTCTGATGCCTGAAACTCGCCTGCCAAGGCAGCCATAACGGCGTTGATGCCAGCGTCAATACCCTCGAAGTAGCGTCCTTCTTTGAAGCGCGGAATCATCAGGTGCCGCACAATCCGCCCGGCCGTGATATCGGGCAAAGCGCCTTCGACGCCGTACCCCGTAGCAATGAAGACACCGCGCTGCGGCGGCTCGGTGACGATGAGCAGCACCACGCCATTGTTCTTGCTCTTGCGGCCGATGCCCCAGCGATTGCCCAACTCAAAGGCGTAGCTGGAGCGGTCGTAGTCGCCGATGTCGGGCCTAATCATGACGACAATCTCTGTGGAGGTCGTGTCGGCATAGTGGCGTAGCTTGGCTTCCAATAGGGCTTTCTCTTGTTCGTTGAGCCAGCCTGAGTAGTCGTGCACAAAAACAGCAGGTTCAGGCTTGGGCGGAAACAGCTCTTGCGCCTCTAAACGCGTGCCCATGAGCAGCCCCACCAGCAGTAGCCCGGCCCAAAAGGTCAGCCGGTAGGCATAGCTAACGGCCGCCGTATAGGATGTCGTCTGGCAGTTCATTGTCGTTTTGATGTGGATGGGCCGGAAAGTGTTCTTGCAGCTTTTCGCCAATTTGTTCGATGACCAGGCAGACGCCCTCACAACCTTTGCCTTTTTGTAAGTACTCTTGAAGGATTTTTTTCTCGGCTTCCCAAAACGAAAGTCCTACGCGCTCGTGAATGCCGACATCGCCCCAAATGGCGAAGTGGTGAGACTTTTCAGCGACGTACAAAAGCACAGCGTTACGCTGGCGCGTGTTGAACATGCCGAAGAGCTGAAAGATCTCCGCAGCGCGCTCTACCGGATGGTCGCGGTCGCAGAAGTCTTCCACGAAAAGGCGTATTTCGCCGCTGGTGCGTTCCTCGGCACGGCGAATGGCGGCGATGATGTGGGCTTCCTCTTCTGGGCTAAAGAGCATGTGCAGTTAAAATTTGACCTGAGGCGCCTTTTCGGCTCCGGGCGTGGACTGGAAGTAGGCCTTTTGCGAAAAGCCCAGCATACCGGCGTAGAGGTTGGTCGGGAACCGGCGCACGGAGGCATTGTACTCGCCCACCACCTCGTTAAAATTCTTGCGCTCTACGGCAATGCGGTTTTCTGTGCCTTCTAATTGCGTCTGCAGGTTGATGAAATTCTCGTTGGCCTTCAGGTTGGGATAGTTCTCGGCCACGGCCAGCAGACGGCCCAACGCCGAGCCCAGGGCGCCTTGAGCCTGCTCGTAGCGCTGGAGGTTTTCCGGCGTAAGTTCGTCGGCCTGGAGGGTTACGCGGGTGGCATTGGCGCGTGCTTCGACCACAGCCTGCAGGGTAGATTTTTCAAAATCGGCGTAGCCTTTAACTGTTTCTACCAGATTGGGAATGAGGTCAGCTCGGCGCTGATATTGATTTTCGACCTGCGACCAAGCTTTTTTGACTTGTTCGTCTTTTTGCACCAAGGCGTTGTAGGTATTGCACATATTGAAGCCCAATACCAACACTAAGCCGATGAATACCAGCGGGAGCCATTTGCGAAAAGTTGCCATGTGTTTTGTTTTGAAGAAAGGAATAGTGAAACAGGAAGTGAAATACGGCAGCGAAGATAGAGCGCCGGCATCACGCACCTTACTCGGTGTCCTGCTTTTTGGTCAACACCGCCGCCAAAATGCCTGCTGCTACTGCCGCATTGAGCGACTCGGCACGGCTATGCGGCGCGCGTGGAATGGTAAGCCGGTGGGTCAGGTGTTGCGCCGTTTCTGGGCGAATGCCTTCGCTCTCGCTACCGATGACCAGGAGGGTGCCTGTGGGCAGGGCAGCGCGCAAGGCATCATCGCCATCGAGTACCGCGCCGGCTATAGGTCGCCCGCTCCAGTGCAGCAGCAGGTCGGCAAAAGCGATTTCGGCCACAGCCACACGCAAGATGGCCCCCATACTAGCCTGGACGACTTTAGGGCTAAAGGCATCTGTACAGTCGGGCGAACAGTACACAGCGGCAAAGCCAAACCAGTCAGCAATGCGCAAAATGGTGCCCAGATTGCCTGGGTCGCGAATGCCGTCCAGATAGAAAGCCGGCCCTTCGGCAGTCGGCTCAACGCTGGGCAAGCTAGCTATTGCCAGCACGCCCGGAGGAGTGGACAAGGAGGATATTTTTCGCAGTTCGCTCTCCGAGATGGTTTGAAAAAGCCCCCCAGCGCGCTCTACCAACGAGGCGTTTTCCGATGCCCAGGCGACCGTGCCGTACACGCCTTGCACCTGAATGCGCTGTTGACCGAGTAGCTCGCCAACCAGCTTCGCCCCTTCGAGCACAAACATTTGATACTTTTGCCGGTACTTTTTTACCTGCAACGCGGTCAAGACCTTTAGTTGTTGAGCAGACAGCATGGTCTTTTTCAGATGCGCTTTGGGGCGCCTTTATTTTTTCCAACACTTTGGCGGCAAGTTTACATGCAAACGGGTGAGCGATATTTACGCAAGCGCATTTTCTCGCTATTTTTTCTTGGGATAAAATCTGGCTTGCTTGTAGGGTTGCTATCGGGGTGTGGGGTGAGTGGCTATTTGTCCAAAGAAAAGTCGCCGCCCTTGCTGCGCAGCAACAAATTGGAGTTCAAAAGCCCGGAGCCTATGCCTTTGGATACCCGGCTGGCCTTACAGTCGGAGCTGAGCAGTTTTTATCGCCAAAAACCGCCATCCAAGCCGCTTTTTCCCCTGTGGTGGTATTTCCGCTATCGCGATAAGACGTCGGCCTTTGCCCGTTTTGCAATGAAGCGTTTTGCTGAGCCACCAGTGTTTCTTGACGAAGCATTGACGGAGCGCACTAAAAATAATTTTCAGAATTACATGCGCCAGCGCGGCTACTTGGAGGCGCAATGCCACTATGAGGTGCGCGTCAAAGAGCGCGTGCGCCGCAAGCGCAGCGCCTCGCCGCGTCGTTGGCAAGAGGCGGCGGTCTATTACACGATTGACTTAGGTCGATTGCACCGCATAGAATCGGTTGGCTTCACTAGCCCACATCCACAGGTGGACAGCATTCTGCACCGCATCGCGGGTGGCTCCTGGCTTAGACCTAACGGCGCGCTGGACAGAAACGCTTTTGATTCCGAGAAAAATCGCATCACCTATGAAATGCGCAATCGCGGCTATGCCTTCTTTCAGCCGGCTAATATCGAGTTTCTGGGCGATAGCTCCGATACTCGTACACGGGTGACTGTCGAGGTAGAGCTGCCCGAGGACTCCGTCGTTCAGCGAATATATCGCGTAGGCCAAGTAGAGGTTTTTCTGGACTTTGTGCCTGACTTGGTAGGTACCCGGCAGGATACTACCCTGGAGGGGATCTATTTTTCCACCTCGTCTGCGGCGTTTGCAGTGCAGCCCAGGCGCTTACTCAGCATCATCGCCTTCCGCCCAGACTCGTTGTACCGCCAGCAGGATTTCGACCTGACGGCACGTAACTTGAACGCATTGGGCGTTTTTCAATTCGTCACTATCCGACCTCAGGCCGACTCTCTTATGCCGGGGCGTATCAACATAACTATTGCCCTGTCGCTCAACAAGGCCTTTAGCACAGGTTTTGGGGCAGAGCTGAATTCCTCGACCAACTCGAGCTCCCAGGTGAGCGGACAGCTCTTAGGGCTGTCTGGCTTCTTTTCGGCCAACCACCGCAACCTGCTGCGCGGCGCCGAAAACTTCCGCTCTGACCTGTCGGCTAGTCTGGAACTGAACATTCTGGGTGCCAACGCTCCAAGTTCTAATCTCTTTTTCTCGCAGGAGTTCAAATTCCAAAACGAGCTGCTCTTCCCGCGCTATTTCGACTACTTGGGCATGTGGCGCCGTATGAATCGCATGCGCATCGTTCCCAACCAGTTTTACGCTAGCCTCAGACGAGATGGACGGGTGCGCATGAGCCTAAACTACAACTATCTGAGATTGACCGATTTTTATTCCTACAATCTCATCAACGCCGCCTGGGGTTATGCCGTGCGCACCAGCAGTGAGCACCAGTACATCTTTGATAATATAGGCATTGATGTGCTCAGACCCAGAACGGAAGCCCAGTTCGACTCCACCTTTGGACGCAATGAGTTCCTACGGCGCAGCTTTGGCGACCAGTTGTTTACGGGCTTTTTGTTGCGCTCTTTTACCTACCAATACCTCAGCCGTACTAACGTCTTTGGCGAGCGATGGTTTTTTCGTTTAAATACCGAGTTATCTGGCCTGGAAGAGCACGTGCTAAACCGTCTCTGGGCTATTCCCTTCGGCAGCGAAACCTGGACTATAGCCGGGCTGGACTTTGCCAAATACGTGCGTTTGGACGCCAACGGCAGCTATACGCGCGATTTCACCAAAGACGTGGTGGGGGTGTTGCGCTTAGGGGGTGGAGTGGCGTTGCCCTTTGGCAACACCACGGATGTGCCTTTTGTCAAGCAGTTCTTTGTGGGTGGCCCGGCAGGGCTTCGCGCCTGGCGCATCCGCGAAATCGGCCCCGGCGGCTATGTAGTCATAGATGAAGCCACCGGGAAAGCCAAAGCGCTCGGCCCTCCTTTTTACCAGGCCGCGGACTTTCGGTTTGAGTTCAACGCTGAACTCCGCTTTCCGCTCTTTTGGTGGCTTAAGGGGGCGGTCTTCGTAGATGCTGGCAACATCTGGACCCTCAAGCCCGACCCTGAGCGGCCTGAAGCCCACCTGGCCTGGAACTCCTATCGAAACATCGCCCTTGGCACGGGCTTTGGCTTGAGGCTCGACTTCGATTACTTTGTCTTTCGCGTTGACTTAGGCCTGAAACTTCGACGGCCTTACACCACACCCACCGAAGGCCATTGGGTAGACTGGAGCGGCGGCGACTTCAGGGAAATCAGCAACCTCAATATAGCCATAGGCTATCCATTTTGAGCGCGATGTAGCAGAGATATCCTATCCTTGTGGCGCTTTGCCTTGTATCCTGGCCACAGCAGCGCAACGACTTGACCCAATACAACGTAATGGCACATAAACACAGCGATGAGGATAGCGAGCTGCATCGGCTGCTGCGCGAGTGCAGGCAGCAAAAGCGAACAGCGCAATACCAGATCCATGCGATCTTTTACAATTATGCTATGAGTATAGCCTGCCGCTACGTGGGCAACCTCGAAACCGCAGAAGAAGTTGTCAACGACGCCTTTTTCAAAGTTTTTACGAAAATCAACCTGTATGAAGAAACCCTGTCCTTTCGCTTTTGGCTGCGGCGCATCGTCATCAATACGGCCATTGATCGCCTGCGAAGCGCGCTCCAAACACAGCCCTACGAGCCTCTGGACCAACGCCATGACTTGGAAGCGGAGAGCGGCATCATAGAAGACCTCACGCGCGAACAAATCCTGGCTGCGCTCGACCGGCTGCCGCCCGCTTATCGCACAGTCTTCAATCTCTTTGTTGTGGACGGTTTTACACACGAAGAAATTGCCCAGCTGCTCAACATCAGCCCGGGCACATCCAAATCCAACCTATTTCGCGCTCGACAACACCTGCGCGCTCTTTTCTCCGACGACTTTGAATTCAGAAAGTAGCCATGCGTGATTTAGATAAGTATTTAGCGGAACAACTGGGTGAAGAGGACTCCTTCCCCGGGAGAGAGGCCAATTGGCGTACTCTGCACTACCGCTTGGAGGCCGCGGCTGCTCGGCGCACTACCCTGTACTGGCAAATAGCTTCGGGGATGCTGCTTCTCCTGCTGGCAGCACTGGGTTGGCAGAGTTTTTTGTTTTTTAAGGAGAATAAAAGGCTAATAGCCCGCCTTTCCGCTGCAGAAACTGCCTTATCGGCTGCTGTGCTCCGCGCCGACTCGCTCGCTCAAGCCTCGTTGCTCCCGGCTCCGCAAAAGACAATCGAGCCGAAGCGCTCCGCCCTCCGTTGGAGGCAGACCGATGTAGCAGAAAGCGCGCTGCCTGCCTTGCTTACCCCCTCCCCCTTGTCGCCACTCACCACAGAGGAAACTGCTACCAAAGCCGAAACTTCCGCCGAAGAAACGCCTGCCCTCGTTTCCACTCCAGAGCCCCTATTGAGATTAGCTTCGATAAGAACGCTGCCGCTGCGTTCCTTTATCCACATGCCGCCCGCTCCGCAGTGGCCGGCGCTCCTGCCGCGGCACCGCGAGAGTCGTTTCTGGATAGGGCTTCAAGGCAGCATCGGCGTGCCCACGCCTCGGCCGGGCGTCTCCCTAATGCAGGGCGCTGGCCTAGGTGCCGAGTACCGCGTGCTGGGGCAGTTCTGGCTGACGGGTAGCGCCGAGTGGATTTCCTACGACGTCCGTCATACCAACTATTTGCCTTCGGCTTTCTATCGCGAAAATCCTCCTCAAGCCTACAAAATCGTGTTAGGTAAACCTCCGGTGCCATATCCGCTGCACGACGTGGTGGGCAATCAGCGGCTGCGCTTTCTGAGCGCCGGCTTGCGCTATCGGGTACCGCTGCGTTTCTGGCTGCGGCCTTCCGTCCACGTGGCCTACACGTTGGGACAGGTGGCGCCCGCGATCTACAACTATACGTTTGCCGATACCCTCCCCGGACCACCACCCAAAAAAGTCATCGTGTTCACGAGTCCCCAATCCACATCGGCTTACACAGTGCCGGGGCTTTGGCGCTTCGGTGTGGCGTTAGAGCGGGAAACCGAGTGGTGGACCCTCCGCCTGGGGGTTAGCCGCCAGGAGGTGTTCCGCCCCGATTTCTACGACACCTGGTGGGTACAGGGTAGCATCTGGTATAAGTGGTAGGCGCACAGAATGCTTGGATGCTTTAACTATGCCACAGCCGTGCGGAGTTTACACTATCTTTGCCCATGTATGGATGTTATCAAACAACACATTGAAGCACTAATTTTTGTCGCGCCTCAACCTGTCTCGGCCGAAGACATAAGGGCTACTCTGGCAGAAGTTTTTCAGACAGAGGTGACGATAGTAGATGTGCAGGCAGCTATTGCCCAGCTACAGACGCAGTACCAGGCACCCGAATACGCTTTTGAGCTGGTTGAAATTGCCGGCGGCTTTCAATTCCTGACTAAAGGCGCCTACCACAACACGGTTTCCGCGTACTTACGTCAGACATCTCGCCGCCGCTTATCGCAAGCGGCCTTGGAAACCCTGGCCATTATTGCCTACAAACAACCTGTTACGAAAGGTGAAGTGGAAGCCATTCGCGGTGTCAATTGCGACTATGCCCTGCAAAAACTTTTGGAAAAAGAGCTTGTTGTAGTCAGCGGGCGCAGCGAAGGGCCAGGACGTCCGCTGCTCTATACCACGTCGGAAAAATTCATGGATTACTTAGGCCTCAAGAGCTTGGCTGACTTGCCTCGCCCCAAAGATTTTCGAGAAATAGAAAACACCGTCGGCTCAATGCCCGACGCTGAAGAGCCAACAGCAAATACTCACCTTCACCACACCAATTAGCCCGTCATGGAACCTACCTTAGTCAACCGCGTTGCCCAAAGCGGACTGATAACCATTGACCTGGAAACCTTTTATCCTGAAGGAGAGATAGTGCCTTTCGACCTGAAAGACTACCTTTTTATGGGCCTCATCCTCAAAGAAAAAGAATTTCGGGAGGCGCTTAAAGGACACGACTGGGCACAGTACATTGGCAAAAACATAGCGGTGTTTTGCTCGGCCGATGCCATCATTCCCATGTGGGCGTATATGCTGATAACAGCTTATGCTGCTCCGTATGCGCGCGACGTATTTCAGGGAACGCCAGAGGCCTTCGTCGAGGCGGCATTTTTGAAAAAAATAGCCGTCCTTGACATCACTCCCTACGCAGGGAAACGTTTGGTGATTAAAGGTTGCAGCGACCGCCCTGTGCCGCCCGCTGCGTATGTGGAAATCACCCGTCGCTTGCAGCCCATCGCACAAAGCATCTTGTTTGGCGAACCGTGCTCCACGGTGCCAGTGTACAAGCGCCCTATTCAAGCAACCGTTCAACCCTGACTTACTACTTCCCCTATGGCTAACCGCACCTTGCTCGTTCTGAATGCCCTTTTGGCGTTGGCGTTGATGGCCATCTTTTTGTTTGGCTTCAAGAAAGATGAGGGCAGCGGCTTTCCGGCCCCACCTCAGAGTATTCGCTCCATAAACCTGGACAAGGACTACGATTTCTGCGGAGAGAAGCTGCCCATGAACAACTTCGACGTGCGCCAGCGCCTGGATGCCGAGCTGCTTCGCAACGTTTATTATCACTCTTCCACTATCTTGGCCATCAAACGGGCCAATGCCCTTTTTCCCATCATCGAGCCCATTTTGCGCGAAGAGGGCGTGCCAGAAGACCTCAAATACCTGGCTGTGGCGGAGAGTAATCTCTCCAATGCTGTTTCACCAGCTGGAGCGCGCGGCGTGTGGCAGTTCATGAAAAGCGCCGCCGAGCAATATGGCTTAGAGGTAAATGACGAAGTGGACGAACGCTACCACTTGGAAAAAGCCACGCGCGCAGCTTGCCGCTACTTGCGCCGCCAAAAAGAACTGCTGGGCAGCTGGATGCTGGCGGCGGCGGCCTACAATGGCGGCCCGGCTCGTATCAGTACGGAAATGGAGAAGCAGCGCGCGCGTTCATTTTTCGACCTCAACTTGGCGGCTGACGAGACGATGCGCTATCCTTTCCGCATTGTGGCCCTCAAGGAAGTGATGCAAAACCCAGAGCACTACGAGTATTACATAGACAAAGAGCACCTATACACCCCGCTGCCGCCGCACAAGGTCGTGACGGTGGATGGGCCGGTAGCTAGCTGGGCCGACTTTGCCGCTGAGCACGGCGTCTCGTACCGGATGTTCAAGCTGTACAACCCTTGGCTGATAGACAATAAACTCACCAATAAGGCGAGAAAAACCTACGAGGTCCGCGTGCCTCGCTAACTACCCGCATTATGGCTTATACAGAGTCTAATATGTTGCCACTGGGCACGAAAGCGCCAGCGTTCTGCTTGCCCGACCCAGCCACCGGGCGCATGGTCAGCTTGGAAGACATCGCCCGCGGTGCCCGGGCTACCGTCGTGATGTTTCTGTGCAACCATTGCCCGTATGTACTCTACGTCAACCCGGAAATTGTGCGCATCGCAGCGCAATACGGCCCTAAAGGTGTAGCTTTTGTAGGCATCAATAGCAACGATGCCGAAGCTTACCCAGACGATGCGCCCGAGCGCATGCCAGCCCATGCGCAGGCCGTGGGATATACTTTCCCCTATCTTTACGACGAAACGCAGGAGGTAGCGCGCGCGTACGATGCTGCCTGTACGCCCGATTTTTATGTTTTTGATGCCGATCTCAAATTGGTGTACCGTGGTCAGATGGACAGCAGCCGCCCTAAACGCAACCCCATCCCGCCGACCGGCGAAGACTTGCGCGCCGCCCTGGAGGCTGTCCTTGAAGGGCGCCCCCCCTTGTCGGTGCAGCGCCCCAGCGGTGGCTGCAACATCAAGTGGCGCGAACAGGTAGCCTGAGCGCTCAAGAGCTACTCAGGGGGATGTTGTGGAATATTCGTTGGAGTGCAGTCCCTCTTGCGGATACCAACAGAAGCGATCGAGCATTTGAGGCGTGCCTCGGAAGACATTGAGATCTACGGGGCGAGAGATGCCGGGCAGGCGGCCTTTTTCCGAATACTGCCAGAAATGCCAGTGGCGCGAGCGCAATTGCGGATGCTCTTCGGAGTAGCGCGCAATCCAGAGCGGGTAGTCGTCCAAATAGCCAGCCAGGTAGCGCTCGTAGAAACGCAAGTTGGTGTAGATGATAGGGCGAGCCCGAAGCGCTCTTTCCACAACATTCAGCCACTCAAAGATTTCGCGGAGCACAATGTCAGGAGGCAGGCCATCCGTCGTCTCGATATCGAGCACTGGCACTAAGTCACCCGGCTCAAACTCGACCGTACTCAGAAAATGCCGCGCCTGAACAGCACCGCTCCGATTGGGGCGGAAGTAATGATAGGCACCCCGGCGGATGCCCATTTCGCGCAGCCATTCCCAGTTCTCGGCAAAGAGGGAATCGCGAAAGTCGCTGCCTTCGGTGGCTTTGACAAAGGCGAAGTGCACCTCGCTGCTTTCCACCAGCTGTTGCCAGTTTATCCGTTGCTGGTGGTGGGAAATGTCAATGCCCAACAGCAAGGCTGCTGGGACGTCAAGCCAGCCCGAGTTGCGCCCGCCCCAGACGGGGTGGAGGAGAAAGAGCAGGACAGCAAGCAAACGCATAACCACAGGAGTTTTTCTCGACAATAGGATGAGGGCGCAATCGGTCCAGGCGATGTTACTGTTAGCGGCGAAAATAGTGCCGTATCATAAGGCTTTCAGAGGACGTGGCCAGACTTTGGACGAAAGCGCCTTCTGGCACCGTAGTCAGCTCAATAACAGAGCGCTTACTGACAACGCGTCCATAGTTCAAATGTTTCCTTTGGGCCTTGTCATCCAAGCATTTGGCTAATAATAGCCACTTGTCTTGCGCCAGGCGCCCTATCTTTGCCCTATGCGCTTAGTCGTCTGTTCCGTCCAGAACCTGCTTATCCTGCTTTTGTTGCTCGCCTCTCAAATGGTGCGGACGGGGCACTGGCTGCTGCATCACGCGCACCACGAGACACTCCCGTGTTCGGCGCGCGAAGAGGGTCCTAATACCTTCCACCTTCACGACGAACGCTACAGCGCAGAAGATTGCTTCGTCTGTGCTTTCTGGTTTGCCTTCCCCGACCTACCTGCCGACCGACCTTTTTTGTCGGCATGGGTCATAGCGAAGAAGGCTGCTTTGCCGGGTTTCCTGGAAAACTTCGCCGCTGCCTCGCGTCCACAGCGGTACTTGCGCGGCCCACCTGCCCTCGCTCTATCGCTGTTCGCCTAAATGGGCGGTCTTTCTCCCAGTTTAACGTTTTTGGAACGGCACAACGGCTTGTTTCAAAGGCGGCTGTGCCATTAGGGGCGTTGAGATTCTACTTTACTTTTTCCAGGTTTTTCAAAAAATGAGAAAAATGACCACCAAAGCAATGTGGCTTTGGTCAATATGCTGGCTTGGTGGCTTGGGCTGGGCTCCTCTCAGTGCGCAACACTGCGATATTGCTCTGCGTGGTATGGTATGGGACGCCGACACGGGTGAGCCGCTGGCATATGCTACAGTGCAGATTGTCGGCACTAACCGGGGGACCTTCACCGACGAGAAAGGAGCCTTTGTCCTGCTCAATCTTTGCGAAGACTCCACTTACACGGTTACGGTTAGCCACATTGAGTGTGAGCACGAGACCCAGGTCATTCGTCTGGTGGAGAACAAGGTGTTCCACTTCTACCTGCACCACCATGTGCTGCGCGAAATAGTCGTGCAGGAGCGCGCTATTGCTCCTGCTGCAGTGCAAGCATCGGAGACTCTGAGCAGCGAGGCGCTGTCGCAGCGACAAGGGTTGGCCTTGGGTGAGGCGCTGCGGCTATTGCCGGGTGTGGCCGTGTTGAATACGGGCACCACCATTGCCAAACCGGTCATTCACGGGCTGCATTCCAACCGCATCGCCATCGTATCGGATAGGCTACCGCTGGAAGGCCAGCAGTGGGGGGCTGAGCATGCGCCGGAGATAGACCTGTTCACGGCTCAGCGCGTCTCGGTAGTGAAAGGTGCGGCAGGAGTGCGCTATGGCGTGGGCGCAATGGCGGGAGCAGTGGTGTTAGAGCCGGCGCCGCTGCGCCAGCGCCCGGGTTGGGGCGGCTGGCTCTACACTGGGTTGAACAGCAACGGCTGGGGCGGTACAGTGGCTGGGGCGGCCGATTGGAAGCCGGCTGGTTCCTCGCTGTCCTTGCGCTTGCAGGGAACGGGCAAACGCAGTGGCAATCTGCACGCTCCCGACTACTGGTTGGGCAATACGGGCGCCGCCGAGCTCAACTTTTCTGCACTGGCTGAAGCCCAAACTGGCCGATGGCGTCACGAGGCCGCCTTGAGCCGATTTGCTCAGCACGTCGGCATTCTGCAGGCTGCTCATGTGGGTAATCTGACTGACCTGCAACGCGCTATAGAAAGTCCACGGCCGCTCAATAACGACGACCGGTTTAGCTACGGAATAAGACGACCGTTTCAGCGCATTCAGCATTACACAGCCCGGCATCGCGCATCGCGCGCGCTATCGGAGCGGTGGAAACTTTCGACCCAATACGCCCTGCAGTTCAACCGGCGCGAGGAGTACGACGTGGTGCGGCGCACCGGTAGCGCAGCGGACAAGCCACAGCAGCGCTTCCGCATCTGGACGCATATGGCAGATGTTGCACTGGAGCATGCGCCGCTCAACCACTGGGAGGGTGGCGTGGGCGCCCAGCTGTTGTACCAATACAACTTGGTGGGGCGTGGCGGGCTTATTCCGGACTATCAGAGCTGGGGCGGCAGTGTGTGGTGGCTCGAGCGCTGGCGCCATTACCCCAAACCCTGGGAGCTGGAAGTTGGCCTGCGCTACGACTACCGTCGCACTGCCGCCCAGACCACCGGCACCCTTAATACGGTGGACACAACGGTGCATTTCGCTGGGCTGTCAGGTACGCTCGGCATCCTTCGGCGCATGGGCGAGCACCTGCGCTGGACATTCAACACGGGCTATGCTTGGCGCCCGCCACACGTCAACGAGCTGTTCGCTCGCGGGGTGCACCACGGCGCAGGCACCTACGAGGAGGGCCGTCCTGACTTGTCGCCCGAACGCGCTTGGAACACCCATCTAACCGCGCATTATGAGCGCCCGCGCACCCAGGCAATGCTGACGCTGTTCCGCAACCAGGTAAAAAACTTTATCTACCTGGACCCGCAGCGCACCTTGGTGCTTACCTCGCGCGGTGCTTTCCCCGCTTATTTTTATGCGCAGGCAGATGCGGTGTTGTACGGCGCGGATGTTTCTGTTGTTGTGCCGCTACTGGCCGGTTTGGCTGTAGAGGGCCGGGCTTCGCTCCTGCGCGCCTACCGAATGGCACTCGACTCTGCCGACGGCGCGGCCGCTCGCGAATGGTTGCCGCTCATGCCAGCCGACCGCTTTCAGTACGGACTTTACTGGTCGAGCGATGGCCAAGCAACAGCCTCGCCGAAACTATCCTATACGTATGCTCGCCTGACAGGAAGCACCACCTTGCGCCAGACGCGCATCCCGGCCGCAGGGCTGCTGCAAGAGGCCCCTCCGGCATTTACCGTCTGGAGCATTGAGGCAGGCCGCACTTTTCCGCTGCACAAACGCCCAACGCAATACCTGGAAAGCGGCCTGTCGGTACGCAACCTGACTAATGTGCGCTACCGCGAGTACCTGAACTTTTTTCGATTTTTTGCCGATGAGCCAGGGCTGAACCTTAGCCTATGGTGCAAATGGCATTTCTGACCATCGGCATCCTGTAAACATTCACTTTTTTAAACTTAGCCAACAACATGAACCCGATATCTTTTGCTAAAAAAAGCCTTGTAGTCATACTTGCTCTTTCCCTCGCTGTGGCGGGCTGCCGCAAAGATGAGGATACGGAAAATGAAGTTATTACGACGGTAGTGGTTCAGCTAAAATCTACCGATGACTCATTTGACCGCGAGTTTACCTGGAGCGACCCTGATGGCGATGGCGGAGCTATGCCCACTGTGGAGGATATTGTTCTACCGGGCAACAAAGAGTTCAACGTTCAGCTGCGCTTCTTCGACCGCAGTAAGTCGCCGGAGAAGGATTTGACGCCGGAAATTGAGGTGGAGAGCAATGAGCACTTGGTGGTTTACCGAATCCAAGGCTCGCCTAACCTGACCATCACGCCTACCGATACGGATGCTAAGGGCCGGCCTTTTCGCCTGAAGACGCGCTGGACAACGGGCGGAGCTTCGATGGGGTCGGTAGTCATTACGCTACGGCACAACCCCAACAAAAATCTATCAAACCCCGACGTGACGGGTAGCGTGGATGCGGAGGTAGAGTTTCCAGTGCGCATCCAGTAATCCATTTAGGGCGTTGTGCAGATGGAGGTGCTACCCTTTTGCCCTCGGGCAAAGGGTAGCTCTTTTTTTAAGCGCTGCAGTGTCCGAACCGTAGGCTATTTGAGGAGCTGGAAGCGCACGGGTAGCACAAATCGCACATTGACCTTGATGCCGTTGTGCTCCCCAGGAGTCCAGCGAGGCATGCTGCTGATGACCCGCGCAGCTTCTGCTCCACAGCCGCCACCGATATCTTTGAGTATCTCTACGGAGGAAATCCGCCCTTCGGTGTCCACCACAAAGCGCACGACGACGATGCCCTGGATGTTGTTTTCCAGCGCTACGCGGGGGTATTTCAGGTTTTCGGCCAGATAAACCATCAGGGCCTCTTCGCCGCCGGGGAACTCAGGCTTTTTAGAGACGAAGTCGTAGACAGGTTCTTCTCGGGGCTTGGGAGGGTCGGGTTTAGGTGGCTCCGGTGGTTTTGGAGGCTCTGGCAGAGCTACTTTTGGGGCATAGTCGGCATAGAGGTCGCCGCTGCCCTCTTGAGTCACTCGGCTAGGGTTAGCTTTGCTGAGTTCCTCTATAGTAGGCAGTTCTTCTTCGTCGCGCACTTCTTCATCGGCTTTGACGACGGGCTTCATAAACTTTACTGTGCGCACCTGCGGCGGAGCTACTTGCGCTTCTTTTGGCTTCTCTGGTTCGGCCACAGGTGGTGGAGCAGCTAATTCGGCGTAGGGTGTTACGTTTACTTCTACTCGGGTTTCCTGCATGTCGCCTCGGCGGCTCCGCTGGAACAGGATCCACAACAGGGGAGATGCATACAGTAGAGCGAGGAACACTAGGCTGCCCACCATGCCACGCCTCAGATGGCCGCTGCGCCGCTGCCGCAAGATGTAGGCGCCATAAGCCTTATTTTTGAAGGCGAAGAGCCTCTCTTCTATGGCTTGCTGAGTAAGTTTTTCGTCCATAGCAGCAGGTAGTTTAGCTTTAGGTTATTGGGTCGGCACAGGGATGCCCGCGGCGCGCAGGAGAGCCAGCTCTTCTTCGCTGACTTTGTCTATAGCATAGCGGGCGATGCGGTTGATGTTCATCTCGTCTATCAGGATGACCAAGTTTTCGAAGGCGCAGTCAGGGTGTGGTTTGAGGAGCACCACAGGTTTTTCTGTCTCATTGACAAATTCTTGCAGCAGTTGGCGCAGCCCTGTCTTGTCGTAAGAAACAGACTGAATACCCGCAGGCGTGGGCAGGCCGCGATAGTAGTACAGTTTGTTTTCCGGCATGGCTATGAAAGTAAGCGCCTGAGAAGCTTTCACCGCTTGCACTTCTTGGGTGCGTGTTTCGGCGTCGTCGGGCACCGGCATCACCAGTTCCATACCGCGGGGGCGATACATCGTGGTGGAAAGCATGAAAAAAGTGAGCAGCAGGAAGGCCATGTCTACCATGGAGTTCATGTCGGTGGTAATGCCGGCCTTGCCTTTTTCCTTGCCCATCCGGCGCATGCGGTTAGGATTCGGTATTTCATCAATATCCAGCATTGTCTTCCAACTTTTTAGGCTGAGTGATGAGGGTGAAGCGCAAGACGTTGATGTCTGTCAGGGTATTGATGACATCTTCGACCTGTCTGAAAGGGGTGTTGGCATCAGCCTTGATAGCAATGCGCAGGCGCGGAATAGTAACGCGGGCCAGGATGACCCAATCGGCCAGCTCGTTCTTGTCGCCCTTGATGGGAATACCATTTTGTTTGAAGCGCTTGCGCTCTTCTGCGGGTGTTTGCAAAAGGGTGCGCAGCTGGCTCATAGGCACGCCGAAACCTGGTATGAGTTCAAACGTCTTGTATTCTTCCTCGGTGTAGTTGATTTGGTTGACTTGGGCGTGCTTTTGTAGCCATGCCCGGCGCGCCTGTGGAGACGTCATGCTCAGATAGGCCTGGCCTTTTTTATCTACCGATATGGTCAGCAGATCGGTCATGGGCAGGTTCAAACCTGCCACAGAGCGCGGCATTTGCACCCCAACGACCTCGCCAGTTTTGAAAGTAGTGGCCAGCAAGAAAAAAGTTACCAACAAAAAAGCCATGTCCACCATTGGCGTCATGTCTATTTGAGGAGTCTTCGGTCGGAGTATGCCGCTAAACCGCATAAGCTGTCTTGTTTTTTAGTCCACGAAGAACTTGATCTTCAGGCTGTGAATGATGCTGAAGCATACTTCGTCAATAGTGTAGGTGATGCGCTCTATTTGGTTGTTGAACGAGTTGTAGAATACAATGGTAAAAGCCGCCACTGTAATGCCCAATGCCGTCGTAACCAGGGCTTGCGAAATACCACCAGCCAGGCCTACAGGGTCAGGCTCGCCCACGCGCGCCAAGGCGGCAAAGGCCTGAATCATACCCGTAACGGTGCCCAACAACCCAATGAGGGTGGAGATTTGGGCCACTGTGCCCAAGATAAACATGTTAGTCGTTAGTTCGGACACTTCCAGCTGCGTAGTTTCCTCTAGCTCTTTCTGTATGAGATAGACGTCTTTCTGGTCTACCTGGCTGGCTGCCTTTCGCCGCAGGAAGACTTCCATGCCCGTGCGCACCACACTGCCCACAGCGCCGCGTTGTTGGTCGCTAAGCTGTACAATCTTTTCGTAGTCATCGGCGGCTAAAGCATCTTTGACTTTCTGAACAAAAGTGCGTAAATCGCCCTTGCCTCGCGACAGTCGCAGCGACAAATAGCGCTCGATGATGTACACCAGCGAGATGAACTGAAAGCTCAGCAGCGGTATCACTAAAAGCCCACCTTTGTAAATGGTGCCTAAAATGTTGCCTTTTAGTGGCTCGCCATTGGGGTCGCCATTTTCGAAATTGGCTGGATTGCCCAGCACGTAAGTGTACATCAGATAGCCAAACACTAACGATAGCGGCAGGACGATGTAAGCGAGTTTCGTGTTGATGCCTTTCACCATAAAAAGAGGAGTAGGTTGACGTTTTGTAGCAGCAAAACTACAGGAGCACCCGAGAGTTGACACACTGCTCAGATGTGTTTTCAATCATTTGGCGGGTTAATTTTTTTCATTGAAATGCTGCTGTTTTTATAGTTCTGTGCCGTCTTCACTCTCAAACTGCATCGCTCTACCTTTGCACCATGGCCTATACTTTTTCTGAGTTTGTCGAGCGGTTCCCGCCAGTATCTATGCCTGTAGTTTTGGGTGAAGACACGCACCATGTCTTTTCGCAGGAAAATAAGCCATTGCCTCAGCCTCTGACGGAGCAGTTTATTGCCCCGCTGGAAAGCGAAGAGCCAGACGAGCTGGTGGAGTATGTGCCCTGCTTCTCTATTGAAGGCACCGAAGGTTTTGCGGCATTGGTGTGGTGGCGCGCCGGGTTGCTCACGTACGAGTATGTGTTGGCGACATTCACCCTCAAAGGCGAACCCATTGATCACCGGGTCATTGCATACACTCGCGTAAAGGGCAATCGGGTGCACCGGGCCATGGCGACTATTGACGAGGATTGGAACATCTTCATTGCCGAAGGGGAGGCCTCGGGCAAGGATGATTCGTTCGACCCTACGACCTCGCGCATGTGCGAGTGGGAGCTGATGCTCGACGGGCGTATTGTGTAACGCGGGGACCTGGGTGCGGTGTGTTTGGTCTTTACCTCATCTTTAGGCCTTAAAGCTGCTATTGCTTGAGCCTTTCGGAGGCTGGAGAGGGCAGTGTTTTGGCCTACAACAATCTTCTTTTCAAAAAAAACACACCTGACCATGAAAGGAAAAACCGCTCTTTGGGCATGGCGCGCGGCTGGATGGATGGTGCTTTGGCTATGCGGCGCATTCGCTGCCGGTGCGCAACCGGCATTCAACAAAGTGCCGGTAACATCGGGTATTCACCGTGTGGAGCCGCCCAACTGGTGGGTGGGTATGCGGCACAGTCGCGTAGAAATCTTACTGCATCGCCCTGGTTTACAGGCCTTTGAGGTGCGGTTAGGGCGAGCGCGCGGAGTCGTATTGGAACGGGTTGTTCGCGGCGACAGCCCGAACTATCTGTTCGTTACGCTGAACATCTCGCCCAAAGCGCCACCTCAAACGGTCCCGCTCTTGCTAACGCATCGCGACAGCGCCGGCGTAGGGTTTACGGTGGCCTTTCCGTTGCTGGCGCGCGAGGCAGCCCCCAAAGCGCAGGGGCTAACCCCGCGCGACGTTATCTACCTGATCATGCCCGATCGCTTTGCTAATGGTGACCCTTCCAACGACAACGTACCGGGTATGCTTGACACTTTGGCTCGCGACTCGCTCTTGGGGCGCCACGGTGGCGATCTGAAAGGTATCCTCGACCACTTGGATTACCTAAAAGACTTAGGGGTCACTGCCCTGTGGCTGAACCCGGAGCTGGAAAACGACCAGGCTGAGGCTTCTTACCACGGCTACGCCATCACTGACCTATACCACATTGACCGTCGGCTGGGCTCTAACGAACTTTACCGACAACTGGTACAGGCCTGCCATCAGCGAGGTATGAAAATAGTACGAGACGTGGTGCCCAACCATATCGGCAATCACCACTACTGGATGCGCGACCTGCCCATGCGCGATTGGGTGAACACGTGGCCTACGATGACTCAGACTTCTTATCGTGCCACAACACTACTCGACCCGTATGCTTCTGAGCACGACCGGAAGCGCTTCAACGATGGCTGGTTTGTGCCCTCGATGCCCGACCTCAATCAGCGCAACCCACATCTGGCCAACTACCTTATCCAGCAGGCCATTTGGTGGGTCGAATACGCGGGCATAGATGCTTTCCGCATCGATACCTACACCTACCCCGACCAGGCGTTCATGAGCCGATTTTGCCGCGCCCTGCGCGCCGAATATCCCATGCTATCTCTCTTCGGCGAGATTTGGGAGCACGGCGTTATCCCGCAGGGCTTTTTTGCTGACAACCAGCCCATGCACCGCGCCAACTTTGACGCTGACTTGCCCGGAGTGTTGGATTTTCAACTCTGCTTCGCCATCCACGAAGCCCTCACGCGCGAGCAGGGCTGGACAGAAGGCATCTCGCGGCTATACTACACCATGGTCAAGGACTATTTCTACGAAGACCCCATGCGCAACGTTGTCTTTTTGGACAACCACGACATGACGCGCTTTTTCTCTATCGTAGGCGAAGACCTCAACCGCTGGAAATGCGGCATCGCCTGGCTGCTCACCACGCGTGGCATTCCGCAGGTTTACTATGGCACAGAAATCCTCAGTACTGGCTTTGAAGCTCCCTCGCACGGCAACATTCGCAAGGACTTCCCCGGCGGATGGCCAGGTGACCCGGTGAACAAATTCACTGCGGAAGGGCGGACGCCTCTGGAAAACGAGGCCTTCCAATACCTACGTACGCTGTTACATTACCGCTACCGCACTCCTTCGCTGTATGCCGGGCGGCTGATGCAATTCGTACCCGAGCGAGGCGTATATGTGTACTTCCGCTACGACGAGGCCAAAACCATCATGGTTGTGCTCAATACAGCGAGCGAAGCGCGTACGGTGGAACTGGGGCGCTTCGCCGAGCGCTTACAGGGCTTCCAGCGCGCCCAGGATGTTATCAGCCGCCAGGTGCTGCCCTTGGATAAAAGCCTTACTGTGGGCGCCTACACGCCGCTAGTGTTAGAACTGATGCCCTGAGGTTGTCTTCACTGACAAACTCCAGGTGCGCACGGTAATCATCGGGCCATAGCCAAGTCATATTTCTCGGCAATAAGAAGTGGCTGCCCGCTTCTTTCATTAGGGCGAGGTGTTGTTACCTTTGCCGCCGAGATGCACCGAAAGAGGAAAGGACCTTTGATATTGAAAGAAACCGGACACGGCGCTCGCAGCCGTTTCCGGTTTCTTTTTTAAAAAATATTTGCTGTGAGAGACCCATCCATCCAAACCGTCCTGATTATCGGCTCCGGACCGATTATCATCGGCCAGGCTTGCGAATTCGACTACTCTGGCTCCCAGGCCAGCCGCTCCTTGCGCGAGGAAGGCATTAAGGTAGCCCTCATCAACTCCAACCCGGCGACCATCATGACCGACTCGGTTACGGCGGATTATGTGTACTTGCAGCCACTGACGCCGGAGAGCATAGAGCGCATCTTGCAAGAGCACCAGGAGACCCCCAGCCTGCCGCCCATAGATGCCGTGTTGCCTACCATGGGCGGCCAAACTGCGCTCAACTTGGCCATCGAGTGCGAAAAATTGGGCATCTGGGCGCAATATGGTGTGCGCATGATCGGAGTGGATACGCGCGCCATCGAGACAACAGAAAACCGGGAAGAGTTCAAGCGCTTTGTGGTCGAGTTGGGTCTCGCTGTAGCACCTTCGTACATCGCCAACTCCTTCCTGGAAGGCAAGGAAGCTGCCCAAAAAATTGGCTTCCCTCTTGTGATTCGGCCCTCATATACGTTGGGCGGCACGGGCGGCGGCTTCGTGATGCGCGAGGAGGACTTCGACGAGGCCCTCAAACGCGGCTTAAATGCCTCGCCCACCCACGAAGTGTTGGTAGAAAAAGCCGTATTGGGCTGGAAAGAGTATGAGCTGGAGTTGCTGCGCGACACGAACAACAACGTAGTCATCATCTGCACGGTGGAAAACCTCGATCCCATGGGCATCCACACAGGCGACAGTATCACCATCGCCCCAGCCATGACGCTGAGCGACACGTGTTTTCAGGAAATGCGCGATCAAGCCATCCGCATCATGCGAGGGCTGGGCAACTTCGCTGGTGGTTGCAACGTGCAGTTTGCCCAAAATCCAGAAACAGAGGAGCTTATCGTTGTAGAAGTGAACCCCCGCGTGTCGCGTTCGTCGGCCTTGGCCAGCAAAGCCACGGGCTATCCGATTGCCAAAATCGCCGTCAAGCTGGCTATCGGTTACACGCTGGACGAGTTGGCCAACCAAATTACCCGAACCACTTCGGCCCTCTTCGAACCGGTACAAGATTACGTTATCGTGAAGATGCCGCGCTGGAATTTTGAAAAGTTCCCCGGGGCGGATGTGTGCTTGGGGTTACAAATGAAATCGGTGGGCGAAGCGATGGCTATTGGGCGCAGCTTTACGGAAGCCCTTCAAAAGGCCTGTCAGAGCCAGGAAAACAACCGCCTCGGCTTGGGAGCCGACATGAAGGAGTGGCTTAAGACCGACGACATCCTCGATCGCCTGGAGAGAGCCTCGGACGACCGCATCTATCGCGTCAAAGACGCCCTGCGCTTGGGCATTCCCTCGCGTACTGTGCAGAAATTGACCGGTATCGATCCTTGGTTTATTCAGGAAATCAAAAAGTTAGTGAAGCTGGAGGAGCAGCTGCAGCGCTACAATGTGCCAGAAGACATTCCCGATGACTTTTTTCTGGAACTCAAAAAGAACGGCTACTCTGATGCACAAATCGCGTGGCTGCTGCGCGTAGACGAAAAATCGGTGTCTCGAGAGCGCAAACGACGCGGCCTTCGGCGGGTGTACAAAATGGTGGACACCTGTTCGGCCGAGTTTGAGTCGAAGACTAACTACTTCTACTCCACGTTCGAGAGCGGCATTGCCCACTTGCCTGCTCCTGATGCAGAGGAGAGCAGTGAACCGCTTGTCTTTCGCCCCCGAAACGAGAGCGTTGTTACCCACCAACGAAAAAAGGTGGTGGTGCTCGGTTCCGGTCCCAATCGAATAGGGCAGGGCATCGAGTTCGACTATTGTTGTGTACACGGTGTGCTAGCTGCCAAAGAGATGGGCTACGAGACCATCATGGTCAATTGTAACCCGGAAACCGTCAGCACCGACTTCGATGTGGCCGATAAGCTGTACTTCGAGCCGGTATTCTGGGAGCACCTGGAAGAAATCCTAGAGCATGAGCAACCCGACGGTGTCATTGTGCAATTGGGCGGCCAAACGGCACTTAAGTTGGCTGAAAACCTTCACAAAAACGGCTGGAACATCATCGGCACCGCCTTTCCCGACATGGATATCGCCGAAGACCGCGGGCGCTTTAGCGACCTGCTCAAGGCGCTCGACATTCCCTATCCTAAGTACGGTGCTGCGCGCGACGTGGACGAGGCGCTCGAAATTGCCCGGTGCATCCCCTATCCGCTGCTCGTTCGACCCAGCTATGTGCTGGGCGGCCAGCGCATGCGAATCGTGATCAACGACCACGAGCTGGAGCGCCAAGTGCTGACCATCTTCAAGCACATGCCCGACAACCGCGTGCTGATTGACCAGTTTTTGGAGCGCGCCAAAGAGGCCGAAATTGACGCCATCTTCGACGGCGACGAGCTACACATCATGGGCATCATGGAACACATCGAGCCTGCAGGCATTCATTCAGGCGACTCCTCAGCGGTACTACCTTATTACTCCCTGGGACCTATCGTCATCGAGCGCATGGTTGAATACGCCGAAAAGATTGCCCGCGCGCTCCGCATCAGAGGTCTTATCAATATCCAATATGCCATCAAAGACGATGAGGTGTACGTCATCGAGGCCAACCCGCGCGCCTCGCGCACTACACCGTTTATTGCTAAAGCCTACGGCATCCCTTACCTCAACATCGCGACAAAGGTGATGCTCGGCACGCACAAACTGCGCGACTTCTCCCTGGAACAACGGCTGGAAGGGTACGCTATCAAAATACCGATTTTCTCTTTTGAGAAGTTTCCCGGGGTGGACAAACGCCTTGGCCCCGAAATGAAAAGCACCGGCGAGGCCATCTATTTTATCCGCGATTTGAAAGACCCTTACTTCCGCGAATTGGAGCGCCACCGGAGCATGTACCTCTACAGCTAACGGTGTGTTTTCAAGCGTTTTTACCCATTTCTTCGCCGACTTTTATCATTTAAACCGCGGTTTCTTTATACTTTTGCATCGCATTTTAGTGCAAAATTGATGTGCCTTTAGAAGCGATTAGAAAATCTCAGACAGCATAATAGGTCTTACATGGAAAAGAAAAGATTGCTTTTTGTGACTCAAGAGATGGAACCCTATACCGAAGGAAACTTTATCTCCTACTTAGTTGGGCAACTTCCAAAAATCCTTAATGACAATGGGTTTGAACTGCGTATCCTGATGCCACGCTACGGAACAGTCAACGAACGCCGTCATCGGCTGCACGAGGTCGTTCGCCTTTCCGGGATGAACATCATTGTGGATGACGACGATTACCCGCTCATCATCAAAGTGGCCTCGATGCCCGGCTCTCGCTTGCAAGTGTATTTTCTGGACAATGAAGACTTCTTCCGGCGCAAATACGTCTTTGACGACGAAAATGGCCAGCCTTTTGAAGACAACCCCGACCGCATGGCCTTCTTTTGCAAAGGCGCTGTGGAGACGGTCAAGAAGTTCGGCTGGGCGCCCGACATTGTCTTTTGCCATGGCTGGTTGACGGGGCTAGTGCCGCTTTACATCCGGAAGGCTTACCAAATGGAACCGCTTTTTGCGCATTCTAACATTGTTTTTTGCGCTTATGATACTCCATACGAGCGCATGGAAGCCGAACGCTTCATGCAGAAGGCAGCCATCAATAACATCCAGGCCAACCACCTGATGCCTTACCGCTTAGATGGCAGCGTTTCTGCACATAAGGGCGCCTATCACTACGCCGATGCGGTGGTGCTTGTTGGCCAGAGCGTCCAGGCAGAGGCAGAGCAATGGCGCGTGGCTGCCGAAAAGCCGGTGCTGACGTGGCACCAGGAAGAGAACGGCAACATGTTCGATGGGCTGCTCACCTTCCTGCGGCAGTTAAGTGCTGTCGAGGTATCGTAATGAGGGTTGCTTTTCGCCGTTATATCGCGCATCTCCGACGTTTCCGGCGTCGGAGATGCGCTTTCTAATCAAAAAACACAACTACAGAACACACCCAAACGCTCATGCGCTTGACCCAGGTTGCTCCACCCTTAGCCATTTGGCTTATGCTTGCTTGCACAGCCGTGCTGTTTCAATGTTCCAAACCTACCGATTTTGGCTCTGATTTATTAGAGAGCGAGCGCGGCGATTTTGGATACATAGATACGCTCACTTTGCGCATCACCGTCGAGCGAGAAGACAGCGTGGAGACCTCTGACCGCACCTCTACCAGCCCTTACTTGCTCTGCGGCGAACTGCGAGACCCTGCTTTCGGACATACTACCGCAGCCATCTATACGCTCTTTCGCCCGGTGGATCTTAGCCCGAGGTTTCAGGATGCGCGCGTGGACTCCATCGTCCTTTTTCTGCACTATGCGGCTGATGGTTTCTATGGCGACACCCTGCAACAGCAAACTGTCCGCGTGCACCGCGTCGCACCAGGCAGTGTCTTGCGCTGGGACCAAGGGTATTACTCTAACCAATCGCTGCCTGTTGGCGAGCTGTTGGGCGAGGTGACGGATGTGCTCCCTAAGCCGCGTACTAATGTGCCGCTGTTCGACACTATAGAACGGGCTCCTTATTTGCGCATCCCGCTAAACAATGCTTTTGGGCAAGAACTCTTAGACTTGGACAGCCTGTCGCTGACGGCAGACACCTTGTTTTGGGAAAAAATACGCGGCCTACGCATCACGGCCCCGTCCAATGCCTCACCGGGAGCACTAATGGCTTTTGACCTAAACTCTAGAAACTTCAGCTTTATCCGGCTCTACTACAAGTACACTACCGATACTATCACAACCTCTCGCGAGTTCAGTTTCTCTTTCATAGGCGGCAACAAGTTCAATCACTTTGAACACGATTATACGGGCAGCCCAGTGGAGAATTACGTGGGGAAACCGGCAAAAGACTTGCTCTTCGTACAGGGGCTGGCGGGTATTCGCCTGAAAATCGAAGTGCCCTATGCGCACCGCCTTGACAATATTGCCGTGAATAAAGCGGAGTTAGAAATGACGGTAGCCCATCCTTTTGGCGCCAACACCAACCTGCCAGCTGTTCGGCAAATGGTGCTTTCCGAGCTGGTTGACGATACTTTGCGCACTTTTATCCCGGACGTAGTATATTCGCTCAATGTTATCAACGATTTTAGTCGTTTTGGCGGCTCGCCCAGGCTCACCACGGACAATGGCCAAACAGTAGAGCGCTACCGCATGACTTTGACTCAGCGCTTTCAGGCTATGGTGGACAACACCTCCGGTAATCTCAAAGATCAGACCCTCTACGTCAGCGTATTTCCGCAAAGCCGCTCCGCTCATCGCGTCGTTCTTTACGGCCCTGAAAGCGCGACCTTCCCGGCAAAACTGTTGGTAAAGTACACTTTAGTGCGCTGATAATCAACAAAAAACATTTCTTCACTTAACCTGTTTCTGCGTATGTGCGGCATTGTTGCATACATCGGTCCACGCCCCGCTTACCCCATCCTCATCAAAGGCCTTTATCGGCTGGAATACCGCGGCTACGACAGTGCTGGTGTTGCCTTACAAAATGGTCAGCTCAATATTTACAAAAAGAAAGGGAAGGTGAGCGAGCTGGAGGACTACGCCAACCGGCTGGACACCAGCGGGACAGCCGGCATCGGCCACACGCGCTGGGCCACTCACGGCAAACCCGACGACATCAATGCGCACCCGCACATTAGCGGAAGCGGCCGGCTGGTGTTGGTACACAATGGCATCATCGAGAACTACACGGTGCTGAAGAATGCCCTGATGAACCACGGGCATGTGTTTCGGAGCGAAACCGACACGGAAGTGCTGGTGCACCTCATCGAGGAAATACAGCAGCGCGGCTCCCTCTCCCTGGAGGATGCGGTCCGTCAAGCCCTCACGCAGGTGCAGGGCGCCTATGCTATTGTGGTGATGGATCGCGAAGACCCGGATGTGTTGGTGGCAGCGCGCAAGTCTAGCCCGTTGGTAATTGGCATCGGTGAAAAGGAGTTCCTCATAGCCTCTGACGCCACGCCTATAGTTGAGCATACGAAGCAGGTAGTGTATTTGAACGACGAGGAAGTGGCTATAGTCAGGCGCAATAAGGGCCTGGTTATTCGAGACTTGCGTAACGAGGAGAAGAACCCGACGGTGCAGGAGATTGAGTTAGAAATCGAACAATTAGAAAAAGGTGGCTACCCGCATTTCATGCTCAAAGAGATCTTCGAACAGCCCGCTACCATCGCGGAGTGCATGCGCGGGCGGATGAATGCAGAAGAAGGGTGGGTGCGCCTGGGCGGTATGGAGGAGTTCAAAAAGCGCATGATACACGCTCAGCGCATGATTATTTTGGGCTGCGGCACCTCATGGCACGCCGGTATGATCGGTGAATATCTATTCGAAGAGTTGGCACGACTGCCGGTAGAAGTGGAGTATGCCTCGGAGTTCCGCTATCGCAACCCGGTCGTGCGCGAGAGCGATGTGGTGCTGGCCATTTCCCAGTCGGGCGAAACGGCCGACACGCTGGCCGCTTTAGAACTGGCCAAAGATAGCGGCGCACTCACTTATGGCATCGTCAACGTCGTTGGCTCGTCCATTGCCCGCGCCACCCATAGCGGCTCGTATATCCACGTCGGCCCGGAGATAGGGGTAGCTTCTACCAAGGCCTTCACCGGCCAGGTAACCATGCTCAGCATGATGGCCCTCATCCTTGGCTATGAGCGCGGGTATCTGGGTAAGTCGCAATACCAGCGCCTGGTGCAGGAGTTGGCTTTAGTGCCGCAAAAAGTGGAGCAGGTGCTCCAAAAATGCCACGAGCAGGTGCGTTACATCGCTGGCGAGTTCAAAGCAGCTACGAATGCGCTTTACTTAGGCCGAGGCTACAACTTCCCGGTGGCTCTCGAGGGCGCACTCAAGCTGAAAGAAATCTCCTACATCCATGCAGAGGGTTACCCTGCTGCTGAAATGAAACACGGGCCAATTGCGCTCATTGATGAAAATATGCCCGTATTCGTCATTGCTACCCATGGCAGCACGCACGACAAAATCGTCTCCAATATTCAGGAAGTGAAAGCGCGCGGCGGCGTGGTTACCGCTGTGGTAACTGAGGGAGACGAACTCATCAAGAAGATGGCCGATTTCACCATCGAGATTCCTAACACAGAAGAGCCATTTACCCCGTTACTGTCGGTAGTGCCGCTGCAGTTGCTGGCCTATTACATTGCCGTGCTGCGCGGGTGCAACGTTGACCAGCCGCGTAATCTGGCTAAGTCGGTGACGGTAGAATGAGAACGCCTTCAACCGGTTGCCTTTCGGGTGCGGGCGCCGTTATCCTTTCTTATACCCATCTTTTTATATGAACAGTTTACAGGGTTATTACAACACCGAAAAAGAGGAAATACGCTTTGCTGAATACGGCAGGCTCATCCAGGACTTGCTCCTGCACGCGCGCACCATAGAAGACCCTCAACATCGGCAAAAAACGGTGGAAGCTGTCGTAGGCATGATGCAGTTACTCAATCCTATCGGCAACCGAAATGCTGACGACTATCGGGAGAAACTGTGGAATCACGCCATGGCCATCATCGGTTATGACCTCGGCATCACACCACCTCCTGGAGTAACTATTCGCCCCACGGCAGAAAGACCTAAGCCCGAGCGTATCCCTTACCCCACCACGACAAACCGCCTGCGCCATTACGGCCAGCACGTGCATAAGCTTATAAAAAAAGCCATCGAAATGCCCGAAGGCCCTAAAAAAGAGGCCTTCGTCGAGGTTATTGCTTCGTATATGAAGTTGGCCTGCAAGACTTGGAATAAAGAGCACTACGTCTCCGATGACATTATCAAGGACGACTTGGTATTGCTTTCGGAGGGGAAGTTGCGGCTGCACGAAGGCCACAGTTCGCTCGATATCTTGGCTTCCAGTATTCGGAAAGAGGCGCTGGTTCAAAATCGCCGTAAGAATAGTGGCCGCCAGCGCCGGCGCAACGGCAACAGCTTCCGAAAACGCAAAAATTAGGGTTTACCACGCTTGCATGCGGTGCGGATAGCGCGTTAGGTACAAGCCGCGGATGTGGCTGCTCATGAGCTCGCGCAGGGTGTCAATGCCTTCGCGCGTGTGGGCCGAAATAAACACCCCCTCACCGTAAGTGTGCTGAAGGCGCTCGGCTAATTCTTCCTCCAGCGTGCATCGCGTCTGCTCGTCTAAGAGGGCGTCGAAATAGCGTTCACGATATAAGTCTAATTTGTTGTACACCATTATGGTGGTCTTCTCTGCAGCGCCTATTTCGCTCAGTGTTTGTTGAACGGTGCGAATATGGTCTTCAAACTGCGGATGAGCCATGTCCACTACGTGCAGTAAGAGGTCGCTTTCGCGCACCTCGTCGAGGGTGCTTTTGAAGCTCTCCACTAAGTGGTGTGGCAATTTGCGGATAAAGCCGACCGTATCGGAAAGCAAGAAGGGCATTTGCCCAAAGACCACTTTGCGCACGGTGGTGTCCAATGTAGCAAACAGGCGGTCTTCGGCCAATACTTCGGACTTGCTCAATAGGTTCATCAGCGTGCTTTTGCCCGCATTGGTGTAGCCAACCAAGGCCACGCGTACCCATTCGCCGCGGGTTTTGCGCTGGGTTTTGGCTTGGCGATCAATCTCGCGCAGCTTTTGCTCCAGTGCCTTGATACGCTGCTGTACCAGGCGGCGGTCGGTCTCGATTTGCGTTTCACCCGGCCCGCGCATGCCAATACCCCCGCGTTGGCGCTCCAGGTGGGTCCATAAGCCGCGCAAGCGAGGTAAGAGATATTTCATTTGGGCCAGTTCTACCTGCGCCTTGGCCTGTGCGGTTTGGGCACGCCGGGCGAAGATGTCTAAAATAAGCGTCGAGCGGTCCACAATTTTGACCTTGAATGCTTCTTCCAGGTTATTGGTCTGCTTGCCGGTAAGGTCGTCGTCGAAGATGACCATGTTTACTTCCGGATGGCGCTCCAGGTAGAGGCGAATTTCTTCCACTTTCCCTTTGCCTATGAAGGTACGGTGGTCGGGATGCTCTAAACGCTGCGTAAACCGCCGCACCGTATGAGCGCCGGCGGTCAGCGCTAAAAACTCCAGCTCGTCCAAGTATTCTTGGGCTTGGGTTTCATTTACTTGTGGCGTAATCAGACCTACCAGCACAGCGTGTTCCTCGCCGACATGCCAGCCGTCCTGTTTTTCGCCCAATGTCCATTCTTTTGCCATAACTCACGCGTTTACAGAAAAACAAAGGTAGCGTCTTTGGTAAATGAGAAAAATAGAGCGTCTCGTGAGAGCAGCGCCGACTGGCCAAGGCCAATCGCAAAGAGGGTACTCATGGGTTTTAAGGAGGGGCTCAACATCCGGATGGACTTCTAAGGCTTTGCCTCAAAAACGCGGCGCGGTACGCTCCGATTTTCGTTATCCTGAGACGCTCGGTTTTCCGCTAGCCACATACCTCGACGGCGACCTTCCGGAATTTTTTTTAGAATAGATAAACAGGTGTTAAAAAAATTTATCTCATTGAAAAGCAGCTGTTTGCCAGCACATTAGTCGAAAAATTCTCCCATAGTACCCGTGCAAATAGAGGGCCTTTGATATTTTTGGCTTTGGTTTTGATATGGCCGGCCAAATCCAAAACCGATACGTGCCATTTAGCCCTAAAAACCGCGGACAAACCCTCATTTTTTAATCAATTTAAACGACGCTTATGGCTGTTTCTACAAAACAGATCATTACCCAGAAGCAGCAGATCAAACTCTCTCCTCAGCAGATCCAGCTGATGAAGCTGTTGCAAATTCCTACTAGCGAACTTGACCAGCGGATTCAGGAGGAGCTGGAGGCCAATCCGGCCCTGGAGAGAGACGATGATGACTTGAACCTGGAGGCTGAGATGCCGGCAGAGGACACCAACTATGGCGACGAGGAAACCGAGTCGGATGCGGAGGATATGGACGGCAACAGCATGGACGATATCGAGCGCGAAAGCAGCGACGAATATGCCGATGAAGACGCCGAAGCGCTGAATCATGAAGACTCGGGCATAGATGATGATTTTATGCGCGACTTTATTGAGGATGACCCCGGTACTTATGCCACACGCGGCGAAGACCACAGCCGTTCGGAAGAAGAGAAAACGGTGCCCATTAAATTTGAGAAAACCTTCCACGAGTACCTGGAAGAGCAGCTCGGCCTTCAAAACTTAGAAAGTGAGCGCGAGCGCACCATCGCCTTGCAAATCATAGGTTCCATTGATGACGATGGCTATTTGCGCCGCGACCTGGACGCCATGGTCAACGACCTGCTTTTTAGCCAAAACCTCCGCACCAACCGCGATGAGCTGGAGCGGTTGCTCCAGATGATTCAGCAGTTTGACCCGCCGGGTATCGGCGCCCGCGACCTGCGCGAGTGCCTGCTAATCCAACTTAAACACAAACTGAACATCGAGCTCAACACTCTGCCACCTGAGGAGAAACATGCCATCCAGTCGGCTATCAAGGTGCTCGAATGCTACTTCGAGGAGTTTTCCAAGAAGCACTACGCCAAATTAGCGCGTCACCTCGGCATCGAGGAGAGCGAACTGAAACTCGTTATTGCTGAAATCCTCAAGCTCAACCCAAAGCCCGCAAGCGGTTTTGCCTCGCGCGGCGAAATCGCACATAACTACATTGTACCCGACTTTATCGTCACCAACCGCGATGGTGAGCTGGATCTCTCCCTCAATGCGCGCAACGCACCGGAGCTGCGGGTGAGCGACCACTACCGCGAAATGCTGCAGAGCTATTACCACAACGGCAAGAATGGCAGGCGCTTATCGTCCAAAGACAAGGAGGCCCTCCTGTTTATCAAGCAAAAAATAGACAGCGCCCGCTGGTTTATTGACGCCATCAAACAACGCCAGCAGACTATGATGCTCACTATGGGCGCCATTCTGCAGCATCAGCGCGATTACTTCCTGACCGGCGATGAGAAGCGCATTCGCCCTATGATTCTCAAGGATATTGCTGATGCCACCGGCCTGGACATCTCGACAGTGTCGCGCGTGGCGAACTCCAAATACGTGCAGACGGAATTCGGTACTAAACGCCTCAAAGACTTTTTCTCTGAAAGTCTTCAGACCCAGGAAGGCGACGAGGTGTCTACGCTGGAAGTGAAGAAAATCCTCACCGAGCTCATCGCTGGCGAAAACAAGCATCGCCCACTGTCAGACGAAAAGCTGAAAAGCATCCTGCAGAGCAAAGGCTACAACATTGCGCGGCGCACGGTGGCCAAATACCGCGAGCAGATCGGCATACCGGTTGCCCGCTTGCGCAAACAATTGTAAACATGATAGACCAGCTTAAAGCCCTCATTGAGGCTGCTTGGGAGGAGCGCGCCCGCCTAACTCAGCACGAAACGCGGCAGGCCATTCGAGAAGTGATTGACCTGCTCGACAAAGGTTCTTTGCGCGTGGCCGAGCCACTACCCAACGGCGAATGGATTACCCACGAGTGGGTTAAAAAAGCCGTCATCTTGTATTTCCCTATTCAGGAAATGCAAACCATCGAGGTTGGCCCTTTTGAATACCACGACAAAATCCCGCTCAAGAAAGGCTTTGCTCAGCAGGGAGTGCGTGTGGTACCACAGGCGCTGGCCCGTTATGGTGCCTTCATCGAGCGCGGAGCCATCCTGATGCCTTCCTATGTCAATATCGGCGCGTGGGTGGGCGGCGGCACTATGGTGGACACCTGGGCTACAGTAGGGTCGTGCGCTCAGATTGGGCGAAACGTTCACTTAGCGGGCGGAGTCGGCATTGGTGGCGTGTTAGAGCCGCCGCAAGCGCGCCCCACCATCATTGAGGACGATTGCTTTATTGGCTCGCGCTGCATCGTCGTCGAAGGCGTTCATGTGGAGCGCGAAGCCGTGCTCGGCGCCAACGTAGTGCTGACGCAAAGCACCCACATCATAGACGTTACCGGACCGGAGCCAGTTCGCTACACAGGCCGCGTACCTGCCCGCTCTGTGGTCATCCCAGGCAGTTATACGCGCCAATTTCCCGCAGGCACCTATCAAGTCTCGTGTGCGCTCATCATCGGTCGCCGCAAAGAAAGCACCGATAAAAAGGTGTCGCTCAATGATGCCCTGCGCGACTACCAGGTTTCTGGTTAAAAAAGACTGTCGCTGTGAAAGTTATCGAAATACCCACTGCGCAAAACGTCGTCATCCTCTACGAACAGGCTGCCGCTCGCGCTCGTCAATTAGGTGCTTTGGCGGATATGCTTTTCGTAGTGGTGGGCTTTTTTTTGCTTTGCATAATAGCTGCTCTGGCTCAAGTCGATGTATTTGGGTCTGCAGTGTTTGTTTTTGGTTTGATTGTGAGCTATATCCTGTACCATCTTTTGTTTGACGTGTGGGGAGGCGGTCAGACGCTGGGCAAGTGGTTGATGGGTACGCGCACCATCCGCATAGATGGCCGCCCTATTGACTGGAGCGATGCTTTCGCGCGATCGCTTTTGTTGCTCATAGATGGTGTATTTTCATTTGGCGTCGTTGGCACCTTGCTTATTCAGGCCCACCCTCGCAGCCAGCGCCTGGGCGACATGGTAGCGCATACGACGGTAGTCAACCTGCAGCCTCAGCGTGTGATCACCCTAGCTGATGTGTTAGGCATTCTCACGGCTCAAAGCCACACCGTCACTTATCCGCAAGTGCGCCAGCTGACGGAGAAAGATATGCTGTTTACCCGATCTGTGCTTCAGCGCTTGCGCCTCTATCCTAATGAAGCTCACTGGGACGTAGCGGATCAATTAGCCAAGCACCTGGCCGACCTGCTGGAGGTGCCGCCACCCAAGACCGAAGAGGTGTACGACTTTTTGGAAACCCTCCTGCGCGATTATGTTGCTCTCACTCGTTGAATGCCCCCGCGGCATTTCGCCTCGTTGCGCACTTTTGTTTTTGGTATGCTGTTCAAATGGCTGTTCACCCTCTTAGCCATCGTCTGGCTTTGGCTCGTTTGGCGGCGCTATGTGGCTCCGCCGCACAATGCCGACGAGCAACCTCCTTTGCCGCCACCTCCTGAAACACCGCCCTCGCCCGAACCTGATGTGCGTATCAGCCCGCGCGACGACAGCGACAAAGGCGAATACATTGACTTCGAAGAAATCAAAGAGTAGTGTCTGCCGTAGGTTGGGTTAGAAAATACTGCACTATCCGTGTTGCTTGCGCCTTGCCTACGATTTGGGCCACCTCATCCTCCGAAGCTTGGCGCAGCCGGGCTACCGAGCCAAAATGCTGCAACAGCTTTTCGGCAGACTTTGGCCCGATGCCCGGAATTTCCGTCAGTTCAGTGTGCAAAAGCTCTCGGCTTCGCTGGTCACGGTGAAAAGATAGAGCAAAGCGGTGCGCTTCATTGCGCGCTTGCTGAATGAGGCGCAGGGATTCCGATTTTTTGTTCAAATGCAGCGGCAGCGGGTCATCGGGGAAGTAAATCTCCTCCAGGCGCTTAGCAATGCCGATGACGGTAACTTTACCTTCCAGCCCCAGGATGCGCAGGCTCTTCATGGCGGCGCTCAACTGTCCTTTGCCGCCGTCGATGATGATGAGTTGAGGCAGCGATTGCCCTTCTGCCAGCAGGCGTTTGTAGCGCCGATACACTACCTCCTCCATGGAGGCAAAATCGTTGGGCCCTTCTACCGTCTTGACGTGGTAGTGGCGGTAGTCCCGTTTGGTGGGCTTGGCATTGCGAAACACCACGCAACTCGACACCGGATTGCTGCCCTGTAGGTTGGAGTTGTCGAAGCATTCGATGTGCAAGGGCAATTCTTTCAAGTGCAGGTCAGCTTTCAGGGTGTTTAGAATGCGCTCGGCCTGAGTCTGGCGGTTGGTGCGGTTGATGGCTGCTCGGCGTTGTTGTAGCTGGAATTGACGCGCGTTGCGCTCACAAAGTTCCAGCAGCTTCTTCTTGTCGCCAATCTTGGGCACGGTAACTGTTACGCCATCGGGCGCCACCACAGGGAAAGGCGCGATGATCTCCGGAGCTGTGCTGCTCATTTTTTGCCGCAGAGCCACCAACGCATACGAAAGCAGGGTGCTGGGGTCTTCGTCCAGGTTCTTCGTTAGCGTTAGGGTATGGGTATTGATGACGGCCCCATTTACTACGCGCAAGCAGTGCACGTAAGCCTCCTGCTCATCCGAAACGAGAGCAAAGACATCAACATCGCGAATATTGGGGTTTACCACCGTGCTCTTGCCTTGGTAGTCCTCGAACAGCGCGAGTTTTTCTTTCATTTGTTGCGCTTGCTCGAACTGTAGGTTTTCAGCATAGCGCTGCATTTCCTCCTTCAGGTGCGCCTTGACGGAAGCAAAGTTGCCGCGCAAAATGTTCTTAATCTGCTCAATCTTGCGCTGGTACGCCTCCTCGTTCTCGTAACCGACACAGGGAGCAGCGCAGTTCTTGATATGGTATTCCAGGCAGGGCCTGAACTTGCCGCGTGCAATGTTATGCTCCGACAAATGCAACGCGCACGTGCGCAGTTGAAACAGGCGTCGGATTAAGTCGGTGATTTGGTCTACTCGGCCCTTGTTCAAGTATGGGCCAAAGTACGTGGAGCCATCGCGGCTGACGCGGCGCGTCACGAATACGCGCGGGAAGCGCTCTGCTTTGATACAGATGTAGGCCAGCGGCGACTTCTCGTCTTTCAGCATGACATTGTAACGCGGCTGGTGCTGCTTGATGAGCGTGTTTTCAAGCAGCAGCGCATCGGTCTCGGTGTCCACTACGGTAAACTCAATGCGGTGCGCGTGGCGTACGAGTGCTTTAGTTTTGGCCGATTGGTGCTTTTTGTCGCCAAAATAAGAGGCCAGCCGGTTGCGCAGATTTTTGGCCTTACCCACGTATAGGATGAGCCCGTCTTCGCCCAAGAAACGGTACACTCCCGGCTCTGGCGGTACTACAGGGAAGAATTCTTTGAATTGTTCCGTTGTCATCGCTGGGCGAACATACGGCAATGCGTTGGCGTTGGGGCGATGCTCTGTTCAAGGGGGGCGCCCATGCCTTGCTCATTACAGCGGTAAATCACCCGCGTATCGCTTCGGAATACGAGCTAATGGCGTCCACAGGCCTGTTTTCCAGTTCATGCGCTCCAGGTGGTAGAAGTTCAGCTTGTAGTCGAACTGTGAAGGTTCATCATAGCAATAGCCGTGGTAGTAGAACTTCTTGCCCAGGGCGCGAGCAGTATCCATCTCTACCAGCATAGTAAAGATGCCGAGCCGGTAGTGAGCGAATTCCGGGTCGAAAAAACAGTAGGTCGCCGAAGCCGACTTTTTGCCCATGTGCATGTAGCTGCAGGCAATCAGGCGCTCTCCTTCGTACACGCAGAACTCCATGCCGGGTACAGGTATCGTCGGGTCGGGGTGTAAGAAGCAGAGGATAGAGTCGGGTACAGCTGTGCGAAAGCGCTGGGTGTGTTTTTGAAAAAGCGCTTGTTTTTCCGGGGTAATTGCGATAGCGCCGGTGCGCACCTCTAAATGTGCATTTCGACGCAGCAGCTTGCGCTGACTGCTCGACAGTAGGGGAGGATAGTCCAACCGAATGCGCAGGGGAATAGTGCGGCACAGTTCTTCATGGTTAATCCCGTAATTGTGCCGGACGATGGAAAAGCCCAACAAGCGCCAGCCTCTCGCCATCAGCGCGTCGAAATCGCCCAACGACAGCGGCTGCATATTCAGACGCTCGTCAATGATTTCTTCCAGAAAAACCCGGTGTGTGTGCATGACAAGAAGAGATAAGGGCCGGTAACTTATTCAGGAAAAGAAAGCTATTCCACTCCTCCGACCGTTTTCACACCTGACCTCGTTATCGGGGCGCTGGGCTGCTACGAACAAGTTCGGCGAGCGCTACTCGGCTTTTAGTTCGCGCTCCACCTCCTCCATGATGACATAGTCAATGGCTTCACTTACCGTTGGAATAAGTATTAGTACCGTGTCTAAGCGCGAGATCTCTATTAGCTTTGCTACCGAAGGATGCAGCTTTCCGGCTACTACAAAAGTGCCTTGCTTTTTCCACAGACGGTTGCCCGTCAGGATGGCACTCAGCCCGCTGGAGTCCACGAAATTTACGTGCGAAAGATCCAGTATTAGGTTGCGCGAGCCTTCCTGTTGCAGAATAATCAGTTCGCTCTTCAATTTTGGCGCAATGACCGCGTCCAACTGTGGCTCTTCCAATGTGAAGACCGTGTACTGATCCTGCTTATCTATCTTGAATGTCATGACGAGCTGATTTTCATTTTATTAGAAAAAAGAGCTTCTTGCTCGCAGAGGCGCCCTTCGCACCAACGCGAAGGCAAAAGTAGACAAACGCTCTCGCTTGTAATCTCTTCGGGTGTGGTTTTTTGTAGCCAGGTGGTGAGCTGGCAGACCTTTCGCTGATCAGGTCTGGTGTAGAGGCAACAAGGCAGCCCGTTTACTTCTTTAGGTGCTTGATGAAGGCCCGTTGCGGGCGGGCGATTGGCCCTCCACACCATTTGCCACCGGTCAACAGGGACCCATCTGGTGCAAGGCTGGGCGGCTATCGCCACCGCAGCCGGTGCGGTGGAAAGGCCAGAGCAAACGGAACGAAGAGCACAAAGTACAGCCCTAGCATAGCGTCGAGCAGGGGGAAAATAGGCAACAGATCGCACACGCGCAGGTGCCGGGCTATGAGCGCATAGAGCACCCAGGCAACACCTATGCGCACGCTCCAGCAAACCAGCGCCAGGGTACCGGCACCTTGAGCTGCCAGCGGAAGCAGCAACAAATAGTGTAGGCCGTGACTGCCCGCCAGGGCGCTCAGTACTATGCGGTGCATGAGGCGATAGCGCGAACCAGTGCTCAGGTGGCGCCGCTTTTGATGTAGCCAACCCGCCCAGGTGGAGGGAGCCTCCGAATAGACAAAAGAGTCAGGATGCAAACACAGGGCAGTGTTCTGGCGCGTTGCCGCGGCATTGACGAACAGATCGTCGTCGCCGGAGACCATGTCCGCATGTGCCCTAAAGCCTTCGGTGCGGGCAAAGAGGTGTTTCTGCCAAGCCAGGTTGCGCCCCACGCCCATGTACGGCATGCCGGCCAACGCTAAGGCGCTGTATTGCAGCGCTGTGTGAGCGGTTTCGAAGCGGCTGAAAGCGGACAGCAGCCCCCGCCTTCGCGCCAGCGGGCCGTAACCTAATACAATCTCCACTTGCCGGCCCGGAGCGGTTCGCATGGCCCGAGCCAGCTGTTGCAACCACTGCGCCGAAGTTGGCCAGCAGTCGGCATCCGTGAATACCAGCCACTCGCTGCGGGCAGCGACAATGGCTTGGGTTAGGGCAGTCTTCTTGCCCGGCGAGGTCTTGGGAGCCACTCGAAGCACATGCAAGTGAGGGTAATGCTCCTGCAGGACGCTCAACACCTGAGAAGTAGCGTCGTGCGAGTCATCGTCCACCACCAACACGTCGTAGTGCGGGTAGTCTTGCTCGAGAACGCAAGGGAGGTGGCGCCGCAAGTTTTCCGCTTCGTTGCGGGCGCATACAATCACTGTTAGCGAAGGCCAACGCTCAAGCGGTAGGGCTTCTGAGGTGGAGTAGCCCGCCAGGCGGCGATATATGACTAACCAGGCAACCAACTGAACTGCCGTAGAGACTACAAAGACTACTATCAACCCGCTCCACATCGAAAAGATGTCGGTGGACATAGGTAAAAAACGGCGGGCGAGGATTAGGTATACTAGCCCACCAATGCAAACATCCGACGCTTGGCCCAAATGAGATGCTCTCGATGATAGCCTACTGCTTTTAGTGTGCGCTTAAAAATTCTCCTCGAAACTGATTATAATTCCGCGTTTTGTTTTTTCATAAAATATAATGTACGCCTCAATAGTCTCTGAAAGTGATTTCTTAGTTTTATATGTTGATGGCTTTATACTTACAGCTTTATCCCCGATAAAGCCGTCTATGCCTTGCGACTCTTCTTCAGGAGACGCAACCCTATAACTGGTGTTGAAATAATTGGCAACGTTTTTTAAAATGGCCTCTTGGAACTTCATTCCAACAAACGTTTTCACTATAACAAGGTCTCTTACCCAGCGCTCCACCATTTCTATGTCAATTTGCGTCATGGCTTCCCTTAAATGGGTCACCATTTCAAAAATCTTGCTAGCAGCCAGGGAGATAGCCTCCGGATGCTTGCTTAGATACCACTCTTCCCAGCCTTTTAGTTTGTGGCCTTTGAACTCTTTAATAAGGTCGCTCATCTTCCCGACGACGGCTGGCCTTGTTCCTTGGGCGTTTTGATTTGCTAGATTCAGGAGTTGTGTCACATATTTTGGAAAGGAAGGAACTTCTGCCTCCAGCAGCGATAAGATTTCAAGATTTGATAGCTCTATTGTTTGCATTGATTATTGGTCTTTCAACAGTTTCTCAAATTTTCCCTTGTGTCGAAATTCTATGGTATCGTCCACCAATGCCAAGCCGTTTTTAATCAGGTGTGCATTAATGAATGTTTTGTTTTCCAGATATAAATAGCAAAGCAGGTTGTTCTCGCTGTCGTACTTGATATTGTCGTATCTTAGAAAAACTCTCTTACCTTTTGTCTTTTCTGTTAAAAAAGAGATGGCCTTTCCGTTTACTGTAGGTTTTTCTTTTATGCCAAGGAGTTTAACTACAACGTTATTGTTCAAGCGCACTTTTTCAGGGCTGATAACCTCCTTCACTGTGAAGAAAACTTCGCGTTTTTGGGTGCCGCTCTTATCTATCCTAGAGCCAAACTGGAGCTGTTTTACGTCAATCTTTTTGTCTAGACGGTGTGGGTCCTTAAAAATGTACGGTAGTTTTTCAATTTCCTTTTGAAAGTCTATACGCAGGGGCGGTTGAACAACAAACTCGTAGGTGGTTCCGTGAAGGTCTTGTTGCTGCACGCCTAATTTCTCTTTTATTATTGGCATAAACTCGGGATTGATTTCATATCCAACGGAATTTCGCCCTAAATTCCTGGCAGCTAACAAAGTAGTGCCGCTCCCTGCAAATGGATCGAGGACGGTATCTCCTACAAATGAAAACATCTTGATAAGCCGTCTTGGCAGTTCTTCTGGAAACATGGCTATATGGCCATCTTGCTTTATTCCCGAAAAATTCCAATGACCGGCGAAAAAAGAGTTCCATTCTTCCGGAGTCATCTTGGAAAGCTCTTTCTGTTCTTTGGTGGGCTTTGGGGCTTCGCCCAGTTTTTTGAATATCAATATGAATTCATAATCCAGTTTCACAATTCCATTTCTTGGATAAGGGTACGAGCCCATTTGGACTCCTCCCCCTGTTGTGTTTGATGTGGTAACTTTTTGCCAAATAATGGCTCCCATGTAGTCAAATCCGACGTTTTCACAAAATCTGATTATTTCCTCGCGAATGGGAATGACCTTATAGCGGCCATAATAAACTGCTCGAGCGAATTGGTCACCGATATTCACACTTAGTCTACAGCCGGGGTGCAGGACGCGATAGCACTCTTTCCAGACCAAGTTCAGGTTATTGATATAATCCTCATAGCTATCGTTGAAACCGATTTGGCTGTCTGCGCCGTAATCTTTTAGCTGCCAGTAGGGTGGAGAGGTAATAATCAAATGCACGGAGTTATCGGCTAACTCAGTCATTGACCTACTGTCTCCATTTATTATTTTGTGATGAGTCCTCATACAGATAAAAGTTTGTGGCAGTTGTCTTGAAATAGTTGTGCTCTTAACCATTGGCTAGAGAACGCTTCTGATAGGGGGCAGCTCTTTCCTCGCATTCTACACAGCGATGAATTGGCCGGCGCCGTTTGAGGCACGAGGAGGCGGAGGTGCATTCCATCGTGGGGTTGTAGTCAAGATAACGTCTGCTGAGTGCATGTCGGAATAAGTCAGGTCTAAAAGGTGGGTTGGTGTTCTCCACGGAGGCATGCTGGCCATTGGTACCCTTTTAGCCTGTGGCCGACCTATTCGGAGATACGTCATCTGGCCATTTAGTGCCGAGTTTCTCGCGCCCGTATCCATCCTGATAGATTTTTAACTCCCAGCGAAGGGAATGATATCGCCTTCGCTGGGAGTACAGTTTGTCAACAACATGAACCTCAAATGTTGGGCAAAGGTACGCTGCTGCAAGCTGACGCGGTGGCTATCGATGCTAAAAGCTGCAGCGCCTGAAGGCGTCAGTACCCTGGATTTTGCCGCAACTTGCCTTCCGTGAGGTCAATTTCGCTCTGGGGGATCGGGAGTAGCTCGTGTTTGCCTGGTACGAAGAACTGCTTTCCGAGTGCTTGCATAACAGAGGCAGCGCGGCCCCAGCGCAGGAGGTCGAACCATCGGTGCTGTTCCATAGCCAGTTCGGCGCGGCGTTCGCGGTAGATGCGCTCGCGCAGTTGTGCCTTGTCGGTGGTCGTTACATCGGGCAAGATGAAGTTGTTTGTGCCGCGGGCGCGCTTGCGCACCTGGTTGAGATACAGCAGCGCTTGGGCAGGTTTGCCGTTTTCATTGAGCGCTTCGGCGGCTATAAGCAACACGTCGGCGTAGCGGAGTATGCGGATATTGCCTGGTCCGTTGTCTTGAAGGCCAGGGTGTGCGGGCACCCAGGCTTTCTGATTGTAGCGCTCGCCTACAATTTCGGGGTTGTCCTGGACGATGGTAGAGCCATCGGGCAGAATTTCGCCCACGTAGATAACGGTGGCCTCCCGGCGCGGGTCGCCGGGTTCATAGGAAGACACCAGATCGTCGGAGGGGCGGTTGAAGCCCCAGCCCAAATTGGGTACACCGCGCACGCCTTGTATCATATTGAAAGGCGACGCCCCTGGGCCGGCAATAGCTGCTGGTAAGGCTACGCAGCCAATTTCAAATACCGACTCAGCACCGTTCTCACCAATGGGCAGGAAGTTGTCGGAATAGCGAGTTAACAAACTGTATTGGCCGGAATTGATGACTTCCAGCGCATATTGTTCTGCTTTTGGAAAGTCCTTTTTCACTAGATACAGCTTGGCCAATAGCCCGCGTGCGGCCCCTTTGGTGGCGCGTCCCAGGTCGGCAGGAGCGTACTGTGACTTTTCGGGTAGCGTAGCGATGGCGTCTAACAGGTCGCGCTCGATTTGGTCATAAACGGCGGACACCGGTTGGCGTTCTTGGGCATAGTACTCGTCGCCCGTTAGGGGTCGAGTAATGAGCGGCAGGTCGCCAAACCACTGCACCAATAAAAGATAGGCATAGGCGCGCAAGAACTTACACTCTCCCACCAAGCGGTCGCGCAGCGCGGGGGCTATGTCCATCTTAGGTATCTCGCTAATAGCGATATTGGCTCGGGCCACTACGCGGAAGTAGCCGCGCCATACGGAGGCAAAGGAAATGTTCGTGGCATCGAAAGTGAAGCTGTCCACCTCCAACAGAAAAGGAGCATCGTTTGGGGTCGAGCCTTTATCGGCATCGTCGCTGATAATGTCGGTGCAGCCTAGATAGGGTAGCCCCACGCAGTCCCAATTGCGGAATTGGTTGTAAACGGCGTTCACGGCTTGAATGGCCTGCTCTTCCGTTTGGAAAAAGTTTTCGTAGGTCAGCTGCCCCAACGGTTTGCGATCGAGAAAGTCTTTTCGGCAACTGAATATGATAAGGCTGCTGGCCAGCAGGCTAAGGAGCAGCAGCGAAAAACGCGAGCGTTTCATAGAGCAATGATATTTTATAGTTGAGAAAAATGAAACTAAAGCCAAAGCGGCGGAGCATCAAAACGTTACATCCAGCCCAAACGAGACCGTCTTGGCGATAGGGTAGGAGCCATAATCCACGCCGGCGGTAAAGACGCTCCCTCCAGGGAATTCGGGCGAGTAGCCGTCGTACGCCTGGCGCGTCCACAGGTTGGTGCCGTTGAAGTAGAGGCGGGCGCGCTGCAGGCCGATGCGTTGGGTGAGCGTTCGGGGCAGCGTGTAGCCTACGACGAGGCTACGCAGGCGCAAGAAAGAGCCATCCTGCACGTAAAAACTCGACATGCGGTAGTTGTGCCCCCCATTAGTTACTCGCGGCACGGTGTTGCTAGTGCCTTCGCCTGTCCAGCGGCCCTCATAATAGCGGCGATGCCAATTATACACGCCAAAGCGCGACATAGCCCAGGCATTTACCACCTTGTTGCCATACACGCCAAAAAAGTCAACGGCTACATCAAAGCCGCCCCACTCGAGGCCAGCAGAGAAACCGTAAGTAAGTTTAGGAATGGGGCTGCCCAAGAAAACCTTGTCGGCATCTGTGATTTTACCGTCGCCGTTCGTGTCCTGATAGCGAAAATCCCCCGGCTTCTCGTTGCCCAACCGCGGCAGTGTTGCTACCTCGTCGGCGTTTTGGAAAATGCCAACCACCTGGAAGCCATAAAACTCACCAATAGAGCGGCCTACAAGGGTACGCGTGGCGAAGTCGCCCTGAGCCGTGCCTGCAGCGCGCACTTCCGACTTGCGCTTGTCGAGTTCGACTACTTCGTTCTTTACGGTGGACAAAATGCCGCTCAAGTTGTACGACACTTTGCCTCGTGTGTCGCGCCACCCCAGGGTGACGTCCCAGCCGCGATTGCGCACGTCGGCTACGTTGACCACCGGGTTGCCCGCCGAGCCGACGTAGTCGGGTATAGGTAGCTCGTAGAGAATGTCGTAAGTCAGGCGATTGTACCAGTCTACCTCAGCCGTCAAACGCCCACCGAACATAGCCATTTCCAAACCGACGTCCCACTGAGCGGTTTCCTCCCAGCGCACGTCAGGATTGGACAGGGTCGTCAGCGTAGCGCCTGTGTTAAGGGCCTCCGTAGGGCCAAAAATGGCGTACAAGTTGCCTTGAATGATGCCGAAGGAAGGATAAAGCTGAGTTTTGTCGTTCCCCACCAAGCCCCACGACGTACGGAGTTTTAAGCGGTCAAAGAGCCGCTGGTTAGCCATAAAAGGCTCCTGGGCGAGGTTCCACCCGGCGGCAAAAGAGGGAAAGTAGCCCCAGCGGTTTTTAGGCGAAAAGCGCGACGAGCCGTCGGCGCGTATCGAAGCCGTCAGCAAGTAGCGTTCAAACAGCGTAACGTTGACACGGCCTAAGTAGCTGGCCATAGCCCACTCGCCCGCGCCGCCATAGTTCATCTGTGTGGTGTCGTTGCCTGCCGACAAGTACAGCAACTCATCGGCACCCGAAGGGAAGTTACTGCGGCTGGCGCCAAAGTACTCGAAACGCGTTTCCTGAGCGGTGTAACCTGCTAATGCATTGACGCGCAGGGCTTTCCAGGCTTTATCAAAGGTCAGCGTGTTCTCCCACAACCACGAACGATTTTCATTGAAACCCAATTCCAAGCGGTCGTTGGCATTGCGCTGCGATACCGATACTTGAAATACCGGCTCATAGTAGCGGCTTCTGGCTAGCCCATAATCCAGCCCGAAGTTGGAGCGGAAGGTAAAGTACTTCAGAAGTTTTAGGTCGGCGTATAAGGTGCCTACTACGCGGTTGTTCTTAGAAAAGTTGTTGTTTTTGTAAAACAAGTCGGCCGCTGGGTTCCCAATGGCAGTACCAAAAAACGTCGGGTCAGAAAACTTGCCTGTGGAGTCTCGTTCGGCGTACACGGGCGGCATCCAGAGGGTCGAAAGCAACACGCCCGGCGCATTTTGGCTGTTAGCTGCAGCAAACGAGAGATTGTTGCCCAGTCGAACAGCCCGGTTCACCTGGTACTCGTTGTTGAGGCGCAGCGTTACGCGCTCAAATTCCGACCCGCGCAGCACGCCCGATTGGTTGAAGTAGTTGCCCGCTACGTTGTAGGTGTACTTGTCTGTGCCTCCGTTGGCGCTCAGCTGCACGCTGGCAATTGGCGCTTGGCGGTACATGACGTCCTGCCAATTGGTACCTGCACCCAGCGCCTGCGGGTTTGGGAAGTGGGTTTGCCCTACCAGCTCGTTGTACATCTGGGCGAACTCTGCGGCGTTGGCCATGGGCACCTGATGAGTCAGCGACTGTGTACCATAGTAGCTGTTTAGAGAAATGACCGCGCGCTCGCCAGCCTTACCGCGTTTGGTGGTGATAATGATGACGCCATTGGCCCCTCGGTTGCCATAAATGGCTGTAGCTGAGGCGTCTTTAAGTACTTCGATGGATTCCACATCCTGAGGGTTGACGAACGAGGCATCTTCCAGCAACATGCCATCCACTACGTAGAGCGGGTTGGCGTTGTTGAGTGTACCCGTTCCTCGAATGCGCACCACGGCGCCGTCGCCGGGCCGCCCACTGGCCGGCACGACATAAACACCGGCAATTTTGCCCTGCAACGCTTGGTCTACCGAGGCCGTCGGGATGCGCTCGATGTCGCGCGTCTTCACTGTACTTACGGCGCCCGTTAGGTCGCTTTTGCGCTGCGTGCCGTAGCCTACCACCACAATCTCACCGATAACCTCCACCTGGGGGCTAAGCACGACGTCCAACGTGTTGCGGCCTAACAAAGGCACCTCCTGTTCCATATAGCCGGTGTAGGTGAATACCAACACGGCGTTCAGGTCGGACACCTCCAGTGTGTAGCGCCCATCTATATCGGTTACGGTGCCCATGGCAGCTCCTCGGACGGTAACCGTCACGCCAATGAGTCCTTCGCCGGTCTCAGAATCAGTCACCCTGCCCGTTACACGCTGCTGAGCCAACGCTACCGCAGAGATGGTGCAGCATAACAGTATAATATATAGCAGCTTCATAGTTCGGATAGATTTTTGTAGTGAAAAGATAAAGCCGTTTGTGCAGGCTGCCCGGCGCATGGTGTTGGCCGGTTGGTTTCAAAAGCCTGGGATTAAGGCAACAGCTCTACCCGGACGGATTGCCCGTGGGCAGAGCTAGAGCCAACGAATAAGTCAAATTCCCCCGGCTCGCTGCCGAACGTCATGTCGCGGCGATAGAACCGCAGGTCAGCCTCCGTGAGTGCGAAGGTTACGGCGCGGCTTTCGCCAGGTTGTAGATGCACGCGCTGAATGCCCTTCAGCTCGCGCACGGGCCGTGTAACGCTGCCTACGAGGTCGCGTAAGTATAGTTGCACCACCTCTGTGCCTGCGGGACTGCCCGTGTTACGCACGCGCACGCTCACGAGGAGCGTATCGCTGGGGCGAAAGGTGCGCCGCGAAACGGTAGGCGCCGAATACTCGAACGTCGTGTAGCTGAGGCCAAAGCCGAAAGGAAACAGCGGGCTGTTGGGCGAGTCAAGGTACTTGCTCGTCCATTTGCTGTTGGCGTCATAGGGGCGGCCTGTGTTTTTTTCATTGTAAAAAATAGGGACTTGTCCTACAGAGCGCGGGAATGTCATAGGCAATTTGCCGCTAGGGTTATACTCGCCAAAAAGCACATCTGCTAAGGCATGGCCAGCTTCGGTGCCCAACCACCAGGCTTCCACAACAGCAGTTGCGCGCTCCACCACTTTCGGAATGGCTAGAGGGCGCCCGTTCATGAGTACGACAACGACGGGTTTCCCCGTGGCCGCCAGCGTTTCTACCAGCGCTTCTTGCACACCGGGCAGCGATAGTTCTGTGCGGGAAGCAGCCTCACCGCTCATGTATGCTGCTTCGCCCACGGCCACCACCACCACGTCTGCTTTTTTAGCAGCCGCCACGGCCTGGGCAAAATCCCGGCGGTCGTCGCCCTCCAGCGCACAACCGCGGGCATGTATTACTACGCCTTGGCTGGCTGCGCGCAGTCCTTCCAGCAAGCTCACGCAGTCGTTGCTGTTGCCCGCTGCACTCCAACTGCCGATAAGTTCGCTCTTGTTGTCGGCCAGCGGGCCTATGAGCGCTATGCGCGCCTTTCGCGAAAGCGGCAACACTTTCTTTTCATTCTTCAGCAGGACAATAGACTTGCGCGCCATGTCGCGGGCGGCAGCGCGGTGTTCGGCGCAGAGGAGCAGCTGCTTTTCGCGCTCCGGATGGCAATACTTGTACGGATTCTCAAACAACCCTAAGCGGTATTTGAGCAGTAGAATGCGGCGCACAGCCGTGTCTATTTGTGCTAAAGAGACCTTGCCGGCCTCCATGGAATTTTTCAAAAAGCGCTGAAAGACAGCACCCTGCATGTCCATGTCCACGCCGGCTTGCAAGGCTAATTCTCCCGCCTCCTGCTCGTTTTGGGCCACGCCGTGGGCCACCAACTCGTTGATGGCGGTGTAGTCGGTTACCACGAAGCCGCTGAAGCCTATCTCCTGACGTAAGACGTTGGTTAGTAGGTAGTGGCTGCCAGTGGCGGGCACGCCGTCGTAATCGTTGAACGAGGTCATGACTGTGGCGGCTCCTGCGCGTATAGCGGCAGCATAGGGCGGTAGGTAATATTCGCGAAAAGAGCGCTCGCTCATGTCCACCGTTCCGTATTCGCGTCCGGCTATGGGTGCGCCGTAGGCGGCGTAATGTTTCACACAAGCAGCCACAGCATCGGTTTGTCCTAACCCATTGCCTTGGAAGCCGCGCACGCGCGCTTCGGCCACGCGGCTCCCCCACCAAGTGTCTTCGCCGGCGCCTTCCATGACGCGGCCCCAGCGTGGATCGCGGCTGATGTCTACCATGGGAGCAAACGTCCAGTGCAGCCCTGCAGCTGCCGCTTCGGTGGCTGCTATGCGCGCTGAGCGTTCGATGGCTTCCAAGTCCCAGCTGGCAGCTTCGGCCAGTGGGATCGGGAAAATGGTCTTATAGCCGTGAATAACGTCGTAGCCGAACAAGAGCGGAATTTTTAACCTTGACTCTTCTACAGCAATGCGTTGCAGTTCACGCGTGAAGGCCACCGTGTGGCTATTGAAGAGCGCCCCACAGCGCCCTTGGCGGATGTCTTCGCGGTAGCCTGCTCGGATGGTCGGCCCGGTGGCTTCCCAGTCGGTGGTGAAGAGTGTCATCTGGCCGATTTTTTCTTCGACCGTCATCTGGGCCATTAGCGAGTCTACGAAGCGCTCTGCCGCATCAAAGGGTGGTGTCCCTTCCAAAGGAAACGTTTTGGGTGTAATGAGCAGCCCCAACGTGGCAACAAGGCCAAGGGCGGCCACCACCTGAAGGCTTCGCGTCGAGATAGACCAATGCGTAGGATTGAAGGACCAATGCATACAGCGGATTTTGAGCCGTGAAGAGTTAACCGGTAAACGTAACCATGACCCACACGACAATGGCCACCACCAGCGCAGAAGCCAGCACATCCCAGAGGTTGTAGCTGGCCTTTAGCTCGGCGCGGTGCTCATCGGACAGCGTAGCGTAGGTTAAGCCATGCACTTGTTCCTCCGGTTGGGGCGGCGTCAATAAGCTGACGACTACGCACACCGCTACACAGAAGAGAAAGAACCACACGGCGAACGTCAGGAAGTTCAAATCGCCAAAGGCATACCACAGGCTGTTGGGATCGAGCATGGGCCGACTGATTTCGAGCACCAAGCGCACGAGCGCTACAGCCAAGCCGGCGAAAAGGGTGGCCATAGCTCCCTTAGCGTTGATGCGGCGCGAGAAGATGCCCAACAAGAACACAGCGGTAATGGGCGGAGCTATGTAGGCTTGTACTGACTGCAAGTACTCGTACAACACGCCCGATATGTTTTGCATGATGGGAATCCAGGCTATGCCCAGCAAGACCACCATAGTGGTGGCAATGCGCCCCACCCGTACTAGCTGCTCCTCAGGCGTATGAGGGCGCAGTTTTCGGTACACGTCCACAGTGAACAAGGTGGAGCACGAGTTGAACACCGACGCCAGCGAACTCATCAGCGCAGCTAACAAACCGGCAGCCACCAACCCACGCAAGCCGTGCGGCATAAGGTGCACCATAAGGGTCGAAAAGGCCTGGTCAGGCCGATCGAGCACCAGCTCACCGCGGTTTTTGAGTGCCAGGGCAATGACGCCCGGCAGCAGGAATAAAAACACGGGCATCAGCTTGAGCAAGGCGCCAAAAATGGTGCCTCGCCGGCCTTGCTGTAGGTTGCGCGCTGCCAGGGCGCGTTGCACGATGTACTGGTCGGTACACCAGTACCATATGCCCGCAATCGTGCTGGCCACCACCAACGACGGCCATGGAAAATCTGGGTCGGTGGCGGGGCGCCACATGTTGAGGTAGCCAGGCTCCAGAGCAGCGCGCATACCCGACCAGCCGCCTACGGCCTGCAAGCCAAAGAGCGTAAGCGCCCCTGCGCCCACAATCAGCACAACGGTTTGCAGAGCCTCTGTGTACACTACCGCGCGCAAACCGCCCAACACGGTGTAAGCGCCGGTCAGCACCACCGTGATGAAGGCCCCCAGCCAAAAGTCAATGTCCAGCAAAGTGGAAATGACAATGCCACCGGCGTAGATGGTTACCGATACTTTAGTGAGCACATAGGCCAGCAGCGAGAACACCGTCAGGAACCAGCGCGCTTGTGGGCTGAAGCGACGCTCCAGAAACTCCGGCATGGTAAACACGCGGCTGCGCAAGTAAAAGGGCAAAAATACCCAGCCCAACACCAGCACTATCCAGGCGTGCAGTTCGTAAATAAGCATTGGAATCTTGCCACCGGCGCCGGCGCCGGCCAGCCCGACGACGTGCTCCGAGCCGATGTTGGAAGCGAAGATGGAAGCACCTACCACAAACCAGCCCACATTGCGGCCAGCCAAAAAGTAGTCGGCACTGTCGCGCTGTCGTTGGCGGATGACCCAAAAGGCCAGGGCGAGCAAAACCAAAAAATAGCCGCCAATGACGGCCCAGTCGAGAAGGTTGAAATGTTGCATGAGCAGTTGGAGCAATAGTGAGCAGTCAGGTTAGTCGTTTCGTCGGTGAGCAGGTGGCCGGCGTTTGCGCTGAGCAAAAAGCCAGCGCATGACGTCGGGGTTGTAGTACGTCTGGTGCCAAATGGCGTGCGACAGGCCGTCGTATTCGGTGTAGCGCACCGCTTGCCCATGGCGGCGCAAAGCGTCCACGATGTGGCGCGAACGAAAGGGCGGCACTACTTCGTCGAGGCGCCCATGAAAGACCCACAGCGCTACTCCACGGATGCGGTGGGCTTGGGTAGGGTCGCCGCCACCACACAGGGGCATGGCGGCAGAAAACCATTCGGGTCGGCGCATGAGCAAGTCGAATACGCCTGCCCCACCCATAGACAAGCCGGTTAAATATACCCTGTCGGGGTCTATGTCGGGGTGGGTGCGCAGGAGGTCTTCTAGGAGCGCCATAAGTAGCCGCATGGGTTCCGTTGGTGTTTCGCTCCAGGTTACTGCCGTGCGGATGTCCGCGCCTGACCAGCGTGCATTGGGCGGACATTGAGGCACCAACACATAACAGGGGTATTGCTTCAGCACTTCGCTTTCGGCAAAAGCCATCACGCCGTTGAGCAGTTGGCGTTCGTTATCGTACCCGCGCTCGCCCACGCCATGCAAGAATACCACCAAAGGCACCCGCACTGGCTTGCCCTGAGCGTTCACCAGGTGCCCTTGCGCGTGGCGGCGCAGGCCGCTAAGGGCCGTTGCAGGCACGCCATTGGCAGGGCGCAGCAGCCGATAGGGTAGGGCCGTGGTGCTGCTTTCGCGAAATACCTTTTTCTCAAACAACCATTTTGGCTCGGTAGGCACTTCTGGGTTGGGTAGCACGGCCTTTGTGGACGGCAGCGCTTCGTGCTCAAAAGCCGACAACCATCCGCCGTTAAAGCCCGCGCGCCGCAAGCCGGTGCGGATGTAGGGGTTGCGTTTCATCAAATTCCACAAAAAACCGCTGCGATAATTTTCCAGCATGAGCACGATAGGCCCCTGGTCAATACCCAGATAATCTTCGGCAAACCAGCCCTCCGGTAGGCGCCCGTCAGCAGTAAAGGTAGGGTTAAAGGCATCTTTGAAACCATAAGGCCCAACGAGGCTATCGTAGTATGTTTCCCACATGCTCTGGAGCGCGGGTAAGCATACTTCGGGCGCAAAGGGCACGGAACCACCGGCAGCCGTGGGCGCTATGGTGCCGTCGTCTTCCCCATAGTCGCTGGCCACTCCTCGCGCATGGTAAGCCCGAAAGCGCTCCCAGCTTTTAGGCGTGCACATGCCTTGGCCGTAGCGTTGCACCCATTCCATAGGGCCGTCGCAAGCGGTGAGCCCCCAGATATTTTCAGCATAGCCGCGAAAACCCTGCGGGTTGTGAAGGCAATACGCGCGGTTGGCCAGGGTAGCACGGCGGCTATTCTCGAAATAGTCTATACCCTTTTGCCGCATGTAGCGGTCTTGTATGCCGCGGAAATCCAACCAGATGTGGCTGTACTGGTGTCCGAAAAGGGGGCCGAAGTTGACGTGCGGCTGGCCATAACACTCGTCCCAGTAATAGCTGAGGCACCAGGCATCCCAGCTTTCCGCTGGAATGGGATGCGTGGGCGAACCCAAGGCCAGCACATAGAGAATCATCGCCTCCGTATAGCCAAACCATTCAGCACTAATGAACCCCTTTTCAGGCCGCCAGCCCATACTTAGGCGGTGGTTAGCGCTGAGCATCCAGTTCCATTCGACGCGGCGGTAGAGCGTGTCGGCCACGTGTCGGATGGCGGCTTCTGTAGGCTCATCGCGATCGAAATAGGTCAGGCACGACAGGATGCCCGCCATGAGCAGACCGCTGTCAATGGAAGATAGCTCTACGTCTTTGAAGCGGCGGGCGCGTTCGTGGTCGAGGAAGTGGTAGAAAAAGCCGCGATACCCCGCCACACCTTCGGCTTCCGGCCCTTGAGGTAGGGCAAGGAGCACTTGCAGCGCATGAAGCACCCGGCGAGCGGCCTCTTCGCGAGAGACCCAGCCGCGTTCCACGCCTACCAAGTAAGCGCTCAAGCCAAAGCCCGTAGCGGCTATACTTGAGAAGGCCTTTGTAGGCCAGCGGTCAGGTATCTGCCCTAGCGAGTCGGCTCTTTCCCAAAAAAATAGGAAAGTGCGGCGCTGTAACTCCTCTAAGCTGAATGGCACGCGTGGTTGAGCTAACGACAATACCACACTTAGGCAGCACACGCACAACAACAGGATACGCATGGCCCCGACGGGTTAGGTGGTGAAAAAACGGGCACCGCCGCCGCCCAGCTACGGCTCGAAGCCAAACGGCGGACGGTGTCCCTGTGAGAAGCGGCTAAAAGTCAGTTCTTGATAAACTTCGCTACGCCTACAGGCAAGCCGTAGGCATTAAAACCTGTGAGTACGTAAATGCCTGCCGGCAGTTGTGATACGTCCAGGTCGGTACGCTGGTCGCCCGAAGTGTTCACCTCGGCCACTCTTCGGCCTACCAAGTCAGTGATGGCCAAGCGCGTCACGTTGTCAAAGTTTTCCACCCGTAACCACTGGTTGGTCGGGTTGGGCGATACTTTCATCGGCTCCAGCGGCAAAGGTTGCCAAACGGATACACTTGTGCAAGCTCCATTGCCAATAACAAGGTCGTCAAAGTACGAGGTCACGTTTTGGCCAGTAGCATTGATGCCCAAGTCAAAGAAAATCGTTAAGCGCTTGAACTCCGAATTGTCAGGCACGGCCGAAAAATCAAAAGTCAGCTCTTCCCAGCTGTTGATTTTCGTATTGGCCACGGGAATCTCCAAAAAGAAGCCATTCACGGCGTCGCCTTCTACTTTGACAGCAAAGTTGCCAATGTGGTCCATGAGCACTTTTGCGCGCACCTGCTTAACGCCTTTCCAGTCTATAGGTGCTTCCAGGTCAGCATACATACCAGCAAAAGGTAGCGCGTCGCCGGCTTTGACGAACTTGCCTACTTTGCTGGAGGTGTTAATGCCTGACGGGTTGGGGTTATCCACTATTTCGAATTGATATCCGGTTTGCTCCAGCGAACCGTTAGCAAAGTAGCGGAAGTTAGTGATACTGGTTTGAGGTTTCTCGTAGTCGGCAATACAACCGTTGTAGCCAGCGCGCGCCCAGCGGATGTTGTCTATGTAATAGGTGCCGCCGCCGGTAGCGCTGAGCACATTGACGAAAATGACCAGCTTGGTGTTTTGCGTGCCGATGTGCTTGCTAAAGTCAATGTTGAAGCGGTGCCAACGGTTGGCTCCGCCGCGCAAGGTATCGAAGATTTCTACGGGTGTTGGGCCGCCTTCAAGTTTGAAAAGGAAGGGTACATCGTTGAATGGCGACCACACTTGGAGCTGCAGCTGATTATACACAGATAAATCGGGCGGTGCGGCGAACTCGTAACCAATACCAGCGAACTCAGTCCCTGGGCCTGCCGGATCTTTGTATTCACCCACCTTGAGGGAGCCATTCTCGGGCCTGAGGTGCGGGTTGTTGACTACCTTCAAGTCGCTGGCTCCATAAAAGATTTGCGTAAAGTTGCGCTGACACTCAAAATCATCTATGATGTTCGGAATGGGCACCGTGCCGACGCATGGGTCTACCGTCGCCTTGGATTGCCGCACATTGTCGAGACACCACGTCTGGCCAGCGGCAGCAGTGCCAGCGTTGAAAAGAAAGCGCATCTCGATGAAATCGGTGATGTTGTCAAATGCCGAGAAGTCAAAATTGAGCGTCTCCCATTGACCGGGGGTGGTGACGGTGGCTTCGGCAGACTTGTTGCCCTGGGTGGGCGAGCTGAGCTGCATGGTTACTTTGCCACCGCTGGCTGGGCTGAGGACGTCTACATTGAACTGGGGTAGTTTAGACAGGTCGAAAGCGGTTAATGAGAACGCCTGGAGCGTCGAAAAAGGTGAAGACCCCTTGGTATAGCAACCCACATTGGGCGAATTATTGATGCTGTTCGGATTAGGGTTAGGGGTTGGAGCGTTAAATGTTCCGTGCAAGGCAGTATTCTGGTCGAGCGGTTGCCAGCCCAGGCTCAGGCCATTTTCAAAGTCTTCAATGGGAGGCGCCTCTGCCGGAGCCGCCAGCTTGACGTTGTCGAAGTAGTA